>WNFG01001066.1_pt1 | contig 23049 bp, 22 predicted proteins | sample 5400431 | NCBI WGS metagenome assembly WNFG01 (sample SAMN13153346, study PRJNA577476) | soil metagenome | isolation source: 120 cm saprolite under Douglas fir tree site 2 hole 3 replicate 2 | place: USA:California | collected 2015-04-18 | reverse complement strand
GGGAAAGGCAAAGGCGCACCGCGAGCCGACGCCGCCCGCCGATCTCTTTCGCGCCACTCGGGAGAATCTCCCGATCGTCTTCAGCGCGCGGCCGATCACCGTTCACGTGGAACCGGACTGTCCTGCCGCCAACGTCGATCCGTCGCTGGCGCTGGAGATCCTGGTCAACCTCGTCGAGAACGCCCATCGCGTCTCGCCGCCGAATGCGGCGATCGAGCTGGTGGCGCGCAAGCATCCGTTCGACACGGACAAGATGCGCATCGAGATCCTCGACCGCGGTCCCGGCCTGCCGCCGGGCGTGATCGATGCGGACGGGAATGTCGCCACGGAGACCACCGATCTCGCGCAGCGCGGCCTCGGCCTGGAGATCGCGCGCGGTCTGGCCGCGGCGAACGGCGGCAGCATCGGCCTGGCGCCGCGGCCCGGCGGCGGTACGATTGCACGCGTCGATCTTCCCGCGGCGTTGCTTCCGGCGGAGGAGCGCTCATGACGATCTCAAACGTGATCCTCATCGTCGACGACGATCAGGCCATCCGCGATTCGTTGTCGAAGGAGCTGCGCGCCGCCGGCTACGCCACGGCAACGGCAGCCGACGGCGCCGAGGGGATGAACGCGTTTCAATCACACGTCCCTGACCTGGTCCTCACCGATCTGGCCATGCCACGCTCGGATGGATTCGAGCTCATCGCCGGCATCCGCGCCACATCGCGCGCTCCGATCATCGTCCTCTCCGTCCGCGGCGCCGATCCGGACAAGGTCCGCGCCCTCGACCTCGGCGCGGACGATTTCGTGACCAAGCCCTTCTCGATGGCGGAGCTGCTGGCGCGCGTGCGCGCCCAACTGCGGCGCACCGCACCGCCGTCGACCACGCTCACCTTCCCCGACCTCACCATCGAGCTCGATCGCCGCCGCGTCGTGCAGAGCGGACGTGAAGTGCGCCTCACACCGACCGAGTTCTCCCTCCTCGAAGTGCTGGCCACCAACGCCGGCAAGCCGATGTTCATCGAACAGATCATCGCCCGCGTCTGGCGCTCCGCACCAAGCACGAGCGCCGACACCGTGCGAGTCCACATGAGCTCCCTGCGCAAGAAGATCGAGCCGAATCCCTCGGAGCCACGCTACATCATCACCGAGCCTTGGGTGGGATATCGCTTCATCGCCGAGCCAATCTGATCCGCAGATGACGCAGATGAAACGCAGATGAAGAACGTATCTGCGTTTCGTCTGCGTCATCTGCGGATCAATTCTTTCGATATTCTTAAGTGAGTCTTAAGCACCTCCAACGGCTACCCTCTGTAGAGTCAGAGGCCGGTAATGGCCTCTCACACGGAAGCATCCCAACTTCAAGACCGGAAGCGCCACGCTGTGGCGAGAGCGGCGATGGCCATCGTCGTCTGGGGTATCGCCGCGCTACTCGTCGCTCTCGTGCATCAGAGGCTGGATGCAGCGTCGCCTGTTATGAGCGTCGTGATCGAGGTGATGGCCATTGTGGCGATGGCGGCGATCTACATCCGGGTCGTGTCACCCGAAGCCACGCTCGATCACGCGCTTTTCGTCGGCACCACGTGGGTACTGCTGGCAATCGCCGCGGAGATCATCATGACGGCGAGCTCGGGCCGGCAATGGTTCGCGCTACTGGGCTCGCCGGCGCACGGTGGACTGCGCTGCGTGCTGCTCATCGCCTGGGTCATCGCCCCGGCGCTGTTTGCCAGCCACCGCAATTGAGATCGCAGCACACGCCCTTCGTGAACGACCAGCAACCGGAACAATCGGCGATCCAACGTGTGCGGCGGATGATCGTCGGTCCGCCGCGGGACGTGAGTGATCCGAAGATCTTTCACCACGTTTCTCTCGTGGCATTTCTGGCGTGGGTGGGGCTCGGTGCGGACGGACTTTCGTCGTCGGCCTACGGTCCGGAAGAAGCCTACAAGGCGCTCGGGACGCACTCGCACCTTTCGATTCTGCTCGTGGCCATGACCGCGGTGACGATCGAGGTCATCTCGATCGCGTACTCGAACCTCATTCAACACTTTCCCGGCGGCGGCGGCGGATACCTCGTGGCCACGAAGCTGCTCGGGAGCCGCGTCGGCGTCGTATCGGGCTGCGCGTTGCTCGTCGACTATGTCCTGACCATCACGGTATCGATTGCCAGCGGTTGCGATCAGCTCTGGTCGTTCCTGCCGCCAGCGGCGGCGCCCTACAAACTGCTCACCGAATTCATCATCCTCCTGATCCTCATCGTTCTGAATCTGCGCGGCGTCAAGGAATCGGTGAATATCCTCGCGCCGATCTTCGTGCTGTTCATCGTCACGCACGCCTTCGCCATCGTGTACGCGATCGGCTCGCACGTAACCGGCCTGCCGAAGGTGTTTCACGACGCGCACGTCGATTACACCCATTCCGTCGGCACGATCGGGTTTCTGCCGCTGATGCTCATTCTCCTGCGGGCCTACTCACTCGGCGGCGGCACCTACACCGGAATCGAAGCGGTCTCCAATGGAGTGTCGATGCTTCGTGAGCCGCGCGTTCGCACGGGGAAGCGGACCATGGCACTGATGGCCGTTTCGCTGGCCTTCACCGCGGGCGGGATCATGTTCGCCTATCTCCTCACGAATTCGGTGCCGGCGGAGGGGAAGACGATGAACGCGGTGCTGCTGACGAATCTGTTTGGCCGCTGGCACCTCGGCGCGTTCTCCGCGGGCACGGCGTTCGTGATCGTCAGTCTTGTGGCCGAGGCAGCACTGCTTTTCGTAGCCGCGCAGGCGGGATTCCTGGACGGACCGCGCGTCCTCGGCAACATGGCTCTCGATTCGTGGATGCCGCATCGCTTCAGCCAGTTGTCCGACCGGCTCGTCACCAAGAACGGCGTTTACATGATGGGGCTCGCCGCCGCGGCCGCGCTGCTGTACACCCGAGGGGACATCCTCACGCTGGTCGTGATGTACTCGATCAACGTGTTCATTACCTTCTCGCTGACAGAGCTGGGAATGGCGCGGCACTGGATCAAAGACCGCGACAAAGAGCCGAGATGGAAGAGCCAGTTGGCAATTCACGGCACGGGACTGGTGATGTGTCTCAGCATCCTCGTCATCACGACGTTCGAGAAATTCTCACAGGGCGGTTGGGTGACTGTAGTCATCACTGGCGTCCTCATCGCTCTCTGCTTTGCCATTCGCCGTCACTATGACGAGGTCCGCGCCGGTCTCCGGCGGCTCGACGAGATTCTGACGACGGTGCCCCTCCCTGAGCAAAAACCAGGGGTGGTGACTCCTTCGGAACTGGAGACCAATGTACCAACCGCGGTGATCAGCATCTCGTCGTTCTCGGGATTCGGACTCCACCAGATCCTGTCGATTCACAAAGCATTTCCGAATTACTTCAAACAATTCGTGTTCGTCTCCGCGGCGGTGGTCGACTCCGGCAATTTCAAGGGTGCCGAGGAGCTCGACAGCCTGCAAACGAACACCGAAGAAAATCTGCTCAAGTATGTGCGCTGGGCGCAGGCTCACGGCTTCCGCGCCGACTATCGGATGGCCATCGGCACCGAGGCAGTGGAAACGGTCGAGGCCATCTGCCTGGAGGTGGCGAAGGAATTTCCGCGCGCGATCTTCTTCACCGGACGGCTGATCTTCAAGGAAGAGAAGTGGTATCACCGGCTGCTCCATAACGAGACGCCTCATGCCATTCAGCGCCGGCTGCAGTTCGCGGGCATCCAGGCCATGGTTTTGCCGATTCGGGTGCTGTAGTGAGGGCGGAGATCACGCGCTCCGTTAGCCTGCATTTCTTACGCTCTCACTTGAATCCTCGGCAGCCTCTACCCCGTCGAGAGCCCTCTCGACGAAAGGGAGTTGCGAGTGATTCGAACAGACTGTGAGAAATGCCCGTTAATTCGCGCATGGATTGAGAACGCGCAACTTCCGCAAACAAGTACCGCCCGCACCCGATCCGACCTCGAAACGCAACTGCCTGCAATCGAGGTCCTCCGACTCGATGAGAAGGTATCGGTGTCCATCTTCCTTCGAGACCTTCGGAAACTCGATCATACCCAGTGAGAAGTCAAGGTCCGGCCCGGCCGCGCGTTTGACGTCCTCCACGATCGGCCGGAGCGCGGCGACGACCTCGGGCGCAGCCAGGTCGCCGGGAGGCTGCCCATGGATCAGGCGATCCCACAATTCATCGATACATCGCATCTCCGGCTCGCCATCGCTCGTGCCGAGGTCGTGCAGTCCGTCGGAACCGACGCGAAGACGACGGAAAACGCGTGGCTCCGGACACCCGCCGCAAGAAGAAAAGCTCTTGTACTCGCCCTTGGCCGGAATGGAGATGTCGCCGCCTTTGATCGTCATCGGCTCGGTTTCGAAGGAGACCTCATACGACTTGATGTAAAGCGGCCGGGCCTCGGCGCCGTTCCACTCCCAGACGCTGAACTGCCTCCTGAATGTACCGCCCGCATCGAAAGCCGCAACGGCGCCGACGTAGAAACGGGCCTGACCCGAGGCGGACGGCGGAAGTGAACCGACGCTGCCAAGAGGCGGTCCATCGCCCCAGCCGGATCCGGTCCAGGCCCAATAGCCGATCTCATCGCGTGACTGGTAGTGCCGCAATGCAAGATCTTTGATGTTCCACATCGCGCGGAAATGACCATCTTGTCCGCGGGCGACGACGAAGAACGTCCCACTCTTCGGATAGGTCGCCGCGACCGCGAACGCCGTTGCCGGCGGCCCGTTCAACCGCACGGCTGTCGCGCCGATGTGGTACTCGCTCAAACACTCCCTGTCGTTGTTGGCGCAACGCCGCGGCGGATCGAGTCCCACCACCGCACGCGCAAGTTGCTCCGCGGTGACATCGGGATGCTCGCCGAGGAAGCCGGCGGTCCAGTTGGCGACCGCGGACCATGCGCGATCGAGGGCCACACCGCGCCCCGGTGTCTCGCTGTTTCCCGAGTAGTGCGTGACCAGTGTCTGGCGAGCATTGTCGTATGCGGCGCGAAGACCGTCGCGGTTCGCCGGCGCGCCGGAACAGGTCACCAGGAGACCAATTGCCAGCAGCGACAAGACCGGGTCGGTTCGCATTGTTCTCAGCCTACACCGGCATTGGGTGACCACCTTTCGAAACTCTTCATCCACTCTTAGCCCTTTATCCCGGTGAACGCTTCGCGCTTCTTTAGGAGGTGGCCGAGGGCGGCGTGTTGAAAGAGTCAGGAGGCCGGTATGACCACCATGACTCGTTCGTTCACACCACGTTCCGCGCAGCGGAAGCATCACGCCGTGACGAGAGCCGCGCTGGCGGTGGCCTTCTGGATCGTCGCGGCGCTGCTCGTCGCCGTCGTTCATCAGAGGATCGATGTGACCTCGCCGGTGGCCAGCGTGGTCATCAAGGTGGCGGTGATCCTGGCGATGGCGGCGGCGTTCATCAGACTGACCGCCTCTGAGACCACGCTCGATCAGGCACTCCTCGCCGGCACAACCTGGGTACTGCTCTGCATCGCCACGGAGATCACCGTAACGACGATCTCCAGCCGGCCCTGGTTCGCCTTGCTCGGCTCGCCCGCCAATGGCGGAATCCGCTGCGTGCTCCTGATCGCCTGGATTCTGGCACCGGCGCTGTTCATCAGGAGCCGCGAGTGAGAGCTCACCGCATTGCCGCCGTCGTTCTTCTTCTCGCAGCGGTCACGCGGGCCGAGGAACCGCCGAAGGCGATCACCGTTCACGGATTCATCGACGGCTACTACGCCTGGAACGCCAACGATCCGGCGTCGCACGAGAACTTCGTGCCGGGCACGGGCTCGACGGCAAAGCGCGCGGACGAATTCAATGTCAACCTGGCGGCCGTCGAGATCGTTCGCGACGCGCACCCGGTCGGGTTTCACCTTTCGTTCGTGACCGGCAACGGCAGCGACGTCATTCACGCCGGCGAGCCGCGCGGTGGCGCGGTCGGACCAGACGTCTATCGCTACATCTACCAGGCCTCAATCCTCTACAAGGCCAGCGACCGGCTGACATTCGAAGCGGGTGTCTTTCCCTCGCACATCGGATTCGAGGGCTTCTTCTCGAAGGACAACTGGAGCTACACGCGGGGGTGGCTGGCCGAGTTTTCGCCGTACTATCAGACCGGGATTCATGCCGCGTATCAATTCTCGGCGCATTGGTCGGGTGAGGTCCACGTCCTCAATGGCTGGCAAATCATCGGCGACAACAATGATGCAAAGGCGCTCGGCGTCAAGATCGCCTATACGGGCGGCCGGCTCAACACGTCGCTCAATACCTTCGACGGGCCGGAGCTTCCGAACGACAACAGGCACTGGCGGCACTTCGGCGATCTGATCGCCACGTTCAAAGCGACACCGTCATTGAGCATCGGCTGCTCGATCGACCGCGGACACCAGGAGCTCCCGGGCGACAGGGCCGCGAACTGGCTCGGCGTAGCCGGCTATGGCCGCTACGCGCTCGGCGAGCAGCGGGCGTTCGCCGTACGCGTGGAGCGATTCGCCGATCCCGGCAACGGCATCAGCGGCACGCCGCAGAAGCTCACCGAGGCAACGGTGACCTACGAGTACAAGCCCGCCGGGAATCTGATTCTCAAATTCGAAGGGCGGCACGACCATTCCACGTCGCCCGTTTTCGCCCGCAAGACAAACGGATCGACGAACAACCAGACCATCGCCGTCATCGGCGCGGTGGCAACGTTCTAAGAGGCACTCATGTCGGATTTGATCTTCATCGTTCTGACCATCGTCCTGTTCGCCGTATCGATCTGGTACACGCGCGCCTGCGATAAGGTCTGAGGTTGTCATGACATTCGAAACAATCGTTGGACTGGTACTGGCTGTTTTCGCCCTGATTTATCTGCTGTACGCGCTTCTCCGCGCGGAGGAGCTGTAATGACCACTGTCGAACTGGTGAAGATCGCAGTTTACTTTCTACTGATTCTTGCGGTCACGAAGCCGCTCGGGCTCTTTATGAAGCGTGTATTCTCCAAAGAGAAGACGTTTCTCGACCCGCTGCTCCGGCCGGTGGAGCGGCTGGTCTATCGCCTCAGCGGTGTCGACGAAACGAAAGAGCACGACTGGAAGCAGTACACCATCGCCATGCTCGTCTTCAGCGCCGTCGGATTATTTCTCACCTACATCATCGAGCGCACCCAGCACCTGCTGCCGCTCAATCCCGACAGGATGGGGCCGGTCGCTCCTGACTTGGCGTGGAACACGGCCGTCTCCTTCACCACCAACACGAACTGGCAGGCCTACAGCGGCGAGTCGACGATGTCGCACTTTACGCAGATGGTCGGCCTGACCTTTCACAACTTCGCCTCCGCGGCCGTCGGCATCGCGCTGGCAATCGCCCTCATCCGCGGCATCGCCCGCGCCGGCGCGAAGACGATCGGCAATTTCTGGGTCGATCTGACCCGCTGCACGTTGTGGGTGCTTCTCCCGATCTGCCTCATCGCGGCGACGCTCCTCCTCTCGCAGGGGGTGATCCAGAATTTTCATCCGAGCGTCGTGGTGATGACGATCGAGGGAAGAGTTCAGAAGATCCCGCAGGGGCCGGTGGCCTCGCAGGAAGCGATCAAGGAGCTCGGCACCAACGGCGGCGGCTTCTTCAACGCAAACTCGGGTTTCCCTTACGAGAACCCGACGCCCTCCAGCAACCTGTTGGAGATGTTCCTCATCTTCAGCCTCGGCGCGGGCCTTTGCTACACGCTCGGATCGATGACCGGAAAGCTCCGCCACGGCTGGGCGGTCTTCTGGGCCATGTCGATCCTTTTCCTCGCCGGCGCTGTCATTGCTACGTCTGCCGAACAGCGCGGCAATCCGATGCACCAACGCCTCGGCGTCGCCGCCGCGGGCGGCAACATGGAAGGGAAAGAAGTCCGCTTCGGCATCGGTGACTCGGCGCTCTTTGCCACCATTACCACCGACGCCTCGTGCGGCGTGGTCAACGCGTGGCACGAGTCCTTCACGCCGATCGGCGGGTCGGTGCCGCTCCTCAACATTATGCTCGGCGAAGTGATCTTCGGCGGCGTCGGTGCCGGGATGTACGGGATGATCCTCTTCATCGTCCTGGCAGTCTTCATCGCCGGACTGATGGTCGGCCGCACGCCTGAATACATCGGCAAGAAGATCGAGGCGCACGACGTGAAGCTGGCCATGCTGGCCGTACTCATCCTGGCCTTCTGCATTCTCATCGGAAGCGCCGTCGCCACGGCAACGGCCGCCGGCAAATCAAGTCTCCTCAACACCGGACCGCACGGCCTGAGCGAGATGACCTACGCGTTTACCAGCGCGACCGGCAATAACGGCAGCGCCTTTGCCGGCCTCAATGCCAACACGAAGTTCTACAACGTCGCCCTCGGCCTGGCGATGTTCTTCGGCCGCTTCCTGATGATCATCCCGCTGATGGGAATCGCCGGCTCGCTGGCCGCCAAGAAAAAACTCGCCGATACGGCTGGGACGTTCCCCGTCGACGGTCCGCTCTTCACCTTCCTGCTGGTGGGGGTGATCCTCATCGTCGGCGCGCTGACCTACTTCCCAGTCCTCTCGCTCGGACCGTACGTCGAGCACTTCCTGATGAATGCAGGAAAGGTGTTCTAAGCCATGGCATCGCAGAAGAAACGTTCACTGTTCGATCCCGCCATCGTGCGCCGGGCGCTCCTCGATTCGATCGTGAAGCTCAACCCGCGGCGGATGATGAAGAACCCGGTGATGTTCCTCGTCGAGGTGGGCGCCGTGCTCACCACGCTGCTGCTCATCCCCGGCCTCTCCAGGCACGTCGACTATCTCTTCCAGACGCAGATCACGTTGTGGTTGTGGGCGACCGTGCTCTTCGCCAACTTCGCCGAAGCGGTGGCCGAGGGACGCGGCAAGGCACAGGCGGACGCGCTGCGGAAAGCGAAAACGGAGACGACCGCACGGCGACTGACGGGACCTCGCCGCATCGAGGAGCAGGTACCGGCGTCCCAGCTTCGCAAAGGCGACGTCGTCATCGTCGAGGCGAATCAGATCATCCCCGGCGACGGCACCGTGATCGAAGGGATCGCATCCGTCAACGAATCGGCCATCACCGGCGAGTCGGCGCCGGTCATCCGCGAGGCCGGCGGCGACCGCTCCGCGGTCACCGGCGGGACGATGGTCCTTTCGGACCGCATCGTCGTCGAGATCACCTCCGAGCCGGGGCAGACGTTCATCGACCGGATGATCAAGCTCGTCGAAGGAGCCGAGCGGCAGAAGACGCCGAACGAGATTGCCCTCGACATCCTCCTGGCCGGACTGACCATCGTCTTTCTCTTCGCCACCGTGACGCTCAAACCGTTCGCCATCTACTCCGGCAGCGACGTCAGCGTCACAGTTCTCATCGCGCTGCTGGTCTGTCTGATCCCGACGACGATCGGGGCGCTGCTCTCAGCCATCGGCATCGCCGGGATGGACCGCGTGCTGCAGCACAACATCCTGGCGATGTCGGGCCGCGCGGTGGAGGCGTCGGGCGACGTGAATGTCCTCCTTCTCGACAAGACCGGCACGATCACGCTCGGCAATCGCGAGGCGACAGCGTTCATCCCCGCGCCGGGTGTCGATGAGGCAACCCTCGCCGAAGTGTCGCAGCTCTCCTCGCTCGCGGACGAAACGCCCGAGGGCCGCTCGATCGTGGTGCTGGCCAAACAGCAGCACGGCCTTCGGGGCCGCGAGCTTCGCGAGCTCGGCGCGCACTTTGTCCCATTCACCGCCAGAACGCGCATGTCCGGCCTCGATTTCGAGAACGGACGCTCGATCCGCAAAGGTGCCGCTGACTCGATCGCCGAATTCATCCGCGGTGGTGGCGGCACGTTTCCGGCCGAGGTGCAGCAGGACGTGGCGCGCATCGCCGGCGAAGGCGGCACTCCCCTTGTCGTCGCCGAGGGGACGCGCGTCCTCGGCACGATCTACCTCAAAGACATCGTCAAAGGGGGGATGAAGGAGCGCTTCGACCGGCTGCGCATGATGGGCATCCGCACCGTCATGATCACCGGCGACAACCCGCTCACCGCGCAGACGATCGCCGCGAGGCCGGCGTCGACGACTTCCTGGCCCAGGCCACCCCCGAGGACAAGCTCGCCCTGATCCGCAAGGAACAGGCGAAAGGGAACCTCGTGGCCATGACCGGCGACGGCACGAACGACGCGCCGGCGCTGGCGCAGGCCGACGTCGGCATGGCCATGAACACCGGGACGCAGCCGGCGAAGGAAGCGGGCAACATGGTCGATCTCGACTCGAATCCGACCAAGCTCATCGAGGTCGTGGAGATCGGCAAGCAGCTCCTGATGACACGCGGCGCGCTGACGACGTTCTCCATCGCCAACGACGTGGCCAAGTACTTCGCCATCATCCCGGCGCTGTTCCTGGTGACGTTCCCGGAGCTGCAGGCGCTGAACATCATGCGGCTGACCACGCCGCGGAGCGCGATTCTCTCGGCGGTCATCTTCAACGCCCTGATCATCGTCGCGCTCATTCCGCTGGCCTTACGCGGCGTCAAATACCGGCCGCTCGGCGCGGGACGGATCCTGCGCCGCAATCTGCTGCTGTACGGCGTTGGCGGAGTGATCATCCCGTTCTTCGGCATCAAGGCCATCGACCTGTTGCTGCACGCGGCACATCTGGCGTGAGGAGTCATTCCATGGTTGAGCACATCAAGATTTCGATCCGCATCACCATCGCACTGCTCGTGATCACCTGCGGCCTCTATCCGCTGGCGGTGTGGAGCATCGGGCAGACGTTTTTCCGCGGCAAGGCCAATGGCTCGCTGATCACGCGCAACGGCAATGTCATCGGCTCGGAGATCATCGGGCAGAACTTTGCCGGAGACCGCTTCTTCTATCCTCGCCCTTCGGCCGCCGGCACCGACGGCTACGACCCCACCGCGAGCGGCGGCTCGAACCTGGGGCCGACGTCGAAGAAGCTACTCGATACAATCACTGATCGCACGAAAAAATACGCCGATACGCGGACGGTAAGCGGAATCCCCGCCGATGCCGTGACCGCATCCTGCTCCGGAGTCGATCCGCACATTTCGCCGGAGAACGCGGCATCGCAGGCGGCACGCGTGGCACGCGCGAACGGGATACCGCCCGCGCGCGTGCGGCAGATGATCGCGGCGCACACCGAGGGGCGGTTTCTCGGTATCTTCGGCGAGCCGAGAGTGAACGTGCTCCTGCTGAACCTCGCGCTCGACGATTCTCATGCCGCGAATCAATGACGATGGCCGCCCCGATCCCGATGAACTGCTCCGGCTGACGAAGACCGACAGCTCCGGACGCGGCCGGCTCAAGGTCTACCTCGGCATGGCTGCCGGCGTCGGCAAGACCGTGCGCATGCTCGACGACGCCCACACCATGCGCCGCGCCGGCATCGACGTCGTGGTCGGTTTCGTCGAAACGCACGGCCGCGCGGAAACCGCCGTCCGCATCGCCGATCTGGAGGTGGTACCGGCGGCGCCAGGTCTCCTATCGCGACGTCGCCATCGAGGAGATGGACCTCGCCGCGATCCTGAAACGCCGCCCCGACGTCGTCGTCGTCGATGAGCTGCCACATACGAACACGCCGGGCTCGAAGAACGACAAGCGCTGGCAGGACGTGGAGGAGATTCTCGCTGCCGGAATCTCGGTGATGACCGCGCTGAACGTCCAGCACCTGGAGGGAGTGCAGGACATCGTCCGCTCCGCGACCGGCATCGACATCCGCGAGCGCGTCCCCGACCGCATCGTGCGCGAGGCCGATTCAGCGGTGCTGGTCGACCTGCCGGTGGCCGAGCTGCAGGAGCGTCTGCGCGAAGGGAAGATCTATCCTCCGGAACAGGCCGCCCGCGCTCTCGAAAACTTATTCCGAACGGAAATGCTGGCGCGCCTTCGTGAGCTGGCGCTCCTGCAGACGGCGACGTTCTCCGGACGTACCGGCAGCGAGGTACGTCTGGCCGTGGCCCTTCCGTTCGAGCCCGAGATCGCCAAGCCGCTCGTCCTTCGCGCCTCCCGGCTGGCCGGCCGGATGAACACGCGCTGGTACGCCATCTACGTCCGCCGCCGCCGTGCCCATCCCGAGAACATCACCGCCGAACAGCACCGCAAGCTGAGCGAGAACGTGCAACTGGCCATCTCCCTCGGCGCCACGGTCGTCACGCGCGAATCGGAGGATGTGGTCGGTGCGCTGCTCGAGTTTGTGCGCTCGGAAGGGATCACCATCCTCGTCGTCGGCCGCCCCACCCGCTCCGGCTTCGTCAGCCGCGTCGTCCCGAGCACCGTTCACCGGCTGCTGGAACTGGGGCGTGGGTTCGATATCGTGATCGTCGATGTGTAAGGTGAAACTTACTTCTTTTTCTTCTTGCCAGAGCCTTTCTTTGGCGGTTTGTCGTTTTTCTTGATCGCTGTCGTTTGTTCCCCCGGCTTGGAATCAGAGTTATCGGATTTCTTCGCAACCGATTGCGCGCCTAACTTCGATTCAAATGTAGCCAAGAGCTCCGGAATAAGGCGCTCGCTGAATCCAGCAACTAATGCGGCGGCCTCGATTGCATATCCATTCTTCAGTATCGTCAGGAGCAAACCCGCACGCTGGAATAACAAGAACACCACACCAAAGATAGCGCCAAAAACAACTCGGCTAACGCCACCGATCGAAATGTAGAGCAGTGTCGTGAATGTCTGAATTGGGATGGTGTCAAAACGCAGCCAAACAGATAAAAACGCACCGAGACTAGCAAGCGTCGCACACACACAGAAACCACGATACGGCTCGTCCATAAGAATTAGACCGAGAGGCAGCAACGAGCCTGCTATGACCACTACTGCCACCGTTGCAGAGATCAGGTAGGTGATACGCAATGCTTCCGTGCGCGCCGCTTCCACCGCAGAACGTGCAAACTGAAAGAAATCACGTTCGTCGTTCGCAACACGATCGTCGAGCGAATACGCTAGGGCGTCTGCAATGATGCCGAAGAGTCGGCGGCGGCTACTTCGGCGGAGCACTGATGCGTTTACTTGGCCGATCAGGCCCATCGCAACAGCACTCGATGCATCGCCATCAACGCACGTTGAATGGTAATCCCATTGCGGGTTATCTTCGGCGTTCAGAAACACGAAACACTTACGCGTGCGCTGGAGGATGTCGACAATCTTATCGCCAGTCTCGAAGAGTTCGCCGGCTTTGTATTTCAGCCATGGCCCACTGTCATCGGAATCGTCAGCGGTATTCCCGTCTGTGGTCTCACCTTTAGGTGTATCCGTCATTCGATAAGAATAGCACCTCACCGCGTTTTGCCCATCGGTGCGCGGCCCGATCAGGATGACCGTACGTGCCTGTCCTCTCTTCGGTCGACACATCCCCGACTGCGGCGCCGGGTGTCTCGGGAGCTTCCTGCTTCGCTTTCAAAATACGTCCGATGGGCCGGCGGCGCAGCTCGGCGCGGATGTTCTTCACGTGCACGATCAGATGCGTGGTGTTCGGGTCAGCCGGGAGGTGCCAGGCCTTCGTTTTTCGGTTGTTCGACGCTCGAATCCGGTAAGTGCATTCATTCGAATGTGTTACGGCCACTCGCCGATTCCGGTGCGGGCGTTCGGGTCGAGGTTGCGAAGAACAGTAAGTGGGGCGTTTTCAATCATCTGGCCTTCGTTATCGCGGAAGCGGCATTCGAGACGCTTCGTCGTGAATCTACGTAAATATCTGAAGAACCGTGGCTTAAGCAAATCCAGACAGGACCGCAGTCAAGCCCGAACCGCTATCACTCGTCGGATTCGCCGAGGTTCAACGTCCCATTCGATGACGTCGCCGGACCCATTCGATGACGTCGCCGAAGGCTCGGTTGAGGTTAACGAAGGCTCATTTGAGGTCAACGACCGCTCAGCCGTGAGGTGCCAGGCCTTCGTTTTTCGGTTGTTCGACGCTCGAATCCGGTAAGTGCATTCATTCGAATGTGTTACGGTCACTCGCCGATTCCGGTGCGGGCGTTCGGGTCTAGGTCGCGAAAAACAGTAAGTGGGGCGTTTTCAATCACCTGACCTTCGTTGTCGCGGAAGCGGCATTCGAGACGCTTCGTCGTGAATCTACGTAAACATCTGAAGAAACGTTGCTTAAGCAAATCCAGACAGGGACCGCAGTCAAGCCCGAACCGCTATCACTCGTCGGGTTCGCCGAGGTTCAACGTCCCATTCGATGACGTTGTCGGACCCATTCGATGACGTCGCCGAAGGCTCGGTTGAGGTTAACGAAGGCTCAGTTGAGGTCAAACGACCGCTCGGTTAAGGTTAACGAACGCTCGCTTGAGGTTAACGAACGCTCGGTTGAGGTCAACGAAGGCTCGGTTGAGGTCAAACGAAGTCTCGGTTGACGTCGCCGAAGGCTCGGTTGAGGTTAACGAAGGCTCCGTTGAGGTTGACGAACGCTCGGTTGAGGTCAAAGGACGTCATCGATGACGTCGGAATCTCATCAATAATGGTGAATATCCTTCTCCGAGCAGGGGGCTGAATTGTGCGGCGCCGCCTATGCGGCAAAGCGCGGGCGAGACGCCTGCGGTCCCAGGGGGAGCGACTCTGGACGAAATGGAGTGGCGAGAGGTTGGTGAATGCCCCGCGTCTTACCGCACCGCCGGTCGACGAAGCTCGATCGTGTAGGTCGCGACCTCTTCTTGCGCGTTGCCGCGCAGGCCGTACGCGATCACCTGGTACGTTCCGGCCGGGAGCGCGCGCGACGGGATCTCGACGTTGAAGTAGTGATCGCTCGTCGCGCGTACCGGCTCGCTCGACCAAACGCGCTGGTGCGGCTCGCCGCGGACCAGCTCGAGGCGATACGTCTCGTAATCGGTCGAGCCGATGATCGACACGGCCAGCAGGACTGAATCGCCAGTGGGCGTGATCGACAGCGGCTGTTCGGCGAGGCCACGGCGGCCGTCGGGCATAAGGCTGACTGCTTCCGGCAGGACGTGTGGCCGCAGCTGTTCCGTTCGCGTCTGCCACAGCATTGCGCCGAAGACGATGGCCGCGGCCGCGGCGACGGCGGCAAGGCCACGCCAGAACTGCAGCACGCGTGCGCCCGAGCCGCTGCCGGCGCGGTTGCCGGCGCGGAGGGCGTTCCATTGACGGTCGATGACATCGGCCGGCAGCTCCGCATCGTCGGACGGGAACGGCGTGGCGTAGGCGCGGGCGAGCTCGGGATAGGCAATGAGCAGTTGCTGCACGCGTTCGGCATCTTCCTGGGAGAGCTCGCCGCGCTCGTACGCGAGGAGCTCGTCGACAGTCGGCGGATCGCCGAGTTTCGCCCGGTCGTCGGCGATCAACGTGTCGCGGACGGCGTTCCAATCGGATCGGTTCATCATGATTTTTCTCCGAGCTGCTCGCGAAGGCTTCTGGTCGCGTCGCGCAGCCGCGATTTCACGGCATCGAGGGAGATGCCGAGGATCGTTGCGATTTCGTCGTATTGAGAGCCCTGGATGCGAAGGCGGAGGCACTGGCGTTGTCCCCGCGGGAGCGATGCCATCACCGCACGCGCTCGCGACCGCCGCGCCTTTTCGGCCTCGCGGTCGGCGTAGTCGGGCTCCGCGGGCGCCGCTGGCTCGGCAAACAGCAAATCAGGATCGTCGATCTCGACCATCGGCGCGCTGCGTTTCTGTGTCTGCCGCGCGCGCACCCGGTTGAGGAGGATGGTCCGTGCGATCTTGGACAGGAATGGCCAGGGGTCGTCGTTGCGGATCTGATCCATCCGTTCATAGAGCCGCTTGAACGTGTCCTGTGAGAGGTCGTGCGCTTCGTCGTCCGAGATGCTGTTCGCGCGGAAGTAGCGCCACACACGCGCATAGTGCTTCCGGTAAACCGTCTCGAAGCGCTCGTCGTAGGGACCGCCGCGGTCTACAATCATGACCAGCGGCCCTTACCCGTCATTTCGGTTCGTCCGATCATCGTGAAAGCCCTCACTGCCTGCGTTGCGCTGCTGCTGTTTGTCGGCGGTTGCCATCATGAAGACACCGGCCCTGGCGGCAAGTGGGGTCGAACGGTCGAGCCGCGGCTGACGACGACGCGCTCGTGGCACTCGTGCACGCGGAAATTATCGCCCGGACATGTGGTCGTCGACGCACAATGCGCAGCCACGCCGATACTCCTCGGCCGCTGCGACGAGGTGATCGATTCGCGCGAGCAAGCGGACCGCATGCTGCTCTCGCCCCAGTGCACCGACGCGGCAATCGCCGCGCTGGAGAACCTCTCGCGCGCGGAGGCGGCGGCATTGAGCGATCTGGCGAGCGCGTATTACGTGCGCGCGCAGCGTAACGACAATCCGTCGGATCTGTTGAATGCGTTCGACACCGCGCGGAAAGCCGTGGCGGTGAGGCCGCTGCCGGCCGGCGCGCGGTTCAATTACGCGCTGATCCTCGAAGCCCTGTCGCTCAATCACGAGGCCATCAAGGCATGGCAGAGCGCGGCCGAGACGGAAGAGGGCGAATGGGCGAACGAGGCCCGCGCGCGCCGCGCAGCATTGATGCGAGTGATGTCGGTCGACGGCGAGCATCAATGGGCGCAGGTGAGAGCGCGCATCGATGCCGCGCTCGATGCTCACGATGTAAAGGAGGCGCGACGTCTCATTGCCGCGTTTCCAGCCACGTCGGAGAAGTATTTCGAGGAGGAGGTGCTCCGGCAATGGGCCGACTCGCCCTCGCCGCGGCAGCTCGCGCGCGTGAAAGCATTCGCCGAGGCGCTGTCCGAATTCTTTCATGACGACTACTTCAATGATGTAGCTGTGGCCATCGACAAGACGCGCTCGCCGGAACGTTTGCGGCTGGGTCATCTCCGTTTTGCAGAAGCGGGCGTAGTTCCCGAACGTGAACGCGCCATCCAGCTCTATGACGACGCGGCGCGGCTTCTCCAGCAGGCCGGCAGTCCGCTATCGCTGCTTGCCCACATCAAATACGCCGCACCAAACGCATTCAAGACGCACCATTACGACACCGCGCTCGAACAGCTCGGCGCCATCGCCGCTGATGCGCGCCAGTATCCAAGCGTCATCGTGCGCGTGAACCTCAGCCGCCTCTATGCCGCTCAATACGCAAATCGATACAACGAGTATTTCGACGCATACGAGGCGGTGAAGACGGCGTGTGGCCCGATCGTCGACTGGGAAGATCGTGCATCTGCGGCCACGCAAGCGATCCCCACGATGTCCATTCTCGGGCTCAAGGAGAAGGCGTGGCGCGAGGCGTTCGTGGCCATGCGAGACGTGCAACGCCTTCCAAGCTTCAAAATGCGGTATCTCCTCACCGGCCCGACAGCCGACGCCGCGCTGAATCTCGGTCACCCGGAGGCGGCGTTGCTCTATCAGAACACCCTTTTCAAAAGCGCCAGCTCTCCGGAGAACAACGGATATCTCTTCAGCATCCTCGATCATCGCGCGGCGATCGAGGTCCGGCTGCGGCTCTATGAGGCCGCGCAGCACGATCTCGACGAGGCCACTCACCTCGCACATATCGAGCCCGACGTTCGCCAGGCGCTGGGAACCCGCCTTGCCGCGGTGCAGGGAGAGATGGCGTTGAACGTCAACCCAAGCCGAGCCATTGCGCCGCTCACTGACGCAATCAAGGCCGCGAGCCAAACGGAATTCGCGACCTTCCGCGCGATGCTATTCGCCCGGCGCGCCGACGCATTCGGCCGCATGGGAAGGGCGGCGCAGGCGGAAGCCGACCGGCGCGAAGCATTGAGTCAGTTGCACGCCGAGGAAGAGCAGATGCTCAGCGGCAGAACGCCGGGGAAGGAGGACGACCGCTGGAACTCCTATTTCTCGCGTTTCGAAGAGACGTACGACTTGCTGATCCGGCAATTGATCGACGAGCGCAATGCGCGCGGGGCATTTCAGTATGCGGAGCGCGCCCGCGCGTACGAGCCGCTCGACCTCGTCCGCAGACTACCAACCGCGCCGGCCGCCTTTCGCGAGCTCACCGCGCACGCCGGCAGCGTCGACATCGCGAAGCTGCAGGCGCAGTTGCCCCCCTCAACCTTCCTCATCGAATACCGCGTCTTCGAAGACCAGACGTACGCGTGGATCGTCAGCCGCGACCTCTTCACCGGGCAACCAGTCCCGGCCCGCCGCAGCGACGTCAAGCGCTGGACCAGCGCCTTGCAGGACGCCGCGAGCCGGAAGGATCCGATCGCCTTCGACGCGGGCCTCGAGGCGCCGTACGACGGACTTCTCAAGACACCGCTGGAGCTCATCCGCCGCTCGCCCGGCGGCGCCGCTGCGAACGTCGTCATCGTTCCGGACCGGGACCTGCGCGGCCTCCCCTTTGCCGCCTTGCGCAATCCCGATACGAAGCGCTATGTCATCGAGGACCACGCGCTGTCGATGTCCGGCAGCGCGCTCTTGTACGTTTTCGCGGTGCTGCGCGACCGCGATCTCGCATCGCGCGACGCCTCCGCGCTCCTCATCGGCGATCCCGCGTTCGATCCGCGATCAACGCTCGCGCAAGGATTGCAACGGCTCCCGTTCGCGCGGAAGGAAGTCGACGCGATCCGCCTGATGTATCCCCATTCCGGAGTCCTGATGGACGACGCGGCGACGCCGCAACAATTCCTCCGTCTCGCCGGCGGCAACGCCATCATCCACATTGCGGCGCACGGCGTGGTCAACGGCGAGGCCCCGTCGCAGTCGTTCCTTTTATTTCACGACGTCCTCACGGCCGAGATGCTCATGAAGGACCTGCATACGGACAAGACGCGCCTAGTCGTCCTCGGCGCCTGCAGCAGCGCGGGAGGTTTGCCGGTCGGCACGGAAGGCATTGCGCCTCTCGTTCGGCCGATCGTAGCCGCCGGCGTACCGGGCGTCATCGGCGCGCTATGGGACATCGACGACGCCACAGCGTCCGCTCTTCTCGTGTCTTTCCATCGTCACTATCGAATGGGCGAAGACGCGGCGGAGGCGCTCCGAGAAGCGCAACTGGAATGGCTCCGGGGCAGCAACCCCGGCCTGAGGTCGGGACTTCGATGGGCGCCGTTCCAGGCAATCGGTTACGCCTCATCGCCCTTCGCGCCGGTAGGAGATATCACGAAGGAGAAACCACCTTGACGAGCTTCATTCTCAAGATTCTTTTCAGCGGTCTCATGGTCTTCACCCCCAGCCAGGACGGCAAAGAAATGACCGTCCTCCTCCTCGCGGCCGACCACGGTCACCATCTGTCGGACGGCAGCGCACTCCAGCAGCACAAACCACTCCTCGTCGCACGCGCCGGCTCCTGCAGCGGCGACTGCCCCACCCGCGACGGCGACGTCGCCCAGTTCGTCTACGCCGATCAGTCGCTGACGACGGCCCAGGACTCGCTCGAAGCGGCGGCCGACGGTGGCGGTGCATGGGCGCTGTCCGGCTCCGACATCGCTCTGCAGAAAGCCAGCACCGGCGATCCCGATCTGCCGGCGCTCTCGGTCACGTCGAACGCCCGCACCACCGTCAACGGCCAGCCGTCGCTGATCCCGTCGACATCCACCGAGCGCGAGGACATCAGTTGGATCGCCGACGTCAAGCGGATCTGCGGCTCCGGCTGCGCGCTCGACCCGGCCGTGCTGGCGTCCGTACCGCCGTCGACGATCGTGGCGCGCCTCCACCTGCGCAGCGGCCGTCTGTTCAGCTATTCCATCTCGCGCATCGGCGCGAACGTCACGCCTGTGCATTTCTCGCGGCTCGACGGCTCCGGCAGCGCGTCGGCATACTCGCAGGCGATCGCCTCGTGGGTCGGCGCCGAGGTGGAGATTTCGGGCAGCGGTATCGAGATCGTCGAGAGCAAATTCAACGGCGACCCCGGCCGCTCGATGACGCTCACGCCTGACGCTAACAACGCCATCGAGATCGCCGTGCTCAACTTCCCGCCGTTCGTGCCGCCGGCGTCGTCGATCAACGACGCGCCACAGGTCGGCAAGCACTTCGAGGCGTACTATGACCTGCTGCAGGACCCGCCCGCGAAGGAGACCCGCCTCGTGCCGGGCGCCGGCGCGGTGAGCGGCGCGCAGTATCCGACGGTCGACTACGCGACCGTCCATCCGCAGTCCGCGGTCTGGTCCACGCTGCTCAACAAGCTGCGGCTCGACATCGGCCGCACCGCGTACGAGCGCGTCTTCTGCCCCCCCGGCTACATTGCGCCGTAACCACCGGTGGAGGACAGGCGCTCTCGCCTGTCCTCCCATTTCGCGGAGCGCGACATGAGCAATCTCAAAAGCGCGGCATTTGTGGCCTGCCTGATCGCCGCCGTCTGCACCCCGCGGCAGCCATCGCCGCGCGACGCGCACATCGCCGCCGCGGCGTCGCTCTCCGGGCGCTGCGCGGCATCGCGCCTGGCGAAGTGGAACATCCGCGGCAGCGCCGCCGGCGCCGACTGCAACGTGCTCCTCGTCGACACGTCGATGGTGCTCGAGGACTCACTCGTCGAGGCGATCCATTACGGCACGGGCGCCTACGCCGTCGTCGACGGCGGCGTCCGCCACTTCACCCGCCAGCGCGCCTTCCGCGGCGTCGTCTACCGCGACCGCACCGGCCGCGTCTGGACGTACGGCGATCTCACGCAGCGTGAAGCGGAGGAGATGCAGCCATGCCGCTGAAGATCGCTTTCGTTCTGATGATGTTCGCGACACCCGCGGTTGCGGCGCCGCACCGGCTCGCGCTCCTCATCGGCATCAACGACTATACCGCGTCGCGGCTGACGGCGATCCGCGCGCCAGCGCCGGACCGCGACTGGCCGAATCTTTCCGGAGCGGTAAACGACACCGCCGCCATGCGCGAGCTCCTCGTGCTGCTGCACGGCTTCGCCGCGCGCGACATCGTCACGCTCAACGACCAGTCGGCGACGCGGAGCGCGATACTCTCGGCCGCGAACCGGCTGGCGGCGACGTCCTCGAAGGACGACGTCGTCTTCTTCTACTTCGCCGGCCACGGCTCGCAGGTGCGAAACTCGCGATCCGACGAACCGGACAAACTCGACGAGTCGATCATCCCGGCCGACTCACGCCGCGGCGCGGACGACATCCGCGACAAGGTTCTCCGGCACATCTTCAACGCCATTCTCGACCGCGGCGCGCACCTCACCGTGATGATCGACGCGTGCCACAGCGGCTCCGCCGCGCGCGGGCTCCTCACGCTCGCGCGGCCGCGCGGCATCCGGCCCGACCTGCGCGACGTCGCCGACGGCGGCGACTACGTCCCTCGCCCGGAGAACCGCGGCGCTCTCGTCATCAGCGCGTCGCACGACGACGAAGAGGCACGCGAGGCGCGCGACGACCGGCAGACGATGCATGGCGCATTCACCTGGGCCTGGATGCGCGCCATGCGCGACGCGGCGCCGGACGAACCGGCCATGGAGACGTTCACGCGGGCGCAGGCGCGGCTGCGCGCGGAGATGCCATTTCAGAATCCGGTCCTGGCCGGTGATGCCGCGCAGCGCCGCGGCCCCTTCCTCGGCACAGGCAATGCCGCCCGCGCCGCGCGCACGACGTTCGCCGTCGAGCGGGTTCGCGGCGACGGCACGGCCGTGATCTCCGGCGGATGGGTGCACGGCATCACCGCCGGCAGCGAGCTACGCGTGGCCGGCGACCGCTCGCAACCGCCGCTCACGGTCACCGCGCTCCTCGGCCTCGCCCGCTGCGAAGCGCGCGTCCCGGCGGCGGCGCACGTCCGCGGTGGAAACCTGCTCGAGCTCACCGGTTGGGCCGCTCCGCCGCCGCGTCCGCTCCGCGTTGCCATTCCGCAGCTCCCTGACGGCGTGAACGACGTCGCTCCATTCGCACGCCGCGCGGCCGCGATCGCGGCGGAGAACGAGCTCGCGTGGATCACGGATCCGACGGTACGCACGCCCGAGCACCTTCTGCGCCGCGCCGGCGCGCGGTGGGAGCTCCTCGATGCCGCCGGGCATGCGAGCTCGTTCGGATCTGACGGCGACGCGTTGCACGCGCTGGCCCGCCTTCGCCGCGGAACGTCTCTGTTCGTCCAGCTCCCCGCGACCGAAATGCTCGCGGCGCAGATCGCCGGCCCCGCCGTCATCGAGGTGGTCGATAACGCCGAAGATGCCGACTACGTCCTCGCCGGCCGTTTCGTTCGCTATCACGTCGAGTACGCCTGGGTACGCCCCAACGCGCGGCACAGCGACCGGCACGCCTCCGGCCTGCCGCTGCGGACCACCTGGATCACCGATGCCGGAGGCGACATGGCGTTCGCCCTCCGCCACCGCGCGCTGCGGCTGCACAAGATCGAGGCGTGGAGTCTCCTCGAGTCACCACCCGAGGGGCGTTGGCCCTATCGCCTGGCAATACAGCGGGAAGGCGATGGGCAACTCGCCGCCGACGGCGGCAGCGTCGCCGGCAATGACAGATATGCCCTCGAGCTGCGCGCCGCTTCACCAGTGGCTGCGCGCACCAGCCGCCGCCACGTCTACGTCTTCACGATCGACAGCTATGGCCAGAGCACGCTCCTCTTTCCGGTGAGCGGCTCGGTCGAGAATCATTTCCCGCTCGCCGGCGCCGCCATGCCGCCGCCGGTGATCCCGCTCGGCGCGAGGTTCGAGGTTGCGCCTCCTTACGGTGTCGACACATACATCCTTCTCGCGACGGACGAGCCGTTCGCGGATCCGTGGATCCTGCAGTGGGACGGCGTACGCGGACCGCTGCCGGCAACGGCCACGGCACTCGAAGGTCTGGTGGCGCTCACCAGCTCGACGGAGCGCGGGCCGCGCGTCCTCACGCCGGCCACTTGGTCGATCGAACGCATCGTGATCGAGTCGGTCCGCCCCCGCCACAAACGTGCCGCATCGGTGTCTTTGCCTCATGCGACCTCCGCACGCTAGCGGCCGGCTGCGGGCACGTGCAGCCGGCCACCCGCCGAAGCGGAGGTCGCATTCGTGCGTTCCGCGGAGGATGAATGGGCTTCTATCTGCATAAGAGCGTCACCGTCGGGCCGTTCCGCTTCAACCTCTCCGGCTCGGGTGTGGGGATGTCGGTCGGCGTTCGCGGACTTCGCCTCGGCACCGGGCCGCGCGGCAATTACGTTCGTATCGGCCGCGGCGGGGTCTACTACCAGCAGACCTT
>WNFG01003598.1_pt1 | contig 23056 bp, 18 predicted proteins | sample 5400431 | NCBI WGS metagenome assembly WNFG01 (sample SAMN13153346, study PRJNA577476) | soil metagenome | isolation source: 120 cm saprolite under Douglas fir tree site 2 hole 3 replicate 2 | place: USA:California | collected 2015-04-18 | reverse complement strand
GTTGTCGCGCGCTTCCAGCGCCGCCTCAACCGCAGCCTTGCTGCCAAACAACATGGTGAAATCGTCCAGGAATGTCATCGTCATGCCTCCGGACATCGGATACATGGTGATCGCCCCCTCTTTTTCCCCTTTGATCTTTTGCTTGGCCAAACGCAGATTCACGGTCTTGAGCGGAAACTGGCCTTGCGCGATACCGATAATGTCGAGGCCCTTACTTTTTGTCCGGAACGAGGCGAGCGTGATCTGTTCCAAGTCGCGGTCAGGGACCACGCCGACGCCCTTCAAAGCGTCCTCAAACTGCTTCATATTTGGAGGCAGCAGCTTGGCCTTCATGGCCATGGCCGTGTCGGAGCCCTTCAACTGGCGGTAGTCCACATTGATGATCTGCTGGACATCTACCGGGATCACCGTGCGCGCGGCCGTGCCCAACGATGAAGCGAAAACGGGCAGCGCCGACAGGATAAAAGCGAGTGCGATAGTAAAACGTTTCATTGGCATTACAACCTATTCTAAACCGGATTCTCTGCATCTGTTGCGGGCTACGTTCAATTGGCCGAGGGAACTAAGGCTTTCGCTGGTCGCAGACCCTCAGCCGTAGAACGCGTTTCCGCGACAAATCCTGCGTCCTTAATTGAGACTAAATTGATCTCCACGTTGGATAGCGCGCCCCGCACCGCCGCTTCGGCCAACGCGCTAGCTACCGTCAGGTCCGAAGCCATGTTCGGATTGGTGACCGGACGCAGGGATTCGATGATCCTCGCAACTTCGCGCGCCTGCCTGGCCGTCTCCAGTGGAACCAGAGTGGCTGTCTTCATAGCAGATTCGATTAAGCCTGCGCCATCCGGGGATGTCTTCGCTTTGCGGTAGGCCGACATGACTTGGTTATAGCTCTCCGCATCGGCGTCGATACCGGACTTGAGCTGCTCGCGTAGGCGGTCCAGTTGCGCAATCACCTGACTCAACTGCTGTTCATATTGCTGATAGGCCTTCTTGTCCCGCGACATTGCCGCAACCATGCTTCCGAGCGCCGCCGCCATGGCGCCCGCAGCGGCTGAGGCGCTGCCGCCTCCGGGTGTAGCTGTAGGCGCGGCAAGCTGTTCAATGAAGGGCTCGGCTCCGGCTCGAAATCCTCCGACGGCCGCCTTCCCGCTCATCACTGCCGCCAGCCGGTTTTCCAGGATCATGGACGAATCAAAATTCTCTACCTGCAAAAACCATTCTGCTGCCTGTTCCAGCGCCTTTTTTGGAATGAGTCCAACAATTTCGCTGCTCAGCGGGATGACGCCGTAACGCGCCGCTTCCCTCTTGACGAATTCAAACACGCGCGCGATCGGCGTCTGTTCAAAGTCCGTTAAGTTCATGGAGACCTGGGCCAGCCCGCGGACTTCAAATCCCGCACCCTTCACATGCCGCAGCCCGCCCGAAGAATAACGCACCGCCTTGGCGATCTTTTTAGCGACATCAACGTCCGTGGTGTTCAGAAAAACGTTATAAGCGATCAGCGCCTTGCGCGCGCCAACCACTGTAGCGCCCGCGGTAGGATGCAACCGCGCTTCGCCGAAGTCTGGTTTCCGCGCGGGATCGGCAGCAATGGCTTCGCGCAGACCTTCAAATTGTCCTCTGCGGATGTTTTCCAGGTTCTGCCGCTCCGGCGTGCTCGCCGCCGATTCGTAGAAATAAACCGGAATCGAGTATCGCTTCCAAATCTCTGCACCGACCTTGTGCGCAATGGCTACGCAATCTTCGACTGTAACGCCTTCAATGGGAATGAACGGCACCACGTCAGCTGCGCCCATCCGAGGATGCGCCCCCTGATGATGACTCAGATCAATCAACTCAGCGGCTTTACCGACGCCGCGAATCGCCGCCTCCGCAATCGACTCGCGATCACCAACCAGCGTGATCACAGACCGGTTGTGGTCAGAATCCATCTCGCGGTCCAGCAGATAGACACCGGGGACTTTCATGGCGTCAACGATGGCGTCAACCACCGATTTCTTGCGGCCTTCAGAGAAATTGGGAACGCATTGGACGAGCGTGGACATAACAGAAAAGGATAGCAAACTGTCAAAATTGCCAAAATCGCCGTAATTGATAATTGGTTACCACTTTTTGGGGCCTGCCGGGCAATTTTGGCAATTACAAATTACGGCGATTTATGGCAATTCTACTTAAACCAGTTATACCCAACCGTAAACTGCACCGTGTTGATGCCGGGGTTTGGCGTCGCCAGACCGGCGTTGGAAATATGCTCATACCGCGTGGTCAGCGTAATCGCGCCCCGGTCGCTGGTAAAAAAGTGCAGACCAACAGCAGCGTGGGTGAGGAAGTTTGTGGTACTCGACGTGATGACCGGCACGTTGTTGTTGGTGAACAGCACACCGCCGCCGAACTCCACATAGGGTACGGCGTGCTGGCCCTTGGTGAAATTCCATGTCAAGTTGACAGGATTGAACGCGGCGCCGTAGGCATTCTTGACCGGCTGGACAAGGTAATAAACCGGCATGGCGTCGGCGGACCACTCAAAGTTGCCGCGCACAAAGCTACTGCCCACACTCGGTGTGAGCACTTTGCCGAAACGCACGCCCACCACGATAGGCGTGGTGTCCTTAGTGCCGCCGGGAACACTGGTGCCTGAACCCGCCCACACTCCGAGGTCCCACGGCTTGTCGTCCATTGGACCAGAGTCCTGTGCCGCAGCCAGTCCACACAACAACAGAAGCGCGCAAACGAGTTTCATTTCTGTCTCCTGACGAATGCAAATTGTTCGTCAACTCTAACAGCCAGAGCACAAACGTAGCGACTAAAAAATGCGGACCGCACCCGGTACGGAAACCTTCTAGATAACAAATGGCGGCCTGCCGGGACCGCCATCGCTTGTAAAGGTTGAGAGATTATCCGGCGACTTCTTCCAGCTGTTTCTGGTCGAAATCAAAATTGGAGTAGACGTTCTGCACGTCATCCTGCTCTTCAATGGCTTCCAGCAGGCGGATCATCTGGTTCGCCGCTGGCCCTTCGAGCTTGATGTAATTCTGCGGCACCATGCCAACCTGCGAATGCACAACTTCAATTCCGGCCTTCTTCACGGCTTCCAGGACAGCTTCATACGCCGCAGGTGGCGTAATGATCTCCCAATTATCGCCGCCGTCGCTCAGGTCTTCGCCGCCGTTTTCCAGGACAATGTTCATCAAATCGTCTTCCTTGGCCGCGGCTTTCGGAACAACGACTTCGCCCTTCTTGTGGAACATCCATGCGACTGAGCCGGCTTCGCCGAGGTTCCCACCATTCTTGCCGAAGCAATGACGGATCTCGCTGACGGTTCGGTTGCGGTTGTCGGTTGTGACGTCAACCAGCAACGCCACTCCACCGGGACCGTAACCTTCAAAGGTGATTTCCTCGTACGTTGTTCCGGGAAGTTCGCCCGTACCACGCTGGGTCGCGCGTTTGATGTTGTCCTGCGGCATGTTCTCCGCCTTGGCCGCGGCAATGGCCGTGCGCAGACGCGGATTACCATCAGGGTCACCGCCACCGCTTTTCGCAGCCATGGTGATTTCCTTGATCAGACGGGTGAATATCTTGCCGCGCTTGGCATCCAGCGCGCCCTTTTTGTGCTTGATTGTGGCCCATTTTGAGTGGCCAGACATGGTGAGAACCTCAAACTCTTAGATTCGCGGCCGAGGAGAATCGGCGAGCGTTAAACGCATGAAAGCAAAGTAGATTATAGCACGCTCGGACGCCATGTTCTTCGACCGCCCAGCGGCTCAACTTCACTAAAATCATTGCCGCCTCTCCAGGTCATGCTGTGTAATGACAATCCTCGGCTGCTGGTTCGACCGATGCACGTGCCAATACGCGTAACCAATTGCGAGCAGCGGTGGCGCGATCAATACGGCCCACCAGAACGGAATCAGCAATGCCAGCGCGATGGGCGCCAGCAGTGACGCCCAGAACGGCACTCGGGCCGTTCGCTTCATGAAATAGGGCTGCAGGAAAAAGCCCTCGATCAGCATGATCACCGCATAGAGAATCAGAACGTAAAAGAACTTCATGTGGTTCGAACTGAAGGCGCCGACTAATGCCGGGAAAATCATGGCGATCGCGCCGCCGAAGTTGGGAACGAACTGCAACATGCCTCCCATCAGCGCCCACAGCGGGGCCCAGGGAATCCCGATGATAGTGAGCCCAGCCCACCAAAGCGCGGCGACCGTAGCCGCGTCACAACACTGCGCGATGAACCAGTTCTTCAGCGCTGATCCTGTGGTGGCTGCGTGTTGTCTTAAATCCATGGATTAAACCAATAATAAAATTGGGTAAGTGGGTAATTTAGTAATTGAGAAATTGAAACCCTGCGTCTGTCAAATTACCCAATCACCAAATTACCCAATTACTCAATTTCTTGTGGTTAAATAAACTTATGAAATTCGGCGTCATCATTTTTCCCGGCTCCAACTGCGATTATGACAGCTATCACGCGGCCGCAACCTCCACCGGTCAACAAGCCGCATTTCTCTGGCACGAATCACGCGACCTTGAGAATTGTGATGCCATCATCGTGCCCGGCGGGTTCGCCTACGGCGATTATCTCCGCACCGGCGCGATTGCCAAATTCGCTCCGATCATGGACGAGGTCAAGAAATTCGCCGTTTCCAGTGGACTCGTGATCGGGATCTGCAATGGCTTTCAAATCCTCTGCGAAGCAGGCTTGCTGCCGGGCGCGCTGCTGCGCAACGCCGGGCTCAAGTACGTCTGCAAGCAGGTCTACCTTCGCGTGGAGAATGCCAACACTCCTTTCACCAACGCGTGCCGCAAGGGAGAGGTTCTGCAAATTCCCATCGGACACATGGAAGGCAATTACTATTGCGATCCGCAAGCGCTGGAAACGTTGCAGCGCAACAATCAGATTGTCTTCCGCTACGCTACTCCCGACGGCCGCATTACTCCTGACGCCAATCCCAACGGCTCGCTCGATAACATTGCCGGAATCTGCAACGCCAGCGGCAATGTCCTGGGGATGATGCCGCATCCCGACCGCTGCAGCGAAGCTCTGCTCGGCTCGGCGGACGGAGCGAAAGTCTTCCGATCCATGGCCGCGGCTCTGGTCGCCGCGAGATAGGCTACTGAAACGCTTCTTTGTTCACGACGAACGGCATCTTCGTGATGTCGCCGTCGTAGTTCCCTTCCAGCACATCAAGCAAACCCTGGACGCATCTTCCTGCCATGCCTTTGTCAGGATCGGCGGACAGGCGCGTGATCCGCGCGCCGCTGGCAAAGTGATGAAACAGACGGCAACGGTCTTCAATCTCAGGATCGCGCAACGGAGAGTCCGGTGAAAGCGGCTCCTTTTCGAATACGTCGAGCGCAGCGCCGGCAATCCAATTCTCTTTCAGCGCTTTGTAGAGCGCCTGTTCATCCACCACGGGCCCACGCGACGTGTTGATCAGGTACGCATCTTTGCGCATCAGCTTCAGCGTGGTCTCGTTGATGAGATGGTAAGTCGGCATGCCCGGCTCTTCCGGCCGCACTAGTGGAACGTGCAGACTTACGAAGTCCGCCTGACTCAGGGCACTTTCGAGACTTACATACTTGATCCAGCGTTTCTCGCCGTACAAGCCGCTGCTATGCGCCGTGTCCATGAGCTGCTGAATGGCCGCCACAAACTTATGGTCCTGATACGCCGGATCGTAAGCGAGAACGTTCATCTCAAGGCCGACGCACTTCTTGATCAGCGCCTGGCCAATTCTTCCTGTGCCGATCACGGCAATCGTCTTGCCGCTGACTTCATCGCCGAGAAACGGCAGAAAGGGATGCCACGATCCCCACTTGTTCTCACGCACCAGCTTCTCGCTTGGCCATAGCTTGCGCGCAACTGCGCCCAGGATGAAGAACGCGAACTCCGCCGTCGCATCCGTGAGCACGTTTGGGGTGTTGGTGAAAGGAATCTTGTACCGGTTGGCGTCGTTGCGGTTGATGTTGTCGAAACCAACCGCGTCCTGCGCGACCACTTTCAAAGTTCCCTTGCCCGCGGCAAAGACCTCCGCGTCAATGGGATCGCGCAGTGTCGTAATCAGCGCGTCAACACCGCTGCGCACTTTTTCGACGATCAGGGATTTAGGAGGCGCTTCCGGACCGGAATAAACTTCCAGCTCATAGCCTTTTTCCCGCAGACGGTTAAAGCCAGCGTCGCCGATGTGGCAGGTGGCGAAGATGCGGAATTTCTTGCTAGTCATGGAAAGTGTCTTGTCCGCTGATTTACGCAGATCAACGCTGATGAAGGCATTTGGCCGCGAGAATTGACGCGAAAGGCGCGAATCCGAAAGCAAAACTAAAACAATTCACGTCAGATCGAACAGAGATTCAAGCCAAGAATATGATCGCGTTATTTTCGCGGTCTTGATCTGCGTCCATCTGCGGCTAGATACTCTTCTTCACCCAGGATTCAACACGGTCCAGCGCCTTGTTCAGATTCTCGAGCGAATTGGCGATACTGAAACGCAAATAGCCCTCACCAGACTCGCCGAATGCCGTTCCCGCAAGACACGCTACCCCAGCCTGGTCGAGCAGCACGTCGGCCAGCTTTTGCGAATTCCATCCCGTTTTCTGAATGTTCGGAAAAACATAAAAAGCACCCAGCGGAAGACGGCAACTGAACCCTGGAATACGGTTGATGCGTTCCACGACCACATCACGACGCCGCTGGAATTCCTTGCGCATATTTTCGACGGCCGTCTGGTCGCCGCGTAGTCCTTCCACGCCGGCGATTTGGGTAAAGCTGGCGGTGCAGGAAACAGAGTTAGTCATCAATTTTGAAAAATGTTTGGCCAGATCGGCACGCACGACGGCATAGCCCAGCCGCCACCCGGTCATGGCGTAGGTCTTGGAGAAGCCGTCCAGCAAAACAGTCCGATCCTTCCAGCCGTCGAGGGACATGATCGAGTGGTGCTCGCCGTCAAAAATCAGGCGACTGTAGATTTCGTCTGAGAGCACCATGATGTCGCGATCGCCGATGGCGCTGGCGATGTCGCGCAAATCCTGCTGGCTTAGAACGCCGCCGGTCGGGTTATGGGGCGAGTTCAGGATTACAAGCCGCGTGCGGTTGGTGATGAGGTCGGCAAATTCGTTCACGTCAAAGCGAAAATCCTTTTCTTCGCGAAGACGAATCGGCACCGGCGTGGCGCCCAGAAAGTTGGTGAGAGACGCATACGCGGGGAAGCCCGGATCGGGATAGATAACCTCGTCCCCTTCTTCCACAAATGCCATCATCGTATAGAAAATAGTAGGCTTAGCTCCGGGGACAATAATCACTTCTTCGGGCGTAACCTTCACACCCCGCGAGCGGCTTACGTATTCAGCGACGGCCTGGCGCATCTCCGGCAGTCCGGCTGATGGCCCGTAATGGGTCCAGCCTTTGCGGATGGCGCTGATTCCAGCTTCCATAATGTTGGCCGGGGTATCAAAATCGGGCTCGCCAATTTCGAGATGGATAATGTCTTTGCCCTTGGCCTCCAGGGCGCGCGCTTTTGCCAAAACTTCAAAGGCAGTTTCGGTACCGAGCCTGGACATACGTTTCGCCAGGCGTAGCTGAGTAGGAGTTGTGACTTGACTCATTCTTGAGACTCGTTAACGGGGTGCTCTTGACTCTGGGACTTTAATACGTGGGCCACGGTGTAGGGTACGCGGCGTGTGGGTTCCTGGAAATTACGCACCTGCAAATCGCCGAGCAGGCCAAGCGCCAGCAACTGGACACCAGAAACCAGCAGCACCGCGGCGGAAATCAGCAGCGGGCCGTGCTCGTCCATGACCGGAGTGTGCCAAAGAATCTTGCTTACCACCAGCCACAGGGCAATGGCCGATCCGATCATCATGGAAGCCATGCCGGCCGTACCAAACAAGTGCAGCGGACGGTACATGTATTTGAGCAAAAAGCGGATGGTGATGAGGTCAAAGAAGACGCGGAACGTGCGCGAGATGCCGTAATGCGATTCTCCCTGCGGCCGCACAATGTTCTTGATGGGAACTTCGCAGATGCTGGCGCCATACCACGAGGCCAGCGCCGGAATAAAGCGGTGCATCTCGCCATAAAGCGGAAGCTGCTGGATGATCTCGCGCCGGTACGCTTTGTAAGTAGTGCCAAAGTCGTGGATCTTCACGCCGCTCAGTTTTGACATGGCCCAGTTGGCCATGCGCGAAGGCAAGCGGCGCATCACAAAATTGTCGACACGCTCTTTGCGCCATCCGCTGACCAAGTCGTATCCCTGTTCCAGCTTTTCCAGGAATTTCGGAATGTCGTCGGGATCGTGCTGCAAGTCGCCGTCCATGGCGATGATGTATTCGCCTTGTGAATGGGCAAAGCCCGCGGCCAGAGCGGAGGTCTGACCAAAATTGCGTCGCAGCTTGACCACCACCACGCGGCTGTCAACAGCGACAATCTCACGCAGCAGCTTGTAAGTGCGATCAATGCTGCCATCGTCCACGAACACTAGCTCGAAGCTGGAGCCGGTCGTCTCCATGACGCCTTTCAGGCGGTCATAGAGCGCGGTCACACTCTCCTGTTCATTATGAAAGGGGACGACAATGGAATACTTCAACATCACTTGAAATTATACCAACTCCCGAATTGCTATTCGCGGCGAGTTGCGAACTGTACCGTTACTTAAGATGCAACTCGGGCAAGCTACTTACGCGTTCTGGCCGCTGCCGGCTTGGCCGGTCCCCTCTCAATCTGCGCCAGCATGTCCTTCGCCGGCTGCTGGTATGGGCCGGAGATGCCCGCCACCTCAGTCAACGCTGCCTTGGCTTCGGGGATTCGCTTGCTTTTGCCGTAGGCATAACCCAGACGGAACAGCGCTGCCGCATATCCTTCCGGATTGTCTTTGAGTTTGGCGGTTGCGGCTTTTAATTCCACAATCGCAGCCGGAATCTTCTCCTCTTTGAGCAAGGCGTATCCCAGGACCGACTGCGCCAGACCGCCATACTGTTTCGACCTGGCGGGATCAGACGCGGCCTGGGCTTTTGCCAGGTCCATTCCCTTGCGGGCATAGCTCTCTGCGCGCGTGACGCTTGCAGGATCCGGCAGGTCCACAAAAGCAGCGGCGAGCACCACCAGAGTACTGAGACTGTCCGGATTTGCAGCGAGCGCTTTGTCGGCAAAGCTGCCGAGCCGGGCCGAGTCCTTCAGTTGCCCGAGCGTGTAGACCGCAAGCTGCAACAGCTTCTCCTGAAAGCGCGAATTTGGAAACGCGCCGGTGTAACGCTCAATCTCGTTCATTCGCTGCTTGTTGTCCGCCTCATTCATCACCACGTTAAGGGCCGAGGCTTCCAGATACTCATAGGAAGTACGAAACCGGTCTTGCTCCTGGCGGACTCGGTCCGCGAATTGCTCGTCCGACACGCCGTCCGGCCTGGGCTGCTTGGCGATGCTCTGATACGCGCCTCCGCCGCGGACAGCGTAGTTCAGCAACTTGTCATCGGCCTTCATCTTTTGCGCGATGCCCACTTGCGCGATGGCGAGATCCAGGTTGTTGGGCTGCGCAGCGAGGGCCTTGTCGCCGTACTCGAGCGCTTTGGCATTATCGCCGGCGTCCTGATACACCTGCGACAGTTGCGAATTGCCGTAGGCCACGGCCTGCGGGTTCGAGGAAAACTTCTGCACGAACTCCTGGAGCAGGGCCGTACGCTTCTGCTGGTCTTGCTCCGCGCTCACGCTTTGCAGAAACTGGTCTTCCGGCGTTCCCGCGGCAATGGTTATTTGCTGTACTTGCGCCCCGGCGAATGCGGCAGCGAGCAGTACGAAAATGCTTAGGGCAGGCTTCATGACGCACCTCCCGACGGATGGGCTTGTGCAAGGCATCGTATCTCCGTTTACCAGCCGCTATCAAGCGTGAAATAAGCGCACACGGCATTCACGTTATTCGTACTTCTTCCGGATCTTGACCGTCCGGTCGAGCTCGTCTGCGACCTCAAGCAGCTTCAGTCTCAGGTCTTTATCGAGCGCAGCCGTCTTGATGAAATCATGTACCTGGGCTTGAGCCGCCGGAGATTGCTGGCCGCCGATAAAAGCATTCAGCCAGGCCAGCATGGACCCAGTCTTCCGGTCGCGCAGCGTTATGCAGGTAGTCATCGAAGTATTGCTGCTTGTTCTTGCTATCGGGACGCCCCGCTTGCGCCAGATACGCGTACTTCTGCCCTTCTCCTGAAGGATCGCGCTTTTGCTCGGCGGCGAGGTACGCGTCGGCTTCAGGATCGTTCAATGCGATCAAGCTCGATACAATGGTCCATCGGTCCAGCGGACGCAGCTCGACGTCAGGAACTATGAGCTTGCCGCTAAGAATCTCTTTCAGATGTCCTCGGGCCGTTTCCGACTGTGCCAGGCCGCGGAATCCGCGAAACCAAATAATTCTATTGTCCTTCGTGGGGGCATGAAGCATCTGGTCGTACGCCAGATCTTCAGCCTTGCCAATATACTTCTGACGCACTGCTGGACTCACATAGCGATGGAGCGTGGTGACTACGTGACCCAAAGCGCTCTGGACCAGCGAGTCGTCAGTTTCTAAAGGAATCTCGCGTACCCACATGTCGAGATAGAGCTGCGGATCCAGCTCAGCCTCTCGCAAAGAGTCCCACAGCGAACCCCACAATAACGTGCGTTCGAAGACATCAGGGATACTGCGCATACTGGACATCACGGCTGTACGGCTGCGCTCGTCGAGAAGAAAGCGGCCATAAGCGTAGTCATTGTGATTTGCAAATACCCACTGCGGACAACCGCCGAAAAACGTGGCCGTTGCGGATGGCAAATTCAAGGGCATGACCGTTTGTCCGCCGTTGGAGCTGATCAGCATTTGCATGGAAACCGGCCATGTTCCTTTCTCGCCAAGCACATCATGCTGAGTAACAAAAAAATGAGTAAGAGAATCACGTCCGTTGGAGAAACTGCCGGCGGGCACGGCTTTTTGTTCGCATCTCCATTCCACATCCACTTGCGGCATACCGCGTCTCTTGATGTATGCATCCGCCCACGGACCGAGCTGCTTGCCCGAGACTCTTTCAAATGCATGGACGAGATCGGCCCACTCCGCATTCGCGTACGCGTGTTCTTTCAGGTACAACCGCAGCCCCGCGCGAAATCTATCGTCCCCCAGAACAAACGCGAGCTGCTTGATCACTCCCGGCGCTTTGGAATAGACGATAGCCCCATACGCGGACTTAGCGTCCTTGAGATTAGGGATGTCCTGATAAATCGGCGTGGTTCCCTGCGTGGAGTCAATCGCATACGCCGCCGGCTTGATCGCCTGATAGAAGCGCTTCCAGATGTCGTCCTTCGGCTTGAGAGAGTTCAGCGCGTGGTACGCCATGTACTGCGCAAAGCCCTCTTTGAGCCAGAGATCGTCAAACCAACGCATGGTGACCAAGTCCCCGAACCATTGATGCGTAAGCTCATGCAGCAGAAGGATGTCGCGATTCAGCCGGTCGCTGTGCGTGGGCGCGGTGCGGAAGAGGATTGATTCTTCCCGCAGAAAAGTTGCGCCGGCGTGCTCCATGCCGCCATAGGCGAATCCGGGGATCATAACCATGTCGTACTTGGGAAATGGAAACGGCTGCGCGAAATAATCTGCGAGGTACTTGATGCCGTCCGCTGTGACCTGCTGGACTTCCGCGGCTTCCACTTCCGCTTTTTGCAGCTTGGATTTGCGGACGTAGAGTCCGGGCAGTCCCGCTGTTTCATGCACTTTCTGAAACGGTCCGGCGGCGAAGGCGAACAGATACGTGCTGATGGGTTTCGTTTCTTCGAATTCAATGGTTCGCTGGCTCGCCCCGCCCAGAGACTCAACGGAAATCACTTTGCCAATTGTGTTTGAAACCACAGTCCAATCTGGCGGTGCGCTGATGAAGAGGCGAAATCTGGCTTTAATGTCCGGCTGGTCAACGCAGGGGAACGCCATGCTCGCGTCCATGGGTACAAAGAGCGTGTAGATGTACTCGCTGCCATCGTCCTTGTCTTCGAAGCGAGTGATGGCTTTGCCGGCAGGCGCTACTGGTGCGGTAAAGTCGAGCGCTATTTTGTTTTCTCCCGCGCGCAAAGCGCTGGCCGGCAACTCGATATGGCCGTTGCTTGCATTGACCGCCGTATCCGCGCCGTTAATGACCAAATGTGCCGCAGTTCCTTCGCGGAAATCGAGGACAACGGGGGCCGCCGCAGCCAGGCGAAACCCTATCTCTTCGTGGCCGGAGACGCTGGGCGCGTGCGAGGTGAGGACATACCTGAGGTGATAGCTGACATCTGAAATCTGTCGCGCCCGTTCCCGGGCCAATTCCCGCGGGATTCCCTCTGGCGTGGCGGCCCAGAGACTACCAGCCGCCAAAAGCATTGCCAGCAGCAGCCGACGCACTTGTACCTGATTCATTCGTGGCCCTCTCCTAACTTTCGTTTGTTGAACATCTCATTTTTCATATAAACGCTGTCAGGTCGAGTTCGCCTGGGTACCCCCCCGGGGGTGCCATTCATCGCCATTCGTCCCAATTCGTCGCCTGGCGATATCCCCATGTGTCCCCATTTTTTGGTCGGATTACTTGGGGACGACGGCATCTCAATCAACAATCGCCCCCGGTACCCCTCCGGGCCTGATCACAATGATCACAATGTTTACTGGGTTTTTGAGGGGTGTATCACAATGGGATCCCAATTTTTATTGGACTTGAGCGATTCGACCTGCACAAAACCCAATATCCATGCGGCTTCCCGCGACTTTGCCCATATCAGTTTGACGGTTTTTCCTTCCAGCTCCCAATTTCTAAAGGACTTAGGAGCAATTGCAAATATCGCTTAGCCATTGGCCCTGAACAGGTGGTACAGGAACCCCGTTTTGGTCAGCTGCTAACCGCTCAAGTTCGATTTTCTGTCCTTTTGCGGACGCGCATAGTACCCGATCGCGCGAGAGGAAGTAAAGCGAAAAGTGAGTGCCTTGCAAAAAAATGGGCGCCATGCACTGACGCCCTCTAGAAATCTCCGATTTGTTCCGGAATGCTAGTGTCCGCGGCTAACCAGATATTGGTCGATGCAGCGAAGGATTTGCAGCGCGGTGGCACGGTCGATGGCACGCAGTTCAGCACGGGCTTCTGGCGACCAAACGACCGTGATTCGTTCCGGTGCTGCTTCTTCGCTCACTTCTCCAGCCCGAACTCACGCCGGATATCTTCGTGCGGAATGCCTTCTCCGCGTGCGAGCGATGTGCGGGCCCGATCCATAGCCGCCGTTTGGCGGAGTAATCTCTTGCTCTTCCACCGGAGCGCGATCCAAGGGATTGACCATCGTCTCCAGCAGTTGGACGACAGCGGCAACCTGTCGCGAATCCAGCTGGTCGAGGAGTCATGTGCATGCTGCTTGTCAGTTGCCATCTCGCATCCATCTTAAACTTGTCTTATGGGGGTGGCACAAAGCAATATTGACGATCCCCTCATGGGCGTGTAGAATGTATAGCGTAAATGCAATCTTGCTACACCCACCCGGTTTCCGCCTCCTCTATGGCTATGGCCATGTGTATGTGTTGTTGTATGTGTACGAGCGAGCGGCCGGCGAGGAGCAATCTTACTTAGACTCAATCAAGTTTGATAATTCCCGGGCCGCTCTAAAAGAGCGGCCCTTTCGTTTGCGGCTGCTCTGACTGAATGGCCTCAGAAAAATGAGGAAACCATGTCCAAAGTGAAGCAGCCGATCGCGATTTACTACGAGCATCCGCACTGGTTCACCCCGTTGTTCAACGAACTGGAACGCCGGGGCGTGCCCTTTGCCCGCATCAATGCCGCTGAGCACCACTTCGACCCCGCACACCTGAATGGCGAAGGCGGTTACTCGCTGTTCTTCAACCGAATGAGCCCCTCGGCCTACCGTCGCGGACACGGACAGGCCATTTTCTACACGCAGTACTACCTGGCGCATCTCGAACAGCGGGGCAAGCGCGTGGTCAATGGGCAGCGCGCCTTTCGCTTTGAAACGTCGAAGGCCCTCCAGCTTTCGCTGCTGGAGTCGCTGGGACTTCCCTATCCCAAGGCGCGGGTCATCAGCCGGTCCATTGACGCCATTGCGGCAGTCAAAGGCCTGCGCTTTCCGGTAGTCGTGAAGCCCAACATTGGCGGCAGCGGCGCCGGCGTGACCAAGTTCGATAATCGCAAGCAACTGGAAGAAGCCGCGCAACAGAACAAGCTGGATCTTGGACTCGACACCACGGCGCTGGTTCAGGAGTTCATCCCCGCCCGCGGCGGATACATTGTGCGGGTGGAGGTGGTCGGCGGACGGTTCCTCTACGGAATCAAAGTCCATCTCACCGGCGAGACCTTCGACTTGTGCCCCGCGGACATCTGCAAGACCACTACGGGACAGGATCTCCAGCGGGCGGCTTGTCCGATTGACGCTCCGAAGTCCGGCCTGAAGGTGGAAGGCTACACGCCGCCGGACGACGTGATTCACCAGGTGGAGCGCATCATGCGCGAAGCCGGCATTGAGGTCGGCGGCGTGGAGTACATCATTGACGATCGTGACGGCCAACTCTACTACTATGACATTAACGCTCTCTCCAACTTTGTGGCCGACGGCCCGCGCGTGATTGGATTTGATCCATTCGTGCGGCTGGTCGAGTTCCTGGAAACGGAGGCCGCGTAATGCGATACGGATATTGGCTCCCCGTTTTCGGCGGCTGGCTGCGCAACGTGGAAGACGAAGGCATGGAAACCAGCTTTGCCTACGTCAGCCGGCTGGCGCGCCGCAGTGAAGAGATCGGCTTCGACCTCACCTTGATTGCCGAGCTCAACCTGAATGACATTAAAGGCGCAGAAGCGCCATCGCTGGATGCATGGTCCACGGCCGCCGCGCTGGCCGCGGTTACTCGGCGGCTGGAACTCATGGTGGCGGTGCGTCCCACCTTTCACAATCCCGCACTGCTGGCCAAGCAAGCCGCGAACATCGACCACATCAGCGGAGGACGTTTGTCACTGAACGTAGTCTCCTCCTGGTGGGCTGAAGAGGCGCGCAAGTTCGGCGTGCAGTTCGATCAGCACGACGACCGCTATGCACGGACATCCGAGTGGCTGGACATTGTGGACCAGGCCTGGAAGGACGACCATTTCTCCTATCACGGAAAGTACTACCGCGTGGACGATCTGGTGATCCAGCCGAAGCCCATCTCTCGTCCGCGGCCGGTGATTTATGCCGGTGGAGAGTCGGAAGCGGCCAAAAACCTGATTTCGCAAAAGTGCGATGCCTACGTGATGCATGGTGATCCGCCGGAAAAAATTCGCGCCAAGGTGCAGGACCTCTCCGCCCGCCGCGAAAAGTGGGGACTGCCACCCATGCAGTTTGGCGTGGCGGCTTACGCGATCGTCCGGGAAACGGAGCGTGAGGCCCAGGATGAAGTCCGGCGCATCACCGATGTGAAGCAAAACGCCGCTGGGTATGACAACTATCAACAGTGGCTGGCTAACACACAGCTGGAGCAACGCGTGTCACTGGAAGACTATTCCGTTTCCAACCGCGGACTGCGTTCTGGCCTGGTGGGAACGCCAGAGCAGGTGGCGGAGCGGGTTGCGGAGTTCGAAAAAGCGGGAGCAGACCTGCTTCTGCTGCAATTCAGTCCGCAACTGGAAGAGATGGAGCGCTTCTCAGAGCTGGTGATTAACGGCGAAACCAGAGCTCTGGCCAACGCCGTTTAGATTTCGCGTCCCGCGAACCTGGAAGACAGCCCGGCTGTAAGGAGATCGCAGTCTGGCTGTCTTCCTTGAAAAATCAGGCACTCACTCGTGGTCCCATAGTCCGCGCAGCTGTTTCAAGTCGGTGGCGGTGAAATCCGGCACAATCACGTCCGCGCCGGCTTTTTTGAGGAGGGGCGTACGTCCGTTGGCCGCAATGGCCAGACACTTCATCCCTGCGCTCTTCGCGGCTTCCACCCCGTTGACCGCGTCTTCGCAAACCAGTATCCGGGAGGGCTCCACGCCCATTCCCTCGGCGGCTACGTTGAAAATCGTGGGATCAGGTTTGCCTTTGGCGACATCCGTGCCGGTCACCACACACTGAAAGCGGTCCGTCAGATCCAGATGCTCAAGCGTGTACGTCACGCGAGAGCGGCTGGCGGAACTGGCAAGGGCCATAGGCAGACCCTCAGTGTCGATTTGCTCGAGAAACTCCCAAAGTCCATTGACCGTTTGCACTTCACGTAATGACTCCCGGAACAGAGTTTCCTTCCGAGCGCCGTATTCTTCCAGTTCTTCTTCGGTCAGATCGCCGAGAAAATGGCGGAGAATGTCTTCCCGCTTGTGACCTTCGAGGACGAATTCGAGTTCATGATCGGATGTTTCTTTACCGAGAGATGAGAGGAGAGTCTGCCAGGCCAGCAGGTGCGCTGGATGACTATCGACAATGACTCCATCCAAGTCCAAGATCAGACCTTGCAGCATTTCGCAGTGCCCCTATACCGGTTTGTGTTGCTGCAGGCCCTTCCGCGAGCGCTGGGCCGCCGTATGGATATCGAGTGTACCAACATCGAGGACAAACCCGTGAATCGGGCAAGCGCTCATGTCGCCAGCACTTTGATTCGCAATCCGCTACTCTGGTTGGCCACAACTTCGAGAATGACGGCTCTCATGCCGGCTAGCGCGCGCAGGCAGCTTGCCCGCTGCGTTGGGTCTGCTTCCACTTCCAGGCCGAAGAGACAATGTCTTCGAGCGCGTACTCCGGCTTCCAGCCCAACTCCGTGATGATGCGCTGCGGGCTGGCGCACAGAGACGGCGGATCGCCGTCACGCCGGGGCGAGACACGCACAGGTACCGGATGCCCGACAACCTTTTCCACCATCTGCCAGAGCTGCCGGACCGAGCAGGGATTGCCAAGTCCAATGTTGTAGGCGCGCATGCCGGGCTGGTTCATTCTCTTGAGGGCGGCAATATGTGTGCGCGCTATGTCCACCACATGAACGTAGTCGCGAACGCAGGTGCCGTCGGGAGTGGGATAGTCGTCGCCGTAAATGTTGAATGAACTGCGCTCGCCTGATGCCGCCTGAAGCAGCAGCGGAATGGCGTGCGTCTCCGGATCGTGTTTTTCGCCGTGCACTTTGGTCGCGCCAGCCGCATTGAAGTAACGGAAGGCGAAGACCGTCCAATCATAAGCGCGGGCATACCATTGGAGAATTTGCTCAAAAACCAGCTTCGATTCGCCGTAAGGATTGATCGGCTTCTTGGGATCGTCTTCCGCCATGGGCATCCGTTCCGAAATACCGTACACGGCGGCTGACGAGGAGAACACAAAGTTCCTGATCTTTGCCCCGCGGATGACTTCAAGCATGGTGATACCGCGGGCCACGTTCTGCTCGAAGAACAAGCCGGGATTCACCATGGACTCACCGACCAGCGCCTTGGCGGCAAAGTGGAAGACCGCGTCAAACTTGATGTTCTGCACCAGCGATTCCATGCCAGCGCGGTCGCCCAGGTCCATCTGAAAGAATGCGGCCCCTGCCGGGACAGAGTCCCGGAAGCCGGTGGAGAGGTCGTCAACGATCGTGACAGAATGGCCCTGCGCCAAAAGTTCAGCACTGCATACAGAGCCAACATAGCCGGCGCCGCCGGTCACCAGAATATTCGCCATCAAAAAGCTCCTGCTCCTCTAAATATGGTTAGTGGCGTTTTGAGAATAATGGTCAAGTCCAGCGACAGTGACCAGTTTTGCGCGTAAAACAAATCCATCTCCACGCGATGGGCGTACGACGTAGTCTGGCGCCCGTTGATCTGCCAGTATCCGGTCAGGCCAGGTTTAAGGTTGCGGAAGATCCATCCCGCATCGCCATATTTCCCGCATTCAGCCGGGGTGATCATGCGGGGACCAACCAGACTCATTTCGCCCTTCAATACGTTCCACAATTGCGGAAGCTCATCCAGACTGCTCTTTCTGAGAAATGCCCCGAAACGCGTGACTCGGGGATCGTTCACCAGTTTGAAGTTGACCTCAAATTCGCGAAGCAGCTCCGGATCGCTGCGTAGAATTTCGTCGGCGTCAACGGCCATGGTGCGCAGTTTGAACGCGTCAAACTCACTCTTGAGACCAATCACGCGCCGCCGGTGGAATGCCGGCCCGCCATCCTGGAGACGAACGACCAGCCCCAGCAGCAGGACCAACGGTCCCAGCAAAAGCAACAGGAAAGCTGCGCCGAGAATGTCTATCGTCCTTTTCAGAATTTGCCCCTTGCGCGTAATTGAAGTTCTCGTACGGGAGGCTGGCTCAGTCCGCTTCGCACCCAAAGAGACGGCCACTGCTTACTTTCCCGCTGTTACCGTGCGCGTGCCGGCGCCCTGCCTGAACGCATTCAGGTCGGCTTCGACCATTATCTCAATCAGTTGCTGGAAGCCCACTGCAGGTTTCCAGCCCAATACCCGGCGGGCTTTGGTGGCGTCACCGCACAGGTAATCAACCTCAGCGGGGCGGACCAGTTTGGGATCGATCTCGACGTATTTCTTCCAGTCCAGACCGACACAGGCAAACGCGACCTCAACAAGCTGCTGCACGCTGTGGGTCTGACCTGTGGCAATCACATAGTCGTCAGCCTGCGGCTGCTGCAGCATCATCCACATGGCTTGTATGTAGTCCCCGGCAAAGCCCCAATCGCGCTGGGCGTCCAGGTTTCCCATTTTCAGCTTGTCGATAAGGCCAAGCTTGATCTTGGCCACATGCTGCGTGACCTTGCGAGTCACGAATTCGGGGCCGCGCCGCGGCGACTCGTGGTTGAAACAAATGGACGAACAGGCAAAGAGCCCATAGCTCTCTCGATAATTCACCGTGAGATGGTGGCCGAAAACTTTGGCCACGCCGTAAGGGCTGCGCGGATGGAAGGGAGTCAACTCGGTCTGGGGTTTCTCTCGGACTTTCCCGAACATTTCAGAGCTGGAAGCCTGAAGAAACTTTGTTTTGGGCGAATGCTTGCGAATGGATTCCAGCACCCGCAGGACTCCCAGGCCGGTCACATCGGCCGTGAGCACCGGCTGGTTCCAGGAAACGGGGACAAAACTCTGCGCCGCCAGGTTGTAGATTTCGTCCGGCTGGATTTCCTGGACGGCCTCGTCCAGTGAACCCTGGTCGGTGAGATCGCCCTCGGTCAGGCTTACCTTATCGGCGATGTGCTGAATGCGGTCAAACTTCTCCAGGCTGCTTCGCCTGACCAGACCGTAGACTTCATATCCTTTATCCAGCAGCAGCTCAGCCATATAAGAGCCGTCTTGCCCTGTGATTCCTGTAATGAGCGCGCGCATTTCCCCGTGTACCCTCAATTGGTTTTTGAAATTAGACAGCGGTGCGCTGCCATGCACGATGATATACCGAGACAGTCTCTTTCGCGGCCCTGCTCCAGGAAAAATCAGCAGAATGTTTCAGCGCGCGAGCACGCCAGAGACTTAGTTCATTCGGATTACGCAATAGCCGAGCCAGCGCGTCAGACATTCCTGCGGCGTCAGCCGGAGCGAATGTTTGTGCTCCATCTCCCGCGACTTCCGGCAACGATCCGGCGTTGGAGGTAATCACGGCGCAGCCACACGACATGGCTTCCAACACTGGAAGTCCAAACCCCTCGTAGAGTGACGGCATGACGAAGGCCTGCGCATGACGAAAAAGCTTACCCAGATCCGCCTGGGAAATGTAACCTACTGACCTAAACTCCAGCCCGGCTCCCGCGCCTTCCATTTGCGCACGACACAGTCCGTCTTCTGGCCCGTAAACTACCGTTTGAAATCGCACTCCCGTCTGCTGGCCCGCCAAAGCCAAAGCCCGGAGCGCTACTGGCAGATTCTTTGTCGCCCAATTGCGCGCGCTGGAAACCACGACATACGGAGGAACGACACCGAATTCCTGTGTCAGAAAATCAACTTCGGAATCGTTCCCCCGCGCGTGAAAAGCGTTTTGGTCAGCCGCATTGTGCACGACTGTGATTCGCTTCGCAGCAATTCCCAAGATCCTCTGTATATCGGCCGCCGTGCGTTCCGACACGGCAATGATCTGTTCAGCTCGCGCGCCTATGCGGTATCCCATCCTGACCAGCGCCTGCTTCGGCCATGAGCTGATGGAAAACAAGAATGGAATCATGTCGTGAATGGTGACCACCGTCGGACAAGCCGCGAACAGGGGCCGCGGGTAAAAAGGACTGTGGAAGACTTGAAGTCCGTCTTGTTTGCAACGCTGTTTGGTTGAGAATTGGCCGGCGATCGAGTACTTCTCTGCCGTGAGTGGAATGCGCTCTACCGCGGACATCAGACCGGGAACGGGATTCTTCACGTCCTCGTAGACAACAAGCTCAATGTCGTCGCGCATACTGAGCGCCTGCAGCAATCCGGCAACATAGACACCCACGCCGGAGTCGTTATACCAGCGGGCGTCGAAGCCAACGCGTATTGTCCGAGCCGATCCCACAAAAGACACGCGCTAGTTTAACCAACGACGCAGAAGACACGCGATAGGCCGAGACCTCATGTAAAATCATGTGCTCTTGAAAAGCCAATGGACTAACAGACTCGATGCCAGCCATATCGAATTTGGACAACGCGGAATTGGGCAACGATCGGAGGGCTGATCACACTGGGACAAACCCCGGGTCTCGTGTCACATTCGCAAAGACCCTGATTTTTGTCGTTCTCGCACGGGTGCTGCTGGCAACCCTGGTCTGGCAGGCGTATGGATGGAGTGGATTTATTCATGATGACACCGCCAGTTACGTTGATTCCGCGCGATCGCTACTACATGGGGAATTTAGCAGAGATGGCGAACCAGAGATTTTCCGCACGCCGGGATACCCGGCGGCTCTCATACCATCCGTGCTGTTCCGGAATTTCGAGCTCCCTGCTCTATTGGAAAATTTCCTCTTTACCGCGCTTGGCGTTTGGTTGGTATACAGAATCGCGAACGAACTTCTGCCTGGTTCCCATGCCGCCATTTGGGCTGCGGCCCTTTATGGCTTTGAGCCGCTGTCCTTACTCAATTCCGAAAAGCTTATTACTGAACCTCTCTTTACGGCACAGCTCCTCTTGTTTGTCTGGCTAATGACGCGTTTTTTGCGTAAGCCGACATATCGCACTCTTCTTCTTGCCGCGTTGGCCGCCGGAGCGGCAACTTATACGCGCCCTGTTCTGACGTTTCTTGCACTTTGGTTAACGCCACTCCTGGTTTTCTTTCCGCGAACTCTCACTTTGCGGCAGCGGTTGGCCAGCGCCATTGTGTTTCCGTTAGTCTTTGGAGTGTCGTTGACGCCATGGCTTCTCCGTAACCATTTCGTCGCAGGTTATCCTGGGTTTGCTACGGTATCCGACTACAATCTCTATTTCTGCAGTGCGGCCGCCGTCGAAGCCAAGGTCGACCACGTCAGTTTCGCGGAATTGAATGATGCGCGCCAATATCTGCAGCGTCATCCCGAGCAGCGGACCTGGACTCCGGCACAGATATCTATCTTCCAGACAAAGTCCGCACAACGCGTTCTTTCACAACACGCGTTTTCTTATATTCCTATTCACCTGAAGGGCTCTCTGGTTGTACTCTTCGACCCTGGAATCGCCGAAGTTAAGCTGCTCCATCTTCTGCCAGAAAGGACCGGTCTGTTTGCCGCCAGTCAAGATCTTGGATTGTTTCGATCAATGCTTCGCTTTATAAAGTCACATCGATTTGCGGCATCGGTACTATTCCTGCTTGAAGTCCTGTTATTACTCTATTATTGGTTTGGACTCGTGGGCCTTCGTCATTTGCCCCTGGAGATAGGGCTATTCTTTGGCATGCTGGTACTGTATTTTACCCTTGCCTGCGGAGGACCATGCGCCAGCGCGCGCTATCGTCTTCCGATCATGCCTCTGGTTTGCATCGCGGCCGCAGCCTGCATCCACCAGCGCAATTCCACGTTTACACCCACAGTAAGCTCTACACTCCCGCTTTGACGGCAGCCAGGGACGGTACCGCGTAATTTTGTCTTTGCGCGACAAGCTCAGCCGCCACCGTCGCCAGCGCCAATACCAGAAAGAACATATTCCCGAACTGTGGACTTACACCGAACAGATAGTCCACTCCGCCATGCACCAACGTTGCCATAAGAGCGCCGCAAACTCCCAGACCAATAATCCGGAATTGCTCATCGAGTTCCCGCACCAGTCTTGCGCCTGCCCGAAAAAATGAAATCATCACCACCATAAAACATACAAAGCCGACGATCCCGCATTCGGCCAAAAACTGAAGATATATATTGTGCGCATCAAGAGCATAATCGATGCCTGACATGTACTCCTGGAAATGCACCCGATAATTACCAAAACCAATTCCTAACAACGGATGTTGCATGAACATTTGTGCCGCAGCCTGCCATAATGCGAGCCTTGATTCCACGATATAAGCATCAACGCTGGTAGCCCGCTCGGTCTGCACAGCGCCTGCATTTATGTCTCTCTGGTCACTGCCCACAAGCGAGAGCATTATTACCATCGCACCCGCTATAAGGAGGACGGTCGCCACCCGACAAATGGCTGTTTTCCGATTTACGCTGTACCAACATACAACCGCGACCATACACAAATAAGCTATCCACCCGCCCCTGCTACCGGTAAAGTAAAGCGCGGCAGTGGCCGTGGTGGCGCAAATGAACGCAAGTCGCCTGGCGAGCAGGTGTTTTGCCACAATAAGACTACCCAGCGCGAAAGGTATGACCAGATTCAGATAACCGGCAAGAGAATTGTAATGAAACAGAAAAGAAGTGATGCGTCCGCCCCATCCTCCCACATCTTCTAGCACGTCGGCGGCCATTGGATTAAGGCGAAAGTATAGAGAAGTGAAGCTATTGTCCCAGCTCTGATAGAAGCCAAACAGAGCTACCACTATGGTGGACATCAGCATCAGCTGCGTAGTCTTAACAAGTTTATCTTTACTGTCAAGCCAGCCGGCAAGGCCATAGTAAAAAGCAATATAGGAAAACATCTTGAGAAGATTCTGGTAGGCAGATAATGTCGCCGGGTAATCAGAGGCAACCAAGGCAAGAGCCATGGCGCCGGCTAGAAGCATTGGTTTCTT
>WNFG01001063.1_pt1 | contig 23081 bp, 21 predicted proteins | sample 5400431 | NCBI WGS metagenome assembly WNFG01 (sample SAMN13153346, study PRJNA577476) | soil metagenome | isolation source: 120 cm saprolite under Douglas fir tree site 2 hole 3 replicate 2 | place: USA:California | collected 2015-04-18 | reverse complement strand
TGGCCGCTGCGCGGAGCAACCGTGGTCCCGTTGGCTGTGAGTGAGCTATCAATCTTTCCGAAGTTCCCCTTGCTGATGTCACCCTGCGGGGGCTGGAAACTTGGATGATTCAAAGCGTTTACGAAGTCGGCCCGAAGCTCGAGACCAAAGCGCTCCTTGAAGCGGAAGCTCTTGGCCAGGGACAGATTCACAACCGTAAGGCGAGGCCCGCGCAACGTGTTTCTACCCAGAGTACCGAAGGTGCCATTTGCGGGGTGCTGAAAGCCTGCAGGATTGAAATAGAATCCATGTTGAACGTCCACGCCCGCAAAGGGATCACCGATCCGGTTGAGATACCACACGCAGCCGCTGCACCTTGAATAGTTGTTTGTGGTGTTGGAATCATAAACTGTGAACGGATTGCCGCTCTGGGTGATAAATGTTCCTGCAATGCGCCATCCTCCCACCGCGAGGTCGGAAATGGAGTTGTCATGGAGGAAAGTCTTGCCCTGCCCAAAGGGAAGGTTGTAAGAGACCAGGCCTTTGAAAGCGTGCGGGATATCAAAGTTCGAATTGCCATAGTTGGCGTGGGGATTGTCTCCGACCTGCCAGCGCTGACTGCCTCCGCGGCTGCCCCATCCCGCGGAGTCCTGATCATCCAGGAAGTGCGACCATACGTAGTTGACCTGCATGGTCAATCCATAGGAATAGCGCTTCGTAAGACCCAATTGGAGCGAGTTGTAGTTGGAAATACCCCGATAAGTATTTCCCGTAATGTTTCCAAAGAGGGGAAATGGGCGTTGAGCCTGGGTGGTGGGGCCTGCCGCCAAGACAGCAGGGTCAGTAATCTGATTCACGTCCGTCGGGTACTGCAGATGTTCAGCATGGCTGCCGACGTATGCAATGGAAGCTGCAAAGTCGCGAACAAACTGGTGCTCCACGCTGACGGTCCATTCGTTAATCCTGCCCACAGGAACGTCGTAAGGGATATAGGTCACGTTTTGGGGGCGAACAGGATTGATGTATGTCAGAGGTTGCCTGGCAGCCGGCGAACCAACTACATAGTTCAGAATCGGGCCAGCTGTTGCGGCACTCGCAGACAAGGAAATCAAGGGATTCGGACCGGTGCCGGTGAGCGGGTCCGTCGTGTCGCCCTTATTCGTACCAGTAGAACCAGCGCCCAATCCCTGCCCATATGTATCTTCGCTGAAATTGTACGAGTACATACCGAAGCCAGCTCGGATGGTTGTGTTCTTCACGAAGCCGGGGCTCCAGGAGAAGCCCACGCGCGGCAAGAAGACGTTATAGATCGGTTTCTGCAAGGTGTTGCGGTTGGTCTGGCCCGCAAACCACATAGAACCCAGAGCGCCGTTATAGGGATTCGGCAGGTTGGGATCAAATCCGCCAAGAGCATTGTGAAGCTCGCTCATTCCCGTGGTCGCGACATAGCGCAGACCGAGGTTGACAGTGAGGTTGGAACGGACCTTGAAATCGTCCTGAACGAAGAGTTGTGGGCTCTTTAAGCGCATGTAGGTTACGGCCTGGTTGGTCGCCTGCCAACGGTAGACATCGCCGAGGAGGAAATCAGCGAGGGACGAACCACCACCACCACCATTATTTTGCTGGGTATATGTGCCATTGAAAGTGAACTGGCCCGCATCCACGTTGCCCCACGGAGTCGTGTTGCCTTGCTCCAGGAGCACCTCAACTCCGAAGTGGAGAATGTGCCGGCCTCGGATCAAAGTGACCATATCGGAGGGATTAAAAAGGTGTTCGATGTAGATGGCATTTGTTCCAGGGCTCAATTGTGAGCAGCAAATACCGTTGACGTTGAACGTTGGGAAGAGTTGTGCCTTTGCATACTGGAGGCCCAGCTTGCCGACAGCATCAAAGCCGATCGTGTCAGGAACAAACCAGTTGCCCTGCTTGGTGTACCCCATGCGGAATTCGTTCACCACCGTTGGGCTAATCGTCCATATGTCCGAGAACTGCACGTTGTAGGCATCAATGTCGCCGGAGAAGCAGTTGATCGGGCAGGCCCACTGATTAAAGTTGTGCCCAGGATTATCCTTTTGACTGATGGAGAAAGTCATCCGATTCTTTTGGGACAAGTCGTAGTCGATGCGCCCGAAATAGCGAAGATTCGGATTGAGAGACGGAGAGGTAGACGTATAGTTGTTTGTGATGGCGCCGGGGTAAACGATGCCCGTCTTCGGATCTTTATATGGTGTTCCCGGGGCATTTGGTTGGGGGTAGAAGGACAGAACCTTTAAGGCTACAGCATCAATCCTGCCTGCAGGGATAATGTTATTCGCAAATGCCGTACGTGTTCCATTGACGCCGGCAGATGTCGGATCGTAGATTGTTGGAGTACCACTGAAGTCATACTGGCCGGGGTTAGCGGTTCCCATTCCCCTTTCTGCTAGCGTGGGAACCGTGCTGGTGCGAGGGTTCCCGGCCCCTTTGTTGCTGATCCTGTCGCGGACAAAGAAAAAGAAGAGTTTGTTTTTGATAATGGGACCGCCGATGGAGCCGCCCCACTCGTTATAGCGCAGTACGGGCACTTTGTGATTGAAGAAGGTTGAGGCGTTTAGGACGTCGTTCTGCCAATACTCGTAAGCAGACCCGTGGAAGCCATTGGTTCCGCTCTTGCTGATCTGATTAAACACGGCACCACCGATGCCGTACTGCGCCGAGAACGATGAAGTAGTGACCTGAACCTCGGAAACGCTCTCGAACACCGAGTTGTCCACGTTACCGCTGACGGGCAACACGACGGATGCACCATCAGCAAGAATGTTGGTGTACATGGGCAGGTTGCCGTTTACCGAAACGGCGTCTCCCGCGTTGTAGGCGCCGCTGCCTTCCGACATAGGCTGCGAGGGCGCACTGGATGCCCCGGCGAGAAAGATATTGAAATTAGCCCAATCGTTACCCGTGATCCCTGCGCCGATTTGGGGCAACTCATTTATGGTCTTTTCATCAAGAATGGTTCCCTGCTGGCCGGATTCGGTCTCCAGGAGCGGCGCGCCGGTATCTTCAACGTGCACCACGTCCGTTATCTCGCCCACGGCAAGGCTCGCGTCCACGGTAATGACAGACACTTGCAGCACGACGGGGCCGCGGGTAACTTTCTTGAAACCGGTCTTCGTGAAGGTAAGATTGTAATTTCCAGGGCGCGTCGAAACGGTGTCGTAAATACCGTTCTCATTGGTGATGAACTCCTTCACCTCACCCGTATCAATGTTGGTTAGAGTGACAGTTGCGCCCGCCACCGAGGCTCCCGAGGCATCCGAGACGGTGCCGCGAATATCACCCGAGTTGGTGCTCTGCGCGAAACCTGGGCCGGTAATAGTTAGTAGAACAAAGAGCAAGAAAGCAAAGCGAAATGCACTTCTCATATTATTAAATTTCCTCCCCCGCTGAGTTAACGGTACCGTTGCCACCCATAACGAATGACGAAATATTTCTTCTGGCCGGACGGGACCTGCCAGCCATGCGGCCAGGAACTTCGAAGCCGCTTGCGGTGACCGCCCCCTCGACAGGCAAACGGTTGTCTTAGCTACTTTCCTAGTCGTTTTGCACTATTGTTGAGGGCATTACAAACTGTCCCCCTGCCGTTGTCAAGAAAAAAATGTGATGCTTCTCTTCCACATAATCGTTTGTCTGCGCGCAAATGCCCCCAAAATGCCATTTTTATGCCAAAAACCGTCCTCATCCTTGCCAAAGCCACCATATAGTGGATAATCTTGCGGCAATCGTTTGTCTGCAAGAAAAAAGCACATGAAAAAAAAGCAACCAGCCAAGAATGAACCCATCGGCCTGAAACAACTTGCCGAACATCTCGGATTGAATCCCGCGACAATTTCCGTTGTACTGAATGAAGTTCCCGGGCGTTCCATTCCCCAGGCCACACGGGACCGCATCAAGGCCGCAGCCAAGGAATTCAATTATCAGCCGAGCCTTCTGGCGCGCTCGCTTCGGAATCGTCGTACGCGGACTATCGGAATATTGGTGCCGGAGCTTGGTGACGGATACCACACGCAGGTAATGAGCGGCATTGGCGATCATTTGATGGAGGCGGGATATTTTTACTTTACTGCACATCACAGACATCGGAAGAAGCTAGTTGAAGAATACAGCCAGATGCTTCTCGGCCGGGGGGCCGAGGCTCTCATCGCCATTGATACAGTGCTCGAACATCCATTTTCTGTACCTGTCGTTGCCGTAGCCGGACACCGGGCGATCAATGGAGTCACAAATGTTGTGCTCGATCATCGCTTTGCCGCGGAGCTCGCCTTGGCGCATCTGCATTCCTTGGGACACCGCCGTATAGCCTTCATGCGTGGCCAGCCTTTCAGCTCGGATTCCGATGAACGCTGGCAGAGTCTCGTTCACGTAGCGAACGAGATAGGCATTCCCATAAGGCCGGAGCTCATCGTACAGCTCGACATGGACAGCTCTTCGCCTGAGTTGGGTTATCCCGTCATGCAGCGGCTTCTTTCCAGCAGGGAGCGGTTCACGGCGCTGGTTTCCTTCAATGACATTGCAGCCATTGGTGCGATACGAGCACTTGCGGACTTTGGGCTGCGCGTTCCTGACGATATCTCCGTGATCGGATTCGACGATATCAAGCTGGCGGCTTTCAGTAACCCCAGGCTCACGACTATCCGCCAGCCGATGTCCAACCTTGGGAGGATCGCCGCACAGTGCGTTCTGAACCAGCTCAACGGGTCAGAACGCTTTCGCAAACAGATCACCGTGGAACCCGAACTGGTGGTGCGTGAATCGACTCGGGCCATCGGACCTGCGAGCCAGTCTAATGAAAGAAAGTGAAACAGGACGCCACTGGACCCCGAAGTGCCTCGAAAAGATGCTCTCTACCGGGTCCGCGACAGGTTGGGAATTCCGCGAGAGAAGGGTGCGTCAGTTCTCGCCATTGTGGGGCGTCTAACGCTTCGTGCTGGTTTCGAAGCCCCGGTCCCAACATATACCCGTCGACGTTGGTGCGGCGGTGTATCAAGAGGTTCAATCGAACTTTCGACGGTTTCGCAATCATCAGATTGTTAATTCGAGTGATTGCAGGGTGCGCAGAAATTGAGATAGCATTCCGTCAATGACGCCCGCGGGACACCATAGTGGAAGGATGGAGAAAGGGAGCGCGCCTCTGACGTAGCCTCTGCCTATCACCCGTTGCCTTGTCTGGTGTACGATAACCTGAAGGAGCTTGATATGGCGGCGCTGGATTGCCCAGCTGTCGAGAGCATACCCGGAAAAGTAAGCGGCGCGTGGGTCTTCCGTGATACACGGATGCCGGTCGCTACGGTTTTCGAGAATCTCGAAGCGGGAGCCAGCATAGAAGAGATCGTCGAATGGTTCGACCTGACCCGCGAACAAGTCACGGCGGTGCTGGACTTTGCCGCGCGCAGTCTGGAAGCTCCAGCGCGCCGCTAAATGCTTGTTCTCTTTGACCACGGCAACCCTGCTCCTCTTCGCTCATTCCTCAAGGACCACATAGTCAAAAAGACGAAAGACCTTGGTTGGGATACACTGAGCAACCGTGAACTCCTGAGAGCCGCGGAGGAAGCAGCCTTTGAAGTCTTTCTGACAACCGACAAGAACATACGCTACCAACAGAATCTCGCCGACCGGGTCATTGCGATCGTAGTCCTCGGCAATTCACGATGGCCGGTCGTCCGGCTGTACGTCGATCGGATCGCGGCGGCGATCACTGCCGCAAAGGCGGGTTCTTACACGGAGGCAGAAATCCCAGATCGATAGGATTAAATGGCCAGATGACTGCTAGCTGCGGGACCAACGACCTCAATACTGATAAGAGCGAGGTCGGTGGTTCAAGTCCACCCAGGCCCTCCATAAAATCGCCAATAAATACGCGGTTATTCTTACTTTTCCCCTTTCCGGGATCTCGCTCTAGAAACCGATTTGCCAACTATTTGCCAACTCTTTGAACAGCCCAATACCTGAACCCTGAACCACCAGTCTGCCCGCGACTACTACTGGGTCTGGGTGCACTTCACCCAACCGGGATGAGGCCGAAACGTCCTCGAACCAGGGCGTGTCGAGGGGCTTCTACGGGAGTCGGTTACTCACTGGATTACTTCGGGCATAATGTGAAGGTCGGGATTCGAGGACATGCGGTCATCGCACACTTATTCGCTCTGGCCGGAAAACGCACCATGAGACTGCTTCCCGCTATTGCCATGGCACTGGTTTTGGCGCGATCCGCAGAGCCGGTTTTTTGCGAAACGCAGCCAAACCTCCCCTCGCCAACTTGCCTCTTTGTTGTTGGGCAGGAATGCGTGGAGGTGGGGAACATGTTCTGTTCCCGTACGGGAACATTCTGACCCGTCTGGGGGCTAGGAATCATCAATATTCCCGTACGGTAACACAGTGTTGCCTTTGGCCAAAGAACGCTATAATATTCCCGTACGGTAACTTTATTGAATGGGATCAAGGATTTGAAATACACACCACAGCACATTGGCGGGCTGGTCCGCGAGACCCGCAAGGGCCTCGGCGTGACGCAAAAGGAGCTCGCCCTGACCTCGGGCACTGGCCTACGATTCATCATAGAACTCGAAAAGGGCAAAGAGACCGCCGAAATCGGCAAGGTTTTGACGATCCTGCAGACGCTCGGCATTCAACTAACACTGACGCCGCCGCCAGCGGCGACGAAGCGAGGATAGGGCAATGGAGCGTACGCTCGATGTCTATCTCCATGAAGAGGTGGCCGGCCATCTCGTCCAGGACGACGACGGCCAGACGTCCTTTGAGTATCTCGAGAGCTGGCTTGCAAAACCGGGTGCGGCGGCCTTGTCGCAATCCCTGCCGCTGCGCAAGGAGCGTTTCCCAGCCAAGGAATGCCGGGGATTTTTCGGCGGCATTCTGCCTGAAGAGACCAAACGCGAAATCATCGCCCGCAATCTGGGCATCAGCGCGCGCAACGACTACGCCATGCTTGAACAGATCGGCGGCGAATGTGCGGGAGCGGTGACGTTCATTCCCGTGGGGCAGGAGTTGCCTAAGCGAGATTATCACTACCGGAAGCTCGACGCGAAGGAACTCGCCGGAATCCTGAGAGAGCTGCCCAAGCGGCCTTTGCTTGCTGGCGAGAAAGGCATTCGCCTTTCGCTGGCTGGCGCACAGGACAAAGTCGCCGTGCGTATCGAAGGCGAGGAAATTTCGCTGCCTTTGGGCGGCGCGCCCAGCACGCACATCCTCAAGCCCGCGGTCGAGCGCTTTGCAGGTGTAGTGTTTAACGAAGCGCTGTGCATGACCCTTGCGGCGCACATGAATCTTCCCACGGCGAAAGTGGAAACCAGAAAGGTCGAGGATGTCGAGTATCTACTGATCGAACGCTACGACCGCACGCACGCAACGATTGACGGCGCGCCCGGCGTCGAGCGGATTCATCAGGAAGATTTCTGCCAGGCGCTGAACATCGTCTCTGAACTGAAATACCAGAAGGAAGGTGGGCCGTCATTCAAGCAATGCTTTGCCCTGCTGCGCAACATCTCGACCGCACCGGTCATTGACCTTGCGAATCTTCTAGACGCCGGGATTTTCAACTATCTCGTTGGCAACAACGACGCGCACGGCAAGAATTTTTCACTCGTGTACCCGGACAAGGAAATCAGGTTAGCGCCGCTCTACGATGCGATCAGCACGATCTACTACCCCGAACTGAACACCGACATGGCTATGCGGATCGGGTGCGAATACTCATCGGATAGAATCACGCCAAAGGATTTCGAGCAACTCGCGGGGGATGCGGGCCTTGCCAAACCGCTTGTCCGCCGTCGAGTTCCCGAACTGGCCACAGCTGCCATCGAAGCTCTAGACAAAATAAACATCACAGACAAGGTCTCTGACGAGGTCGCAGGCCTCATTCGCAAGCGGTGTGCGCGCGCGCGGGAAGAATTTCGCACTTAGTCCGAGCGTCAATCACACCAACTCCGACGCACACCACGCACCGTCGCCCCAAAGCGGTCTTTGAAGATGCAAAGCGCGCCCTCGACCTCATGCGGCTTGAGCCTGCGCACGGCGCATCGAGCCAATCGCCAGATGGTCGCGCTTGCGACGCTGGGGGGACACCCAGGACCGGAAGGACTTTGGATTGTCGAGCCGGACCGCATCCGGTATCGTGAAGAACGACACTCCGAGACCAGGGACCTCAATACTGATAAGGTCGATTCTCGCCTCTCACGGTTCGACGAATCTCCTCTAAGAACCGTTCTGGAAAGAGACGAGATTCCGAAAAATTACCAAAGGACCTTGAGGCCTTTGTACAGGCTGAATTTCTGATCGCAAGTCATCACCGGGATCTCTTCGGACAAAGCTTGGGCGATGATTTGACGGTCGAAGGGGTCTGCGTGAAGGAGCGGTAGATCGAAAAGAAAAAATGCATGGTTCGCTGTGTACGGCAGTACGCGAAGGTCCAGGTCCTCAAGCGCGTGGCGCGTGTCCGCGGGGGAAAATTTTAACTTGCCGCGGGCTGCTTTGATGGCGATTTCGGAAAGAGAAACTGCGCTCAATTCAAGGATGTTTTCTGTATTCTGCAAAATGGCGGTCGCGCGCTTGGTGAATCGTTCTGGTGACTCAACAGCGAAAATCAATGCGACCGTGTCCAAGAGCAACCGCACCTAGTCGCGCCCTTCGACGAAGGCGTCGGCTTCATCGTCCGACATGGGTTTCCACCAGTCGATATCGAGAATCTGAATTTTGCCTTTCAGTGTCCCGAGCTTCCGCTTTTTGCGACTAGGCTTTTTTGTCCGGATGATATCCACGGCAGGCACACCCCGCCGGTAGATGGTCACTGTTTCGCCATCCTCGACAGCCTTGATTAGCTCGGGGAGCTTGTTCTTGGCATCCGCCACGCTAACCTTCATAGTCTAGATGATAGCTATCTAATATAGCTATGTCAACTCCAGGTCGCCCTCCCGCCATCCTCTGTGGGGTTGTTTCGGAGTTTGTGGACTCTTTCCAACCCACAACCCAGCCCACAAGGGCCTCCGTCTTAAATGCTTATCCTCTCTCACCTTTTGCGTTTCCAGGATTCTCTCTAAGAACCATTTTGCCAATATTGGGCTCTTCCAATTTGGCTCCATTCATGGCTATAATAGCCATGAGGAAGGAGCGGCCAAATGCGCAGTGTGAATGTGGCGGAACTGAAGAACCAGCTGAGCAAATACCTTACCTTCGCCAAAGGAGGCGAAGAAGTGGTGATCCGAGACCGTAATCTCCCGGTGGCCAAACTAGTTCCGTTTTCGGCGGAAGGTGCTGACGATCAGGAACTCGTGCTGGTTGCGGCGGGGAAACTGCGTCTCCCCAAAGTGCAACTCGATGTAAAGGAACTCTTGAAAATTCCAACGGGAAGCGTTGCAGGGAACAAGGCGATTGAAGCCGTTCTCGCCGACAGAGAAGAAGAACTGTGAAGAAAACGACCGCGTTTTGGGATGCCAGCGCGCTGGTTTCCTTGTGTGTTCACGAAGCCACGAGTCGTCACGCTCAGTCCCATCTGAGGAGATTTGCGCCCGCAGTGTGGTGGGGAAGCCTCGTAGAAGTTCACAGTGCTATTTGCCGCCTCCATCGCGATAAGGAGATAACCGATCTCGACAAACAAGGTGCGGTGGCACGCCTGCGTTTGCTAAACCGTGGGTGGAGGGAAATACTTCCAGGCGATCAGGTTCGTGATTTGGCGACGCAGTTGTTGGATAAGCATTCCTTGCGAGCGGCCGATAGCCTGCAACTTGCGGCGTCCTTGATCTGGTGCGAACAGCGTCCGTCCAGGAGGAGCTTCATCTGCGGGGACCAGCGATTGGCCAAGGCCGCAGAGTCAGCTGGATTCTCAGTTCTCGAACTTTCAAGAGTTGTTCCCTGAACGAAGTATCAGGTCTTGTCTTTTGCAGTTCCTGCTCAGACCTTCCTGCAGGAGATGGTCTTCCGTGCTGTGGTCTCGGATGCGTCGATGACAACGTCGAGTTGTGCTCTTCGTCCGGCGATGCAGAGAACCTGTATTTCTAGCCGCCGGACCAACGACCTCTACGCTGATAAGGGCGAGGTCGGTGGTTCAAGTCCACCCAGGCCCACCATTCAAATCACCAGTAAATACGGGGCTATTCTCACTTTTTCCCCTTCCGGGGATCTCCGCCGAAAAACCGATTTGTCAACCATTTGTCAACTTCGCGCTTAGCGTCCGATTTCGCGGACTCAGGCACAATCGCGTTCCGCCGTGCTTTAAACAGTCAATTCGCCTTCACTCTCTGGAACAAATCGTCCCATGACACGTGGGCCGACCAGATTGGCACCCGACGCACTTTTGCACACGGACGCTTTTGCGGCACGGAGGGTCGGAAACTTGAATAGCTGTTGACCGATGAAGTCTATATATGTAGATTATTCAGGTGAAGATTCCTCGAATATCCCCACAGACCCTCCGCGTTCTCGAACGCTTCATCGAACACCCCACCGCCTGGCGCTACGGCTACGAGCTGAGCCGCGAAACGGGACTTAAGTCTGGCACGCTCTACCCGATTCTCATGCGCCTCGCGAAATTCTCTTTGCTCGAAACCAAGTGGGTAACCACCGAGGATGGCGTTCCACCGCGTCATACCTACCGCCTCACACCGAAAGGCGGTGAGCTGGTTCGTAGCCTGCCTGGAACAGCTTCCGCAGCAGCAAAAGTCCGCCGCCCCGCCTTCAGCGGAGGCCGCGCGTGATGTCCATTGCGTATCCTCGTCGCATCGCCGCTGTGCTCCTGCGTTTCGCCATTTGGATCGCGCCGCACGACGCTCACGATTGGGGCCGTGGCATGCTCAGTGAGCTAAATCACGTGCAAGGGAACTGGGCGGCCCTCATGTGGGCCGTTGGCGGCGCGGGCGTTCTCGCGAAGCACGCCTTGCTTTCCGTGATCCTTCCCGGCAGCCATCGCCGCACACTTTCTTCCGCTAGCGAACTTTTCTCCGAGGGGGCGCCCATGCACAAAACCACCCTAGCCGCCATCGGTGCCTGCACCGTAGCATCTCTCCTTTTTTTCCTCGTCCCAATCTTTCGCCAGGCCTTCCATGTTTCTCTCGCACAGTGGCATAACGTCATCCACGTCAAGTCGGCTTTTGACATGCAAGGGCCAGATCCAGATCCCGAACTCGAAACCCTCGCTCGGAAGGCCGAAAAAAATCACGATGCCGAGGGGCTGGCCTTTGTCGCGACGCGCACAACGAATCAATCCGAAAGCGCGCGGCTCGCCGAGAAAGCTGTTCATCTCGACTCGAAATTGACCTGGATTTACGCCGTCGTTGCCGTACGGTACCCATCGCTCCCAGAGGTCGACCAATGGGTACCCATACTCCAGCAATCGGATCCTCAAAACGCGCTTCCGAATTTCATCGTTGCTGAGAAAATTGACATCGAGGAAATCGATCGAAATCAGAACGCTCGTTACGTGGAAGAAAAGACCGCCATTTGGCAAAACGCGATGGCTGAGGCCTTTCAATCCCCGAAGCTCGACGACTATCTCGCCAGACTCACGGAGCTCGATAGGCGAGTTTTGCTTCGCTACCAGGTCGATGACCCGTTTCAAACATTTCGCGACGAGCGCTGGAACAATCGGCCAAGCTATGCTGCTCAGGATTCTTCCATTTACGCCAACTCGCTTCTGGAATCTGGCCGGGCACTCAAAGCTCGGGGTGACCGCAAAGGTGCTTTCGAAAAATATTTGACTGTGGTTCGCTTCGGCCAAATGCTGGGCCCGGCTGACTGGGATTTCTTCTTGCGCGGAGAGCTTCAAGCGGCCTACAAACGGCTCGCGGCCATCTATGAAGGGGAAGGCAACAAAGTAGAGGCTGCGTTTTACACCTCCCTTGCGAACCAAACCGATAGAGCACAGCACGAAAAGCTCATTTCGCTAAGAAACAGGGCTAGAGGCGGCGGCGTTTCCCGGTGGCACTCCTTTTTGGTTAAGGCCTCCGGACTTGTAATCCTTTTCTCCGGCGGACTTTTGCTGACCTGTGGACTGGCGGTCATGGTGCGTGGAAAGTCCTTCCGGTTAAGTGCGCTCCGTCCCAGCCGCCTGACTCTCACGTTCGGCTTCTGCGGAGCAATAGGCGCGCTGCTCTCCAGCGCCGTTCTCTACGTAAGCTACCGTCCGTACGCAGAAATCCTCCAGCGGTTCATGCGCAACGGAGACGAAACTAACCTAACCGAACTCTCCAGTTTTCTTGATACCACGCAACTCCCGCTTGGCGCGCAGGGTTTTCTCGATGTGTGGCAGTTCGTATTTTATTTTTGGTTCGGTGTCGTTCTCCTATGCATCTTCGCTTTCCTGGTTGCCGTCTTACTCCGCTTCCAGCACCGTACGCGGGCCAATGCCACGATATAGCTCCAGTTCTGTGACATGCGCTTAATGGGTTGTCGGCTTTCAAGCGCCTGATTAACGTTAGTGTTTTATCAGAGGCGGGCATTTGGGGGCGGGTCCGACGTGTCCGACGTTGTCCGACGTCGCCGAGGTTGCTACCGCCGACAGATTAGGGTAAGATTGTCTTACCATGGAAACTAAGATTTCAACGAAAGGTCAGGTCGTTCTTCCGGGTCCGATTCGCCGCAAACTTGGCCTCCGGACGGGAGATCCACTCGACGCAAAGGTGGAGGGTGGGCGCATTGTGTTGACGCCACGAAGCGCGCGCTCACGAAAAGTAAGCATTGTCGTCGACCCCATTACCGGACTTCCGGTTCTGAGTGCGGGTCCAGACGCTCAAGTCTTGAGCAGCAAACAGGTCTATGAGATTTTATCCGACTTCCCATGAAGTATCTCCTCGACGTGAATGTTCTTGTTGCGTTGGGTTTCCTCCAGCACGAATTCCACGAGCGCGTCGCTAGCTGGGTGCACACTCTGGCCTCAAGGGGAGTTCCAGAACTGGCAACTTGTTCGATTACGGAACTTGGCTTCGTCCGGGTCCTCGCACAGGCACCGCAGTATGGATTCACCATCGCCCACGCACGTACCCTACTACTCCGCCTTAAAACAGGAAATGCCCTGAAGTTCACTTTTATCTTCGACGACCATGATGTCTCGCACATTCCAGCTTGGGTCAAAACTGCAAAGCAAACTACCGATGGTCATCTCGCGCAACTCGCCAAGGCGAAGAGCGCAATTCTTGCGACGTTGGATGAAAGAATACCAGGAGCATTCCTAATCCCGACTCAAAGGTGAAGTAGCCGCCTTAAGTGTGGTGTTTTAGATTGGCACCAAGACGGGTGCGCGGTGCCCTACGATTCCATTCACCGTTCTTCCCGCGGATTTTTGAGTCATTGCGCAATCCTCGCTCACTGCAGCCCCCAAAACCCATTTGTCAACGATTTGTCAACTTCTCGAGTAGGCAAATGTCTGCCTCCCTGATCCCGCCCGAGGACAGTATCCGGGTCCCGATCCCGCTTCTCTCTCATCTAGCCTCCCGTGGCTCTTTGAGGATGTGGCGCCATTCGGACTTTCGCTCTGCCAACCATGGCTTTGGAACGAGAAGGCTACATTGCAAGGCGATCACCGCGTGCGCCAGCTTGATCAGAACCTTATCCAAGAACTTGTGCAGACCGGCCCAGTGCAATTCATCGTTACCTACTACCGGCGAAGCTGTAGCTGAGGATGATCTACAGTCTTGTAATTTGGCGCGATCCCCTGCGCCGAATTGTGCCCTCTTCCACCGTCTGAACCCTAAGCGGATGACCGACGTACACAGGAAGTCGAGGAACGGTGGCCGAGGAATTTGCAACGTTTTTGGCGGGAGCTGACCATGCTCGTTCCCCGGACAGCCCAACCAATCATTTTAGAGAGGCGCCGCCTCGAACATGACGGCTTGATCTGCGTCGCTCAGAATTGTGCCCACAAGGGCGCCTTGGTCAGACCGGGAGCGACGTGTCGCTTGATCTTTTCCATGACACAATGTTATGATGATGTCACATGGAGCACACTATGACAGTGAATACGGAAACCCGGCAGCGTGTCAATGAGAACGGTCGTGTCGTCATACCAGCCTCTTTTCGCAAGGCGCTAGGAATCAATATCGGCGATGAAGTTGTCTTGCGCATGGAGGATGACGAATTGAGGATCACGACGCTGAAACGCCGCGTCGAGCGAGCTCAACGCCTTGTCCGGAAGCATGTGAAGCGAGGTACGTCCCTCGTCGACGAGTTGATTGCCGAACGGCGCGAGGCGGCTCGGAATGAATAAGATCGTGCTCGACGCTTCCGCTCTGCTTGCCGTGCTGAATCGTGAACCAGGCTCGGACAGGCTTACTCCAGAGATGTTGAGCATGGCCACCAGCAGCACCGTCAATCTCGCCGAAGTACACGGCAAACTTGTGAGCCTGGGGCTGGCCCCAGGCGATGCATGGGAGGCAACACTCAGCCCCATTCGGGAGGCCACGGCCTTTACTTCTGAGCACGCGGAGGCTGCCGGAAATCTGATTACCAAAACTCGCCCACTGGGCTTGTCATTGGGAGACCGAGCCTGTCTAGCCCTCGGAATTGTCCTGAGGGCTCCCGTGTACACGGCTGACAAGTCATGGAAGAAGCTCAAATTGGGCGTACCTATCCACCTAATCCGGTAGCGACGACGCCGTATTGAGGCTGAACACGCAGCCGGGCGTCGGCTACTCCTCGCGGACCAAACATCGCGATCGTGGATCTCGCGTAGGTCCCCGCACCTAGCAGTCATCCAGGCACCTTAATCTTGTCCATCCGGAATTTCTGGTCCGCGTAGGTATCTGGCTTTGCGGCAGTGATCGCTGCCGCGACTCGATCGACCTCAATACTGATAAGGGCGACGTCGGTGGTTCAAGTCCACCCAGACCCACCATTCAAAATACGCGGCTGTTCTCACTTTTTCCGTTTCGGGGAATATTCCGTCAAAAAACCAATTTGTCAACCATTTGTCAACTTTACGATTGGCCGGGTGGCACTGTTCCAACTATCCAGCCGCAGTCGAGAAACAATCGAAATGCAACTGCGGATAGAGAAAAGAAAACGCATCTAACGTGGCAGTTTGCTGAGACTTAAGTATCCGCGGGAAAGAAGTGGATCTTGCCGCAGAGCTTTTCTCTGTATCACTTATGGGATCAATTCACTTCCGCTTCCACAGGAGTTGGGTTGCCGGCCGTCCAAAGTGGGCACAGATAGTGAGGAACATGGAGCGCAGTGAGCGATCAAAGCGATAATGTTCTGACAGATAAAGATGGATCAGTTGGGTAGATCTCCAAGGCTATCTTTCTAATAGCTTGCATGAGTTGAGGAACGTAAACTAGGAGACATCGTGATCGAGCAAAAAATTAATGAATTCTTTGGTGATGCCGAGTCTACTGGCTTCGGCACGGGTTGGTGGAGTGGGATACTGTCGGCCTTTTTTGGATCTCTTTCGTTCGGAGGAGTTTTGTGCCTGCATTTTCCTCAGCTACTAAGCTCTCCTGAACTGCGTCTACATTATCCAATACACACCATGCGCGTTTTAATCCAATGCCTCATAGTGGGGGCAATTTTATTCGGAATCATTTCTTCGATTCTGCGCAAGAAAAAGATTTTGGCATTGACTGGAATGTTGCTTGCCATCGCGGCAACCGCTTTGGGCGGATCAAGTGTACAGATTAACGATACTTTGCACGATGGGCCCGCAATCGGCCTAGACTGGTTTTTGCTTGATCTGTTTTTGATGGCACTCATCTACGTGCCACTCGAAAGACTCTGGCCCCAGTATCCAAAACAAGGAACATTTAGGAACGAGTGGACTTTGGATGTGGTTTATTTCATGTCCACTCATCTCCCTCTGCAAATTTTATCTTTTCTGGTTTTATTGCCCGCTACCCAGGCCACTAAATATTTGGGTGTTCCGGTTCTTCAAGAATTTATCGCTCGAATGCCTTGGTTTTTGCAATTTTTTTTGGCCGTTGTGGTTGCGGACATTGCTGAATATTTTATTCATTTGGCTCTACATAAAGTGCCTTTTCTATGGCGTTTTCATGCCGTTCACCATTCTTCGAAGGCGCTTGATTGGATCGCGGGCTCACGCTCACACTTTGTAGACGACACACTTGTGCGCGGATTTATCCTTGCTCCTCTCATGCTTGGATTTTCGCAATCGATCATCATGGCGTATTTGATTTTTGTTACCATTCACGCTACTTGGACTCATTGCAATTTCGGTCCCCATGCTAAATGGCTCGAAAAGTATTTGGTTATGCCCAGATATCATCATTGGCACCATACTTCTCAAAATGAGGGCATCGATAAGAACTTTGCTATTCATTTTCCGTGGATTGATAAGATTTTTGGAACTTATTACTATCCTGATAAATGGCCTGAACGTTACGGTCTAGACGGCGAAGAAATTTCGCCTAACTTTTTTAGGCAGACTATTGAACCATTTACAAAAAAGAAAAAGAACGCCCTAAAAATTTAGTTCGCCTAATGGAACGTCCTTGGGCAACTCTGCACCCCTGGTCGTTGCCTTCACCAAACCAAAATATTTCATAAGTTTGACAGTCACAAATCCAAAGTCGTATTCAGATTTGTCGTGGCTTAGTCGCAAAAGACCCGGATAGTGGTGATGATTATTTTGCAAGCAAGCGCTAAACGTTGCCGTTACCGGTAGCCACTCGCCAATATTCATGGCGTTGTCATCTTCATCGTTATACCGTCGGTATCCAAACTCTCGAGTGTGGGTCCAATAGTTTTGAACCATATTTACCCACAGTGCAAAAATTCGTATTCCAAACCACATCACCAGCGCAAACTTCAGATCTCCAACTAACTTCCATAAGAGATAAAAACTAAAGGCTTGCGAAACTATTGCAAAAAACGGGTTCGCAACGACCCGAAGTGTCCGGGACTTTAGAATTTTGTCGTCGGCCAAATTTTCATTGCATTGATACGGCATTACACAGAGATACATAGTTCGCCAAAAACCATCGCCTGAAAGTTTATTGGGATCCCCAGGATGGTCAGCATGTATATGATGCAATCGATGGCGATTCACCCAGGCGATCGGATCTACATAGAGTCCGAAGCAGTTATTAACGACCGTGACTACTTTTATGAACCATTCTTCATAGTCGAGTGAACGATGAGCGATTCCCAAATGAAGAACGTCGGCCAAATACAACCCGCCAAGAAACCAACAAGAGATAAAATAAACTCCGCCTATCAACATTCCAATCCAGGGTCCCAAATGAGTTGGGGCGGAATACATACAAGCCAGCATGTAGGAAAAAATAATCAAATAGCCTGTGACATTGTATATTTTCATGATGGATCCCCGTGGGGCTATTCAAACAGAAATTGGAGCTCCTTTCAAATAACAAGTTAAAGAATAAGCGGCTTCACACAAGGGACCTTAAGGGTGCCAGCGATTCGGTGCTCTGCGAGCGTTGCCGCACGGAAGATCGCGTGTGGATGACGTTGGACTTGGATTTCGCGAATGTCCAAGCATACCCTCCAAAATCCCATCCTGGAATCGTGGTCTTTCGGCCTGCGTCCCGAGACAAGCCAACGCTTGTTGCTCTTTGAAGCGCCTCGTCCCCGTGTTGCTGCAACTCTCGCCAAAGGATCAGCTTTGGATTGTCAAGTCGGACCGCATCCGGTATCGCGAAGAATGACACTCCGAGACCAGGAACCTCAATACTGATAAAGGCGAGGTCGGGCCGCTCAATTGAAATTCCGCCTTATTCCGCCTTTAAATTCACTCACCTTTGTACCCAGTCACTAAGGGATCGACGGTTTCGGCTCCGCGGCAGGAGGCGCCGGCGGAGGCGCGACGAATTTAGCATCGTCCACCGGAATGTTGTGCTGGAGTTGGTCGATTTGAATCGTGAAGCGATTGCCAGGCCGCGCCAGGGTCCAGCGGAAAGGCAGCTTCACTTCGCCGGCGTCGCGGTAGTCGGCGTAGTCAATTTGGGTAGGGTTGCGGCCGAGGGGAGTTTCGTCAAATCGCACGAGGCGGAGCAACAGCCCGGATTGCTGGTCGAAGTAGAGTTGCAGAGGCGGTTGCCCTTCGTTGCGTCCGACGACGAGGAAAGTTTCGTGGCCATCGATCTTCTCGCCTGCATCCACGTGAAATTTTGCGAACATTGTCTTCAAGTGCGCCGCGAAGGTGAGGTCGGCGTCCATACGTGCAGCGGCGCTTTCCGCGGCGGACATCAGGTGCGTCTGCCCGGGAATACCGAGCCATCCCTGATTCCCGTCAAACGCCGTGATGCTGTCTCCACCCTTGAGGTGCATGATCGAAAGACGCTTGTCCGGTCCTTTCGAATAAACCTCCACAGGAAATCGCTCCCCGCCAAACGCAGTGACCGTTCCCTGCTGCACGCGTGTCGAGATTTTTTGCAGCGCGCCGGCGCCACCAAGGGCCGCGAGATATTTGTCAAGCAGCTGATCGGCCGCAGGCAAAGCGGGCTTGCCTTTAGCAGACTTTTTCCCCTCGCCGTTATCTGGCTTGGGTTCCTCGTCGCTGATGATGGGAATTGCGACCGGCTCCTTGGCCCCGCGGTGGCAGGAGAAACAAGTCACGTCACGACGGTTTTCGAAATTGTCTTTATTGATGGCCATCATCATGGCAATCATCTTGCGCGCGGCGACTTTGGGTTTCTTGTCGTCTTTCTCCATCGCGCCATGGACGTGGCAGTAGCCACATTCGACGCCGAGCGAAGCGCTAATAAACTGCATCGAGGGAACCACCTGGTCAGCAGGGATGCCCTTCAAAATCTGGATATTCTTGAATTGCTCTTCGGCGAGCTTGGGAGGGACTCCTGACGGGGGCGATTGCTGCAAACTGGATTGCGCCTTCACGCCGAAAAAACCGAGACAGAGGCGCAGGGCCATTCCGCCAATCAAAAGCCACAGTTTCAGACCATTCCCACTCATGGATGGAATCCTCGCAGGAGATGTGACGAACGCCCGGGCAGCGCGGTTTCGAAGAACTCGGTTCAGTGCCACAGGCCGAAGGGAGATCAGGTGCCGATCTCGCCGCGCTTCGCGAGCGCGGTGATGCGGTCGCCGGCTCGAAATGCCAGCGCCTCGATGGTCATGGTGGGCTGCCCGCGCCCGGAGGTTACCAGGCTGCTGCCATCGCAAAGGAAAAGATTCTTGACGTCATGAGTGCGGTGATCGGCATTGATGACGGAAGTCTTGGGATCGTTCCCCATGCGGCAGGTCCCAAGAAGGTGGACGGCAAACTGCGACTCTTGGACAGGAAAACCCCAATGCTTCTTGGCGCCGGCGGATTCAAATAGTTCATGAGCGCGAGCATACATCCAAGTTGCGAGCTTCAAATCGTCAGGATGATCCTTATAGGTCAAGCGCAGCGCGGGCAGGCCCCAGGCGTCCTTCAAATCGGGATCGAGGGAGAAGCTGTTGTTTTCGACCGGCAACGATGTACCATGGCAGAAAATCTCCATGGTGCGATCGAAATTGTGAGCGAGAGCAGCTTTGAAGTCCTTGCCCCAGCGAGGCGTATCGGGCGGAAGCCCGCCGAAAGCAAAGCCGATGGGAGTGAGATCGAAGCGCGCGTCGAGACCGCCGCCTCCGTAGAAACCGACTCTATCGTGATCAAGCTCATAGAAATCGTGAAAGATCCGGCTGACGGCGTAGCCTTTGTAGTCATTGAGCGGATGCTCAAACTGGGCAAATACGGGGCCGCCGCTATTGAGCATTAGATTCTTACCGACGAAGCCGCTGGAGTTGGCGAGGCCATTGGGGAATTGTTTGTTGGCGGAGAGCAAGAGCAAGCGCGGAGTCTCCGCGCCGTTCGCGCAAACTACGACCGCTTTAGCTTTCTGCAGGTGGGTGTTGCGTTTCTCGTCGAAATAGACGGCGCCAATTGCCCGGCCATTCGCGTCCATCTCAATGCGATGGACGTAGGAATTGGGGCGAATTTCGCAGCGGCCTGTCTTCTCCGCCATTCGAATAGCGGTCGCCAGCGAGCTCGATTTGGCGCCAACCTCGCATCCAAATGCCAGACAAAAACCGCAATTGACGCAAGCGCTTCGTCCGGGGCGCGGCTGCGACAGGATCGCCATCGGCGCGGGGAACGGATGCCATCCCAGCTTCCGGGCCGCGCTTTCGAAAATCACTCCAGAAGATTTCACCGGCAGAGGCGGCATCGGGTACGGTTTCGAACGCGGCGGATCAAAAGGGCTGGCACCGGCCAGGCCAGAGACCCCGATTTCCCATTCCACTTTCGTGTAGTAGGGCTCGAGGTCGGCATACGTGATGGGCCAATCCGCAAAGGTCGTGCCGGGAATAGGGCCAATCTTGCTGCGCTCGATGAAATCAATTTCGTGGAAGCGCCAGAAATTCGCGGTGAAGTGCACGCTCGTGCCGCCGACGCAGCGGCCATAAAGGACGGCACGCTGCGGCTTGGCTTTTTCGCTGGGCGTTTTGCGAAAGGTGTTTGGCTGGAGTTTCGGATGGTTGGTGAGCTTGTCTTGAGCCAGGATTTCGACTTCGTTGTGCGTGAAATCGGCTTCCGTTAGATAGGGTCCTTGCTCCAGGACAACCACGCGAAAGCCGTTGGTCGAAAGTTCCTTGGCGAGGATTCCGCCGGCAGCGCCCGAGCCTATGATGACAAAATCGACTTCATCAGAAGTTTTGTACTTGGGCTGGTCGAGCATCATTTCTTGTCTGCCTCTTTCGGCATGGGTTGCCAGCCTGGATAATCCTTGTCGTAGAATCCGAACGGCGGTTGAAACATGTGTTTGCGTTCGCGGCCGATGACTTTCCATCCCGCCCCACTGTCGTTGCCGCCGTAATCGGGATCGATCAGGAATCCGGCGATGGCGTGCTGCCGCAGCGTCTCGAAGAAATTCTGCGCCACGGGACGCGCCCGGAAGAGCCGCCGGGGGGATGGCGCGTTTTCATCCAGGGAATACAAGACTTCGTCCTGCTGTTGGGGCGTCAACGAGGAGAATTTGGCTGCATTCGGAAACATGTCAGTCACTCTCGCCTGTAACTCCGGCAAACCCTCCCGATAGGTTTTTTGGTCATCGGCGCTAAACGTGGCTAGTCCTCGATCGATGAAATACAAGACGCCGGCTTCGCGTGCTCCGGGCAAATCATCCGTGGGAATGATGCGCGCCGAGATGGCGTCAATCTCGGTCGCCTGCTCCGGCGTGAAGAACTCCAGCTTCGGGGGCTTGCCCGCCACCGCGGCGTCATGCGCGTGTTTTGAGGCAGAAAGCAGCGCAGGCCAATTTGCCGAGATCCAGGCGGCACTGATGCCCGTTCCGGCGCGCAGAAGAAAGGTACGACGGCTAAGTTCGTTGATCATCGTCGATGAAAGTTCCTTAAACTCGCAGACTCTAGGCTGAAGGGCACTTGCCGTCAAGAAAAATTGCCAGATACGAATGAATCAAATCTTCCATTTTGGCTGGCATTGTGGCACTGGTTGTTTGCCGCCTGCAGCAAAGCTGGGGTAGGATGCCGCAGATTTGGAAAGCGCGGGGCTATTTCGCGAAACTGGCCGTCATTTGAGACACTGATAACAGCTATGGCTACATTCACAGGAGCGATCGGTACCGGCAGCAAGTGGCTGCTCGACAAGATTGTCGGGGCCGTCGCGGCCACAGGAATAAATCCCAACGTTCTGACATTTCTCGGGCTGGTTGTAAATTTCGTCGCGGCGGCTTTCTTTGCCGTAGGTGCATTCTTCCCCGGCGCACTCATCATTCTCTTCGCTGGTTTCCTGGATATGCTGGACGGACAGGTAGCGCGGCGGCAGAACCGCGTCACTGCTTTTGGCGCGTTTTATGATTCAACACTCGACCGCTATGCGGACATGGCTCTGTACATGGGCCTGCTGGTCTATTACTCGGTGAGCGGCCGCACGCCCTATGTCGTGCTCGCCGCTGTCGCCACGGCCGGTTCGGTCATGGTGAGCTACGCGCGCGCGCGCGCCGAATCTCTCATTCCGCTCTGCAAAGTGGGATTCATGGAGCGCCCCGAGCGGTTGGTGCTCCTGATCATCGGCGGCCTCTTCAATCGCATGGGACCGGTGCTCTGGGTGATCGCCGTGGTTTCCACCATCACCGTCATTCACCGCATCGTCTACACCTGGCAGGAAACGCGCGCGGGGCGCACTCTTCCGGGGATCAAACTGTCGCTTTAGTGAGAATTTTTCTCTAACCCTCGCCATACGTCGATGACACGTCGATTCTCAGCTTGCCTTTGAGTTAACCTGAGATATGACCACCTCTGTACGTATCTGCGCCTGCTCGAATCGGGATTGTTTTCAGCCTTGCCAATGTAACCCCAATAATCAGCTCACTCTCTCTTCAACTGTTCTTCCACCGGCGCGGCGATGATTTCGCGCACTCGATCGCGCAGCGCGGGCACATCGCCTTTGGTAAGCCCTTTGGTATCAATCGTGTCGTGCAGAATGACGGTTACTCTTGCCGGCCACAGCATCCAGTGACCGGTGCGGTGATGCTGGAAGGATCCCACCAGGCTCACGGGCACGATCGGAACGCCGAGTTGCTGCGCAACGCGAAAGCCGCCGTCCTGGAACTGATCCACGTGGCCGTCGCGTGTACGCTTAGCTTCGGCAAAAATGATCAGGCTGGTGCCGCCGTCAACGGCGTCCTGCGTCAGCCGCCACATGCGCTTCAGGTCCGACGGCCGGCGAATGTCCGGCACGGGAACATTCCCGAAGCGCTTCATCAACCAGCCGTATGCGGGAATTTTGAAATGCGATTCCAGCTCCCAGCCGCGGACGAACTGCGGAATGGCGCAGTAGAGCATGAAAGGATCGAAAAGATTGACGTGATTGGACACGAAGAAAGAGGTTCGGCTGGGGTCGAAGCCGGGCGAGCGATGGACCTCCACGCTGGCTCCCGAAAGAAACACAATGCGGCGGCAGAACGTACGCTGCAGCCAGTCGTGCTTGTGCGGATCCAGAAAAATTCCGAGAAAGACGAGCAGCGGCGCAACCATGAAAAAATGCAGGCCGCTCAAGATCCAGAGAATCGCGCTGCGCAACGCCAGCCAGCTCTTCTTCATATATAGACGTCCACTGCGGCCGGCAGAATATCGAGCGAGCGGCACTCCAG
>WNFG01006228.1_pt1 | contig 23116 bp, 23 predicted proteins | sample 5400431 | NCBI WGS metagenome assembly WNFG01 (sample SAMN13153346, study PRJNA577476) | soil metagenome | isolation source: 120 cm saprolite under Douglas fir tree site 2 hole 3 replicate 2 | place: USA:California | collected 2015-04-18 | reverse complement strand
CCGAGCACTCCTCGCATGGCCCAGATCCTGAGCCGCACTGCCGTCGCGGGCGGCGACGACCCGGCCCGCTACGGCTTCGCCTTCATCAAGAGCCCGACCGCCGCCGCCTACAGCGACGAGGACGCGGTCTTCTACTTCACCGACGGGCTCATGCGCCAGCCCACCCCGGTCATCGAGGCGGTGGTCGCGCACGAGGTGGCGCACGAGGTGCTGGGCCACGTGGGCACCCGCCGCAAGCTCTCGCTCTCGCTCACCGCGAGCTTCGGCGCGCTCGGGCTCTTCGCGCCCGGCGCCGGGCTGCTCGACTTCGTGGTCAACCCGCTGGTGGTCCGCGCCTTCGGCCGCTACCAGGAGATGCAGGCCGACCAGAAGGCGGTCGAGATCCTGCGCGCGATGGGCTACCGCTCGCCGCGCCGCGCGCTCGCCAGCGCGCTCGAGTCGCTGGCGGCCTACGCGCCCAAGGAGCGGGAAGGGCTCGAGGGGCTGCTCGCCACGCACCCCTCGCTCGACGAGCGGCTCGCCGCGCTCGAGCCGCTCGAGGCGCCGGCGAAGCCGGTCAATCCTGTCGCGCGGGTGCGGCCGCCGCGATAGCTACCTCACCCTTCACCCCTCACCCCTCACCTATCCTCTCCCCTGAGGGGAGAGGGTGGGAGATGGGGCGGGTGCCGGCGACGAGGTCGGGGAGGCCGCGGTGCTCGCGGGTGAAGAGCGCGGGGAGCCGGCCGATCCCGAGAGTCAGCAGGCACAGGCCCCCGCCCAGGCAGCGCAGCAGCGCGCGGCCGTAGCCGGCGGGGGCGCCGTCGCGGCGCACCACCGCGACGCCCATCAGCATCTTGCCCAGGGTCTGCCCGCAGCCGCCCACCAGCACGGTGTGATAGACGACGTGCAGGGCGACTCCCAGCAGCAGCACGCCCGCGCCGAGGAACACCACGTCCAGCACGTCCGGGTGACGCCGGACCAGCCGCAGCGCGATCATCAGCCACATCGCGGCCAGGCTCCAGGCCACCACGCCCACCAGCGCATCGGCGACCGCGGCCACCGCCATGCGCCAGAGCGCGGCCGGGCGCCCCCCGCTCAGGACTCGCCCCCGCCCTTCGGCCCGTCGCCCGGCTTCTCTCCCGGCTTCTCTCCATAAATGCGCCGATACTCCTCATACGAGAGCATCACGCGCTTCACGAAGGCCCGCGTCTCGTTGTAGGGGATCTGGTCCACCCAGACCTCGAGATCATCGGAGCGGCGCCCGGCCCACCATTCGCGCACCCGGGTCGGTCCGGCGTTGTAGGCCGCCGCGGCCAGCCGCGGGTCGCCGAACTCGCGCAGCAGGCCCGCGAAGAAGGTGCTGCCCAGCTCGAGATTGGTGACCGGCTGGTCGAGCACGTCGGCGTCGGGAAACGGGATCTGGCGGGACTGGGCCACCGCGCGGCCGGTGTCCGGCATGAGCTGCATGAGCCCGCGGGCGCCCACGCGCGAGCGGGCCGCCGGGTAGAACGACGACTCCTCGCGCACCACCGCCGCGACCAGGAACGGGTCGACCACGGCGCGGCCCGCCGCCGCGGTGAGCGCGTCGCGCCAGCCGAGCGGGTAGAACATCTCCCAGAACTCGCGCGGGGAGCCGGTGCCGCTGCGGGCCACGGCGAAGAAGCTCCGGCGCAGGATGCGCAGCGCCATGTGGTAGCGCTCGTCGGCCACGTAGGCCGCGGAGAGCGCGTAGAGGCGGCGGGGCTCGCCCACCGCGCGGCGGGTGAGATCGTCCAGCTCCTCGTCGGCGAACTCGCGCAGCCCGACCCCGCGGAGCGCCACCGCACGGGCGAAGCGCGCGTCTCCCTGCAACGCCTCGAGGGGATCGGCGGGGAAGACGAAGGGAGACGCCGCGGCCGGCGCGGCGCCCGGCGCGCGCTTGGCCGCGAGGAGCCCGTAATAGCTCCTCGGCGCGTCGCGCACGAGCGCGCCGAACTGCCGCGCGGCCTGCTCGCGGTCGCCGCGCCGCTCCCACGCCCGACCGAGCCAGTAGGTCGCCGACTCACGCAGGCTCGCCCCCCCGCGCGCGGTCTGCAGGCGCGTCCAGCGCGAAGTACTCTCGATCAGGTTGCCGCGGAACCACGCGGCCCAGCCCAGGCGCCAGAGGGCGATGGCGGCCTCGTCCTCGTCCGGATAGTCGGCGGCCAGGCGCACGTAGGTCTTCTCCGCCTCGGCGATCCGGTTGGCGGCCTCGAGCAGCTCCGCCTTCAGCAGGAGCGCGTCCGCGGCGTCGGGGCTCTTCGGGTGCTCGCGGACCAGCTGGTCGAGCGTGGCCAGGGCCGTCTCGCGATCGCGCCGCTGGCGGAGCCGCCCCAGCTCGAGCAGCCAGCCCGGGCGGCGCTCGGCGGGCGCCAGCGCGAGAGCATCGATGGCGGCGGCGATCGCGGCCTCGTCGCGTCCGAGGCGGCGCGAGGTATTCATCACCACGCGGAGGGCGCGCTCGCGGACGTCCGGCGCGGGCTTCTCGGCCACCAGGGCTTCCGCCTCTCCGCGGGCCCGCTCGATCAGGCCACCCGAGAGCAGGCGCTCCGCGCGCAGGGCGCGCTCGCCCGGCGTGGGCGCGGGCACCGTGACTCCCGCCTCGGCCAGCGCCTTGAGCTGCGTCTCGGCCGCGTCGCCGTAGGAGGCGGGGGCCTGGAGCCAGAGCGACGCGAAGACCTTGGCCGCCTCCGGCTGATCGCCCGCCGCCCGGAGCGCCTCGCCGAGGAGGTAGCGCGTGCGCGGCACGTCCGGCCGATCGGGGTGGCTCGCGAGCACGCGTTGCAGCACCTTCACCGCGGCGGCCGGGTCCCCCGCGGCGGTCTCGACCGAGGCGGCCCAGATCAGGGCCGAGGCGGTGAGCCCGCTCTCGGGCGTGCGATCGGCGGCCTGCGCGGCGAGCGCCCGCGCCGCGGCGGCATCGCCCTGGCGGAGCGCGCTGTCCGCCTGGTAGAGGAGCGCATAGTCCTCGAGCGGCGTCCCCGACCACATCGGATCGCCGAACTCCTTGGCCGCCGCGCTCCAGTCCCCCGCCTTGTGGGTGGCCACCGCCGCGGTGAACCGCTCCCGCATGTCGGGGGGCAGCCCCGCAGGCGCCGCGCCCAGGAGCACCACCGAGACCAGGCACACGCCGCCGGTGACACTTCTCCCCGCGATGAGACTTCTCATGGTCGCCAGTGTATCAAGCCCCCGGCGTGGACCTCGCGTACCGGAATGTGGACGGAGCTCGTCTAGGCCGACGGCCGCAGGCGCGTCGCGTCGGGCTCGGCCGGGGCCCTCACCGGAGCCGCCGCCGCGATCGGCGCCACCACCGGCGCGGGCGCCTGCGCGGGCGCCGCGCGGGTGTAGAGGATGCGCTGGAGCGCGGTCAGGTTGGTGAGCACCGCGAGCACGATCATGGCCGGGGTGAGCAGGTTGAAGGTGGCTCCCGCGATCAGCACGATCAGCCGCTCGGGCCGCTCCATGAGCCCGATCTCACAGGAGAGCCCGATGGACTGGGCGCGCGCCTTCGTGTAGCTGACCATGACCGTGCCGATCACGGTGACCATGGTGAGGAAGACGCCCTGGACGTCGGCCCCCCGGTGGTAGAAGAGCACGATCCCCAGCAGCACCACCAGATCCGAGTAGCGGTCCACCACCGAGTCGAGGAAGGCTCCGAAGGCGCTCACGCTATTGGCGAGCCGCGCCAGCGAGCCGTCGAAGAAGTCGAAGAGCCCGGCGAGGGTGAGCAGCACCGCGCCCACTCGCAGGCGCCCCCCGGCGAGCGCGCCGGCCGCGACGATGCTGACCCCGAGCCCCAGCACGGTCAGATGATTCGGCCGCACGTGGGCCTGGAGCAGCACCCGCGCGACCGGGTCGCCGAGCCGCGAGAGCGGCGTCTTGTAGTGGCTCAGCATCTCAGAGCGGCTTCAGCAAGGCGTCTTCCAGGCTCTCGCGCACCCGGCCCATCGTGTAGTCGTCCTCGAGCCGCCGGCCCTGCCGGTCGGTCAGGTAGAACGTGTCGTAGGCCTGGTCGATCTCGGTGGCGATGCGCGCGCTCGCGATGTCGAGGCCGTGAGCCGAGAGCGTGCGGGTGATGACGTAGAGCAGCCCGACCCGGTCGGGGCACTTGACCTCCAGCACGGTGTGGCTGTCGGAGAGCTGGTTGTCGAGCGCGATCTTGGGCGGCCCGGCCACGCCCTCCGGGCCCGGGTGCACCGCCCGGCGCCGGGCGAGCAGATCCTCCACGCTCGCCTCGCCGCGCAGCACGCGGCGCAGGGCCTCGAGCGTCCGGCGCCAGCGCGCCTCCTCGGTGACCGCCTCCCCGAAGGGATCATTCACCTGGAAGGTGTCGATGACGATGCCGTCGGCCCGGGTGTGGATCTGGGCGGAGAGGATGTTGATGCCCTGCGCGGCGAGGGTGCCCGCGATCAGCGAGAAGAGCCCGGGCACGTCGCGGGTGGCCACGACCAGCTCGGAGGAGCCGAGGTCCGGATGGTGGAAGAGCTCGGTGGCGAGCACGCCCTCCTCGGCCAGCCGGTCCAGCAGCCGCAGGTGGGCCGCGATGCGCTGGGGCGAGGTGGTGGCGAGGTAGCGCTCGGAGAGCATCGCCAGGTGGGCGGCCAGCGTGGTGCGCGGCACCTCGCCGCGCATGGCCGCGGTCACCCGCTGGGCCACCGCCTCGCGCGTGGGCCGCTCGCGCTGCCCGCCGGTGAGGTGCGCGAGGGTGCGCGCGTAGAGGTCCCAGAGGATCTGGGCCTGCCAGCCGGTCATGACCCCGGGGCCCACCGCGCGCATGTCCGCGCAGGTGAGCAGGTAGAGCATGCGCAGGCGCTCCGGCGTCCGGCAGATCGCGGCCAGAGACTCGATCGTCTTCGGGTCGTCGATGTCGCGCCGCTGGGCGATGTGCGACATGGTCAGGTGGTGGGCCACCAGGAAGATCACCTTGTCGGCGTCCTCGGGGGCGAGCCCGATGCGCGCGGTGAGGGTCTCGATGAGCGGGATGCCCTTGGCCACGTGTCCGTGCCCCCGCCCCTTGCCGATGTCGTGCAGGAGCATCCCCATCATCAGCAGCCCCGGACGCTCCAGCTCGCTCACCACCTGCGCGTTGCCCTCCGAGTCCGCCGACTGGCCCGGCGCGAGGGCCTCCAGGTTCTGCACCGCGATCAGCGAGTGCTGGTCGGCGCTGAACTTGTGGTAGACGTCGTACTGCACGAGGCAGGTCAGCGCGTCCCACTCGGTCAGGTACCGGCCCAGCACCCCGAGCTCGTGCATCTCGCGGAAGGTCTGGGCGACCCGGCCCCAGTTGCGGCAGATGCCGAGGAAGAGGTCGCGGGCCTCCGCCGAGGCGCGGAAGGCGTCGTCGATCAGGTCGAGGGAATCCTCGATGGCGCGCTCCACGTCGATGCCCAGCTCGAAGCCCAGCTGGTGGCGGTGCCAGAACACCTTGAGGAGCCGCAGCGGATCCTCGCGGAAGGCGCGCCCGTCCGGCTGGGCCAGGTGCAGCCGCTCGTCGATGACGATGAGCCCGTCGGCGAGCGCCTCCTGGCGCAGGCGCCGCTGCACGGTGGCGCGGCGCGAGAGGGTCTCGCGGCAGCGGGCGATCAGGCGCCGGGACACCCGGTGGATCACGCGGGCGTGGAGATAGTAGTCGCGCATGAACTTCTCGACCCCGAGCGACAGCTCGTCGGCGGTGTAGCCGAAGTTCTTGGCGATCTGGGGCTGGATGTCGCGCGAGAGCACGTCGTTCTTGTGCCCGGAGAGGAAGTGCAGCTCGTTGCGCACCCGCCACAGGAAGGTGAGCGCCTCGTCGCTCGCCTTCTGCTCGCGCGCGGTGATGAGCCGCTTGTCCAGCAGCTCGCGCAGGGTCCGGGTGCCGAACTTGGTGGAGGCGAGCCACATCGCGGTATGGATGTCGCGCAGCCCCCCCGCCGACTCCTTCACGTTGGGCTCCCCCATGTAGGGCGAGCCGCCGAACTTGCGGTAGCGCTGGTCACGCTCGGTGAGCGTGGTCTCGAGGAACTGGGCGAAGTCCTTCTGGTAGACGTTCTCCGCGAGCACCTTCCGGAAGCGGTTGAAGAGGCGGCGGTCGCCCACCAGGAAGCGCGCCTGCTGCATCGAGGTGCGGCTGGGGAAGTCGGTGCGCGCCATGGCCAGGCAGTCGGGCAGGCTGCGTACCGCGTGGCCGACCTGCAGCCCCAGGTCCCAGAGCGCGTAGAGCAGGCCCTGGGTCGTCCGCTGGACGTAGGGTCCCATCTCTCCGTCGTAGATCACCATGAGGTCGAGGTCGGAGAGCGGGTGCAGCTCCCCGCGTCCGTAGCCGCCGAGCGCCACCAGCACCAGCGGGGTCGCGGTCAGCCCCTCGCGCCGGGCGTCGTCCACCGCCAGTCGATAGAGGGTGCCGAGGAAGCCGTCCATGAAGGCGGCGTAGGCCTGGACCGACTGCTGGCCCGACGCGCCGCCCAGGTGCGCGGCGCGGAGGAAGTCCACGTTGGAGGCGAGGTGCTGGCGCAGCACCTCGAGGCGCAGTCGGCGACGGCGCTCGGCCAGCTCGGCCGCGCCGCCGTCGAATCCCTTGTCGGCCTGCGTCTCGACCCGGCGGACCTGTCGGAGCAGTTCCGCAGACATGGCGAAACGGTAGCGTGGAGCGATAAGAAAGTCAAACTTGGCGCGAACTTGTATCGCAGTAACTACCGCAGTTACAATGGGGCGCCCTATGCGACGGCTCTGGCGGAGCGTACTCGATCAGGTCGAGCCCTATGACGCGGGCAAATCGCTCGAGACGGTGGCGCGCGAGCTCGGGGTGGACGCGGTGCTGCGCCTGTCCGCCAACGAGAACCCACTCGGCCCCTCGCCGCGGGTGATCGAGGCCATCCGGCGCGAGGCGCCGCGCGTCCATCTCTACCCCGACGGCGGCTGCACAGAAGTGCGCCAGGCCCTGGCGCGCTGGCTCGGCATCGGCCCCGAGTCCATCGTGGTGGGCAACGGCGCCGACGAGCTCCTGGGCATGCTCGCGCGGGCCGCGTTCGACCCGGGCGACGAGGTGCTGATTCCCCACCCGGCCTTCGAGCCCTACGGCACCGAGGCGACGCTCTCGGGCGCCACCGTGGTGGCGAGCCCGCTCCGCGGGTACGACCAGGACCTCGACGACATGCGCAGCCGCGTGACCGACCGGACCAAGTGCGTGATCCTCTGCACCCCGCACAACCCGGCCGCCACCATCGTGCGGCGCCGGCCCCTCGAGCGCTTCCTGGACTCGCTCGGCTCGGATCCGCCGCTGGTGATCCTGGACGAGGCCTACCGGGACTTCTGTGACGACGACGACACCGCGGACGGCGTGGTGCTGCAGCGGCGCTACCCGAGCCTGCTCTCGCTGCGGACGTTCTCCAAGATCGCGGGGCTGGCCGGGCTGCGGGTGGGCTACACGATCGCGCGGCCCGAGCACATCGAGCGCCTGAACCGGGTGCGGGCGCCCTTCAACGTCAACCGCCTGGCCCAGGTGGCGGCGGTGGCCGCGCTGGGCGACCCCGAGCACCTCGAGCGCACGCGCCGGGTGGTGCTGGAGCAGCGGCCGCTCCTGCAGGCCGCGCTGGCCGAGCGCGGCGCGCCGTCACCCCCTTCGCAGGCCAACTTCATCCTGGCCAAGGCGGGCGAGCAGGCCGGCGCGCTGCGCTCGGCCCTGTTCCAGGCCGGCATCCTGGTGCGCGACGGCGCGGACGTGGGCTTCCCCGGGCACCTGCGCATCGCGGTCGGGACCGCGGAGCAGAACGCACGGCTGCTGGAGGTGTGGGATAAAGCCAGCAGGTCGGCTGGTAGGGCGTAGGGCTAGCGGCGGTCTGGGGCGGTGGGGGCGGGGGCGCGGGCGCCGCGGCCGCGGAGCTGGCGCTCGAGCTGGGCGATGCGCTGCTTGGCCGCGGCGCCCTCGGTGCGCAGCTTCTCGGCCTCCACGTAGACCTTCTTCAGCTCCGCGGCAAGGCGGTCGGCGCGGTCGCGACTCTCCACCCACTTCCCCCAGAGGGTCACGGTCAGCACCACCAGCAGCAGGCACGAGCTGATCAGCATCCACGGCCGCCGCGGGCGGATCCGTCGGGCGAGGCCCGGCTTCATGCCCGGAAGCCTACCACCCGGATCGCCAGCGGGCCAAAGCTTTGCGCTATCATCGGCCCGCCCAACGACCGCACCCCACGAGGAGATCTCGATGAGGACGGCCCTCCTGCGCTCCGTCCTGCTGCTCCTACTGGTGAGCCTCCGCGCCCGTCGTGGCGGCGGCGCCGCCCGCGGACGCGCCGCCGGCGCCCCGCTCGCTGGCCGGCCGCTGGTACGGCGGTGACCGCTCGGTTCTCGACATCCGGACCGGCGACGGGCGGCAGCTCGAGTGGGACTGGGAGCTGCCGACCGATCGCGTGACGATGCGGGCGATCGGCACCGGATCGGCGGCCGGGGACACGGTCTCGCTCGTGGGACGGCCGACCGGATTCCTGCAGGGCGGATCGCTGCAGACCGTCTCATTCTCCCTCACCCGGGAGGGCCCGGTCCTACGCGGAACGTTCACCAACGCGAACAACCCTGTCCCGGGGCGTGGAGTTCAGGCGGGACCGCCCCTGACCCGATCGATCTGCTAGAGTGAGGGCGTGCAGACGGGACTGCTCCCGCGCTTCTTCGAGAGCGTGACCCGGCAGGCCTTCGGTGATCTGGCGATCGACGACGCGCCCGCCCTCCGCTACCTGAGCGATCTCCTGACCCGCTTCGTCCGCACCGAGGCGCTCCGCACGATCCGGGAGCTGCCGGGTCGGCGCCTCGACTCGGTCACCGACTCGCTCCTCGCCATCCAGCACGTGTGGGCCACCGACGGCCCCGGCTTCAACCCGGGCACCGAGCGCGTGCTGCGACGGCAGATCGGCGACTACGCGCTGTTCATGACCGGGATCTTCCGCGATCACGTGGACCGCCTCGCGGTCACCGGTTACTACGAGCACGAGGGCCGGCGCGCCTACCGCTTCGTGGCCGAGCTGGCGCGCGGAGCGGCCGAGTCCGACGCCTCGCTCTACCGCCGCCTCGCGGACCGCTTCGAGATGTACGCCGGCGCGCTCACCTACACTCGCAAGGTCTACTTCCGCACGGACGCGGTGCCCGCCTCCGCGTGGCCCGCCGATCCGCTCTTCCGCGCCCTGCTCGCCGAATGACCGCGGCCCCTCCCTCTGACGCGGCGGCGGCCTGCCTGGCCGTGCTCGAAGCCGCCCTCGACGACGCGACGCCGCCCATGCTGCCGGCGGGCCACGCGGCCGATCTCGACGAGGCGCTGCGCGCGCTGGCCCGGCGGCACGGGGCCGCCGCGGTGCCGCTGCTCGAGCGGCTGGCCGGGGCCGCGCCCGACAAGGAGCAGCGGCGCGCGGCGCGCCGGGCGCTCTACCGGCTCGAGCAAGCGGGCCAGCGGCCGGCCCGCGCGGCCCCGGCGAGTCCGGTGCGCCCGGTAGTCGCGCGCGAGGCCGAGCACGCGGTGCGCGCCTGGCTCTCCGGCATCGACGGCAGCGGCTCGCGCGCGGCGTGGATCCTCTTCGAGGGCGGGCTCGGCGGCGGACTCCGGCTCTGCTCGCTGATCCTCAACGACGAGGCCGGCATCATGGACGCGGCGGGCGGCCCCATCGCCCGCAAGCGACTCGAGGCCGAGCTGCGCGGGCTGCGGGAGAGCCAGAAGCTGCCGTGGGTGGAGGTCGACGGCGGGCGCGCCTGCGCGCTCGTCGGCCAGGCGCTGGCGCTCCACGAGCGGATCGGGACGGTGCCGCCTCCGGAGTTCGCGCGGTGGCGCAAAAGCTTTTCTGGCAGTTCGACCGTTTCGAGCTTGTCGGGCAGTTCGACCGTTTCAAGCTTTTCAGGCTCTTCATCTGCGGGGGCCCAGAAATGGCCCCCGCACTCCCCCAGCGGCGGACAACCGTCCCACGGCGGACAACCGTCCCGCGGTCAATTGCCTGCCTCTGACGTGGATCCCTTGGTGCTCGAGCGCTCGGCTTCGCTGCTGGAGCTGGCGGAGCTGGGGGGGTGGTTCCTGGATCCGGGGCGGGTGGCGACGGAGGCACTCGCGCTGCTGCAGGCGCGGGAGAGCCGGCTGGTGGTGTCGGATCAGGTCAAGGCGGAGCGCGAGGCGGCCATCATCGATGGAGTGATCGAGGCGCACGTCCCGGCCGCGGCCCGCTCGCGCTGGGCGGGCCGGCTGCGCGAGATGGCCGACATCTTCGGCATGACCGGGCGCGCCGACGAGGCCGCGCTCGCGCGCACGGTCGCGACCGCGCTCGCCGACGCCGACCGATCGGCCGCGACCATCCCCTTCGTACGGGCGCTGGCCGCTCGCGGGCTCGAGATGGCCGCGGAGGTCGCCCTCGGCCGCGCGCGCCTCGACGAAGTCAGCCGCGCCCCCTCGCGGCGCACGCGCTCATGATCCCCGGGCTGCGGGTCGGCCACGTCACGGACGCGGCGGGGCTCACCGGCTGCACCGTGATCCTGAGCGATGCGCCCGCGGTCGGCGGGGTGGAGATCCGCGGCTGGGCGGCCGGGGTGCACGGGCTGGAGTTCCTCGACCCGCGCCACCTGGTCCCCACGCTCGACGGAGTGGTCCTGGCCGGCGGGAGCGCCTTCGGCCTCGAGGCGATCTGGGGGGTGATGCAGTACCTCGAGGAGCGCGGGGTGGGCTTCCGCACGAGCCAGACGGTGGTGCCGCACGTGGCGGGCGCCATTCTCTACGACCTGGGCGTCGGCGACCCGCGCGCGCGGCCCGATCGGGCCATGGGCTACCGCGCCGCCGCGGCCGCGCGCCCCGGTCCGGTGGAGGAAGGCAACGTGGGCGCGGGCACCGGCGCGACGGTGGGCAAGCTCGGCGGCGTGGGGCGCGCGACCAAGGGCGGCCTCGGCTGCGCGGTGGGCGAGCTCGAGGGCGTGCACCTGGGCGCGATCATGGCGGTGAACGCGGTCGGCGACGTGCGCGATCCCGAGACCGGGCGGCTCATCGCAGGCGCTCGCGACGCGGCCGACGGCCGGCGGCTGATCGACACCGCGGCGGCCCTCGCCGCGGGCGTGCCCGCTCCCGCGTTCCGGCCGGTCAACACCACCATCGGCCTCGTGGCCACCACCGCCGCCCTCGACAAGGTGGAGGCGGGTCGGGTCGCCCGCCTGGCCATGGACGGCTTCACCCGCGCGCTGTCGCCGCCGCATCTCGCCACCGACGGTGACACCCTCTTCTGCCTCTCGGTGGGCACCGGACGGGTCCCGGTGGAGGCCCTCGGCCCCGCGCTCGCGGACCTGGTGGCCCGCGCGATCGTGCGGGGGGTGCGCGCGGCAACCGGCGTGGCGGGACTGCCCGCCGCGCGGGATCTCTAGGCGCTACTTCCCGAAGGTGAAGACCGAGCCGACCGAGCTCGGCACCATCTCCTGCGGCAGCCGGTGCATCATGCTGGCCATCGCCTCGAGCCCGGTGCAGTGCTGCGGCACGATCCAGTCGACCTCGAGGTCGCGGAACGCGTCCACCACCCGGGTCACCCGCTCCTCCTTGAGCCCGCTCAGGTGGAAGCCGCCGATGACCGCGTGCACCTTCGGCACTCCGGTGATGCGGGCGGCGTGCCGGCAGATGCCCACGATGCCCCGATGCGAGCACGAGGTCACGATCACGAGGCCGCGGCCCCTCAGATTGGCGATGAGGGTCTGCTCGCCCAGGAAGGAGTCGGGCACGACCGCGCCGTCGCGCTCCACCTTCAGGTTGTCGGGGATGGGCTCGAAGGGCTCCTGCTCGTGCATCTCGCCGCTCAGCAGCACCCCGTCGGCGATCATCAGGGGCGCCCGGACCGACTCGATCCCGATGTCGTAGCGCTCGATCTCCTCGCGGTGGAGCCGGCCCATGCTGATGCGGTCCGCGCCCCGCTGGGTGAAGCGCGGGAGGAAATGGTCCTCGCCCGCGTAGAAGGTGAGGCTCTTCTTCATCGCCCGGCGGTAGGCGCGGAGCAGGCCGGAGAGCCCGCCCCAGTGGTCCCAGTGCCCGTGGCTCAGCGCGAGCACGTCGATGGCCGAGGCGTCGAGGCCCAGGGCGCGGAAGTTGTGGGCGAAGGCGCCCTCGGACGACCCGAAGTCGAACGCGATGCGGGTCGTCGCCCCGTCGCGCTCGACTTCCACGTAGTGGGCGAGTCCGTGCTCGGCGCGCAGATCCGGCATCTGGCGGGCCGCGAACGCGCCGAAGCGGCGGGCGACCTTCTCGTCCTGCCTCAGGAGATCGACGTAGTTGTCCACCACGGTGGTGACCGAGATGCGATCGATCTGGGTGACGGACAGCATCAGTCGACCCTCGCCTCGTCGCGGTACATGACCTTGTGACGGGTGGTCTTCACCCACTCGTCGATCTGCTCGTCGGTCATCACGTCGGCGGGGTCCATGCGGTCCCAGCTCACGATCTGATCGAGGCGCTTCTTCCAGCGCTTGTAGGAGGGCTTGAGCGGCGGTCCGAAGCACATCACGTCGATGATGGACAGGAACTCCGGGACGCCCACCAGCGGCCGGATCGTGCGCTGGAGGTCGTCCTGGCCGATCGCGGTGATCCACCACACCGCGTAGCCGAGGGCGGCCGCGGCCAGGTGAGCGGACATGGTGGAGGCCGCCACCGACTGGAGCAGGATGCGCTCCGCGTTCTGCCGGTAGCGCCGATCGGTCTCGGAGCCGTCGTTGAGCACCGGGAAGGCCCGCACGAAGCGAAAGTCGGCGACGACCACCACGAGGCCCGGCGCGGTCTTCACCCCGCCGTAGTTCGGGGTGGGAAACCCCATGCGGAGCTTCGCGCGCCGCTGCTGCTCGTCGACGAAGCACTGCCCGATCGCCCGCTTGACGTCAGGATCGGTGACGACGACGTAGTGCCAGGGCTGGGCGTTGGCCCCCGAGGGCGCGTGCCGCGCCGCCTCCAGGATCATCTCCACGTGCGCGCGCGGGATCTCGGCCGGGGCGAAGGCGCGGTTGGTCATGCGGCTCCGGACCACGTCCATCAGCGCCTCGTAGCGAGGTTCCATGCGGCTCTCCGGAGCAGCGACGCTAGGTGCCGACTTCCTCGTGCCAGAGCCCGAGCGCGCGCAGCGCGGGGGGCTCGTCGTTGAGGTGGAAGAGGCAGGCGGGCACACCCGCGGAGCGGTTGCGATGCTCGACCCAGTGCCACGGCGGCACCGCGAGCACGTCGCCCTCCTCCCACGCGATCACCCGGTCGCCGATCCGGCTCTCGCCCTGCCCCTCGACCACGTAGACGACCTCGCTCCCGGTGCGGCGCTCGGGGCGGACGTCCTCGCCCGGGCGCAGCCAGCGCGCCTCGGAGCCCATCGTCCGGAGCGGGTACTCGCCGGTGCGCGGGTTCACGTGGCGCAGCACCACCGGGGTGCGCCGGGGCGCGGTGGCCGCGAGCGCGGCGAGGGCCGCGCGCACCGCGCGCCACGGCCAGCGCACCTGGGGGTAGCCGGTCTCGTAGCGCGACCGCCGCGGCACCAGGCCCGCGGCGGTGAACTCGTCCTGGGAGGAGTCGACGTCGCTCGCCGGCGTCGAGGCGGGCTTCATCGCCGAGGCCCAGTTCGCCTCCACGCTGCGCACGAGCGGGATGTCGAGGCCGTCCAGCCAGATGACCGGGTCGCGCCCCTCGTGACCGTGGTCGTGCCAGCGCATCGGCGGGGTGATGATGAGGTCGCCCCGCTCCATCACGCACTTCACGCCGTCCACCGTGGTATAGGCGCCCTCGCCCTCCACGATCAGCCGCAGGGCCGCCGCGGTGTGGTGGTGGCTCGGGGCCGCCTCGCCGGGCAGGATGATCTGGAAGCCCGCGTAGAGCGTGGCGGTGGCCGAGGCGTTGCCGGGCAGGCCGGGGTTGCACAGCATCAGCACCCGGCGCTCGGCCTGCTCGATCGGCACGAGACGCGCCGCCTCGAGCAGCGGCTCGCGCAGCTCGCGCCACCGCCAGTGATGCGGGAGCACGCGGCTCGTCCGCTCGTGCGGAAGGAGCGAGTGCAGCACCGTCCAGAGCGGGGCCACCGCGAGCGCATCGAGGCGCGCCGAGTACGCGGCGGGAAGCTGGGCGTGGCGGGTGGAGAGGCCCGGATTCACGGCCGCGGCCTCAGCTCGTCGCGCGCGTCGGCCAGGCGCTCGGCGACCGCGCGGACGTCGGCGAGCCGGTCCGGGCGATGGACGAAGCGCGGGTCGGTGGTGTAGCCGTCCCAGCTCGCCATGTAACCGGGGTCGGAGAGGCCGAGCGCGTGGTCGGAGATCTGGGCCGGGTTCGTGAAGTCGGCCATGATCCCGACCTCGTTGTGCATCGGCGGCCGGTGCCCGTCCATGAACGCCTTGAGCGCAGACGGCTGCGGGCCGTGCGGCAGCCCGACCGGATGCACCGTCACCATGCCCTCCTGGATCACCCCGCCCCGGCTGAAGAAGTCGCCCCAGTGGTAGCCGATGGTCTCGCAGTAGTCGAGGTTCCGGTGGAAGAACGGCAGCCACATGCCTTCCTTCTCGACCGACCGCACCGTGAACACGCAGAGGTAGCAGCCGGGGAGCCGGAAGATGGTGTGGCCGGAGGGCGGCACGTGCGAGCGATCCGCGGTCAGCGGGCGCACGTCCTCGACCGAGAAGCGATACGGCAGGTACTCCCCGCGCCAGCCCACCACGTCGAAGGGATGCGTGGGGTGCACGCGCCGCGTGTAGACCGCGCCCACCTTGGACACGATCTCGAAGCGGCCGGCCTCGTTGCGGGGGTCGAGGGTGCGGGGGAAGCGATAGTCACTCCGGCTGTGGGTGATGAACTGCCCGGTGGTGGCCGCCTCCGACTTCTCGGGGTCGCCCGCGAAGCTCTCGTAGACCCAGTAGTACTGCGGGCCCGGCGCGGCCTCGAAGCGGTGGGGGATGCCCTTGGGCACCACCAGGAAGTCGCCGCGACCGTAGGCGATGGGGCCGAAGAGCGTCTCGAGCACGCCGCCGCCCTGGTGGACGAAGAACACCAGGGTGGCCGAGTGGTGCTCGAAGAAGTAGTCCATCGGCGCGGCGGGCGCGGTCACGCTCATGGTCACGGTGGCGTTGGCCACCAGGCGCGCCATGCCACCGTACACGTCACGCGCCTCGGTGAACCGCGCGATATTGAGCGCATGATGGATGCCCCCCACCGGGCGCAGCGGCGATTCCCAGAGGGGCGCGAACCCGTCCAGCACGCGGGTCTCCCCGGGAAGCCAGTTGTTCGGCGGGTACAGGTGGTAGGTGTGGCTGACCTTGCCCGCGAAGCCGCCGCGGCCGTGCTCCTGCTCGCACACGTGCCGGAGCAGCGGCCCCGCGTGCGGGGCGCGCGGCACGATGCCGACCTCCGGGATGCCGCTCCAGTACTCGAACTTGTCCATGGTCGGGCCGACCAGCCGCATTCTATCGTGGGACGGGGGCGTCGTCGAGAAAGGGCCTAGCAGTACCGGCAGGGCGGGAACTCCCGCGAGTACACCGGCTGCTCGAGGAACTTCTGCGGGTCGTAGGTCCAGAACTGGCTGACGGCCGGATAGGTGTGGATGACCGTGTTCTGGAGCGCGCCGCCGACCTTCTCGACCTTGCGGATGTAGATGTTCTGGGTCGGGTTGCCGTACTCGTCGATCTTGACCGGCCCCCGCGGCGCGTCCTTGATCTCCACCCGGCGCAGCGCGGCCATCAGGGCGGCCCGGTCCTCCACGCGGCCGCCCACCGCCTTCACCGCCTCCTCGATCACCCGCGCGCCGGTGTAGCAGTTCTCCGAGTAGAAGGACGGCGGGCGCGAGTACGCCTTCTCGAAGGCGGCGCGGAAGGTGCGGTTGGCCGGGGTGTCGAGCGCCGCCGAGTAGTGGTGCGCGCTGATCACCCCGATCGCCTCGTCGCCGAGCTGGGAGAGCACGTGCTCGTCGTTGTAGGTCCCGCCCGCGATCAGCGGGATCCGCCCCTTGAGGCCGCTGTCGGCGTATTGCTTGGAGAACAGCACGCTCCAGCGCCCGAGGGCCACCACGAAGACCGCGTCCGCGTCGCGCTTCACCTGGGCCAGATAGGGCGCGTAGTCCTGGACGTTGAGGGGCACCCAGATCTTCTGGATCACCTGCCCGCCGTTGTCCTCGAACGACTTGTGGAAGCCGCCGACCGTCTCCCACCCGAACGCGTAGTCGAGCCCGATCGTCACCACCTTCCGGTACTTGAGCGTCTTCGCCGCGTATTCCCCGAACGGGTGCATGTTCCCGCCCGCCGAGAAGCCGGTGCGGACGAGCCACTTGGGCCGCTTGCGCTGGGTCAGGTCGTCCGCCGAGTTGATCGGGTAGATGGTGGGGATGCCGGCCGCCTCGATCGGCGGCACCAGGGCGTAGGCCACGTTGGAGAGGATGACGCCCGCGAGCAGGTTGACCCGGTCGCTGTCGATGAGCTTGCGGAGCTTCGCCACCGCGGTGGCGGGCTGGCCCTCGGTGTCCTCGAGGATCACCTCGAGCTTGCGCCCGGCGATCTGCATGCCGTGCTCCTGCCAGTACAGCTCGCAGCCGCTGTACATGTCCTTGCCGGCCTGGGCGATGGCGCCGGAGAGCGGAGAGAGAAACCCGATCTTGATCGTCCCCTGGGCCGCGGCGGGAGCGGCGCCCGCGGCCACCATCAGCGAGACGGCCCCCAGCAGGATCGGCCCGAGCAGGATCGCCCCCTTCAGCATTGCAAGGATGCGCATGGGTGAAGCTCCTTTCCGGGCCGGGGCCCGGGACAGTCTACCCCTAAGCCCCCAAGTGGGATATATGAGCCAGGTGCGCGTCGAGTTCCTGCTGACCGCGGTGGTGGGCCTGGGCGCGCTCTCCATCGACATGTTCCTGCCGTCGCTGCCCGCGATCGCGGTCGCCTTCGCGGCGCCGCCCGCGACCGTGCAGCTCACCGTCACCCTGTTCCTCATGGCCTTCGCGGCCGCCCAGCTCGTCTACGGCCCGCTCTCCGATCGCTACGGCCGACGCTGGGTGCTGGTCGGCGGCCTCGGCCTCTACGCCGCCGCCGGGCTCGCCTGCGCGCTCGCGCCCGGGATCGGCGTCCTGATCGCGGCGCGGGTGCTGCAGGCCCTGGGCGGCGGCACCGGGCCGGTGGTCGCGCGCGCGGTGGTGCGCGACCTCTACGATCGCGAGCGCGCGGCGCGCGTCTTCTCCTACATGAGCATGGCCCAGTCGCTCAACCCGATGCTGGCCCCGATCGTGGGCGGCTACGTGCACGAGGCCTTCGGCTGGCGGGCGATCTTCTGGGTGCTGGCCGCGCTCGGCGCGCTGTTCGTCGCGCTGATGGTGGTGGGCGTGCCCGAGACCAACGTGCGACGCGATCCGACCGCGCTCCACCCGGGGCAGATGGGACGCAATCTCGCGGTCCTCCTCGGAGACCGGAGCTATCTCGGCTACGTGCTGGTCAACGCCCTGATGTTCGGCGGGCAGTTCGCGTTCATCTCCGGCTCGGCCTTCGTGCTGATCGGCGTCCTCGGCGTCTCGCCGAGCGCCTTCGGCCTCTGCTTCGGCACGGTGGCCCTCGGGATCATGACCGGCACGTTCCTCTCCGGCCGGTTCGGCGGGCGGATCGGGCTCGACCGCGCCATCCTGGCCGGGACCAGCCTGGGGGCCGCGGCGGGCCTCGCCCTGGCCGCGCTCGCGTGGAGCGGCGTCCTCACGGTGGCCGCGGTGGTCGCGCCGATGTACGTGTTCGCGGTGGGCCTCGGGCTCACCCTGCCGAACGGCATGGCGGGCGCGATCGGCCCCTTCCCGCGCATGGCCGGCCTGGCCGCGGCGGTGGCGGGCTTCCTCCAGCTGACCGGCTCGGCCCTCTACAGCATGGCGGTCGGCCACTTCTTCGACGGCACCGCGCGGCCGATGGCCACCGCCATCGCGCTGGCCGGTGTGACCGCGCTCGCGTGCTTCGCGGGGCTCCGATCGAGGCGGCCGCCGGACGTGCTAGCATGACCGACATGGCCGCGCGCCGCGCCAAGATCATCCGCTTCCCGACCCGCCCCGCCGCCCGGGGCGGAGCGCCCGCCGGCGGTCCGCCCGCGGCGAGCCTGCCCGCGGGGACGCTCGTGGAAGCGCGGCGCTGCCGCGATCAGGCGGAGGCCCTCGTCGTCCGCGGCCTCCTCGAGAGCGAGGGCATCCGCGTGGTGCTCCAGAGCCGGCTCGCCCAGTCCGTGTACCCCTTCAGCGTCGGCGACCAGGCGGAGGTGGTGCTGCTGGTGGCCGCCGCGGACCTGCCGCGGGCGCGAGTGGTGCTGGCGCGAGAGCGGTAGGGCCTTTCGCGCCCTCGACCACCACCCCTCACCCTGCCCTCTCCCCTGAGGGGAGAGGGGGATGAGGTGGGAACTACTTATAAAACTTGCCGGGGTCGGGGTCCTGCTTGCTGTTGAAGGCGCGGCCCATCTCCTTGGCTTCCTCGGTGTGGTAATAGTTCGCCACGAGGTGGTCGACCGCGAGGCGTGAGAGGCCGGTGACCCCGTTGTGCCGCGCGTGGAACGCGGCCTTGAGCGCGGCCAGGGCCTGCGGCCCGCGCTTCTTCAGCTCCTCGCACAGCGCTTCGGTGCGAGCGCGCAGCTCCGCGTGCGGCGCCACCTCGTTGACGAGGCCCATCGCGTGCGCTTCCCGGGCGGAGTACTTGCGGTTGAGGTACCAGATCTCCTTGGCGCGCTTGCGGCCGACCGAATCTTCCAGGTACCACGTCCCGAACCCGGCGTCGTAGGAGCCCATCGCGGGGCCCACCTGTCGAAACGTGGCCTGCTCGCTCGCCACCGTGAGGTCGCACATGTTGGCGAGCACGTTGCCGCCGCCCACCGCGAAGCCGTTGACCATGGCGATGACCGGCACCGGCATCATGTCGATCAGGGTGTAGAGATCCACCACCGGCGGCACGTTGTGGTAGTGGAGCTGGCCGTCGTTGGGCTCCTTCTCGCCCCCGATGCAGAAGAAGCGGTCGCCCGTCCCGGTGATCACCACCACCCGCACCCCCGCATCGGCGCGCGCCGCGTTGAGGGCCTGGGTCATCTCGAGCACGGTCTGGCGCCGGAAGGTGTTGCCCTTGTCGGGGCGGTTGATGGTGAGCCAGGCGATCTGGCTCGTCACCTCGAAGAGGATGTCCGTGTAGGCCATGGGGCGACTCCTTCGTCGACGGGTTAGCGGTCGCTGATGCGGAACAGCCGGCGCGCGTTGGCGGTGACGATCGGACCCAGCGTCTCGAGCGTCACCCCGCGCAGGGCCGCCACGTGGGCGGCGGTGATGGCGACCCACGCGGGCTCGTTGCGCTGGCCGCGGTGGGGATGCGGGGGCAGGAACGGGCAGTCCGTCTCCAGCACGAGACGGTCGGCGGGGACGAAGCGGGCGACCGCGGGGAGGGCGCGCGCGTTCTTGTAGGTCACCGGGCCGGCGAGCGAGACGAAGAGCCCCAGGTCGAGGCAGCGCCGGGCCACCGCCACGTCGGCCGAGAAGCAGTGCATGACCCCGCCCACCTCCGAGACTCGCTCGTCGGCCAGGATCGCGAGGGCCTCCGGGTGCGCGTCCCGGCAGTGGATCACCACCGGCTTGGCGAGATCCCGCGCCATCACGAGCTGGCGGCGGAAGACCGCGGCCTGGACGTCGGGAGGCGAGAGGTTGCGGAAGAAGTCGAGCCCCATCTCGCCCAGCGCCACCACCTTCGCGGAGCCGCGCGCGAGCCGCTCCATCGCCTCGAAGTCGGCGGGGGTGGCCTCCGCTGCGTCGTGGGGGTGGATGCCCACGGTGGCGTGCACGGAGTCGAAGCGCTCGGCGAGCGCCACCGCGGCGGGATTGGTCTCGCGGTCGGTCCCGATGGTCACCATGCCGGTGACCCCGGCCGCGCGCGCGCGCTCGAGCACGCCGTCCAGGTCCGCGACGAGCTCGGGGAAGTGCAGGTGCGCGTGGGTGTCGAAGAGCGGCGGCGCGGTCATCGCGTCTCGGGTTTCTCGGGCTCTGCTCTCGCCTTCATGATGCGCGGGCCGTCCATCTCCACGATCGTCCAGCGGTAGCCGCCCGCGACCACCATGGTGCCCGGCCGCGGGACCGCCCCCAGGCGGTGCAGCAGGAAGCCCGCGACCGTCTGGTAGTCGGGCGACTCCTCGAGCGGCAGCCCGACCTGCTCCCGCAGGTCGCGGATGGTCGCGGTCCCGTCAATCATATAGGAGCCGTCCGGGAGGCGGGACACGGACGAGAGTCGCAGGCTCTCACGCTCGTCCCGGATCTCGCCCACGATCTCCTCCAGGAGATCCTCGGTGGTGACGAGGCCGGCGACCTGGCCGTACTCGTCGACCACCAGGGCCAGGTGCAGGCGGCTCGACTGGAGCTGCCGCAGCACCGCGCTCACCGGCGCGCTCTCCGGGACGAACAGCGGCGGGTGCATGAGGCGCTCGAGGTTCACCGGCTGGTTGAGGGCCGCGCAGCGGAACAGGTCCTTGATCACCACGACCCCGCGCGCGTCCTCGATGGAGCCGCGGAAGACGGGCAGGCGCGTGTGGCCGAGCCGGGCCGCGCGCGTGAGCACCTCCGCGGGCGGCGTCTCGATGTCGAGGCCCAGGATGTTCGGACGCGGCACCATCACCAGGCGCACCGGGGTGTCGGCGAACTGGAATACGCGATTGACCAGGTCGCGCTCGGCGGCCTCGAAGATGCCCTGCGCGGTGCCCTCGCGGACCAGATACTTCACCTCCTCCTCGGAGATCAGCGCGGCGGGCGGGGCGCCCGACTGGCCGATCACGGTGAGGATGACGCGGGTGGCCCACGTGAGGACGCGCCCCGGCCCGGCGAGCAGGCGCACGAGCCCGGCGACCGGCCGGGCCACCAGCGCGGCCAGCCGCTCCGGGTTGCGCAGGGCGAGCGTCTTGGGGGTGAGCTCGCCGACCAGGAGCGACACGAACGCGATCGCGAGCACGACGATCGCCAGCGCGATCGATCGGCCCCACGCGCCGGCCAGGCCGAGCGCCTGGAGCCGCGGCGTGAGGGCCTCCGCCGCGGCGGCGCCCCCCACCGCGGAGGCGAGCGTGCCGACCAGGGTGATCGCCATCTGGATGGTGGCGAGGAACGCGTCGGGGTCCTTCTTGAGGGTCTCGGCGACGTCGGCCCCCCGCACGCCGTGGGCCCGGAGCTGGCTCAGCCGGGAGGGACGCGCGGAGACCAGCGCGATCTCGGAGCCGGCGAAGAACGCGTTGGCCAGGATCGACACGCCGATGAGGAAGATTTCCACCCAGATGCTGTCCATCGTCCACCCCTCAGGGAGTCACGGTGAACCGCAGTCGGCCGATGAGCTGGCCCGAGGCGGTGATGACGTCGACGCGATAGTGGCCCGGGATCGGGAGCTTGAGCTCGGTATAGCGCGAGTAGGTGCGGAAGCCCTGCATGCGGCCGCCCTGCACCGGCGTGGGCAGCGCCACGTACGCGACCCGCTGACGGTCGCGCCACCAGACGTGCCCGATGGCCTGGCGCACCCCGGCCGGCGCGTACACCGCGGTGTAGGCCGCCACCTCGCCCCACTCGAGCACGGTCGCGGCGGAGAGCCGGCCGTCCTCGGCCGGCTCCAGCGGCTGCATCTCGCTGACTCCGCGCGCCACCACCGCGCGGGCGAGGAAGAGCGGCGCGGGCGGGACGAGGATGCGGCCGGCCCACACCAGGCCGAGCGCGAGCACCGCCGCGCCGAGCGCGCGGGCGTGGGCGCGCCACCAGCTCGCGGCGCCGCCGCGCCGGAAGGCGGGGCCGAGGGCCAGCGCGGCGAGCACCGCGCTGCCTTCGAGGGCCAGGATCGGCCGGACCCCGACCAGCGGCAGGGCCACGTTGAGCGCGGCGAAGATGGAGAAGCCCAGGAGCGCGTGGTTCAGCCAGGGGCGCGGGTGCACCAGCCGTCGGTACAGGGGGTCGATCGCGGTCACCAGCGCGCCCGCGGCCACCGCCACCAGGAAGATCACGTTCGGCGAGTCGAGGGTCGTCGCCGCGTAGTAGGCCGGGAGCACGAAGAGGAGCAGGTTGTGGTAGAGGGTCTGGATCGTGTAGTCGGCCGCGGTCAGCACGATGCCCCGGCCGCGCTCGAGCAGCGGCGCGCGCAGCTCGGTGATCAGCACGAAGAGCAGCCACAGCAGCAGCAGGTAGCCGACGATCCAGCCCACGTGCGGCAGCCCCCGCCGGAACACGAGGAGGGCGGCCAGCCCCAGGGCCAGCGAGAGGATCGAGATCGGCCAGCCCCCGAGCCAGCCCACGAGCGGCAGGCGGGGGGCGGGCGGAACGGACGGCTCGGTCACGTGGCCGCGGGAACCGCCGGGGCCAGGATCCCCTGCTTGCGCCAGTAGAAGAGGAAGAGCGAGATCGTGAAGAGCGACTGGCTGACCGCGAGCACGCAGTCGAAGAGGACGCGGGCCACGAAGTGATTGGCCCCGGGTACCGCCCGGAAGGCCTGCCCGCCGATGACCGCGAGCCCGAAGATCAGCACGAAGAGCACCGCCGCGGTCCCGAGGATGCTCCAGCGCTGGCCGGCGGTGATCGCGGCGGTCCGCCGCCACGCGGTGAGCGGCGAGGCCCCGTCCAGCACCACCACCGAGTCGACGAGAGCGAAACGGACCAGCAGGAAAAGGATCAGGAGCGAGAGCGCGACCAGGAACGCGCCCCCCACGAGCTGCACCGCGGGCGCCGCGGTGTAGATCGCGAGCCAGCCGAGCGAGGGCATCAGCAGCACCCAGATCACCATGAAGCGCACCAGCATGAGCCGGGGCCACGCGTTGAAGCCCTCGGCGAGCGCCTGCCAGTAGCTCACCGGCCCCCCCCGCTTGATGTGGACGAGCGCGGACAGCATGGCGCTCACCACGAAGGGATCCAGCACCACCTGGGCGGTGAGCACGATGCGCAGCGCGCGCCCCGCCGCCTCCTCCCCCGGATCGAAGAACTCCAGGTAGTTGAGCAGGACGTGGGTCGGCAGCCACACCGTGAGGGAGAGCAGGGTGAACAGGTGCAGGTGGTGGCCGAGGAGGCGGAACGTCTCCCCGAGCACGGCGCGCACTACTTGACCTTGGAGCCCGAGGGCACGTCCTTGTCGAGGGTGAGCAGCGACACCGTGCCCTCGTGGGAGGCGGCCAGCACCATGCCGTTGGACTCCACGCCCATCAGGGTGGCCG
>WNFG01001060.1_pt1 | contig 23139 bp, 21 predicted proteins | sample 5400431 | NCBI WGS metagenome assembly WNFG01 (sample SAMN13153346, study PRJNA577476) | soil metagenome | isolation source: 120 cm saprolite under Douglas fir tree site 2 hole 3 replicate 2 | place: USA:California | collected 2015-04-18 | reverse complement strand
TCGGGGTCTCGGTCACCAATTTCGACGAGGGCGGACGGCTCGCCGTCGTGCAAGGCAACCTCATCCGCAACCTGCTTTCCAAACGCCCGCCCGGCACCGATCCGGGCGACGGCGCCGGCATCGGCATCGCGGTCGAAGCCGACACGGCGGTGACCGGCAACGTGGTCGAGAACGCCCCGACCGCCGGCATCATGCTCGGCTGGGGACACCACCTGCGTGACGTCGCGGTCACCGGCAACGTGGTGCGCAAGGCCGATATCGGCATCGCCGTCTCGGTCGTGCCCGGCGCCGGCATGGCGCTGATCGCCGACAACGTCATCGCCGAGGTGCGCCGCGGCGCCATCGTCGGCATGGCGCGGTCGCAGCCGGTCACCGGCGATCTCGCGAAGGGCGGCGCCGAGCAATTCGCCAATCTCGCCGTGAGCGGCAACCGGGTGCGCTGAGCGCGGCGGCGACGGCCTGTCCATTTCGATGCGCGACTATGACGCATCGCCATTGGCATCGCCGCCGGCATACGCCATATTTCGGACTTGAACAGCCGCGTCTCATCCATCTCCATGCGCCGTCCCGTCCGCAACGTGCTCCTCGGAATCCTCGCCCTCTTCCTCTTTCCCCTCGCAGTCCACGCCGCGCTCTACGCCGGCAAGGACCGGCCGAGAAACTTTCGCGATGCCGACTGGTCGAGCGTCGGCATGCTGCCGCCGGCGAGCGCCGATCATGCGGCGCGCCTGCTCGTGTTCACCGGCCGCACCGGCCGCTGGAAGGGCATCTTCGCCGTCCACAGCTGGGTGGTGTTCAAGCCCGAGAACGCGCTCCACTGGAGCCGCTACGACGTGGTCGGCTGGGGCCAGCCGCTGCGCAGCAACGGCTGGGCGCCGGACGGGCGCTGGTTCGGCGATGCGCCGCGCGTGCTGGTCGACGTGCGGGGAGCGGCGGCCGCCGCCCTCATTCCCAAGGTCGAGGCGGCGATCACGGCCTACGGCTACAGCCACTACGGCGACTACCGCATCTGGCCCGGACCCAACAGCAACACCTTCACCGCCACCGTGCTCCGCGCGGTGCCGGAGCTCGCGGCGACGCTTCCGCCGAACGCGGTGGGGAAGGATTTCCGCGCCTTTCCCTATGTCGGCCCGACCGACAGCGGCACCGGCGTCGAAGCCTCGCTCTGGGGCCTCCTTGGCGTCAAGGTGGGCTGGGTCGAGGGCCTCGAGATCAATGTCCTCGGACTGGTCGCCGGGCTCGATCTGCGCCATCCGGCGGTGAAGCTGCCGGGCTTCGGCCGCATCGGCATCGATGACGGAACCGCGATCGCGGCGCCCGCCCCCGTCAGGTAAACTTCGCTCATTCTGTCACGCGATTTTGTCCTGCGTGCCGCGCCACTCCACGTGACGCGCGCCTCGCGCCGTGCGATTTTCGCTTCGGAGGTGGAGTAATGCGCGATACCTGGCCGCTGCTCGAGCAGATTGCGTTTCCGCCGCTGCGGCGCGGACGGCTCGACACGCTCCAGGTCAATGTCGGCTATCGCTGCAATCAGTCTTGCGTCCATTGCCACGTCAATGCCGGGCCGAACCGCAGCGAGGAAATGTCGGCCGAGGTGATCGACGTGGTGCTCGCCTTCCTGGCTAAGAAGCGCGTCACGACCCTCGACATCACCGGCGGGGCGCCGGAGCTCAATCCGCATTTCCGCCGCCTGGTGCGCTCGGCCCGCGACATGGGCGTGCGGGTGTTGGACCGCTGCAACCTCACCGTTCTGGAGGTGCCCGGACAGCAGGACCTCGCCGACTTTCTCGCCGGCGAGCGGGTCGAGATCGTCGCTTCCCTGCCGTGCTACCTCGAGGACAATGTCGACCGGCAACGCGGGACGGGGGTGTTCGAGGCCTCCATCCGCGGCCTCAAAAGGCTCAACGCGCTCGGCTACGGGCGCGAGCACAGCGGGCTCGTGCTCGACCTCGTCTACAATCCGCAAGGACCGGCGCTGCCGCCGCCGCAGGCCGCGCTCGAGGCCGACTACAGGCGCGTGCTCGGCGAACGCCACGGCATCGCGTTCAACCGCCTCTACACGCTCGCCAACATGCCGATCCAGCGCTTTGGCGCGATCCTGATCGCCAGGGGTGAATTCGACCGCTATCTCGACCTGCTGCGGCAGGCGCATGTCGACGCCAATCTCGGCCACGTGATGTGCCGCAACCTCGTGTCGGTGGATTGGCAGGGCCATGTCTACGACTGCGACTTCAACCAGATGCTCGATCTGCCGCTCGGGCACGGCGGCCGCGAGCGACCGCGCTTGTCGGACCTCATGGACGCCGAGCTCGAGGGCCGGCCGATCCGGGTCGCCGGCCATTGCTACGGCTGCACCGCCGGCCAGGGCTCGAGCTGCGGCGGCGCGCTGAAGGAAGCGGCGGAGTGAAGGAGCTCCCGCAAAGCGCGTCCGTCCGCAGCCCGCGACGCGTTGGGAAGGAGAGCGAAGACGCCGGCCGCATGTGTCCGGCCGACTACCGCTATGCCCCCTCCGTATTCAACCGATCCCCGGACCTCGTTGCCGACGTGCTTTACGTCGTCGGCGGCCTCTACGGCAATCTTGCGGCGCTCGATCAGGTCGAGCGGCTCGCCGCCGATGAGGGCGCGACCGTCGTCTTGAGCGGCGACGTCCATTGGTTCGACGCCGAGGCCGAGTGGTTCGCCGCGATCGAGCAGCGGGTCGCGCGCCACCGTGCGACCCGCGGCAACGTGGAGACCGAGCTCGCGCGCCCCGCCGATATCGGCGCCGGCTGCGGCTGCGCCTATCCGGCCTCGGTCGCCGAAGACGTCGTGCGCCGCTCGAACGAAATCCTGATCGATCTGCGCCGCACCGCGCACGCTCTTCCCGGCGCGGTCGAGCGAATGGCTGCGCTGCCGATGCACCTCGTCGCGGAGATCGGCGGATTGCGCGTGGGCGTCGTGCATGGCGACGCGACCGGGCTCGCCGGCTGGTCGTTTGCCCACGAGGCGCTCGACCGGCCCGCCGCCGCCGCCCTGCTCAATTCCGTGCGCCGCGCCGCGCGTGTCGACGTCTTCGCCTCGACCCATACCTGCCTCCCCGTGCTGGGCGATTTCGCGCTGCGGGCCGGCCGCCTGACCGTCATCAACAACGGCGCCGCCGGCATGCCCAATTTCTCCGGCTCCCGCCTCGGCCTCCTGTCGCGGATCGCCGTCACGCCGTCCCCGCATCGGCCGCTCTACGGAATCGTGCGCGACGGCGTCCACATCGACGCGCTTGCGCTTGCCTATGACGCCGATGCCTTCCTCGCCCGTTTCCTCGCCCGCTGGCCGCAGGGCTCGGCGGCGCACGCGGCCTATTTTCAGCGGATCACGGCCGGGCCCGATCACACGGTCGAGCAGGCGAGACCGCAACGGACCGTGACCCGCATTTCGGGTTGACATATGGTCGGCGCGGACGCCCGCGGGGGCGTCGGATCGCACGGCTCGCCATGGCAAGGCTCTCGGTCATCATGCCGGTGCTCGACGAAGGCGAAGGCATCGGCGCGACGCTCGATGCGCTCGCCAACCTGCGCTCGCTCGGCACCGAGGTGATCGTGGTCGACGGCGGCAGCCGCGATGCCACGATCCAGCGCGCGCGGCTGCGCGCCGACCGCGTGATCTCGGCGCCGCGCGGGCGCGCGCTGCAGATGAACGCGGGCGCCGCCAAGGCCGCCGGCGACGTGCTGTTGTTCCTGCATGCCGATACCCGGCTGCCGGCCGACGCCGACCACGTCGTGCTCAACGGCCTCGAGCGGTCGGGCCGCGCCTGGGGCCGCTTCGACGTCTCGATCGACGGCCGCGCGCCGCTGCTCGCCGTCGTCGGCCGGCTGATGAACCTGCGCTCGCGGCTCACCGGGATCGCGACCGGCGACCAGGCGATTTTCGTGCGCCGCGAAGCCTTCCAGACGGCGGGCGGGTTCCCGGAACTCCCGTTGATGGAGGATATCGCGCTCTGCAAGCGCCTCAAGCGCGTGAGCCGGCCGTTGTGCCTCGCCGAGCGCGTCGTCACCTCCGGGCGGCGCTGGGAGAAGCATGGCGTGCTGAGGACCATGGTGCTGATGTGGCGCCTGCGGCTCGCCTACTTCCTCGGCGCCGATCCGAAGGAGCTGGCGCGGCAATACGGCTATGACTGAGCCGGTGGCCGTCGCGGTGCTCGCCAAGGCACCGGTTGCGGGCTTTGCCAAGACGCGAATGATCCCGGCGCTGGGCGCCGACGGCGCCGCCCTGCTGCAGCAACGGTTGATCGAACGCGCGGCCGCGACCGCGGCTGCCGCCGGGATCGGTCCGGTCACGGTCTGGGCGACCCCGGACGAGGCCCATCCGATCTTCCAGGCGCTGCGCGCCCGCGGATTTGCGCTCGAGCGGCAAGGCGACGGCGATCTCGGTCGGCGCATGCTGGCGGCGCTCGCTGCCGCGCCCGGACCATGCCTCGTCATCGGCACCGATTGCCCCGCCCTCGCCTGCGATCACCTGCGCACGGCGGCAGACATCCTGTGCGGCGGCGCCGACGTCGTGATCGTCCCGGCCGAGGACGGCGGTTATGCGGTGATCGGCATGCGCAAGCCTGAGCCCGCGCTGTTTGCCGACATGCGCTGGAGCACGCCGGGCGTGATGCAGGAGACCCGCCGCCGCCTGCGGCGACTCGGCCTCGCCTGGCAGGAGCCGGTCACGCTATGGGACCTCGACCGGCCCGAGGATCTGGCGCGGCTGCGCGAGATCGGATTGCAGGATCTCATACCCCCGCGCTGACAAGCGACGACGCCGGTTGTCGTCCCGGGCGACCGAGCATAGCGAGGGAGACCCGGGACCCATACCAGTGGCGCGACGAGACCATTCCCGTCTGGTGTCAATACAGCCGGATCAAGGTCAGCCCGGTCACGATCATCAGCGCCGCCACGACGCGGCTCGCCCGCAACGGCTCCTTGAGAAAAATGACGGCGATCGCGGCGCCGAACAGGACGCTGGTTTCGCGCAGCGCCGCCACGATCGCGATCGGCGCCACCGTCATCGCCCAGATCGCGATGCCGTAGGAGCCGAGCTGCAGCGTGCCGCCGGCGAGCCCGACGCCCCAGTGCCGCCCCATCGCCGGGATCACCGCGCGCCCGCCGCGGACGAGGGCGTAGGCGGCCATGACCGGGCCGATCCCGAGAAACAGCGCGACCGAATAGGCATTGGCGCTGCCGGCAAGCCGCGCGCCGATGCCGTCGACCACCGAATAGCCGCAGACCGTGACCGCGGTGAACAGGGCGTAGCCGACCGCCCGCCGGTCGAGCCGCGCCAGCTCGCGTCCCCCGCGCAGCGACAGCAGCAGCACTCCGGCCGCCAGCAGGACGATGCCGCCCCAGCCGAGGATGCCGAGCCGTTCGCCGACGAAGGCGGTGGTGGCGGTCGCCGTCATCAGCGGCGCCGCGCCGCGCGCGATCGGATAGACCTGCCCCATGTCGCCGACGCGGTAGCTTTCGATCAGGGCCGCGAAGTAGACGAGATGGATCAGCACCGAGGCGACGCACCAGGGCCAGGCGGCGCCGGCCGGCCATCCGACGACCGGCAGCAGCAGGCCTGAGACCGCCGCCGCGCCGATCGAGATCAACACCGTCGTCGCCAGCGGATCGAGCCCGCGCTTGATGGTGGCGTTCCAGGCGGCATGGCAGGCGGCGGCGAACAGAACGGCGGCGAAGACGACGGCATCCATGACAGGTTTCAGCAATCAGTGACCGGAATGACGCGGATCACCGATCGAAAGTTCTGATCACTGATCACTGGTCACCGATCACTGATCCCTGTAGCTCGCCCCCGGCCACGCCTTCGGAGCCGCGCGCTGATACGGCTTGGGGCGGGGAACCTCGGCGCCGAGCACGTTCGCGGCATGCCAACCCCAATGCGGGTCATCGAGCATCGCCCGCGCGAGCGCCACCATGTCGGCCTTGCCTTCGGCGACGATCGCCTCGGCCTGCCGCGGGGTGACAATGAGCCCGACGGTGCGGGTGGCGATGCCGGCCTCGCGCTTCACCCGCTCGGCGAATTGCACGTTGGTGCCGGCGACCAAGGTCGGCCGCGCCTCGGCGCTGATGCCGCCCGAGGACACGCAGACGAAGTCGAGCCCCGCGGTCTTGAGCGCTTTGGCGAAGGCGACGGCATCGTCGGGCGTGAGCCCGCCCGCGACCCAGTCGTTGCCGGTGATGCGGGCACCGATCGGCATGCCCTTCGGCATGACCGCGCGCATGGCCTGCGCGATTTCGAGCGGATAGCGCATGCGCGCGGCGAGCGAGCCGCCATAGCCGTCGCTGCGCCGGTTCGAGATCGGCGAGAGGAAGCTGTGCAGGAGATAGCCGTGCGCCCCGTGCAGCTCGATCATGTCGACGCCGGCGCGCACCGCGCGCGCGGCGGCGGCCGCGAAGCCGTCGCGCACCCGTTCCATGTCCGCCGCCGTCATCTCCCGCGGCACGTGCCAATCGGGGCCGAACGGAAGGGCCGACGGAGCGATCGTCTCCCAGGGGTCGTCTCCCGGCTTGAGGGGATGCCCGCCTTCCCAGGGGCGTTGCGCGGACGCCTTGCGTCCGGCATGGGCGAGCTGGATGCCGATCTTGGCGGAGCCGTAACGGCGGCAATGGGCGACGAGGCGCGCCAGCGCCGCCTCACAGTCGTCGGAATAAAGCCCGAGGCAGCCGTGGGTGATGCGGCCGCGCCGCTCGATCCCGGTGGCCTCGATCACGACCAGCGCGGCCCCGGAATTGGCGAGCATCCCGAGATGGTTGATGTGCCAGTCGGAGGCGACGCCGTCATCGGCGCTGTATTGGCACATCGGCGAAACGACGATCCGGTTCGCGAGCTCGAGATCGCCGAGCCGGATCGGAGCAAACAGGGCAGCACTGGTCATGTCGCACGCGCGTCGATTGGGAGGATGAGGTCGAGGCGGAGGCACCATAGGGAATGGCGCTGCCTGCCCGCAAGCAGCGTAACCTCGATTGCGTTCGCGCCCGCGGACGCAGCGAGAGCCAATCAGGTGCGGGTCAAGCCGCCGCGCGGCTGGCGTCGGCGGCCGATCGGGCCTGCTCGCCGAAGACTTGATCCGCCGGACGCGGCGCGATCGCGGCCCAGCGCTCGGTCAGCCGGACCGTCTCGCGCATGAGGTCGAGAAATTGCTTTTCGCTGTAGTAATGCTTCCAGCGCCCGCTCTGGTGGAGGTCGAGGAAATGCGCGTGCCGCATCTCGGCCAAGGTGCGCCATTTTTGCGCCACCTCCTCGAGTGCATGCGCGGATTTCCATGCCGACATGGAGCAGCCGTTGCCGGTCGCCGATCGCGACGTGTCATCGTCTGGTCAGAGGCACGCGCAAGCAACGACAGACTGGGCACGGACATCGGTTGTACCCGAATTACACACCGAATCACTTCCCCCGATCATAAATCGCTTCGCCCTGCCGCAAGAGCGACAGCATTCCGTTGCGATGCAATTCGGTTGGACCGTGGCGAAAGAGGCACAGCGCGGTCGGAAGGGGGCGGTCCGGCCCTTCGGGGCTCCGCAAAAAACTGACCCGCCCGGACGGGGAAATCCGGGCGGGTCGCTTTGATCGGCGCAGGGGATCGGGGGGGCGTGAGCGCCGATCGGGGCTGTTAACTCCTGGCCTTGCTGGCCGGTTCGACTAATTAGTCTCGCGGGCCCCCTCAAAGGTTCAAACGAATTTGGAACCCGGGGCGGGAAATTTTGGCTGGTTCCTTCCGGCGCCGGCCCGAAGCCCCGGCTTGATGAAAAAGCCATGAAATTTCAATATTTTGCCCGATGGCCCCCGCGAGATCGGCCCATCGGCATCGCCCGAGCCGGGCCCGCGGGTCGAAGCCTGCGGCCGAGGGTCGCGGACCGGCGGTGGCCGGCTTTCGCACCCCGTCCTGGTCGAGATCGGGCTCGGCGGTCGACCGTCGGCGGCCCGCATCGCGAGAGGCCGCGGTGATCTGGGGGCTGGGGGCGGGAACCGATTTCGCGAATAGATTTTGCGAATAGAGCGTCCGGCAAATCAAAGGAGCACAAATGGGTCGCAGGGATCGGGTCTAATCCTCCACCGCGGCGAGGCTGACGATCTTCGAGTCTTCCTGCATCTCCCGGACGATCTTGCTGGCCTCGGCCTTGGGCTCGGACAGCTGGATGCGGTACATGCTGCCTCCCATCGGGCCCTCGACGATCTTGGCCTTGTACGCACCGAGGAACTTGGTGATGTCGTTCACGGTCGCCTGCGGGGTGAAGCGAACCCGTGCGAACGAGCCCGTACTGCCCACGCTCGCGACCTTATAGCCCTCCGGACTGCCGTGCTCCTTGACCACCACGCTGGTGATCACGGCCGCCTGCAGCAGGATCGCGACCGCGGCGGCGGTGGCGGACCAGGCGAGCGTGCGCGGGGCGAAGCCCGACAGGAACTCCGAGATGCGGCCGGCGAGGTCGAACGAGCGCCGGCGGCGCGGGGCGCGCGCCTCCTCGGCATCGATGGCGGCGAACAGCTTCTCCATGGCGCGCGAGGACGGGGCGCCGAGCGTCTCGTTGAGATGGATGGTCTCCGCAAGCTCCTCGCGCACGAGGTCATAGCGCCGCGCGAGCTCGCGGTCGCTCGCCAGCGCCCGCTCGACGCGATCGGAATCGCGGCGGTTCAGCGTGCCCGCCGCATGCCACGGCAGCAGAGATTCGATCTCATGGCGCTCTGGCTCTTTATTGATCATGTTCATGGCCAACCTCTTTCAATTCCCGCCGCCTTGAGCAGCTCTGCGAGCTTCTTGCGCGCGTAGAACATGCGCGTCTTGACCGTATTCTCCGGCACGCCGACGATCGCAGCCGCCTCTTCGACCGATCTCTCGTGGTAGTACACGAGGTCGATGATCTCCCGATGTTCCGCCGAAAGTCCCGCCAGGCACTTTCGGATCAGCACTCCCTTGTCCTTCTTCTCCAGCGAGATCTCCGGATCGTCCGACGGATCTTCGATCGCTGCCGCGGTCGCTTCGTCGAGCGCCTCGTCCGGCCGGCGCCGAAGCGCCGACAGAGCCTTGAAGCGCGCGATCGCCAACATCCAGGTCGACACCGCGGACCGCCCTTCGAACTGACCGGCTTGACGCCACACGTCGAGAAACACCTCGCTGATCAAGTCCTCGGCCGCGGATTGGTCGCGCATGAGGCGCAACACGAACCTGAATACCCGCACATGGTGCCGCGCGTACAGCACCTGCATTGCCAGCCGATCGCCGTTCGCGATCCGTCCGATCAGCACCTCGTCTGATGTCGCCTGCATCGCCTTCGGACGGCCGACTCGTGGGTTTAGTCGCGGGCCGGCGCAGTTGGGTTCACGGTTCCGCCACACGGATGGCAGACCCGGTTGCCCAACCTTTGGGCTCCGCCACGGCCTTCCGCCGGAGCCCCCCACCGATCCCATCTCCCTTGCAAATGGTAGAATGAATTCAAGCATTTATGTGGACGACCAGGTTTGCGCCGCGGATCGCGGCCCGGCCGGTTGCTTGCTCGAATGCGGAGGTCGAGCCGTTAGGGAATGGTTAACTCAAGTTCCAACTCGCAGCGGCGCGGCGAGCTTGCGCAGGGCCGCGAGCACCGAAAGGGCGGTGATCCGTCCGGTTCGGGGGTTTTCCGAGGGGATATTCTCGATCGAGAGGGTGAAACGGGCGGAATCGCTGTCGACCTCGATGGTGTGGCAGTTGCGGTCGATCGACGGGTCGGCCCAGATCTCCATCATGGTGCGATCGGGCCCGATCCCGGCGAGCGACAGCGCCGCCGCCACGTTGACATTGGCCGGGAACCCGGCCGCCCCCTCGCGGGCGGTGCCGGCAAACACCCGCTTCGGGGCGTTGAGCCCCTCGACCGAGATGCCGTTCGCCTCGAGATAAGGCGCACCGGCGAGGCCGCGCGGCGGCTTGCGCGTGATCATGCGCACGGAATGGATGCGGCCTTCGGCCGCGGCGGTGACCGCGTCGAGCCCGAGCAGCGCGCCGGTCGGCACGATGATCTGCCCTCCCCGCGCCTTCGCGAGCTCGATCAATTCGGGGCGCGGCAGCAGCGCGCCCGCCGACAGCACCATCACCTGCTTTCCCGCTTCCAGCATCGGCCGGCACACCCGCTCGAGCACGGACGCGGGCGCACACTCGATCGCGAGATCCGCGTGGGCGGGAAATGCCTCCGGCTCGAGCAATGGACACGCGATCCGCTCGGCGGCGAGCCAGGCCTGCGCCTTGGCATGATCGCGCGCGGCCGCGCACGCGAGCGCGAGCCCCGGCATCCCGTCGGCGAGCTTGCGCGCGACCACGCGCCCGATTGCGCCGAGGCCGGCGATGGCGACGCGGGTCACGGACATGGGGTCGGCCTCGGACATCAGCAGAGCTTCGCAACCGTTGAACGGCGTCTTACGCGGGCGCCCGCTCCGTCACAAGCAGGTCCGCGTCAGAAGGCGACTTGACCGGAATCCGACGGAAGGGCAAGTGTCCCCGTTTCCTGCAGCCAAGGCTTCAGCAAGGCCACGGAGGAGCGAGATGTTCAAGACACTGTCGGCCGCGATCCTTGCCGCCTTGCTCGCGGCCGCCGGGGCGGCGTCGGCACAGAATTATCCGGCGAAGCCGATGACGATGATCATCCCGTTCGCGGCGGGCGGCCCGACCGACGTGCTCGGCCGCGTCGTGGCGCAACGCATGAGCGAGCTCCTCGGCCAGCAGGTGATCGTCGAGAACGTGGGCGGCGCCGGCGGCATGACCGGCGCGAGACGCGTCGCCGATGCCACGCCCGACGGCTACAGCTTCGTGCTCGGCACCGTCGGCACCCACGCCCAGAGCCAGACCATGTACAAGAAGCCGCTCTACAACTCGGCGACCGACTTCACGCCGGTGGCGCTGGTCGCCGAGGTTCCGATCGTGCTGATCACGCGCAAGGACCTGCCGGTAAGCAATCTCAAGGAGTTCGTCGCCTACGCCAAGGCGAACCAGGCCAAGATGCAATACGGCTCCGCCGGCGCGGGCTCGGCGACCCATCTCGGCTGCGTGCTGCTCAACTACCTGATCGGCGTCGACATCACGCATGTGCCCTATCGCGGCACCGGCCCTGCGATGCAGGACCTGCAAGGCGGCCGCATCGATTACCTCTGCGAGGTCATCAGCACCGCCAAGCCGCAGATCGACGGCGGCACGGTGAAGGCGATCGCGATCATGACCAAGGAGCGCTCGAAGGCGCTGCCGGACGTGGCGACCGGCATCGAGCAGGGAACGCCGAATCTCGAGGCCTATACCTGGAACGCCATCTTCCTGCCGAAGGGCGCGCCCGCCGAGATCGTCAACAAGCTCAATGCCGCGGCCACGGAGGCGATGAAAACACCGTCGGTGCGCGAGCGGCTCGAAGGGCTCGGTGCCGTAATCGTGTCCGAGGATCGCGCCACGCCGCAATACCTCGCTCAGTTCCTCAAGAGCGAGATCGAGAAATGGGCGGGCCCGATCAAGGCGAGCGGCGTCAGCGTGGACTGATCGGAGATCACTCGAGCTCGATCTCGCCCTTGACCTCGTGCGAGAGACCGATCCCGCCGAGCGTCACGGTCGCCTTGGCGGGGAACCGCTCGTTGCCCTTGAGCTTGCCCTCCGCCAAGGCTTGGCGCACCGCCTTCTCGATCTCACGCTGGGCGCTGACCCCGAGCGTCTTGAGAAATTTTCGGATGCTGGCGTTGAAAACGTCCTCGTTCATGATCGCCTCCGTGGCGCGATTATAGGGCGTTTGAGCCGGGTGTAGGGCTCTACTTCCGGCTCTCGCTGAGATAACTCTCGTCCAGGAACTTGTCCCGCTCGAGCACCGCGTTCGCCGGGACGAGCTCGGCCGACTTCACGTTGGCGAACACGCGGGCGATGCTCGCTTCCCGCACCGAGAGATCACGCGAGAGAATATCCATGCGTGCGGTATCCTCGAGCGCGCGGCGCGCGAAGGCGACGGTCGTGCGCAGCTCCGTGGCGGCCAGCTCGGCCGATTCGTCGGGATGAGCGAACATGTAGTCGGTGCCGCGCCGCAGCGCCCGGAGAAAGCCGACGAGCGCCGCGCGGTTTGCGCGCGCCCAGGCCTCGTGCACCATTACGGCGGCGAACTGATAGTCCGGCACGATGTCGGCGACCGGCCCGAGATTGCTCATGCCTGCCGCCTCCGCCTCGTAGCTCAGCGGATAGGGCTGCATGCCGGCGTCGATCTTGCGTTCCCGCAGCAGCCGTGCGCGCGTCGGCGAGCCACCGACCGCCTCGACCTTGACGTCGGTCAGGGTCAGCCCCGCCTTCTTGACGATGTCGGGTACGAAAAAGGTCGTTCCCTCGTGCATCGAGACGACGCCGATCAGCTTGCCTTTGAGGTCCGCGAGCGTCTTGATCTCCGGCTGCGCGATGATGAAGTGCGGCGGGCGCTGCGAATTGCCGGCAACGATCCTGATCGGCCCGCCCTTGTAGGCTTCGGCAATGCTGCTCTCGGTCGAGGCGATGGCGACCTGCTTGGTGTTCGCGCGCAGGTCATGAAAAATCTGCTCCGAGGAGTCGTAGACCTCCATTTTCACGTCGAGCCCTTCGGCCTTGAAGAAGCCTTGCCGCGCGGCGGTATAGGCCGGCAAATAGAAGATCGTGCGCGAGACCACCGCCATGTTGAGCGTGGTCTGCGCGTGGGACGCCGAACTCGTCAGAATTGATGCCAGGGCGGCTGCACCGGCGAGCGAGCGGATCGACTTGAGCGGCACCATTGCAGACTCCATCAAGCAAGCTCTTTCCACGTCATGGCCGGGGTTTGCGCCCTGGGCCGCGCCTCAGCGGGTGCCGCCCTTGTTCTTGACGTCACCGGTATAGCTCGCGAAGCGCTTGCGCAGCTCGGCGAGCAGCGCCGGCTGGGTGACGATCTCGGCGAGATCGATCGCGACAGTGTAGTCGAGGATCGGCTTGAGCCCGAATGGCGGCGCTACATCGTTGCGCGCCGACCAGGTGCCGATGCGCGCCTGCGGATCCTTGCCCATGTACCACTGCAGCCAAAGCTTCGCCGCATTGGGATGTGGGCCGTCCTTCAAGATCGCGCCAAGCTGCCCCCAAATCGGCAGCGGATCGCTCGCCGGGAACGCCACCTCGATCGGCTTGCCCTCGCCCTTCTCCACCATGGTGTGATGCAGCATCATGTCGAACGTGGCGATGCTCTCGCCTGACGCCACGCTGCGCACCACGCCGAGATGGCCCTGGATGAATCTCGGCTCGGTCGCCATGTAGTCGTCCATGTACTTCCAGCCATGTTTCTTGACGATGGTGTGGAAGGCATAGAGCGTCGCGTCATCATCGTGCGGATAGGCGGTGATCAGTTTGCCGCGGAACATGGGCTTGAGGAAATCGAGCGGCGAGCGCGGCGCGTCCTCTGCCGCCACGAGCTTCGTATTATAGGCCGGCGCAATGGCGAACACGCCGATCGGCGTGAAGGCGCCCTCGCCATCGCGGAAGCGCGCGTCGAGCGCCTCGTAGCCTTCGAACTTGAACGGTAACAGCACGCCTTCCTGCTTCCAGCGGATGAATTCCTGCACCGCCTGGAAGGTGACGAAGTCGACTTCGAGCTTCTTTGCCGCGATCTGCTTGTCGATCGCAGGCGCAAGCCCGCCGGCGTAGCCGCCCGTAAGGGTCACTTTGATGCCGGGAAAGCTCGCCTCGTATTCCTTGATCCAGCCTTCATAGAGCCGCGCCGGCCCGCCCCCGTAGATGTGCAGCGCGCCTTCCGCTTTGGCCTTGGCGTAGAGCTCATTGAGAGTTTCGGCATGCATCGAGGACATCACCAATGTGGTCAGCGCCAGCGCGAGCGGCGCAGAAAGAATTGCCTTCATGTTTCCTCCCCAGGCACTTCGGCCGTTTGGTTTGAATATAGGCCTGGACGGCCGCCCGGACCGAGTCACCATGGGCGTTGACAAATGTTCCCGCTCTGTTCTTTATGGAGCCGTCGCCCTTCGACGGCAGCGGCCCGATCGCGCCGCCGAAGCACGCGCCAGCCGGATGACCGCCGAGTTGACCAAGCAGATCCAAGCGGCAAAGGGCGACGTGGAGCGCCTAACCGGCGAACGCGACGCCTTGTCATGCAAGATCGCTGACACCACGATCACCTCCGCGGTCCGTGATGCCGCGCGCGAGGCACGGGTGCTCCCGAAGCACAAGACTTGATCGCGAAACTTGCGAAGGCTGACGGCGCGCGGCTTGAGGGCGATCAAGTGATGATCGGCGATCGGCCTCTAGCCGACTACGTCGAGTCGCTGAAAGAGACCGCGGGCTACTGTTGGGCTCGTTCTGTCGGCGCGGGCAGCCGCGGCGACGTGCGGGACAATGGGCTCGTGGAGGATTTGAGCCGGAACGTGTTCGATCCCAAGTCCGAGCATTTCAATTTGACGGCCGCTTCAAAGCTGATTCAGTCCCGGCCTGAGACGGCCCGGCGAATGCAGCTAGCGGCGGGGCTGATTCCGAAATAGCGGGGCTACCCGCATCGCGCGTCCTCCTACCCTGGTCGGGCGCGCGCGGCCGGCGGGCCGGTACAACCGAAACCCTACCCGCCGGCCACCAATTTTCAAAGCTGGTCCGGCGGCGAGGCCAGCGGGGCAGTCGCCGTGCCGCCGGGGGCCGTGCTAACGTGCTCGAAGACGATCGAGGCTCGTCGGGAACGGAGGCCGGCATGAGACGCCGCGAGTTCATATCGCTTCTCGGCGGCGCGGCGGCTACGTGGCCGCTGGCAGCGCGCGCGCAGCAAGCTGAGCGGGTGCGGCGCATCGGCGTGCTGATGGCGCATGCCGAGAGCGATCCGGAATTTCAGGCTTACGTGACCGCATTCCGAGAAGGACTCCAGAAATTCGGATGGACGGAAGGCCGCAACATCCGAATCCACTCTCTCTGGGGCGCGCTCGATGATGCGGAGGCGAGGCAACGATCCGCGAAGGAACTCGTCGCGCTGCAGCCCGATCTCATTCTAACGCAAAATACACCCCCCACCGCGTCAATGTTGCAACAAACGCGTACCATCCCCATCGTTTTTGTAATCGTTGCCGATCCGGTCGGCAGCGGCTTCGTCGAGAGCTTGGCGCGGCCCGGCGGCAACGCTACCGGTTTCACCATTATGGAGCCGACGATCGCCGGCAAGTGGCTGGAGTTGCTCAAGGAGATTGCGCCACGCATCAACCGGGCCGCTTTCTTGTTCAATCCGGCAACGACGCCATACCGGGACATTTACCTGAACCCATTCAAAGCCGCCGCTGCATCCTTCGCATTCGAGGCGATCGCCGCACCTGTTCACGACAAGTCCGACCTCGAATCCGTCATTGCCGCACAGGCTCGCGGGCTGAATAGTGGCCTGATCGTGATGCCGGATGGTTTCTTGAATGTCCATCGCGCAGAGATTGTCTCGCTGGCTGCTCGCTACAATCTGCCTACTGTCTATCCGTGGCGCTTCTTCGCTGAACTCGGCGGCCTGATGTCTTACGGAAGTGTCCAGCGCGATCAGTTTCGGGTTGCGGCGACCTATGTCGATCGCATCCTCAGGGGCGAGAAGCCTGCCGACCTTCCGGTGCAGGCGCCAACCAAATACGAACTGGTGGTCAATCTCAAGACCGCCAAAGCGCTTGGCCTCGACGTACCTTTGTTTTTCCAGCAACGCGCCGACGAGGTGATCGAGTGAGTGGGCGCGCATGTTCCTCGTCCAGCGCCGGGTCGCCCGCGTCCTGGGCCGCTGGTCGATAGACCGTGCAAATCCCGTGCTGAAAATCCCGTGCAGATAGTCGATCATCCATGCCCGTCTTCACGCCCCACCAAGATTCCGCGCTGAAAGCGGCCTCGAAATGGCTCAAGGCGGAACGGAGAAAATCCTCTATTTTCAGGCTGTTCGGCTATGCCGGCACCGGCAAGACCACGCTCGCCCGGCATCTCGCCGAAGGCGTCGATGGCAAGGTCCTGTTCGCCGCCTTCACCGGCAAGGCGGCCTGCGTGATGCGCAGCAAGGGCTGCCGCGGCGCCTCGACCATCCACCGCCTGATCTACAAGCCGCCCGAAACCAGCGAGCAGCAGCCGAGCTTCGAGCTGTGGGACGAGGCGCCGGCGTCGCAGGCGAGGCTCATCATCATCGACGAATGCTCCATGGTCGACGCCGAGCTCGCCCGCGACCTGATGTCGTTTCGCGTGCCGCTGCTCGTGCTCGGCGATCCCGCGCAACTGCCGCCGATCCAGGGCGGCGGCTTCTTCACCGACGTCGAGCCCGACGCCATGCTGACCGAGGTCCATCGCCAGGCGCAGGACAATCCGATCGTCCGCCTGTCGATGGACATCCGGGCCGGCAAGACCCTCCTCGAAGGACGCTACGGCGAGACCGAGGTGGTGCGGCGCGGTAATCTCGATCCCCAGCGGGTGATCGGGGCCGATCAGGTGCTGGTCGGCCGCAACGTCACGCGCCGCGCCTACAATGCGCGCCTGCGCGAGCGCCGCGGATTCGCCGACCCGCTGCCGGTGCGGGGAGACAAGCTCGTGTGCCTGCGCAACAACCGGCGCAAGGGACTGTTCAACGGCGGGCTCTGGGTGGTGAAGGAGAAGCCGAAGCCGCGCCGAAAAATTCTCAGGATGCGGCTCGAGCCCGACGAGGACCTGGGCGAGCCGGGCGAGATGAGCGTGAAAGTCTCGGTGCGGCCGGAATGCTTCACCGGCGGCATCGAGGCGCTCGAGTGGCAGGAGCGCAAGGCCTTCGACGAGTTCGATTTCGGCTACGTGCTCACCGTGCACAAGGCGCAGGGCTCGCAGTGGGACGACGTAGTGCTGTTCGACGAGTCCGGGGCGTTTCCCGACAACCGCGACCGCTGGCTCTACACCGGCGTGACGCGCGCGGCGAAGCGGCTCACGGTGGTGGTGTGATTGTTCGCAATGTGTAGGGTGGGCAAAATCGCCTGCTGTAATGTTGCTCCATGAGCACGGCGCGCGCGCGATTTTGCCCACGCGGAATTTCCGAAGCAGGCAAGGTCGACCAAATCGCGCAATGACCGCGTGGGCACGGCGCTGCCCTTGCGCGCGCGGCGAAAGAAGCGTTCTTGGGCCGCGCCTTTGCCCACCCTACGGCGCTTCGGTGCAGACAAGTTTACGCAGTCTGCGCAAGGTTGACTGCGGTGCGTCTCGAGGCATGAGGCCGCCCTCCTCCTTCGAGACGGCGCATCGCAGGCAAACCTGCCTGCGCGCGCTCCTCAGGATGAGGGCGGACCAACGGCCCGTGCCTCAATCCTTCTCCCCCTCCACATCCCGCACCGGCGTCTCCGGAATGAGCCCGCCGCGCCGGCGCGCGAAGGTCTCGGCGCCGCTCTCCTCCCATCGGCCGGCGACGGCGCGCCGGGCGTAGACGTCCCAGCTCTCCGACCAGTCGCCGAGCGAATAGCCGTGCCACGGCGGCTTCGGCGCCAGCGCCGGCAGCTTAAGCTCCTGCCAGATCGTGCGCGCGCGCTCCATGAACTCGCGCGCCGGCAGCGCGAGCGGCGGAGCGGAATGGCGCAGCGTCGCGTCGATCAGGAGCGTCGACTCCTCGCTGCGCGGCCCGGATTTCGGCCCGTGACCGGCGGAACGATGGGGCGCGACATGCGCGTCCTCGATCGGGTTGCAGCGATAGGCGAGCGACCAGAACACCGCGTCGGCGTTGGTCGGGTCGATGTCCTCGCTCACTGCGATGCAGATTTTCCCGCAATCGGCGAGCAGGGTGGCGGCGCCGTGCAGGCCGCGCCAGACCTCGGTGCGCGGCGTGCCCTGCGCGTATTGCACGAAGATCACCTTGCGCAGATTGGAGAGCGGCTCGTGCATCACGACGCGGCGCACGCCCTTGATCGCGAGCTGGTCGCGCAGATGGGTCAGGAACAGCGGCTCCATCGCCACCCGTTTGAGCACGCTCGATTCGCTCGGCGTCACCTGGCTGATGATCGAGGCGAAGACCGGCGCGCGCTTGTGGGTGATCGCGGTCACGCGCATCGACATGTTGAAGTCCTCGAGCGCGACATGGCCGTGGCTTTCGCCGAACGGCCCTTCCGGCTCAAGCAGATCGGGATCGATCAGCCCCTCGATCACGATCTCGGCGTCGGCCGGCACGTCGAGGTCGACGGTGACCGCCTTCGCGGTCCGGATCGGCTCGCCGGCGAGGCCGCCCGCGACCGCCATCTCGTCGAGGTCGATGGCAAGCTTCATCCCGCCCGTGAACATGGCGACCGGCGCGCAGCCGATCACGATCGCGCAGGGCATCGGCTCGCGGCGCGCCTTGTGCTTCTGCCAATGCAGGTATCCGCCGGCGCCGCCGATGCGCGAGGACATGCGCACGCCGAGCCGGTCGGTCGCCTTCAACGCCCCGCGATAGGTGCCCATGTTCTGGACGCCGGTGTCGGGATCGCGGGTGACGCAGAGCGTCGCGGTGAGGTAGGGCGCGGCATCGAAACCCGGGGTCGAGATCGGCACCGGCAGCCGCGCCAGGCCGTTGCCGGCGCCGGAGAGCTCCGCGCCCGTGAGCACGACCGCCTGGCACGGCGGCGACGGCACCGCGACCGGCGGGATCGGGTTCTTGATCGCGCGCACCCACGCCGCCTCGATCTCCTCGACCGGCCGCCCCATGCCGACCGCATAGATGCGCGCCGACGCGGCGAGCGCACCGACCGCGACCGGGATGTCGTAGCGGCGGCCCGCGGCGTCGACCACATTGGTGAACAAGAAGGCACGCCGCTCGTCCTCGGCGAGGCCGCCCTGGAACTGCCAGCGCACCAGCGGATGCAGCTCGCTGTCCTTGTCGATCGCCCGCTCGATGCGCGTGAGCAGGCCGCGCGCCTCGAGCGCGGCGAGATGCGCCTGGAAATCGAGCGGCGGTCGCTGGGCGGGACCTGATGCGGAGCCGCGTGCCTGCGCGCTGCGGTCGAGCATGGCGAGACCTCGAGCGTTGGATTGCAGCGAACGTACGATCGGTCGCGATTGCATTGCAATGGCTTCCGTGTATCGTCGGCCGCCGCCTTGCGCCGTTGCAGGACACCCGACCATGGGCGCGAAGCATTTCGGCGCCCGCGTCGCGCGCCTCGAGGATCCGGCGCTGCTCACCGGGCGCGGCCGCTTCGTCGACGACATAAAGCTCCCCGACGTATTGCACGCCTGCTTCGTGCGCAGCCCCCATCCCCACGCCCGCATCCGCGCGATCGATGCCGCGGCTGCGCGCGCGATGCCCGGCGTCCGCGCCGTGCTCACCGCCGATGACTTGCCGGCGCGCATGGCGAGGGGCCAGATCCCGATGCTGGTGCCGAATCCCTCGATCAAGACCCCGCGCACGCAGCTCGCGCTGGCGCGCGAGGAAGTCTGCTACGTCGGGGAGACCATCGCGGCGGTGATCGCGCAGAGCCGCTATCTGGCGGAGGACGCCGCCGCCGCGGTGGCGGTCGATTTCGAAACCCTGCCGGCGGTGAGCGATTGCCGCGACGCGGTGCGGCCGGGCGCTCCCCGCGTCCACGGCGATCTTTCGTCCAACGTCGCCGCCGTCGTTCCCATGAGCTACGGCGACGTCGACGCCGCCTTCGCGGGCGCCGCCCACGTGCTCGAGGAGGAATTTTTTCTCCATCGCGGCGGCGCCATGACGCTCGAAGGCCGCGCCGTGCTGGCGAGCTACGATGCGGTTGCCGACCTGCTGACGGTGTGGTCCTCGACCCAGACGCCGCACCTCTGTCGCGGCACGCTCGCCGACCTGTTCGAGCGCGACCTCGAATCGATCCGCGTGATCGCGCCCCTGGTCGGCGGCGGCTTCGGCACCAAGGCGCCGTTCTACGCCGAGGAAGCCGTCATCCCGGCGGCGGCGATGATTCTCGGCCGCCCGGTGACCTGGCAGGAGGATCGGCGCGAGCATTTTCTGTCGGCGACGCAGGAACGCGATCAGCACTGGCAGGCGGCGATCGCGGTCGACGCCGATGGAAGGATCCTCGGCCTGCGCGGCACCATGCTGCACGACACCGGCGCCTACCTGCCCTGGGGCATCATCGTCCCCTACATCGCCGCGACGACGTTTCCGGGACCCTACGTGGTGCCGGCCTATTCGCTGACGGCGACGGTCGCGCTCACCAACCGGGTGCCGACGACGGTGGTGCGCGGCGCCGGCCGGCCGCAGGCGGTGTTCGCCATGGAGCGGCTCATGGACCGCGTCGCCCGCGAGCTCGAGCTCGATCGCGCCGAGGTGCGCACGCGCAACATGATCCGGCCGGAGCAGATGCCCTACTCCGTCGGTCTCATTTTTCGCGACGGCAAGCCGCTCGTCTATGCGAGCGGCGACTTCCCGAAGAGCCAGAGCCGCGCGCTCGCGCTGTCGGATTACCCGGGCTTCCCTGCGCGGCAAGCGGCCGCGCGCGCCGCGCAGCGCTATCTCGGCATCGGCATCGCCAACTACGTCGAGGGCACCGGGCTCGGTCCGTTCGAGGGCGTCACCGTGCGGGTCCTGCCCAACGGCAAGGTCGCGGTCGCGACCGGCGCGACCAGCCAGGGACAAGGCACGCGCACGACGCTGTCGCAGATCGTCGCCGACGAGGTCGGCTGCCGCCTCGCGGACATCGTCATGACCGCCGGCGACACCGCGGCGATCGCGCAAGGCATCGGCGCCTTCGCGAGCCGCCAGGCGATCAACGCCGGCTCTTCCGCGCTGATCGCCGGTGGCAACGTGCGAAAGCAGATCGTCGCGCTCGCGGCACGCGTGCTCGGCGTGGCGGAAGGCGACATCGACGTCGCCGACGGCGCTGCCACCGCCCGCGGCGGCAACCGGCCGTCGCTGTCGCTCGGCGAGCTTGCGCGCTTGGCGCAGGGCATGCCGGGATTTTCCTTCCGGCCCGGCCAGGCGCCGGGCCTCGAGCACACCGCCTATTTCACGCCGCCGCAGGCTTCTTATTGCAACGGGACGCATGTCGCGGTGGTCGACGTCGACCCGTTCACCGGCGGAGTGAAGCTCCTCGATTACACCGTTGCCCATGACAGCGGGAACATCATCAATCCGCTGATCGTCGACGGCCAGGTGCAGGGTGGCGTCGCCCACGGCATCGGCAACGCCCTGTTCGAATGGATGAAGTACGATCACGACGCGCAGCCGCTGACCACGAGCTTTCAGGATTACCTGTTGCCGGCGGCGCCCGACGTGCCTCCCTGCCGGATCGAGCACGTCGAGACGCCGAACCCGCTCAATCCGCTCGGCGTCAAGGGCGCCGGCGAAGGCGGCACCATCCCGGCGCCGGCGGCGATCGTCTCCGCGATCGAGGACGCGCTCTCGCCGTTTCGCGTGCGCTTTGCCGAGATGCCGTTGACGCCCGACCGCATCGTCGAAGCGCTGCGCCGGGCCGGCGCCTACGAGGCGCTCGCCGCGGCGTGACCCGCAGGGTGGGTCGAGCGTCGTAGGATGGGTTGAGCGCCAGCGAAACCCATCAATTCCTTGCCCGATCGCATCGCCGCGAATGCCGCGGCGGTTCCGGAATGGTCGGCCGTCGCGCCGGTTTTCTCGGGTTCCCACGCAGACCTGATGCGCGTAGGAGGAAGGCGCGCCTATATGTGCGTCATGTGACGCGATGACGTGCGCCTTGCACGTCGACTTTGGAACTCCGATCGCTCAGTGGAGGCTCGCCCATGGCGACGAATGGAAAGAAACCGCCCGGCCGGCGCCTGCGTTCCCAATTGTGGTTCGACAATCCGGACAACCCGGGCATGACAGCGCTCTACCTCGAGCGCTACCTCAATTACGGCCTCACCCGCGAGGAGCTGACCTGCGGCAAGCCGATCATCGGCATCGCCCAGACCGGCTCCGATCTGTCGCCCTGCAATCGCCACCACCTCGAGCTCGCCAAGCGCGTGCGCGACGGCATCCATGATGCCGGCGGCATCGCGTTCGAGTTCCCGATGCATCCGATCCAGGAGACCGGCAAGCGGCCGACCGCCGCGCTCGATCGCAACCTCGCCTATCTGAGCCTGGTCGAGGTGCTGTTCGGCTATCCGCTCGACGGGGTCGTGCTCACCACCGGCTGCGACAAGACCACGCCGGCCGCGATCATGGCGGCGGCGACCGTGAACACGCCGGCGATCGTGCTCTCCGGCGGGCCGATGCTCAACGGCTGGTGGAAGGGCGAGCGCGCCGGCTCGGGCACCGTGGTGTGGTGGGCGCGCCAGGAACACGCCGCCGGGCGCATGGACTACCAGGAGTTCCTCGATCTCGTCGCTTCCTCGGCGCCGTCGATCGGCCATTGCAACACCATGGGCACGGCCTCGACCATGAACGCGCTCGCCGAGGCGCTCGGCCTGTCGCTGCCGGGCTGCGCCGCCATCCCGGCGCCCTATCGCGAGCGCGGCCAGATCGCCTACGAGACCGGCCGCCGCGCGGTCGAGGTCGTGCGCGAGGACGTGAAGCCGTCCGACATCCTCACCCGCGCGGCGTTCGAGAACGCGATCGTCGCCTGCTCGGCGATCGGCGGCTCGACCAATGCGCCGATCCACATCAATGCCATCGCGCGCCATGTCGGCGTCGCGCTCTCGATCGAGGACTGGGAGGCGATCGGCTACGACGTGCCGCTCCTCGTCGACATGCAGCCGGCCGGGAAATATCTCGGCGAGGAATATTACCGCGCCGGCGGGCTGCCGGCGGTGATGCACGAGCTCCTGGGCGCCGGCCGCATCCATGCGGACGCGCCGACGATCAACGGCAAGACGATGGGCGAGAACGCCAGGGCGGCGAAGAGCTCCGATCCCGACGTGATCCGTCCCTACGATCGGCCGCTCAGGCCGCAGGCCGGGTTCAAGGTGCTGGCGGGAAATCTGTTCGATTCCGCGATCATGAAGACGAGCGTGATCTCGGACGAGTTCAGGCAACGCTATCTGTCGAATCCCAAGGACCCGAACGCATTCGAAGGCCGTGCCGTCGTGTTCGACGGCCCCGAGGACTACCACCGCCGGATCGACGAACCCTCGCTTGCCATCGACGAGAACACCATCCTGTTCATCCGCGGCGTCGGGCCGATCGGCTATCCCGGCTCGGCCGAGGTGGTGAACATGCAGCCGCCCGCCGCGCTGATCAAACGCGGCATCACCGCGCTCCCCTGCATCGGCGACGGACGCCAGTCGGGAACCTC
>WNFG01001057.1_pt1 | contig 23156 bp, 16 predicted proteins | sample 5400431 | NCBI WGS metagenome assembly WNFG01 (sample SAMN13153346, study PRJNA577476) | soil metagenome | isolation source: 120 cm saprolite under Douglas fir tree site 2 hole 3 replicate 2 | place: USA:California | collected 2015-04-18 | reverse complement strand
AGCCCCAGCGTAGTAGCCGAGCCGATAGATGCTCAACGTGTAGGCGCCCGCGTTGGTGTTGACCTTGAAGTTCACAGTGCCGCCCCTGTTGACGCTGATGTCAGTTGCGAAGGCCTGGATGGAGAGGTCGCCGTCGCCCGAGATCGACCACTGGCCGGATGGAGCGCCGGGCTTTGCGTTCTCGCAAGCGATCGGGTTCAGGCACCCGCTTGCGAGCACCGTCATCACCGTCGGGGCCGGGGTGGGCGCGACGAGCCCCGTGAGGCAGAGCCCAGCTGCCAGAACGGCGAGCAGTCGCCCGTGCCGTCGAATCCGGGGTCCGGCCGTGGGGCGCGCAGGCATGGCAGACTCAACCGAGCTGTCTGAGTGACCCTTCGACCGGTTTGGTCGACTGCGGGAACTGGGCCGTCTCGGCATCGTGGGGCGTGCCTGTTGACGCCGTCTCGGGAGTCTATTTCGCGCTCCTCCGGAGAACGGACACGGGCGGCGCGAGCCACGTCGTTTTCATCGTGCGAGACGACGCCTCCACCTCGGATCTCGTCTTTCAAACCTCGGACACAACCTGGCAGGCGTACAACGATTTCGGTGGTGCCAGCCTTTACGGCGGCAACGGTCCCGCCCCCGACTCGAGGGCATACAAGGTCAGTTACAACCGCCCGTTCGACACCGCCCGAGTCAAGCCGGAGTCGTGGGTATTCAACGCGGAATATCCGATGATCAGGTGGCTCGAGGCCAACGGCTACAACGTCAGCTATTCCTCGGGGCTTGACAGCGACCGGAACGGCGCGCTGATCAAGAACCACAAGGTCTTCATGTCGGTCGGCCACGATGAGTACTGGTCCGGCAACCAGCGCACCAACGTAGAGGCTGCTCGCGCTGCGGGTGTCAGCCTGGCCTTCTTCAGCGGGAACGAGGCATTTTGGAAGACACGCTGGGCAAGCAGCATCGATGGCACCGCGACGCCCTACCGGACCCTTGTCACTTACAAGGAAACAGCGGCCAACGCGGTCATCGACCCCGCCGATCCACCTACCTGGACCGGGACATGGCGCGATGCTCGGTTCAGCCCGCCCGCCGATGGAGGTCGGCCCGAGAACGCACTCTCCGGGACAATTTTCATGGTCAACGGGGCGAACTATCACGCGCTCACGGTTACCGCAGCAGACGGCACGGCGCGCTTTTGGCGCAACACGACCGCGGCTTCGCTGGCGGCTGGCCAGTCGGTCACGTATACCGCTGGGTGCAACTGCCTGATCGGCTACGAGTGGGATGAGGACCTCGACAACGGCGCCCGCCCCCCGGGGCTGTTCCATATGTCGACTACAACGGCATCGGTCCCCGAACTGCTGCTGGACAACGGCACCACCTACGGACTGGGGAACGCCACCCACACCCTGACGCTATATCGACATGCGAGCGGAGCATTGGTCTTCGGAGCAGGCACGATCGGTTGGGCGTACGGGTTGGACGGCAACAGCTCTGTCCAATCCTCGATCCCCGACATCAACATCCAGCAGGCGACGGTGAACCTGATGGCCGACATGCGCGCACAGCCGGCGACGCTACAGTCAGGCCTGGTCGCGGTGACCGCCTCGAGCGACACGATTGCGCCGACCTCCAGCATCACGTACCCGGCGAACGGTTCCACAGTGTCGAGTGGCAGCTCCGTGACGGTATCCGGCACTGCGGCGGATGCAGGCGGCGGCGTGGTGATGGGTGTCGAGGTCTCGATTGACGCGGGCCAGACCTGGCACCGGGCGAGCGGCAGAGCCAGCTGGACTTACCCCATGCCGCCCACATCTAGCGGTACGTACTCCGTCAAATCTCGCGCTGTCGACGACAGCGGCAACCTGGAGACACCCTCGGCCGGCATCACTTTCACCCAGGCATCGGGCTGTCCCTGCTCGATATGGTCGGCATCAGCCCAGCCGGCCACGATCAGCTCTGACACCAACGCGGTCGAGCTGGGTCTCAAGTTCACCTCGGATGTCGCTGGTTACGCGACCGGGATCCGGTTCTTCAAGGGCGCCGGGAATACCGGAGCCCACATAGGCCACTTGTGGACCGCTACCGGTACCTCGCTGGCCGGCGCCACCTTCAGCAATGAGACCGCGTCCGGCTGGCAGCAGGTCAGCTTTGCGAGCCCAGTCGCTGTAACGGCCGGCACGACGTATGTCGTCTCCTACCACACGGACACGGGCAATTACGCCCAGAACATCAGCTACTTCACCTCGGCTGGTATCGACACGATCCCCCTTCACGCCCTATCCAGCAGCGCCGCCGGCGGCAACGGTGTCTACGCCTATGGCTCCAGTTCAACCTTCCCGAACCAGAGTTATCAAGACTCCAACTACTGGGTCGATGTCGTCTTCGCCACGACTGTCCCCAATCCGCCGAGCCCAGGTCCGACCCCGTCTCCCAGCCCCACGCAAGGGGCAACCTTCGTCCAGGCCAACAACACGCCTGACGGGGCGGCGGGCGGTCCGGGTGCCTGGACCACCTCCGTCAAGCTTCCGGTGCCGGTCGCCGCAGGCGATTTCATCGCCGTGCTCGCCATTTGCTACGGGCGCGGAAGTGCAAACGTCGATTTCAAGATCAGCGACGGAGTCAACGCCAGCTCGAACTGGAAGGGCCCGATCGGCAAGTCGTTCACGAACGATTCGGGTGGCTACGTCGCCTGGTACTACCTCAACAATTCCAAAGCGGCCACAAGCATGACGATCACGGCCACGAGCCCGACGTCCAACACGACGCCACCCAACTTGGCCATTGTCGCCGAAGTATTCCGGGGCATGCATACCGGTGATCCGCTGGACCGGGTCGCCGGCTCGGCGACGGGGTTCGGCATGAACACCAACGTCGTCGATCCGGGGTTCACACCTGGCCCGACAGTGACCGCTGAGCTGGTCCTGTTCGGCTTCGATCAGCAGACGACGAACAGCACAGTGCTCACTCCTGACGCTGGGCTGACCATCCCGCCCGGCGGCAACGACAACAACGGAATCGAGGCCATGGCTTACAACCCCAACTCGACTGCGTCGGTCCAGCACCACCTGGTCACGCTCAGCCAGCTGCCGGCAGCCGGCACTTCTTGGAATGCCTCGATGATCGAGTTTCTTTCTGCTTCCAGCCCAACGCCTTCGCCTTCGCCCTCGCCGTCGCCCTCACCGTCGCCGTCGCCCTCACCGTCGCCCTCGCCCTCACCCTCGCCCTCACCGTCGCCCTCGCCTTCGCCCTCGCCTTCGCCTTCGCCTTCGCCCTCCCCGTCGCCCTCGCCTTCGCCTTCGCCCTCGCCCTCGCCTTCGCCTTCGCCCTCGCCCTCGCCTTCGCCCTCGCCCTCGCCCTCGCCCTCGCCGTCGCCCTCGCCTTCACCTTCGCCCTCGCCGTCGCCTTCTCCTTCTCCTTCTCCTTCTCCTTCTCCTTCGCCCTCACCCTCCCCGAGCTGCCCCTGCAGCCTGTTCGCTGCGTCGGCGACACCGGCGACCATCAGCTCCGACACGAATGCGGTCGAGCTGGGAGTGAAGTTTCACGTCGATGTAAACGGCTTCATCACGGGCGTGCGTTTCTACAAGGGCACGAGTAACACGGGGATCCACGTGGCCAACCTCTGGTCCAGCTCAGGCACGCTCCTGGCCACCGCCACCTTCACCAATGAGACCGCGTCCGGCTGGCAGCAGGTCAACTTCGCGAGCCCGGTGGCAGTGACGGCGGCCACGACCTACGTGGTCTCGTACTTCACCAGCGCGGGGAACTATGCACAGGACCTCAATTACTTCGCCAACGGTGTCAACAATGGCCCGCTGCACGCTCCCTCGACCGGCGTCGCCGGTGGCAATGGCGTCTACAACTACGGCGGCTCGTCGGCCTTCCCAGCCGACACGTGGCAGGGCAGCAACTACTGGGTCGACGTGGTCTTCCACCCATGAGCCAGAGATCGGTCGCTCGAAGTGCCCAAAGAGCGGGCGCAGCTCGATCCCCGGTGCGTTCGGCCCCGAAGGCGCGGCCCGTCCGCCGGGTTCCGACAGTCGACCGGCCGATCCCGTTCAACCGTCCCAGCTTTGAGGGCGACGAGCTCGCTTATATGGCTGAGGGGATTGCATCCGGCCACGTGTCCGGGGACGGACCGTTTACGCGTCGCTGCCATGAGCTCCTGGAGCGGGCGCTGAACGTCCCTAAGGTGCTGCTGACCACGTCCTGCACGCATGCGCTGGAAATGGCAGCGCTCCTGCTCGATATCCGGCCCGGGGACGAGGTTGTGGTTCCCTCGTTCACCTTCGTCTCAACAATCAATGCCTTCGTTCTAAGGGGCGCACGGCCGCGGTTCATCGATATCCGGCCGGACACCCTGAACCTGGACGAAAAGCTGCTGCCCGGCCTCTTGAACAGCCGCACGAGGGCGGTCCTACCTGTCCACTATGCCGGGGTCGGCTGCGAGATGGCCGACATCATGAGGCTATGCGAAGCCCGCGGCGTCGCCGTGGTCGAGGATAACGCGCACGGCCTGTTCGGTCTTTACCGCGGCCGCCAGCTGGGCACCTTCGGTGCCCTGGCTACACAGAGCTTCCATGAGACCAAGAACTTCAGCTGTGGCGAGGGCGGAGCGCTCCTCATCAACGACCCGAAGCTCGTAGAAGCCGCTGAGATAATCAGGGAGAAGGGGACCAACCGCAGCCGGTTCTTCCGAGGTCAGGTCGACAAGTACACATGGGTCGATATCGGCTCGAGCTACCTGCCGTCCGACCTCCTGGCGGCTGTTCTTTACGCGCAGCTGCAGGCCCGGGACCGCATCCAGTCACGGCGACGCCGGATCTGGAACTACTACCACGACAACCTGGCGGACTGGTCCTCCGAGCAGGGAGTCTCGGGCCCGTACGTGCCCGACCATTGCGACCAGAGCTACCACATGTACTATCTCGTGCTCCCTTCGCTCGCGACGCGGCAGGCGTTCATCGCACATCTCAAGGAGCGGGGGATCATGAGCGTCTTTCACTATCTGCCGCTTCACCTGTCGCCGATGGGTGAGCGGTTTGGCGGCCGCGCGGGCGAGTGCCCCGTCACTGAGAGCGTGGCCGACCGCCTCGTCCGCCTGCCCTTTTACAACAGCCTCGACGAATCGGATCAGGCGCGCGTGGTCAGCGCCGTGCGTGACTTTCGAGTCGGATAGAAGACATGGTGCACACTGAGACCGTCGCAGCCCGATGGCAGTTCTCGACAATTGACGCCGAGCGGTTCGGCGTCCGCACGGCGCGAGCCAGTGCCGTGACTTTCGAAGAGGTACCCGGCCTCGTCGCCTCCTGCCGCGACGCCGGTATCGAGCTGCTGATCGCCAGGTGCTCGGCCGCCGACATCGGTGCGGTCCAGGCCATGGAACATGCCGGGCTGCGACTCATGGATGCGCAGGTGCTGTACAGCCGGCGGCTCGAGGTCGCGGCCCCGAGGCCACGGACCGCTGTCCGCCAATTTATTCCTGCCGATCTCGACCCGATCGTCCAGATGGCACGCGCTACCTTCGCGGGGTATTCAGGGCACTACCACGCAGACCCAAGACTTCCACGCCATCTCTCGGATCAGGTCTACGCATCCTGGGCCGAACGGTGCTGCTCGGGCGAAGCGGCCGACACGGTCATCGTCGTCGAGCTCGAAGGTCGGCTGGCCGGCTTCAGCGCTTTCGAGGTGGTGGCTGACCGCGAAGCCAGGCTGCAGTTGGGCGCGGTGGCCGGCTGGGCGCGAGGGCGTCAGCTCTATACCGAGATGGCCCTTGCCGGAATGAGCTGGGCCCGCGACGCAGGTGCGCTGGAGATGTCAGCGATAACTCAGATGACCAATCTGCCTGCACAGCACTCCTGGCTGCGCGCCGGAATGACGCCGCGGGACTACTGGTATACGCTCCACGGCTGGCTCGATTGATCCCTCAGTAGAAACCGGCGTCCCGGTCAGGCGCTGCCGAGGTCGAGGGCGCGTGGGCCATGCATAGCCAACTGCCGGAGGCCGCGAAGCACGCATTTGACGGCTTCGGCGAAATCCCGCCGGCGAAGCCGCTCGCGAGCCCACGAGAACCAGAGAGACGGAAGAACGCGCCCTTCCTTGAAGCGCCAGGCCTGTCGGATCAGCGCCTGCTGTTCGGCAGGCAGCCAGTCTGGCGAGCGCCACTTGTGTAGATAGATGGCTCTAGCCTCACGCAAGCGCGCCTCCGCGCGTGGCGAACGCGTCAATTGCTTGCCGTGGACGCGGCGTCGGAGTAAAGGGCGCGGCAGGTAGTGTGCCTGACTGATCAGCGTCATTCGAACCCACATGTCATCGTCGCCGTAGAAGTCGAGCCGCTCATCCCAGCCACCTGTCGCGGCAAAGATCGAAGTCCGGAGCATGGTTCCTGATGGAACAGCGATGTTGTACGCGAAGAACGACATCAAGGGCGTCTGAGGGTGGTTGTCAGGCAGACGGCGGACCCAAAGGCTGTGCGGAACGAAGCGCGGTATACGGTCACCCAGGTAGATGTCGATGGGCAAGTTCTCGCTGTCGATGATGGTTCGATCACAAAACGCCATGCCGGCATCGGGGTTGGCGTCAAGGTAGCCCGCCATCGTTTCGAGGGCGTCTGTTTCGAGCAGGTCATCCTGGTCAAGGAACAGTACGAAGTCGACCCCGGGGGCGACTTGGGCGAAACCGGCATTGCGCGCCTGGTCGGCACCCCCGTTTGGTTGTCGGAAGAACCGTATGCGTGAATCCGTGTCCAGGAACCGCTGCACCGCGGGCCGTTGATCAGTGGGGCTGCCGTCGTCCACGATCACCATCTCCCAGCCGGCCAGGGTCTGGGCCTGCACGCTCTCGATGGTGCTCCCGATCCAGGGCTCGGCCATGTACACGGGCACGACGACGCTCACCCGCGGCGCGTCAGCGCGCCGGCGTTCCATCACGCCCCCTGGCGCGCCGAGCGCAGCCGAGCGAGACGAGCCATCCAACCTGGCCGGTGCCGGTGCACGCGGGCTCTCAGCGTGTCGCCCACGACGATGCGCATGGCCGCTATGAACGGTCCTGGGTCCCGCAATGCGAATGTCGCGCCCTCTCTGACGCCGCGCATCAGGGCCAGCCAGTCGCGCCACGTCATACCTTCCCGGCGGTAGTGGCGGAAAGAAAGCATCTCACCTGCCTCCAGCACCCACTTCCGGCCGTCGAGGGCAATCACCTTGGGCACGGGATCGCCAATCATGTCGAGGTACATGGCGCGAGCCACGTCCAAGCCGTTTGCATCCACGAACATTCGGAACGCACCCCCCAGGCGGGGATTGATGTCCAGGACTTTGTAGCAGCCGTCACGACGATCCCAGCGGTAGCCGATGTCCACGATTCCGTGGTATCCGAGGCGGCCCAGGAACCGCTCTGTGAGCGCGATCACGTCCAGGTTCTCGATGCTCACGCCCAACACGCACAGCCCCATCCGTGCGGGATGCTGATGGATCTTGCGGCCGGTGAACGCCGCCAAGCACCTCGATCTGCGATCGAAATACCCGTTGAAAATCCAGACGTCCAGATCGCTCCCCGGTATGTACTCCTGGCATGCGATGTTCCCCGGGTCGTTCATAGAGGCGTAGAGGGGACCTAGCTGGGCCTCTGTCTCGGCCAGCTCGAGGCCCTGGCTGCCCGGATGGCTGACGATGGGCTTGAGCATCACCGGGAAGCGGAGCGTCTTGCCGATTTCCACCAGCTCTGCGTCTCCGCTCGGAACGGCGATTTGCGGCGTGGGGACCCCATGAAGACGCGCGAGGTCATGAAGCCCAGACTTGGACGCCAGAGTTTCGGTCAGCTCGAGAGACGTGGCCGGGAACCGGAAGAATTCGGCCAAGGTGGCGGCGTGCTTGGCTACGAAAACAGACCACTCGTCCGAACCCGCCACCAGGACCGCGCCGGCGCCTAGCCGCCGGCCGGCTTCGCCAAGCTGCTCCAGTGTGGTTGCCTCGGGGGATCCGACGGGCCTTCCGTTGCGGCCGGCAGCGAACGTGCCGGCGCAGTACCGGGACGAGCCGGCAATCGACAGCTCGTCGTGCGCCAGCCCGTACACCCGGGCGCCGAGTGCCCGTAACGACCGCATCACTCCCAGCGGCCCGATGAAGCGTGGCGGGGCCAGAACCAGAACGGGCGGCCTGGGAGCGGTCGTCACCAACCGAACGTAGCATCGGCCGGTTTCCGATTCCATGGCGTTCTCAGGACTGCGCGGGACAAGCGCCCAGCCGACCCTGCTTTTGGCGATGGCGGCCTTGCTCGGGCGCTGTTAGGTTGGCATCGGCCCGACCGTGTCGAGGCTATTCAATGGGGTGATTTTGAGCAGAGCAGCGGCGGGCCTGGCCTGTTTGGCGATCGCATTTTCCGGGTCCGGACTCGCGCTCGAGCCGCCGCTATCCGTGCACGCCGCCGCTCAGGCGCCGGCGCCGTTCAGCTTCGGCTGGACCGAGAAGCCGAGCTCCCCGATGCCCTGGAACCCCACCAACTGGGACGTGATCGTGCACTCGCGCGACCAGCAGACCTGGTCCCAGCTCGATCCGGTCCAGGCTCAGCATGGAGCCGATTGCGGAGCGCCGCCGGCCACGCATGTGGTGACCAGCTACGAAGACGCGGTCTTCGTATGCAACCAGCACATGATGACGGCGATCAATGCGGCCGGGTACGGCGAGATCATATTCACGCCCGATCATCTCGCAGATTGGACCAACCAGCCGGTCGTCATCGATTGGCAGCAGTCCACCCTCCGGACCTCTGCGCGCGATTGGACCGACGTGACCATCACCCCGTTCCTCGACAACCTCGTGCTCCCTGCCCACACTGGCGTCGATCTACTCGGCCGGCCGCGGAACGCGATCAACATCGAGATGTTGGCGTCGATCCCGACGACTTTCGTTGGGACCGTAATCAGCGATTTCAACGCCCGGGCCCTTGGCGGATCGGCCCCAGCTCTCGAGCAGGTGCTCCCTGAGAGCGCAAGGGTGCGCACCCACTACCAGCTCGACATATCCCGAACCCACATCCGGTTCGGACTTCCGGACCAGAACGTATGGTGGATCGACAGCCCCCTGCCCGACCTGGGCTACACGACCGGACTCGTCCAGTGGGGTCACCACAGCTACACGCCCGACAAGGAGTGCCAACCCACACCTGGGGTGCTCTCCTGCACGGGGGATACCTGGCACTGGAGCAACTTCTCGATCTCGAGCGCAATCCCGTTCACCATGCTGAGAGGAACTCTTCTGCAGCACGTCTCTCACGACACCGCCAAGAAGGTCGAGTTCGGGGCAGCTGCGCCGGCAGGTAGCTACCTTCGCTTTGCGGCTATGGGTCAGATCAGCGTCAGCTTCGACCAGGGCGCCACGTGGACTCCCACGCACCCGCAGTCGAGCGAAAAGAACCCCCACGGCGTGTATCGGAATGCCATCTTCGACAGCTACTTCGTCCCGGTTCCACGCGGAACTCGAGCCGTCATGTTTTCAGGGCAGGACACGTACTTTTCGTGGTGGTGGGTGAAGGACGCCGCCATCTGGTCGCTCGAGCCTGTGGAAGCCGGCGCAAGCCACAGGTTCGGATCCCAGCAGGCTTCGGCTGCTCCCGCGGCTCCGATCGCAGCGGCACCCCCGATCGCAAGCGCCGGTCAAGACCCATTTATCGCCGCGCAATCGGTAATCCGCCGGTGGGCGGGGAAGGCCTACCGGGCGGTGGGACTGGACAGCGCCGACCTCTCGGCCGCGGCTCTCTTCGGGATCGGGGGCCTGGTGCTGGGGCTGCTCCTGGCCCGCCGAAGACGGGGGGTTCGCCCCCGCTAAGCCCGGCTTCCTCGGCACCCAAGGTGCAAGGAAACTGAAAGCCCCAGCGTTACTGTCTCTGCGAGTTCGCCCTCCGTAGACGCATAAAGGCGACCTCCGGAGGTGCTACATAGTGTTACAACACTGCTATCGCATGCCGTTTCTTGCCCACTCCTTCGTGGCGTCATGCTGAAGGGCTCCCGCGCCCTGTCCCAGCTGCGCTCGAAGCACGTCAGGGTCTTCGTCCTGGTGACCGCTGCGGCGCTGGTGTTGGTGGCAGGCACATCCGATGGTGTGTCCGCCGGACCGGTGCCCTACTCGTTCACATGGCTCGGTACTCCAAGCTCTCCGCAGCCCTGGCACCCAGGGTCAGACTGGCAGCTTTCCATGCATGACCGCGACGCCACCAACACATACGACGCGCCGTACTCGTTCCCGGCTCAGCACGGCGCCAACTGCGGCCCGTTCCAGGGCTTTGGAGTCGGCGGAACGCACGTGGCGAGCACATATGCCGATCTCGCCTACATCTGCAACAACCACATGATGACCGGCATCAACGGCCAGGGCTATGGCGAGATCACCTTCACGCCGGCGCAGCTGGTCGACTGGTCGGCCGGCACGGCCAGCATCACGTGGAGGATGTCCACCTTGCGGACATCGTGCCGCGACTGGTTGAGCTTCAACCTGATGCCTTTCATGGACAACCTGCAGTTCACGGACGGCGTCGGAGTCGATCTCTACGGGGAACCCAAGAACGAGATCCGGATCAACGACGGAGCGAGCTGCCCCAGCGGATTCGCGGGCACTGACTACCGCAACTTTGTTGGCGCTGGCATTGCAGGGTCCGGCGGATCGGTCGAGAGTGTGGTCCCGCAGAGCTCCACGGTACGCAGCCGGTTCGAGCTCGACATCTCGTCGACGCACGTTCGCTTCGGGATGCCTGACTCCAACATCTGGTTTGTGGACGGCAACCTGGCCTCGCCTTTGCCCTACAGCCAAGCCATCTTCCAGTTCGAGCAGCACAGCTACACGCCGGACAAAGAGTGCTCGCCCACCCCGACCTTCTGCCAGGCCAACACATATCACTGGTCGGACGTGACGATCTCCAGCGCCGTGCCGTTCACGATCCTGAACGCGGATGCGTTCCAGGTCGGCGATCCGACTCGCACCAATCCGAGCACGGTCCACTTTCCCGCGCCGGCGCCCGCCAACAGCTTCCTCCGCTTCGAGGAGCTCTCGGGCAATGGGAGCATGACCGTCACCACGAACACCGGCCAACTCCTGCACGTGACGCGACAGCAAGCCGCCGACGGGAATCCCAGCGGCGCACTAACGGATGGTCAGATGGACCTGATCTTCATGAGCATCCCAGCGGGAACGACGAGCGTCACTTTCGCGGCCCAGGACGCCTACTGGTCGTGGTGGATGGCCCGCAACATTGCGATCTGGTCGCAGAGCACGGGGGCGGCGCCTCAGCCGAGCCCCTCGGCCTCACCGTCGCCGAGCCCATCGCCAAGCCCATTGCCGAGCCCGTCGGCGACTCCGTCGCCAAGCCCTCGGCCATCGCCATCCCCATCGCCTTCGCCGAGCCCGATCCCATCACCGTCGCCCTCTCCGATCCCCATCAATGGCATGCCCTGCACGGTGACCATGAACGGCGTTCCGATGGTCGGCACCTGCACCGGCACGTTCCAGCCGCAATGATGCCGTAGAACTTCGACAGAGGCGGGAGCTCCCGAACGGCCGTGGAAGCTCCCGCCTCACCTGTTAATCCAGCGTTAGATCCAGCCTCATTGGATCGTAGTTGACAAGGTGGGGGTTGCCACCAGGCGCCCGGGCCTGTAATACTCTCCCCGCCTTTCTCCGTCCGGATGCCGCGGGCCTGTAGTGCCGGCGAGCTCACGAATAGGAGTCGATCAATTGGTTTCAAGAGTCTTGAGGGTTGCGCTCACTCTCGCACTGGCGTTGGTGCTCACGTCTGTTGTGGCGCCTACCGCGCGACCCGCAAGCGCTTCGAGCAGCTCTCCTTACAGCTTCAACTGGTCCGGCACACCGAGCTCCCCTCAATCCTGGAACCCGCGTTCGGGTTTCGACGTCGTGGTGCATGACCGGGACTTCACGCAGACCTTCAGCCAGCCGTACAGCTTCCAGGCCCAGCACGGCAGCGACTGCTCAGCGTTCCAGGGTTTCGGCGTCGGCGGTACACATGTGGTTCAGAGCTACGCCGATTTGGTTTTCGTCTGCAACAACCACCTGATGACCAGCATCAACGGCCAGGGTTATGGCGAGGTCACCTTCACGCCGGCCGAGCTGTTGGATTGGTCGAACGGACCGGTCAGCGTCACATGGCAGGCCAGCACCCTGCGGACGTCGTGCCGCGACTGGCTCAGCTTCAACGTGATGCCCTTCGCCGACAACCTGATGCTCACCGATGGGATCGGCGTCGACCTGTACGGCGAGCCGCGGAACGAGCTTCTCTTCAACTCGGGAGCGAGCTGCCCCACCAGCTACTCAGGGCAGGACATTCGCAACTTCCAGGCCGCAGGGATTCCAGGTCCAGGGGGTTCTGTCGAGGACGCGGTTGACACTGCGACAGCAGCCTCGGCCAAGAACCGGCAGACCTTCCAGCTCGACATCTCGTCCACGCACGTTCGGTTCGGGATGCCGACAGCCAACAAGTGGTTCGTAGACGGGAACCTCAGCTCGCCGCTGCCGTACAGCCAGGCGATCATCCAGTTCGAGCAGCATTCGTACACGCCTGACAAGGAGTGCAGCGCGGCACCGACCTTCTGCGCCGCCAACACCTGGCATTGGTCGAGCCTGGCAATCTCCAACGCGATCCCGTTCACAATTCTCCGGGCCGACAAGTTCCAGGTTTCCGGGGGCCACACCGCTGACGGCACACCAGACACGGTTACGCTGCCCGCGCCCGCGCCTGCCAACAGCTTCGTCCGCTTTGAGGCCATCTCGGCGACGGGTTCCGTCCAGTTCTCCACCGACAGCGGGAATTCCTGGATCAAGCCTACCCATCAGCAGGCGTCGCAAGACGCACCCGACGGCGCACTCACGGACGGCAAGGTCAGCCTCTACTGGTGGCCGATCCCAGCAGGGGCGACGCAGATCAAGTTCCAGGCCCGCGATGCTTACTGGACGCAGAACGCCATCCGCAACATCTCGGTGTGGTCGGCGGGCGGAGCGGTCACCGTTCCTCCGCCCGGTCAGACTCCCCCACCCGGTCAGACTCCGCCGGCCGGTCAGACTCCACCGGCTGGTCAGACTCCACCGGCTGGTCAGACTCCGCCGGCTGGTCAGACTCCGCCGGCCGGTCAGACTCCGCCGGCCCGACAGACGCCGCCAGCAGGCGGGGGTTCGGGCGATGGCGAAACGGACGGATCAGGCTCGGGTCAGCCTGGCTCCGAGCCGCCTGAACCCGCGACCCCCCCGACGGGCGAGGTCCTTTCCGACGTGCTCGTCGGTCTGACCGCGACCATCGAACGCGCGACGACCACCCTCATCCACAGCCTGACTTTGACCCTCGAACACGTCACGGGTACGCTCATCGGCAGAAGCTAGCCGGCTGTAGTCGCCGCCGACAACTCGATCGCCCCGTGGGAGTTTTCGGTGCCCAGGCCAAGCGTCCAGGCCAGTCGCCGGGCGTACACCTGGACCGAATAGCAAGCCTGGACGGCTCGACGAGCATTAGCGCCCAGGCGGGCTCGTTCGGCCGGATCTTTGAGCAGGCTGAAGATCGCTTCTCTGAGCGCCAGTGGATCGCCAGGCGGAACGAGCAGGCCGGTGTACCCGTCGCGAACTGCGGGCTGACGGCCATCGGTTTTCGTTGTGACCACCGCCTTGCCCATGGCCATCGCCTCCAGCACGCTCGTTATCCCTGCCTGGAAGTCGGTCTGGAGGACCGGGATCACCACCACCTGGGCTCGAGCATAGGTTTGCCTCAACTCCTGATAGTCCAGCTGCCGGCAGTCGAAGTTGGCCGGCCACGTCGCAGGTGCGCTCCAGCTGGATCCCGGCGAAAATCGACTGCCGCCCGCGATGAACACCTGGACCGGCAGGTCTACGCAGGCCGCGGCCAGCGTCGAATAGTCCCGGTGCTCTCTACCCGCCGCCACGATCAACGGCTCCTCTGCCGCCGGCTGCGGCTGCCAGAACTCGGGGTCGACGCCGTAAGGGACCTCCTCGAGTCGTGATCTGGCAACGCCGAGCATCGACTCCGCCAGCTCTCGCTGACGAGGAGAGTGCACCACCAGCGCCGATATTCCGAGCTGAGCATTGAGCATTGCGAACGCTCGCGCCTTGCGCGGCGTGCTGAGGTGATGCGCTATCACGACATGGGCTGCGCGCAGGCCGAGCGCGCGCTTGGCGAGCGCAAGCGGCAAGCCAACGTGCTCCCCATCCGAAAGCAGGACGTCGTACCGGGCTGCCCGCCGCACCGCGGCCATCACATGCTGAATCGAACGGATCCTGGATCGGGCATGTCCATGACCAGCCAGCTGCGACCAGTCGAGCAGATCGACGCCGTAGTCCTTTTCCAGCACGAGGTACTCCGGAAGCGGACAACCGTCGCTCAGCGCCATCGAACGCTTGCGCTCGTCGACGCGGTCGGAGACGAGCATCAGCGCTCGGCGGAGAGTCACTTGATGGCGGCGACCGGCAAGGTTTCGATGAGCGCCGGCCGGAGCGGAGGTGCCGTCCACGTTTTCTCGTCCTCGCCAAGCAAGACGCTGTTGACGACCTCGACTCCCTGCATCACGGAGTGGTCCATGTTGCTGATCTCGTAGCGCCACGCTCCGAAACGACCCCTCGAGTAGATGTCGCGGCTCATCAGGTACGGCTGGATCTCCGCGAGCGCGCGGTCGCGGGTGAGCGTGGGGACCGGATAGAAGTACGGAACGTCGGTTGTGTGCGTGGCGACGATTCGGTCGCGATCCGAGGGCTGGATCAGCCGCGTGGCGACAAGGCCGTCCACCACGCGATCGACGATCGTGGCGCGGTCTTCCGGCTTGTGGTCCGAATATGAGGTTTCAGTCAGCAGCAGAAAGTGACCCTCGGGCGCAATGTTGGGGGAATAGTTGGACAGGTACGTCACCCGGTAGAAAGGAGCATCCGACTCGGGGAAATATGTCCAGCACTTGTTGCTGGGACACGGGCCCTCAATGCCGACGCCGACCACCAGACCGTGGCTGTGGTGGAGTCCGGAGGTGGCGGCCAGCTGCGCGGCCGGAAGCGGCCGGATCACCTTCAGCAGCTCCGGAATCGGCATGGCGGAGATGAGGACGTCGTAGCGATCGACCGCGCCGTCCGACAAGCGAACGAGCTTCCGCTCTGCGTCGATCTCGACGACCTCCCGGCGCAGCTCGAGGTGCTCACGCACGTACGGTTCGAAGGGGCGGTAGAGGCCGCCTGTGCCGCCGTAGAGCGGGTACTTGAACTTGTTGTTGGGCCCCCAGCTGAGCTCGTCCTGCTCGTTGACGATGTTGGCCAGGACGCGCTTGAGATCGATGACGCTGACGCGTTCCGAGATCCACTCCTTGCTCATCATCTCGAGGGGATGGGCCCAGACCTTGAAGTTGTACGGGCGCATGAAGTGCTTCGCGATGCCCGCGCCGAAGGTCGCATTGACCCACGCCCCGAAATCGCGTGCGTCCCGAGGGTCCATCTGCTGCGCATCGACCAGGCCGCTCAAGCATTCGATCAACGTCTCTCGCGGGAGGTGGCGGATGTTGTTCTGCAGCGGGTAGGGGATCCAGCGCCCCGCCATCCAGATCCAGCTCTCGCGCATGAGCTCCGTGTAGTCATCGCCGAGCATCCGATCGACCAGCTGGTCGAAGTACTTGTAGTGGGAGAACATGACGTGGCCGCCGATGTCGTACGTGAAGCCCGCGGCGTCGCGGAAGCTGCTCGCCAGGCCACCAAGGAAATCGTTCCGCTCGTAGACGACGAAGTCGCGGTGACCGAGCTCTTGCAGGCGGTAGGCGGCGCCCAATCCAACAGGGCCGGCTCCGATGATCACGATGCGCATAGGTTTTGTACCGGGTTCGAGCCGGCGATTCGAGTCTATTTCGTGGGCTGCGCGGCTCCCATGGGCAGTGCCGCTGGGGTCCGGGACAGGAGCCCAGCACGGAGCACCGCAGGGACCAGTTCGGGTATGCGACCGGCGGCGTCGATCATGCCCAGCATGGCGCCGAAGAAGATCATGTTTCGATAGTTCTCGAGCTGTAGGTCGCCAAAGCCGACGATCAGCTCGGCGGCGATGGCGGCCACCGCGAACGCGGCGAACCCGCGGAGGAATGGGTCGGTCCGGGTTCGGAACAGTGAGATCGCCTCGATAAGGCTGGTGCCCACCAGCGCCCAGAACACCGCCATGCCGAGCAAGCCCATGCGCATCGCCACCCAGAGCAGGCTGTTGTGCGGGATGTACTGCCAGAAGGGATATGACTGGGAGATGTCCGCCATCGGATAGACCACCAGCATGGGAAGGCCGAAACCGATCCCTAACGGGACGTCTGTTCGGTACGTTGCGATCAGGTTCGCGTTCTCGTTCTCCCTGTAGAGGTTCGAGCTGTAGTCCCGCTGATCCGGTTCGCCGAGGATCGAGTGCACTGGGCGCACCAGTTGCGCGGCCAGACCGTACTGCTGGTTCCAGTAGGTGGCGGTGAAGACTCCCAACACGATCACTGCGACAGCTGAGATGACGATCAGCCGTTTGCGGAGCCTCGGTTCGAACCAGATGGCCAGCCCTGTCACGACCGCCAGCCCGGCCCAGAGCGCCAGCATCGCGGCCCTCCTCTGGTTCTCCACCAGCACCACAAAGACAACCGGTAAGAACAGCAGCATCGGGACCACGAGCTTTGGTCTCCAGTACCAAATGCACGCGGCCACAGTGGCGATCACAAGCAGCGCGAGGAAGTACGACTCCTCGTGGGCCAGGATCGCTTCAGCGCCTCCGAGGTCCTGGTGCAGCGTGAAGAAGTATCGGTTGTAGCCGATGGCGGCCTTGATCGCCGCTCCGGCGACGAAGATGCCCGCCACCACCAGGAACTGGCGCCGCTCACGCAGCAGCGTGGCGGCCATCACATAGATCAGAAAGGCGTACACCTGCGGCCGCAACTCCCACAGAGAGACGTTGAAGTCGCCGCCGCTCGCCAGGCCGTGCAGCTCGGCCAGGCCAACCACGGCGATATAGGCCAGATACGGGCGGAAGATCCGTGCCTCCTTGAGCCTCTGCCAGCCACCTGACGAAGCGCTCGTCAACCAGGCCAGGAGGGCGACGCCCATGAAAACCTCGGCTGGGCTGCCCGAGAAACCTCTGAGCCCGGCCGTGTTGTTCAGGTTGAGGAAGAACGGCAGCTGGTCGGTCAGAGAATCGGGAAAACCGAGCGGGAAGATCTCGATCATCACGGCCGCGCCCACCAGCACATACAGGCCGATGACCGGACGCCTCCAGATCACCGGCACCATGAGGACGGCCGCCGCCGCCGCCAGGATCACCACGGCGCTACCTCAGCTGCCAGAAGGAGGCCGCGACCGCGGCCGCCGCCAGGATCACATAGGTACGCGCGTCGGCCCGCTTACCGCTGAGACCGATCAGCAGCGCGATCACCACGACGATTACGAAAGGCACGGCTCAGAAGAGCCGGCGGAGCCAGCCCGGCGTGCGGAAATCGGTTCCGTTCAGGATGAGGCCGCTGATCCGCTCCCTGCCCAGGAGGAAGATCAGTCGCTCCAGGTCCTCCACGGAGGTCTCGCCGTACCGCGCGACGACCAGGATGCGTTCCGCCAATCGCGAGGCCAGCGAGCTGTAGGCGATGTCCAGCATGGGCGGCAGATCGAGCACGATGTTGCGGAATCTCTGAGTGAGGTCGGCGATCACGTTCGTCTCGCTGATCTGGTAGAGCAGTCGCGCCGGATCCGGATGCGGCGCGCCCGCGGGGATCACGACCAGCTGGGGCAGATAGGGGACTCTGATGATTCGCAGCGCCGCCGTGTTGTCGAGCCACTCGGTGAGGCCACGCTCGGCGGGAACTCCAAAGAAGTCGCAGAATGACGGCCGCTCCAGCTCACACTCCACCAGCAGCGTCGGCTCGCGGGTGTCGGCGGCGATGGCGGTCGCGATCCCGATTGCCACGGAGCTCTTGCCCTCACCGTGCGAGGCGCTCGTCACGCCGATCACCCGGTGGTCGGTGTCCTGCCGGGCTGAAAGGTATGCTCGCCGGCAGCGATCAATGAACCAGGGCGGGAGACCTACCGGCTTGGCCGCCTCGGGCGGGCGGATGATGAACCCTGGTCCAATGCGGCGCACGTCCATCGCGGCATCGATCGTCTGGAGCAGATCCTTGGCGGCTGACTGCAGGGATGCCTCTGCCAAGGCTCAGATCCTCTCTGCTGGTGAAAGGCGGGGGATCGTCGTGACCACCGAGATCTGAAGACGCTTCTCGACCTCGCGCGGATCTCGCGCGGTCTTGTCGACCCAGGCCAGGATGAAAAGATAGGCGAGGCCGACCGCGAAGCAGCAACCCGCTGCGATGACCGCCGTTCGTTTCGACGAGCCATCGCCGGTGAGTCCGGTGCCGACGACCTGGGGCGGGTCCACGACGCGAGGGCCCGACTCGATCACCGAGGTCGAGACGCTCGAGACGTACCGATCGCGGTCAAGGCTCGTCTGAAGGTCGCTCACCTTTGCTCGCAGCTGGTCGCGCGTGGCCAGGAGGCGTGCGAGCTCAGGGCCGTTGTTGTCAGGGATCGGGTCCACCTTGATGGTCGGGTTGTTGACGAGATAGGTCTGCAGCGCTGATTCCGCGGCGGCGAGGCCGGCCTCGGCGTCCTTCAGCTGGCCGCTCACGAAGGCCATGCCGGCGGTGGCCTGGTCCTTTTCGAACTGGATCTGCAGCTGCTTGAGCACGTCCATTGCCGTGTTCACGATCGCCACGCAGATTGGGGGGCGGTCGCAGACGGCGCTGACCACGACCAGGTGTGTGCCGATCGACGTGATCGTGAGCTTGCTTGAAGTCAGGGCGCGAATCCGGGCGCCGGGATCCGCCACCGCGGGTGCCAACCCGTCGTAAAGCGCGTTGCCGAAAGCCCGCGTTTCCAGCAGCTGGTTCAGGCTGTCGGCCTCGTTCTGGGCCGGCGTCAGGTACTGGTTCCAGCCGCTGGGGGTAGAGCCAGAGCCGAAGTAACTGGGATTGTCCACCCAGATCTGCGCGGTGGCTTTGTAGGTCGGGAAGAGAAGGATCGTGCCGATGCCGGCGATGGCAGGCACCAACACCAGCAGGATCGCGAAGCGAACCCGGAAACGGAAAAGGATCTCGAGATATTTGACCATCCTTGAGGCCGCCGGCAGGCCGCGCGAGGGCCGGCTGAGCGGCTTCGCCATCGTAGGAGCCACAGGGCGCGCGGGACATGGGTAGGTCGTCCCGAGGTCGGCGGGACAACGACCCAACCCACGCTGCACCGAGGCTCGTCCCCTTTTAAGCCCAGGCCGGCTTGGGACGGGTGCCTCATGCGCCCCGAACGGCCCTTTTCTAGTCTGTGGGCAGATCAGAGGCCGGGAGGGATTTCATGATTCAAGACGTCGTCAAGCGCGGGCTCGACGCGAGCCATAGCAAGCAGAGCACGCATGCGTTCGTGTCCTCATTGGGCGTACCGGACCTGAAGGCCCACACCAGCCCGTTCGACCCGGGCTACGACGTTCAGACCGTCATCAGCCACCTCGAGCAGAGCCACCATCTAATCAGCCGCTTGAAGCTCTCGATGGCCTGCTGGCTCATTGCCGACGAGTCCGCCACCAGGGCCAAGATCGCAGCCGCGAAAAGGCTGGGCGTGCCCCTGGCGACCGGTGGCGGGCCCTTCGAGATCTCGGAGGACAAAGGCCGGCTTCAGGGTTTCTTTGAGCTGGTCGCGTCGCTGGGCGTGGACCGGGTCGAGGCGGGCGAGGGCTTCACGCGATTGACCAAGCCGCCCAAAGAATATGTTCGCCTGGCCGAGCGCTGCGGTTTGTCGGTACAGATGGAGCTGGGCGACAAGCATGCGGGCGCTTTCACGCCAGCCGTCGTGGCCGAGCTGATCGACGACGGTTACCGATGGCTCGACGCCGGGGCGCAAGCCCTCGTCGTCGAGGCCCGCGAGAGCGCTCAGCAGGTGGGGTTGTTCGACGACAGCGGCAAGCTCAACTTCGAGGCGGCCGAGGCATTCGCGGCCGCGTTTGGGATGGAAAAGACGATTTTCGAGGCCCCCAACAAGCGCAGCCAGTTCGATTTCTTACGCCACTTCGGCAACCAGGTCAACCTCAGCAACGTCAGGCTGGAGGAGCTCCTCCGCGTAGAGATCTACAGGCGGGGCCTGCACTCCGACGCCTACGCCCACGAGCTCGCTCCCCGTCCCGTGCCGGCGGCCTAGCCATGGACCGCACGTTCGTCATCGACGCGCTGCCAGAGCGCGCGAACCGGTACCGCGACACGCACGCGATCGTGGTCGTGGATGTGTTCCGGGCCACGACTGTCATCGTCACAGCCCTCAGCCACGGTCACCGGATCTATCCAGTGGCGAGCGTAGACGAGGCGGCGATGGTCGCCAGGCAGCTCAAGAATCCGATCCTGGCGGGCGAGCAGGGTGGTGTCAAACCTGACGGCTTCGACCTGAACAACTCGCCGGCGGCGGTATCCCTTCTGGACGGCTCGAACCCGATCGTCCTGCTGTCATCCGCGGGAACGCAATTGCTTGCGCATGCCCGGGGCGCCTCGGCCATCTACGTCGCGTGCTTGCGGAACTTCACCGCGACCGCCAATCAGATCGCATTCGCCGACCGGAGAGTCGCGCTGATCGGCGCCGGCACCCGGGGGGAGGCGCGTCCTGAGGATCAGATGGTGTGCGCCTGGATCGGTCTTCGGCTGCTTGCCCACGGCTTCCGTGCTGAGAACGAAGCCACGCTCGAGGAGGTGGCCGCGTGGGACGGCGCTGGAGTCGAAATGATCACATCCAGCCCCAGTGCGGAATACCTGCGTGACTCCAACCAGACTCAGGACATCGACTTCGTGCTCCGGCACGTGGACGACGTCGACGCGATTGCCCTTTACAACGGCCAGCAGGTGAGCCTGCTCTCTGCCGGCGACGAGGAGCGCGCGGGCCTCTCAGTTCAAGCCACTTGATCTGGGAACCGACCCAACCGCAGAAGCCAGAGCCTGGTCCGCAAGCGATTGTGGATGCGTTCTTCGACCAGGACGCGGCGAACTGGGAGGCGATCTACGAGCGTCATGACGTGTTCAGCGTCATCCACCAGCACCGCCGGCAGATCGCCCTGGGCTGGGTCCAGAATCTGGATCTGAGCCCGGCCACGCGGGTTCTCGAGGTCGGTTGCGGCGCCGGTTTGCTGTCAGTCGAGCTGGCCCGTCGCGGTTACGACGTCGCGTCGGTCGATTCCACCCCGGCAATGGTGGACCTGGCCCGCCGGAACGTCGTCCGAGCCGGTGTGAATGTTTCGATCGAAACGGCTGACGCTCATCATCTGGAAGGCCACCCCGACGAGTCGTACGGGCTGGTGATCGCGCTTGGTGTCATCCCGTGGCTCCACTCGCCTGAGGTCGCCGTCGCCGAGATGTCGCGCCTGCTTCAGCGCGGCGGCCATTTGATCGTCAACGCCGACAACCGCGCTCGCCTGAATCACCTGATCGACCCCATGCTGAATCCGGCGCTAGGCCCTGCCCGCCGCGCTGCCAGGGCGCTGCTGAAAAGGGGCAGGCCGCACTCCCAGGCAACACCGGTCAGCGTGTTGCACTGGCCCCGCCAATTCGACGCGATTCTTGCCCGCCATCATCTATACAAGACGCGCGCTCTGACGTTCGGCTTCGGCCCCTTCTCGTTCATGGGCCGCAGGCTAGGGTCGGAAGGGGGCTCGGTGCGCTTGCACCTCAAGGTTCAGTCGCTGGCCGACCGCGGGCTTCCGCTGCTGCGTTCGATGGGGGCTCAGTACATCGTCCTTGCCCGGAAGGAAGGACCGGATGGCCGGCGACGGTGAGCCAGGAGCTTTGACCGAGCTCGCGCTGCGCAGCGGCGCGTGGTACGGCGACCGGATGATCGCCCTCGACATCCCCAGCAGCTGGCACTTGAGGACATTCTGGCCGCAAACCCCGCGTCCGCTGTCCGAGTCCGAGCTCGCGGCAGCCTTCGAGGCGCCGGTCGGACAACCACCGATCCGCGAGCTGGCGCGAGGCAAGCGCAGGCCCGTCATCATCGTTGACGACCTCACCAGGCCGACTCCGGCGCACCGAGTGATGCCGCTGATCTTGAAGCAGCTGCACGAAGCCGGGGTTGGTGCCGACCAGGTGACCGTGGTGATGGGTGGCGGCACCCACCGGCCCGCCACGCTCCAGCAGATGCTGCTCAAGGTTGGCCCCACGGCCCAACGTTGCCGCTTGATCGCGCACGACCCCAGAGCCGATACCGCCTGGATCGGGCGCACATCGTTCGGTTCGCCGGTCATCGTCAACCGTGAAGTCGCGGCGAGTGACCTGTTGATTGGAATCGGCGGGATCTACCCGCAGCACTCCGTGGGTTTCGGCGGCGGCTCCAAGCTGCTGCTCGGCGTGCTTGGAAAGCGCTCGATCGTGAGCCTCCATTACGGCCACGGGAGTGTCGCCGGGAGCTACGACGTCGACAATGATTTCCGGCGAGATCTCGACGAGATGGCCCGGCTCGTCGGGTTGAAGACGGTGATCACTCTCCATGTCAACGCTGATCGCGAAGTCGTGAGAGCGGTGAGCGGCGACCATAACTCCTACTACCTGGACGGAGTCGCCTTCTCACGCCATGCCTACGGCGCACCCGCACCGGGCGATGCCGATGTCGTGGTCGTCAACGCATACCCAGCCGACGTTTCCCTCACTTTCACTCGCAGCAAGGGGATGGCGCCACTCCAACTCGCCCAGGCCGGCGCCTCGCGAATTCTCATCTCGGCGTGCAGCGAGGGACTCGGCTACCACGGTCTGTTCCCGTTCATGAATGGGCCAGCTTTCGAGAAGCAGATCCACAACCTCCGCCGTCTCTCGGTCATCAAGCCCTCGTCCGTGCTCCCGAAGCTCGCACGTCGCGCTCTGGGGGTCGCAGGCAGGGCACGCCGCCAGATGGTCGCAGCCAGGAATGCTCCGGTAGCCATGACCAGACCCCGAGGGGTCAGACCGCAACCGGGACCACTGCGCGAGGTCTGGCTCCACTCTCCCGTCGGCAGGCCGGTTTCGCTGCCGCCGTCAATCCCTGGCATGGTTGCCGTCGACTCGTGGGCTGAGGTCTTGAGGAGCGTCGACCGGGAGCAGGGCGGTAGGCGCGGCCTCGATGTCGCAGTGTATCCGTGTGCGCCGCTCC
>WNFG01001157.1_pt1 | contig 23168 bp, 22 predicted proteins | sample 5400431 | NCBI WGS metagenome assembly WNFG01 (sample SAMN13153346, study PRJNA577476) | soil metagenome | isolation source: 120 cm saprolite under Douglas fir tree site 2 hole 3 replicate 2 | place: USA:California | collected 2015-04-18 | reverse complement strand
ACGTGAACTGCCGGTCTGCGGATAGGAATGATCGCCCCCTGACGTGTGTCAACATGAACGTGGGCCGCGCGAAACGCGACTTCCTGTTGCACAAAACGCACGAACTCCTGCATCTGCCGGTTCATCTCTTCCATGCGTTCGCGCATGTTCAGGATGATCCCGATCCCCGCGATGTTCACGCCCAGATCGCGGGCCAGCGAAAGAATGAACTCAAGCCGAGCCAAGTCTTCTTCCGTGTAGAGACGCGTGTTGCCTTCCGTGCGCGAGGGCTTCAACAGACCTTCGCGCTCATAGAGCCGGAGCGTCTGCGGATGAATCCCGTACATTTCCGCGACCGAGGAGATCATGTACGCGCCTTTGGACCTGCGTTTTGCGCTCATGGTTGGCTCATACCTTCGTCCATAATTCCGCTCTGGGATCTTCAGGATTCAGTTTCTGCAATTCCTGCCACAGCTCGCGGGCTTTTAGATCGCGCGCTTCCGGCACGACGATCTTGATCTCGACAATCTGATCCCCGCGGCGGCCGTCTTGAGTTGCAGAAGGCACGCCCTTGTCGCGGAGACGCAATTTCTGTCCGCTCTGTGTGCCTGGCGGGACGCGCAACTGCGAGCGGCCGTCAATGGTCGGCACTTCAATCCTGGTGCCGAGCGCCGCTTCCGGCGCGGTCACCGGGACCGTCACGTAGATATCGTCACCCTCGCGGCGGAACACCGGATGCTCGCCCACCTTCATGATGATGTAGAGATCGCCTGGCGGTCCGCCATTCAGTCCCGCGTTGCCCTTGCCGGCAATGCGAATGCGCTGGCCGTCACGCGTGCCCGGCTTCACCCGGATCTCGAGTGGCTCGGTGCGCATAACCACGCCTTCGCCGTGACATGTAGGACAGATGCTCTGTGCCTTGCCGGTGTGTTGACCTGATATTCAAGATCGGACCCCGCTTCAGGGTGCTGGGTTACCGCGCTTCCGGGGCCGCGTCCGCTAAACATGCTGGAGAAAATGTCGCGGAAGCCGCCACCACCGCCGCTGGTGCGCTGTCTGCCTCCGCCGCCGGTGAAATCAGAAAAATCAAATCCGCCGAAATCAAATGGCGCACCCTGACTGCTGCCGCCACCTGGCGACGGTCCAGCGCCGAAACCGCCTGCGCCAAATCCTCCGCCACGCGCGTAGGCTTCCGCCGCCGCGGGATCGATGTTGTCGGAATAGAAGCCGAGCTGGTCGTAGATCTTGCGCTTCTTGGGATCGCTCAGTACATCGTTGGCTTCAGAGAGTTCTTTGAACTTCTCTTCAGCTTTTTTGTCGTTGGGATTTACGTCAGGATGGTATTTGCGAGCAAGCTTGCGAAAAGCTTTACGGATTTCTTCCTGGGAAGCGGTCTTCTTCACGCCCAGGACGCCGTAATAGTCTTTTTGCTGAGTTGTCGCCATAGACCAGTCTATCTAACCCTGTAATCGTGAGCGGGCTACTTGGCGCCCGCATCCGGCACCTTGGTCGCTTGCCACGCCACCACTTGCCATTTTCCATTGCGCTTCAGGAACGTACCGGTGTTGCGGTAGTACGTGGCTTGGTTCTTTCCGCTGTCCTGCGTGCTCATGATCAGACGGAAATTGACTACTGCCATGTTGCCGTACGGATGTACGGTAAAATCATCCGCCGCGAACGTGGCCGTGGGTTCGTTGGCCGCGCGAACGTCGATGTTCTTGATGATGTCCGCCTTGGTCACGGTCACGCCGGCCGAGCGGGTGTAAATAATGTCATCGGCAAAGAAGTTGTCGAAGGTCTGCTTCTCGCCCCTGGGCACAGCGGCAAGAAAATCGCGGACCATCTGGGTGACAATCTTCACCGTGGCGCTCTCTTGCTGCGTCATTGCGGTCCTGGCCGGGAGCTCGGCTTTCGCCACAACGCCCGAGGCCAGCGCCGGAAGAAGAGCAGCCACAGCAAACATCCGCAAACCACGACGCTTCATGTATTTCATGCACGCTCCAAATCGGTTGTAATTTAGGCCGCGCCAACTTCCTGGATCATGAAAGTCGAGTCCGGGTCTGCTTGCGTGGCGCGGTCGATCATCTGCTGCGCCGCTTCAAACGAATAGAGCCCGGGCATTGCGATCCAGTTGGCGATCTCGTTCAAACCTTGTGCAACTCTGACTATTAGATACTGCTTCACCTTTTTCCCTTTTATTGATCTGGCTTCGCCCCTTCGGGGCTCGGCCGAAACTATTTATGAATGCTTTCCCAGCGCTTAACGCGCTGGGCTACGTAATGTCGCGCCTTCGGCGCTGGAGCATAGACAGCACACACAGTTGACGGCTCGTCAGGCCTTCGGAAGCAGCCACTGATCAGCGTTTATCGGCGCCGATCAGCGGCTTTGTCTTATTTCTTGTCTTCGACGTCCACGTACTCGGCGTCAATCACGCCTTCGTCTTTCTTCTGTTGCTGTTGACCATTGGCAGCGCCATCGCCACCCTGGGCCGCACCATCACCTGCTCCTGGCGTGCCGCCTTGCGGTTGCGCGGTCTTGTACATGGCCTCCGCCAGTTTGTGCGAAGCCTGGGTCAGCCGTTCGCGCGCCGCGTTCATAGCGGTTGCGTCGGTGCCTTCCAGGGCTTTCTTGGCGTCCGCCAGAGCGGACTCCACGTTGGTGCGGTCGTCGCCGGAGATCTTGTCGCCATTTTCTTTCAACATCTTTTCAATGTTGTAGACCAGGCCATCAAGTTGATTACGGGCCTCAATCTCCTCGCGCTTGGCTTTGTCTTCCGCCGCGTGCGCGTCGGCTTCCTTGGCCATGCGGTCAACTTCCTCTTTGCTCAGGCCGGAAGAGGAGGTAATCGTGATCTTCTGGTCTTTGCCCGTCGCGCGGTCTTTCGCCGCGACGTTGAGGATGCCGTTGGCGTCAATATCAAACGTGACTTCAACCTGTGGCACACCTCTTGGCGCCGGTGGAATCCCGGTCAGATGGAACTTGCCTAGCGTCCGGTTGTCGCGCGCGAGCGGACGCTCTCCCTGCAAGACATGGATTTCTACTGAAGTCTGGCTGTCCGCCGCGGTGGAGAAGGTCTCCGTCTTGCGCGTCGGAATGGTCGTATTCCGCGGGATCATCGGTGTAGCCACACCGCCAAGCGTTTCGATGGCTAGGGTCAGCGGTGTCACGTCGAGCAGGAGCAGGTCTTTCACGTCTCCTGCCAGCACGCCCGCCTGGACCGCGGCGCCGATCGCTACTACTTCGTCAGGATTCACGCCCTTGTGCGGCTCTTTGCCGAACAGGTCTTTCACCAGTTGCTGTATGCGAGGCATGCGGGTCTGTCCGCCGACGAGCACTACTTCGTCGATGTCCTTGGTCTCGACGCCCGCGTCTTTCATGGCCTGCTTTGACGGATTCACCGAGCGCTGAATGATGTCTTCAACCATCTGCTCCAGCTTGGTCCGAGTCAGTTTCTTGACCAGGTGCTTGGGGCCGCTCGCGTCCGCCGTGATGAATGGCAAGTTGATCTCGGTTTCCATGGTGGTGGAAAGCTCGATCTTGGCTTTTTCGGCCGCATCTCGCAGACGCTGCAAGGCCATCTCGTTGCCCTTGGAGCGCAGGTCGAGTCCTTCATCTTTCTTGAATTCGTCCACCAGCCATTCCACGATGCGTTGGTCGAGGTTGTCGCCGCCAAGGTGGGTATCACCGTTGGTGGATTTGACCTCGATCACGCCTTCGCCGACTTCGAGAATGGAAATATCGAATGTGCCGCCGCCGAAGTCGTACACGGCGATGGTTTCGTCCTTCTTCTTGTCCAGACCGTAGGCCAGCGCGGCCGCGGTGGGTTCGTTGACGATACGCTTTACGTCAAGACCGGCAATCTTGCCTGCGTCCTTGGTGGCCTGGCGTTGTGCGTCATTGAAGTATGCAGGAACCGTAATCACGGCTTCACTGACAGACTGGCCAAGATAGTTCTCCGCCGCCTTCTTGAGCTTCTGCAGGATCATCGCCGAGATCTGCGGCGGCGTGTACTCCTTGCCTTGGGCCAGCACGGCCACATGGTCGCCCTGACGGACAACTTTGTAAGGCACCATCTTCATTTCTTCGCTGACTTCGTCGTAGCGGCGGCCCATGAAGCGCTTGATCGAATAAACGGTATTTTCAGGATTGGTAATGGCCTGGCGCTTGGCAACCTGTCCAACTAAACGCTCGCCCGACTTGGTAAACGCAACCACGGATGGCGTGGTCCGCCCCCCTTCTTCGTTTTCGATAACCTTGGGCTCGCCGCCCTCCATGACCGCGACCACGGAGTTCGTCGTGCCTAAGTCAATTCCTATGATTTTCCCCATTGCTCGACTCCTTTCAGCCTATAAGTGCTTGCAAATGAACAGAGTTGCTCACTATCAACAACCCCATTATGAGAGTTGAGTGAGTTATTGTCAACTATTAGATGGAGGTCGCGGGGCCCGCGATGCAGGTGTTTCAGGGGGGCTTTTAGGGGATAGTCTTCACGGCCGCAGAATGGCTCGCATAGGCCCGATCAAGCCGGGTTGCAAGAATTCGTCTTTCGTCGGCCGGAAGAAACGCCGCACGCAAAGCTTCCCGGTTACAGCGATAGAATTCATCTGCCGCCCAGGCAAAAGCTTCTTCCAGACGGCAGTATTCGCGATCCAACGTCGTATCGCCGATCGTCCGGCAATCGGTATTGATGCCGAGTGATACTCCATCCCGGTACAGACGGTCGACCGGATGCCGCCTTAGGTCCGCGCACATGTTGGTCTGGACGTTGCTGCTGGGACAGACTTCCAGATGGATGGCGTGCTGCTTGAGGTGTTGGACCAGTGCAGAATCTTCGCCGCTGCGCACACCATGGCCGATGCGTGATGGCTTGAGCAGGCGTAGCGTCTCCCATACGCTCTCCGCGCCCGCCCCTTCACCGGCGTGGGCGGTCGCAAACAATCCGTGCTCGTGGGCATAGTCGTATGCGGGCTGATGCGGCTCCAGAGAATAGGCGGCTTCGTCCCCGGCGATGTCGAGCCCTGCCACGGTGCTTCCGCGAAACTGCCTGACCAGTTCCGCCGTTTTCATGCTCTGTTCGCGGGAGTAGTGCCGCAGAGTGCAGAGAAGCACGCGGGCTTCGATTCCTGTCGCACGAATCTGCGACTCGACTTCCCCATTCACCACGGCGACTACTTTTTCCGGTGTGAGGCCTTTGTCCAGATGTAGAAGCGGGGCAAAGCGCATTTCAGCATAGATCACGTTGTCGGCAGCGAGCTGCTCGAACAGGTCTGCCACTACGAGTCGGAGCGCCTCTTCCGTTTGCATCAGGGCGACCAGATACGGCGCCCGCGTAAGAAATTCAGACAGGCTGCTGCACTTGCTGGGAGCCACGTAAGTGTGCCGGAATTCCTCCTGGGTTGTGCCTGGCCGGAGGTGGGAAACGACTTTGTAACTCAGGGAACAATCAAGGTGGAGGTGGAGTTCGACCTTAGGCAGCGACTGCATGGCATATTTTAGCGCGTCCAGCGCATGAGGAATTGTGAAATCCCGTCGCGCAAGCCAGGATTTACCACAAAAGGTCGCAATGGGCGCAAAAGGAAAACAGAAAGGGACAAAGGCCAGTTCCCCGACGTTATGCGTTACTCCACCGTGACCGATTTGGCCAGATTCCGCGGCTGATCGACGTCGCAACCGCGGCGGACGGCGATGTGATATGCCAGCAATTGCAGCGGCACTACTTCAAGAATGGGCAACAGCAATTCCGGCGCCTCGGGCACGTAAATGACGTGATCGACGGATTCTTTGATCTCTTCGTCACCCTCTGTCGCAATGGCAATCACCTGCCCGGACCGCGCTTTTACTTCCTTGATGTTCGAAACGGTCTTCTCATAGCGCAGGACAGAGTTGGAATCATTGTTGTCTTTAGTCGCGATGATCACGACAGGAAGATTTTCATCAATCAGCGCGTTCGGGCCATGCTTCATCTCGCCGGCGGGATAGCCCTCGGCGTGTATATAAGAGATTTCTTTCAACTTGAGCGCGCCTTCGAGCGCGATGGGGTAGTGAATACCGCGGGCCAGGAAGAGGAAATCCTGGGCGCGGGAATATTGCTTGGCCAGGGCTTCGATTTCTTCATCTCGCGTGAGCAGCGTTTCCAGCTTGCCCGGAAGATTGGTGAGTTCTTGAATGTATTGTCGCGCCTGGTCTTTGGGTGTAACTCCGCGAAGCTCGCCCAGGTAGAGCGCCAGCAGGAACAGCGCTGTCAGTTGCGCGGTAAATGCCTTGGTGGAAGCTACGCCGATCTCCGGCCCTGCATGCGTGTAAACCGTCCCGGCGGCTTCGCGCGCAATCATCGCCCCGACTACATTGCAGATCGCCAGGGTCTTGCAGCCTTTCTGCTTGGCTTCACGCTGCGCGGCGATGGTGTCGGCAGTTTCGCCGGACTGGGTAATCAGCAGGGCGATTTCTCTCGCTGACGTAATCGGGTCACGATAGCGCCACTCGCTGGCATAGTCCACTTCCACGGGAATGCGCGCCAGCCGCTCGATCATGAATTTTCCGGCGAGTCCGGCATGCCAACTCGTGCCGCAAGCGGCAATCGTGATCTTTTCCACTCTGCGGAACTCGTCTTCGCTGATCGCCATCTCTTCCAGGTAGACCTGGCCGGAATCGAGTGACATCCGGCCCAGCGCAGTCTCTCGCACGGCGCGCGGCTGCTCGTAAATCTCCTTGAGCATGAAGTGCTTAAATCCGCCCTTTTCCGCCATGATGGGGTCCCAGGTAATATGCTGCGCTTTGCGGGTTACCGGCTTGCCGTCAAAATCCATCACCTGCACGCCGCTGGGCGTGATTACGGAAAGATCGCCGTCTTCCAGGAAGAAAAGGTCCCGCGTATGGGAGAGGATGGCCGGGATATCCGACGCGACAAAGTATTCGTCCTTGCCCAGACCGATCACTAATGGCGGGCCACTGCGGGCGCCCACGACTTTGTCGGGTTCGTCGGCCGACATCACTACCAGCGCAAAGACCCCGCCAAGTTCCTTGACCGCCATACGCACCGCTTCTTCCAGGCTCGGCCGGTGTCCATTGGATTTGCGGAAGTGCTTCTCGATCAGGTGGGCAATGACTTCAGTATCCGTCTCGGTGGAAAACGTATGGCCCTCTTCGATGAGTTTTCGCTTCAGTCCGAGATAATTTTCGATAATGCCGTTGTGCACGACCACGATCTTGCCGGTGCAATCGCGATGCGGATGGGCGTTCTCTTCAGTAGGGCGTCCGTGGGTGGCCCAGCGGGTGTGACCAATGCCGTAGGTACCGTCGAGCGGCTTCAGGCGGATGACTTCTTCAAGATTGCGCAGCTTGCCTTCCGCGCGCCGAATCTGAAGAGCGCCTCCGTTGCCGTTTCCGGCCACGGCGATGCCGGCGGAGTCGTATCCGCGGTATTCTAGCCGGCGCAGCCCGTCGATAATGACCGGCACCACCTGCTTCTTCCCGACGTAACCTACAATTCCGCACATAAAGGCACCCTGCCTGGTTTCCGCTCGCTTAGATGTCTAAATTAGGAGCGCAGATTCAGAGCTTCCGTTGTCCCGAATCTTGAAAACAATTCTACTCTTGCCGGCCTGAGGTGGCCTGCAATATTGCCTTAGTCATCCAGACGGTAGCTGAACTCTTCTATGACGGGATTCGTCAGGAATTCCCGGGCGATCCGTTCCACCTCAGCCTGGGCGGCGGCCTTGTCCAGGCTGCCATCGAGCGCGAGCTCAAAGAACTTGCCCTGGCGGACCCCGCCAATGCCCTTGTAGCCGCTCTTGCGCAAAGCGCCGTGAATGGTCTTGCCCTGAGGATCAAGGACGGTGGTCTTCAGCATGACTGTCACGTAAGCTTTCATGGAAATTCCGATTATAGCTGACACATTGGCGTACGCCGCGTCTAACCAGCGGAGGTTCGGCATGAAACTGGTGGCCCTGTTTGCATTCGCCGCGTTCATTTGGCCGTTCAGCGCCACGCAAGGCAGTTCGGCGAAGAGTGCGGCGTCCGGCGATTCAGAGGCCGCGATCCTGGGCGACTGGCGCGGTGAGTCCGTATGCCAGGTGCGCGAGAGCGCCTGTCACAATGAAGACTCCCTGTATCACGTTGCGAAGATTGCGGACAAACTGCACTGGTACTCCCTGCGCGGAGACAAGATCGTTGACGGCAAGCCCGTGACCATGGGCACCATCGATTGCCTGTATGACTCGGAGAAGCACACTCTCACCTGTGAGCATCCTCGTGGAGTATTTCTGTTCACGATCGGAGGCAACAAGATGACCGGGACCATGACGCTGCCTAACAAGACACTCTGGAGAAAGCTGAGCCTGAAGAAAGTTTAGTAACCCTCGAATGGGCCCAATTCACCGCAGAGTGCGCAGACATCGCGGAGGCAAACATGAACCATGATCTGGTTCTTCTCTGCGAACTCTGCGTTCTCTGCGGTAAGTTTTGTTGGGTCGTCAAACAAAAAGCCCCCGCCGTTTAGCAGGGGCCTTCGGGGTGGCAGGGGGTGGACCGCCCTAAGCTCGGCCAACTCCGAGATATTCAAATCCCAGCGCTCTCATGCGGGCTCCGTCGAGCAGGTTCTTGGCGTCCACGACCACGGGACGCTTGATGATGCGCTTGATGCGGTCAAAGTCCAGGGTGCGGAACTCCGGCCAGCCGGTGCTGAGGACCAGCGCGTCCGCGCCCTCGGCCACGGAATATGCCGAATCGCAATAGCAGATGTCGCCTTGCAGCTCCTGCCGCGCGTCGGGCATGGCGATGGGATCGTACGCGCGAACGTGGGCGCCAGACTCCATCAATTGCCTCACCAGGCTGATAGACCCGGAACTGGCGACGGAGTTTGTATTGGGCTTGAATGCCAGTCCGAGGATTCCCACGTCTTTGCCGCGCACGTTTTCCAGGACGTTGGAAATTTTTTGCATGATGCGGCTGCAGAAATCGTGATTGACCTGGCGCGCCGCGGTCAGGATCTTCAATGAAACTCCTGAGTCCGAAGCCAGGTTGGCGAGCGAGTCCATATCGAACTCGGCAAAGCTTCCGCCGATGGAGCCGGGCTGTAGGCAGCGGGGCGCAATGCGCTTGTCCAGGCCGAGCGCCAGCGCCAGATCAACTGAGTCTGCCTTGATGTGTTCACACAGTGCGGACAGTTCATTGATGAACGAAACTTTCGTAGCCAGGAATGCCGTGGACGCTTCGCGGACCAGTTCCGCCGTCTCATGCGTGGTCACGATGACGGGAACGCCACGCATGACCAACGGACGGTAAAGGTTCTTCATCGCCGCAACCGCGGTACCTGACTTAGTCCCGAGGACTATCCGGTCGGGCCAGTTGAAGTCCTCGACCGCGCACCCTTCGGAAAGAAAGACCGGGTGCGAAACAACAACAGCCTGCTGTCCTGCCATTTTGATTCGCTCTTCAATGCGGTGTGCCGTGCCTACACGGACGGGCGTAATCAAAACCAGGATCTGGCCCTGCTTGCAGTGACTGGCGATTTCCGCGGCTGACTCTTCAATCTTGCGATCGCTGTCTTCCGCGATGTAAATGACCTCCGAGCGCTGCACCATGGATTGCAGTTGAGTGGAGTAAATAAGACGTCCGGCGCGAACGCCGCGACGCACAATGTCACTGAGGTTCTTCTCGTGGAACGGCAGAACGCCGCTGGCCAGCAGCGTAGTGTTGACCGCATCAGTGCCGTAGGCGGTCACGACAACTCCGAAATCCGCCAGGCAGGCCGCCACCACCGTGCCCAGATATCCGCAGCCGTAAACTCCAATACGCATAATGTCTCTCCCCGACTTGAGTCGCCATTTGGACGGAACTTTGAGTCAACCTTCGTCAACAGCGATTAGAAGCTCTTGTCAGGTCATCGGCAACATCGCATCGGGACATGTACGCTCAAGCGTTCATGGTGCAATGCCGGAAGGGACATGTACTGAAGGAAGCGTGGATTTTCAATCCACTTTGATTTCGACTTTATTGCCATCAGGATCGCGCACAAAAGTCGAGAGACCTTTGCCGGCCGCGCCATTGTTGACCTCAGCCTGCGTGGGTTCCAGGCCCTTGCGCTTGAGCGTGGCAATCACGTCGTAAATGCTTGAGCCGGTGGCGCGAAGACAGAAATGCTCTTCACTGAGGTTGGCGGAAGGCGCTGGATTCGTGGGACTGGCCTCAAACAAATCGAGCAACGCGTCACCCGCGCGCAGCGTCGTCACGTTGTAACCGGCTTTGGCCTTGCCTTCGCCCTCCACGGCCAGGCCAAGGTATTCCGCGTAAAAGCGCTTCATCGCAGCGACATTCCGGGTCACTAGCGCGATGTGGTCAAAGCCTTTGTAGGTGAACACAAGGCGATTCTAACGGATTTCAGCGGAAATCCAAGGAATTCGGTGGTGTTTCTTCGGATTCTCTCTTACTGGCTGGGGCCTGCAAACTCAAGCTCCATATTTCTCGAAAAACTTATTGGTGAAAAGGCCGGCTGGATCGTAACGCTTCTTCGCCGCAAAGAATTGGTCAATCTCCGGATACGCCCTCTTTAGCTGTTCCGGCGAGTAATAGAGCTGATAGGGAAGATAGTAGGTTCCGCCGAACTTCCCGGCGACATCGATCAGATCTACCGTCGTCTTTCTGAGAATCTCGTTGTCCCCGTTATTGAACTTCACGTTGAAATAAAGCACGAAAGCAAACATGTCTTGCGACGCGTAGGGGAGCGCGGTGATGCGGTCCTGATGCACCGTACGTATGGTGACGTTAAGGAGGTTGGCGCCGTTTTTTCGCACCACATCGCGTAAACCGTCCACAAAATCGGGCATTCGCTCCATTGGAACGAAGTATTCCTGGAGAATGTCAGTATCGGGAAGCCGGTTCTTCAAGTAGGCCATGTTGTCGTACATCTCACTGTTGCGGGAAACCAGGCAATCGTCCTTCTGGCTCATGGCCTGATTGCGGGTAATGCAGTCGCGCAAGTGCGGCTCCAATTTTTTTTCCAGCGTCCAGCGAAGCCAGCGGCCGAATCCTCCGGTCTTTGAGAAATTCATGACGAACCTGGGCAGCGCCGCTCCTGGAGGCTCATTCATCGGCGGCACGCGGCCATTGAAGTCCGTCCGGACAAACTGGTGGACCGCGGTTTCGCGCAAGAACGTCCCCGGCGCAACCGACAAACGCCCGATAAACAGCCCAGTGCTGTCGTTGGCGACATTGCTCTGGTAATAACCGGGAAAATCCCGGTAGTCGAGGTAATGAGTTGTGTGGTTGTAAACCTCATTCGGCCCAATATCCAGGTCAGCATCTAGAATCACTCCGAAAAGCCCATAGCCGCCAAGCACATGACGAAACAGGTCGGCGTTTTCGCTCGGGCTGGCGCGCACGATCTCTCCGCTGCTGAGCATCACCCGCAAAGAGCGCACGGTTGGAGCGACAGGCCCGGGGCTCGGATCCATGCCATGCGCGTTCACGCTAAGCGTTCCGCCAACGCTGAAGATATTGATTGACTGCATTGACTTCACGGAAAAGCCTTCGGGGTCGAGCAACTGCTGGAGTTGCCACCAACGGACTCCGCTCTGCACGTTGACCGTCCTGGCTGCCTTGTCCAGACGGATGTGATTGAGGCCCCTCAGATCAAGGACCAGGCCGTCTTGCGAAAAAGATTGTCCACCCATGCTGTGCTGCTGGCCGGCGCTCGTGACTTTGAGATGGTTCGCCCGGGCAAATGCCAGCGCTGTGCGGATATCTTCTTCATTTGCCACCCGGACCACGCCATAAATCGCCGTGCGATTCATGTGACTGGCGTCGTCGGTAAACCCTCCTTTTTGCGCGAACTCAAGGGCGGGCAGCGTCTCGATTTTCAGAACGGTTGGCTTGTCCTGGTCCGGGCTCGGAGGAAAAATGAAATTACTTTCCTTTTCCCGGTCTGGAGCGGCGGAGTACTCGAAGATCTTCCTGGCCGTGAACAGGATCAAAAAAGCCAAAATGAGCACCAATGATCGGAGAAGGGGGCGTTTACGGGGCGCGGACCTGCTTATCTGCCGAAGCGGCTGAGGACTGCTGCTGCTCATGAATTTTTCGAGACTATAGCAAGAATATGGGTATTTTGCCAATTGCCTATTGAAACGCAGTGCTCCACGGATGCGGCGGAAGAAATCGTCTTGCAAGCCGGGACCGGAGCGGGTAACATCCGTCTTTCGCACACATCAGGAGACAAAATATTATGCGTATCCGTTTTGGGATCGCCGTGTTTTTTCTGCTCGCGGCACTGCCGGCTTTGAGCCAACAACCGCAGCTTACACGCGACCAGACACGCGAACTGCTCCGGGCCACGCTCACCCGCTACGGACAAACCGCGCTTCACACCGACTTTCGCCAGAGCGACAAGCAGCCCTACAACTTTGTCGGCGTCTATAACACTGGGCTGAAGAACGCGGACTCCGTGGAGATTGTGGTCAGCGTAACGCCGTCACAGACCATCGGGTTCCGCATCTTCCCTCACTATAAGAATGGTTACATTAATGTCGACAAGGCCCGCGACAGCGGCGCTTTGGCCAGGCAGTTGCTCCGTTTTTGTGATACCAACTTCCTGTTCTGGGGTGCGGACAACTCGCTTGACGTTTTCGCCGGCTACACCGTCACGCTGGAGTCCGGTTATCCGGAGGAGGCAATCCACGTGGTGCTGACCAGCATCACCGCGCTGGATAAATTCGTGGGCGAAATGCGCCCGTCCATTGACGGCACGGCTGCCGCCCAGTAGCACCGCGTCAGGCCGGCAGCAGGCGCCAATCCCCAAAAACGCCTGTCAATGCCGCGAAAAAGCTATGGTAATATTGTCACCGCTTTCCAAAGGGGGAACTGCTATGCGCCGCTTTACATCGCTGTTTCTGCTGCTTGTACTATTGGTCTCCTTCGCTTCCGCTCAGAAGAAAAAGCGCGTTGCCATCTTAGATTTTGACTATGGAACGGTGCGCTCCGACGTCGCTTCTATTTTCGGCACCGACCAGGACGTAGGCAAGGGCATCGCCGATATGCTCGTAGACCGTCTGGTGAATGACGGCACCTATTCCGTGATCGAGCGCAAGGCCCTCAACAAGATCCTGGCCGAACAGAACTTTTCCAACAGCGATCGCGCCGATCCGACGAGTGCGGCCAAAATCGGCAAACTGCTGGGCGTCGATGCCATTGTTGTCGGTTCCATCACCCAATTCGGCCGCGACGATAAAAGCACCACCGTGGGCGGAGGAGGCGCTGGCATTGTCGGCCGCCACTTTGGTTTCGGCGGCGCGGGCGTGAACAAGAAAGAGGCCAAGGCGGTAGTCCAGATCACGGCCCGTTTGGTCATGGTGAACACAGGTGAGATTCTCGCCTCGGCGCAAGGCATGGGTACTTCCAAGCGCGCCGGCACGTCACTGGCTGGTGTCGGTGGCGGCAGCGGCGGCGGTGGTGGCGGCGTGTTTGACAGCCATAGTTCTAACTTCGCCAACACATTGATTGGTGAAGCCACGAATGCCGCTGTAACCGAGGTAGCCACCAAGCTGGAAGGAAGCAATACCAATCTGCCGGCAAGAAAAGCCGAGTATTCGGGGCTGGTTGCGGATGTCTCTGGCAACACGCTGATTTTGAATATTGGCATGAAGGCCGGCGTCGCCGTGGGCGATAAGATCGAGATCCATCGCGCTGGTCGCGTTATCAAAGATCCAGCTACGGGAAAACCGCTGAAGACGGTGACCAGCAAAATCGGAGACGCCACGGTCACGGATGTGGACGGCGATAGCGCCACGGTCACTTACACCGGAAGCGGGCCAGCCAAAGTGGGAGATGTGGCAAAAACGCCGTAGTCCCGCGGTAAATTTACGAATGGGCCATTGGGCAAGGAGGCCTTGCACTATGAATATTGGCGACCACGTTGGCGACTATGAAATCGTTGCCGTGCTCGGCCGGGGCGGCATGGGCCAGGTCTATAAGATCCGGAACATCCTCTCCGAGCGCATTGAGGCAATGAAAGTTTTGCTCCCCACACTCGAGGGGGACAAAGATTTGGCCGACCGCTTCCTGCGTGAAATCAAGGTGCAAGGCGCACTGGACCACCCGAACATTGCCAAGCTCTATAACGCTTTCCGCGCCTCAGACCAGCTTTTGATGGTCATGGAGTTCGTGGAAGGCACGTCACTCGAACAGCTTATGCTCAAGGGTCCGCTCATGGTAACGGACGCGACCAGCTATGCGGGCCAGGTGCTCGATGCCCTGAACTATGCTCACTCTCACGGGGTGGTGCACCGCGACATCAAGCCGGCAAATATCATGCGAACACCCGCGGGAGTCGTCAAGCTGCTGGATTTTGGCCTGGCCCGGGTTCGCACCGAGCAAGGGCTTACCCAGCCGGGGACGACGGTGGGATCGCTTAGCTACATGTCGCCAGAGCAGATTCGAGGCACTGAACCGGACCCACGCTCGGACCTCTATTCGTTGGGCATCGTTTTGTACGAGATGCTGACCGGTAAGCGTCCCTTTCAGGGTGATAGCAACTATGCCATCATGGCGGCGCACCTCAAAGAGATACCGGCCGCTCCAGACAAGGTTGTCCCCTGGATAGCCGCGCCCTTGAGCGAGATCATTATGAAGGCGATCGCCAAGGACCCGGCGGACCGCTTCCAGTCGGCTGAAGAATTCCGTTCCGCGTTGCGGGAGATGTACTCACCCGCCCTGGACCAGGCTGTTACCCAGCCTTTGACAACGGTGCCTGTCTCATCGCCACCAGTGGCCACTGCAAGCGCTGCAGCGGGAACGGCGGTTGTGACGGCAGCAAAAATGGCGTCCGCTCCTCAGAGCGCCGCGGCTCCGGCTGAACGGAATATTGCGCCTCCACCAATGCCGACGGTAGCCGTCGTGCCAGAGGCTCCATCACCTGCGCCTTTGCCGGTACAGCAAAGCAGCGGCAGCCGTCGTGGGCTCTACATGGCGTTAGGATCCATCGCGACGCTCGCCGCGCTGGCTCTGGCCGCTGTGGAAATTCCGAAGTTCATTCATGCGCGCGCAAATGAAAGCAAGCCGGCAGTTTCTTCGTCTTCCACCGCGCCGTCCACGCCGGTGACACCTACGGCCGTCCCTGGCATTACATCGCCGTCAGCAAGCGATCCGGGCGCGAGTGCCGCCAGTAATGCTGCGCCCACAGCGACGAACACCCTTCCGGCAAACCAGCCGTCTGCGGCCACAGGTCGGACATCGGCTCAAACGCAGAGCTTGCGGTCCGCAACCACCAAGCCGGCGGCCAACGTGCAAGCGACTAGTTCCGCAGATGCTGTTAACGCAGAGGAGATCGCAAAACTAAGCGAGGAGCACAGTGCTCTGAACGCGAGCGCCATGGCAGCGAAGGAGAGCCTTGGTTCAATCCGGAACCAAATGGCTGCCGATGGGCTGGGGCTCCGCCGGGATATTGTGGAAGCGGAGAGCCAGATGAACCTGCACATGAGCCTGGCAAAACAGGCAATCCGCGCTGGTGACTCCGCAGGCGCTAAACGCCACATGGAAATGGCGCAGTACGCGCTGCGTACAATCGATAAATTCCTGGGTCATTGATGGCCTAACGGAAGCCTTATTGAATGACTATGGAGGAAGCCTCGGCGCGGGCTTTCTTTGTAGTGTGCCATTCCTGCAGTGAGCGCACATTGACCTCGCTCCGCTGCAACGCGGCAATGCCTTCAGCAGCGGCCCACGCCGCCGCAATCGTGGTAATAGTCGGGATGCGCCGGGTGACTGCCGCGCGACGGATCGCCTGCTCGTCAAACCACGGCTCCTGACCGTGAGGCGTGTTTACGATCAGCTGCACACGGTCGCCTTTCATCAGGTCGACCACGTTCGGACGGCCTTCTTTCACCTTATAGACACGCTCGACTGGCAATGTTGCCTTCTCCAGACGGTCCGCCGTTCCGTGAGTGGCTACAATGCTGAAGCCCAGTTCGATAAACCGCCGCGCCAGTTCGATGGATTCCTGCTTATAGCGGTCGGTCACGCTGATAAAGACCGTGCCCTTTACGGGCAGCGTCTGTCCGGCGGCAATCTGGGCTTTGGCAAAAGCTTCGCCAAAGGTTTCCGCTGAGCCCATCACTTCGCCGGTGGACTTCATCTCCGGACCAAGAACGGTATCCACGCCCGGAAATTTGTTCCAGGGAAAAACCGGAGACTTCACAAAATATCCCGCACCCGTTGCCAGGTCGTTGCCTCGGGCGGCATTGTCAGGAAGGAACTCACGGAGCTTGCGGCCGGTCATGAGGCGTGCGGCAATCTTGGCGAGAGGTACGCCAGTGGCCTTGGAAACATACGGGACCGTGCGCGAAGCCCGCGGATTCACTTCAATCACGAAGACTTTTTCGTTCTGGATGGCGAATTGAATGTTCATCAGTCCAATGACCTTCAACGCGCGCGCAAGCCGGAAAGTGTAATCGCGCAACGTATTCAGCACGTGCTCGGGAAGGCTGACGGACGGCAGCACGCACGAGGAATCCCCGGAGTGTATGCCGGCCTCTTCGATGTGCTGCATGATCCCGCCGATCACCACGTCTTCACCGTCGGAAAGCGCGTCGACGTCCACTTCGATTGCGCCCTCCAGAAAACGATCGATCAAGACCGGACGCTCCTGCGAGTACTCCACTGCTTCTTTCATATAGCGGACAACGCTGTCATCGTCGTACGCGATCACCATGGCGCGGCCGCCCAGCACGTACGATGGCCGCACCAGCACGGGATATTCGACGCGCTGCGCGCCTGCGACCGCCTCTTCCACGCTCGTGGCAATGGCGCCCGGAGGCTGCGGGATATCCAACTCTTCCAGCAATTTGCCAAAACGCTTGCGGTCTTCAGCAAGGTCAATGGACTCAGGTGAAGTCCCGATCGTGACAACTCCGGCGGCTTTGAGAGGCAGCGCAAGGTTCAGCGGCGTCTGGCCGCCGAACTGGACAATCACCCCGATGGGCGCGCCCGCTTGCGCTTCATGCCGGTAAACCGCCAGAACATCTTCGAACGTGAGCGGCTCAAAGTAGAGGCGGTCGCTGGTGTCATAGTCGGTAGAGACCGTCTCGGGATTGCAGTTGACCATGATGGCCTCGTAGCCGTCTTCACGCAAGGCAAACGCGGCATGGCAGCAGCAGTAATCAAACTCAATTCCCTGCCCAATACGGTTCGGCCCGCTACCCAGGATCATGATCTTCTTCTTGGGAGTGGGCGGAGCTTCGTCTTCTTCCTCATACGTGGAATACAGATACGGTGTGTAGCTCTCGAACTCGGCCGCGCATGTGTCCACCAGTTTGTAAACCGGCTGGACATTCAGTTTCTCACGCGCGAGCCGCACCATCTCGGCGGTTGTCTTCAGGCACAAGCCCAGCCGCTCATCGGAGATTCCCATGCGCTTGGCTTCGCGCAGAAGCTCGCGCGGCAGCGATTCCACGGAATGCTTTGTCAGCTCCGCTTGCATCTCGTTAATCTGCCTGAGTTGATAGAGAAACCAAGGATCGATGCCGGTCATCTTGTTCAGCTCTTTGACCGTCATCCCCTGTTCCAACGCGTAACGCAGATATGCCAGACGCTCCGGATGCGGCGTGACCAGCCTTTGCGTCAGGATGCGGGGTTCAATCTTTTCCGCACCGGCTTTTTTGCCGGTCTCAAGCGACCGTACTCCCTTCATCAACGCTTCTTTGAAGGTACGTCCGATGGCCATGGCCTCGCCCACAGATTTCATCTGCGGACCGAGGCCTTCATCCGTTCCGGGAAACTTCTCAAACTGCCACTTCGGGATCTTGACGACAACGTAATCAATCGTCGGCTCGAAACACGCCGGAGTTTTGAGCGTAATGTCGTTGGGAATCTCGTCCAGTGTGTAACCCACGGCGAGCTTGGCGGCGATCTTCGCGATCGGGAAGCCCGTGGCCTTTGACGCCAGCGCTGACGACCGCGAAACGCGCGGGTTCATCTCAATCACCACCATGCGCCCGTTGGCAGGGTTCACGCCGAACTGTATGTTCGATCCGCCGGTCTCCACGCCGATCTCGCGAATCACTTTGATGGAGGCGTCGCGCATGTGCTGATATTCGCGGTCGGTCAGCGTCTGCGCCGGAGCCACGGTGATGGAATCGCCGGTGTGCACGCCCATGGGATCGAAATTCTCAATCGAGCAGATGATGATGACGTTGTCGGCCAGGTCGCGCATCACTTCAAGCTCGTACTCTTTCCACCCCAGCACGGACTCTTCAATCAGGACTTCATGGACCGGAGAGAGGTCCAGCCCGCGGGCCACAATCTCCAGCAATTCTTCGCGGTTGTACGCGATGCCGCCGCCGGTGCCACCCAGCGTGAATGACGGACGAACGATGACTGGAAAGCCGATTTTGCCGGCGAAGTCCATCGCGTCTTTGAGGTTGTTGACCAGCGCCGAGCGCGGAACGTCCAGGCCGATGCGGGTCATGGCATCTTTAAACAGCAGGCGGTCTTCCGCCATTTTGATGGCCCGAAGCTGCGCGCCAATCAGCTCTACGCCGTAACGGTCCAGCACGTCGGCGTCGGCGAGCTCTACCGCAAGATTCAGCGCGGTCTGGCCGCCGACTGTCGGCAGAAGGGCAAACTTTCCGCCGCTGCCGGAAGCTTGCAGCATCTCCGCTTCCTTGCGAATGATCTCTTCGAGATAGGCGCGGGTCAGCGGCTCGATATACGTACGGTCGGCCATCTCCGGATCGGTCATGATGGTGGCGGGGTTGGAATTGCACAGCACCACTTCATAGCCTTCGCTCTTGAGGGCCTTGCAGGCTTGCGTGCCAGAGTAGTCGAACTCGGCCGATTGGCCAATCACGATCGGCCCGGAGCCGATAATCAGGATCTTCGAGATGTCATTGCGGCGTGGCATTTTTTATTGGGCGAAAAAAGTCAGATACGGCATGGTGCTGTAAGTCTTGTGCAACTGGGGCTTCAGCTCATCTACAAATTCTTTCGCTTGCAGCGGCTGGTCAATCGGCTTTTCGGTCAAGGTATCAAAAAAACGGAAGCTCTTCTCCAGCAGCTTCCCCGCTGCATCGTACCTGCGCGCCTCCTCATATCCCCAACCCCAGGAAGTGCGGAATTCAAAGTGAAAGAACTCCAGCTTGCCCGAGTCGCGGAAGCAGTCGTCCTGATAGACGTCAAAGTCCTCTCCCGGAGTGAACGATCTCACATAGTGCTTGCCCGTAGCGTCAGTACGGTCGGTGAACAGTGAGTCTTCGTCCGCGTCTATTTGCGGAGGATACTTGATTCCAGTGTATGGCCTCCAGCCTTTCGCGAGAGAATTTACATACATTTTTCCGCTGGCTTTATCAAAATCCATCCCGCAGGCCGAAGCGAATCTTCTTTCTGGTTCGTCCGGCTTCGGCTTTTCGAGTTTCTTGGCTTTCTGTTCGGTGTCGGGTTTTGTTTGCGCCGGCGGATCAGTCTGCGAATAAAGCGTGCTGCTGAAGACCATGATAGCTGCTAAGACGAAAGAGGCACGCCGCACCGTGAGCCCTTTGCACTGGAGCTCGCGGCCCAACGCTACTTCCCCTTCCAATCGTTCATCAGCTTCATAAAATCTTTGAACAGATAATGCGAATCGTGCGGCCCCGGTGACGCCTCAGGGTGGTACTGCACGCTGAAGAGCGGCAGCGTCCGGTGCCGCAGGCCTTCCAGCGTGTTGTCATTGAGGTCTATGTGCGTCTTGATCACTTCGGACTCTTTGAGCGAATCCGGATCAACCGCAAAGTTGTGGTTGTGGGCTGTGATCTCAATCTTGCCGCTCTCAAGCTGCTTGACCGGATGATTTCCGCCGTGATGTCCGAAGCGCAGCTTGTAGGTCTTGCCGCCCAGCGCCAATCCGATCAACTGATGTCCCAGGCAGATACCGAAGACCGGCGTCTTGCCCATGAGCCGGCGGATATTCTCATACGCGTAAGTACAAGGCTCGGGATCGCCCGGCCCGTTCGAGAGAAAAACGCCATCGGGATTGAGCGCCAGTACGTCTTCCGCGGTGGTCGTCGCGGGGACAACCGTCACGCGGCAGCCCTGGTCCACCAGCATCCGCAGAATGTTTTGCTTGATGCCGTAGTCGTACGCAACCACATGATGAGACGGCGGCTGGTCTTTGACTCCAACCACTTCGGTCGGCTGGTGCGAGCGCGTTCCTGTCTCCCACTGATAGCGCTGCTTCGTGGTCACTACTTTCGCCAGATCGGTGCCGTCCATTTTGGGTATCGCGCGGGCCTTGGCGACAAGCTTGTCAGCGTCCGTCTCCAAAGAAGAGACCACGCCGCGCATCACGCCTTTGGTCCGCAGATGGCGCACCAGCGCGCGAGTGTCGATGTCCGCAATCACGGGCACGCGAAATTTTTCCAGATACTCGTCGGTCACCTGCTGCGAGCGCCAGTTGGAGCTGATAGGCGAAAATTCGCGCACCACCAGGCCCTCGATATAGGGATGCGTGGCCTCGTCGTCATCGGGGTTGGTGCCGTAATTGCCGATCTCAGGGTTGGTCAGGACTACGATTTGTCCGGCGTAAGAAGGGTCAGTGAAAATTTCCTGGTAGCCGGTAATGGAGGTATTAAAAACTACTTCGCCGTAACATTCGCCTTTCGCGCCGTAGCCTCTGCCGCTGAAGATTCTTCCATCTTCCAGCGCAAGGATTGCGTTCATTCGCTCTCCCGGAAGTAGATTTTAATAATTCTATCATCGGAGGGTTTGCGCAGAAACAGCGCATCTGTGGATAACCAGCCATTTGTTTGCATATGCATTCAAGCGCGGATTGCGCGATTAATTTCTGGCGTCAGGTAAGTTGCTGGTATCTTTTGGGCGCTTAACGACGAACTTCCATATCACAATCACCGCTACTATCGGGCCGCCCACAATAAAGACCAGCACAAGGACGATTAGAATCTCCGGTAGGCCGATCATTGTCCCTTCGTTCCAGCCGGTCTGTAGAACCCTTCACTCTCAAACCCGAACACACGGTTCGCGCGCGCGCGGTAGTTCTCCCACGCAATGGCCGCGCCCAACTCGACCAGTTCTGGGGTCGAGAACCTGGTCTGCAACCGCTTTCTGAGGTCCGGGGTCACCCGTGACGGCGTTGACGTGATGGCGTCGGTCATTTCCAGAACGAGCTTTTCATCGGCACTGAACAGATCGCTGCTGTCGTAGTAGTTAAGATTGCGAAGCTGGTCATCGCTCAGACCCGCTATTCTGCCGCCGGCAGAATTGATGTCGATTCAAAAAGGACACTCAACCAGCTTGGCGGCACGCACCTGCGCCAGCACTTTCAACTTTGCGGGAAGAAGACTCGTCTTATTCAGCGTCTGGTTGTAGCGGGCGTAGCCGAGCAAAACGTCAGGATGGGTGGCCATGGTATTGAGCGGGGCAATGTCTTTGCCCAGGCGTTTGCGCGCCATCCTGCGCACCAGCGGAACCATGAGTCGGGAAAACATGTCAGTGAAGCAGGCCTAGTTTCTCCATCGGCCAGTACCCAAAGACGGCTTTACCGTAGATGTAATCGCCCCCGACCGGGCCAAAATCGCGGCTATCGTTCGACATGGACCGGTGGTCTCCGAGCACAAAGTAGCTATTGGGCGGAACCACGATTTCCGGACAAGAACGCTCGTCGGCGTACCCTTCAGGAACGTAAGGCTCCGGCACCAGTTGCCCGTTGCGATAGACGCGTCCGCGAAAGATACGCACATGGTCGCCGGGACCGCCAATCACGCGTTTGATAAAGCTCTTGCGCGGGTCCCGCGGATAGCGGAAGACAACAATATCGCCGCGAGCAATGTTCTCCAGACGGTAGACCAGCTTGTTGATGAAGATACGCTCCTGGTCTTCCAGGCCGGGCTCCATACTGCTGCCTTCGACTTTCACTGGCTGATACACAAAGAGAATGATGAAGAATGAAACCAGAATGGAAATCAGCAGGTCGCGGGCCCATCCACGCGCCGTTCGCCAGCGGGTCGCAGGTGAGACTTCGGCCTCGGCCGGCGCGGGTTGGCTTGGTTCAACGGCGCTTGGCTCTGCGGGTATCATCTCCTGGTTTTTCTCCTGGTCAATTATAAGGGCTGAGCGTGATCTTGATCACACAACCTGAGACTTGCTTGCGATAAAATATCCGTCACTATGAAACATATATTTGCTGTTTGCGCCATCTTCCTGGCCGCGGCCCTTCAGGCACAAATGAACGGTCCAGAGGAACTCCCGGCTTTTCACCCAGCGCCTCCGGCCCGAGCCGAAAAACTTCCGCCCATCTTGACGGAAAAACAGCTCGCCGATCAGGGTTATACTCAGCCGGCACAGATCGAAGGCTATAAAGCGGCCTCCAAGGCTGGCGGAGTCACGTACCAGATGCCCTGCTACTGCCACTGTGACCGCGGACATGGCCATACCAGCTTGCACTCGTGCTTTGAAAGTGGCCACGGCGCCAACTGCGGGACCTGTATCGCCGAAGCTTTATACACCTACCAGATGTCGAAAAAGGGCTGGACGCCGAAGATGATCCGGACCGGCATTGTGCGAGGCGAGTACAAGCAGATGGACCTGCAACACCCCGAACCGGTACGGTAATTTTGCACCACCCCTGGTGCAGTTGACGCATCCAAGATTTCTGCGTATAACAGGGCTGCCCCCTTAAGCAGCCTATATGTTCCAGGGATAGCTGGTCATCTGATTTCCACAGCCTTGATCTGCCGCTATTCCCGTGTGGGCCGCAAGGACACAATAGAATGAAGAGAAAAGTGGCGGCAAACGTTAAACGTTCAGGTTCGAAACCTAAGAAAACACAGCCAGTTAGGAACGCCAAAACGATGGCCTCTAAGAAATCCGCTACTCCGAAGACGCCTCCAACCTTCCAGCAGGACCCTGGTTTTGCACAGGCTGTGCAAAATTACGAGGCTGCCATCAAGGCCATGCAGGAGCACAAATTCGATAAGGCGAAAGCCCTTCTGGAAAAGCTTATCGCTACCGGCCAGCGCGAGCTTACAGATCGCGCTCGCGTGCATCTTAGTATGTGTAATCAGCACCTGGCCAACAGCACTACTTCGTTTAAAAGCCAGGAAGAGCACTTCGATTATGCGGTATCGCTGCTAAACTTCGGCCAATATGATGAGGCACGCGGACATATGGATAAGATCCTGAAACAGAATCCCAAAGCGGATTTCGCCTTTTACGGC
>WNFG01001053.1_pt1 | contig 23191 bp, 21 predicted proteins | sample 5400431 | NCBI WGS metagenome assembly WNFG01 (sample SAMN13153346, study PRJNA577476) | soil metagenome | isolation source: 120 cm saprolite under Douglas fir tree site 2 hole 3 replicate 2 | place: USA:California | collected 2015-04-18 | reverse complement strand
ATTCCATTGAAGAAATGGCCGCGGCTGCTCGCGAACTCGGGCACCAGTACATCGCCATCACTGATCATTCGAAAGCCGTCACGGTAGCCAACGGACTGGACGAAAAGCGCATGGCCGCGCACATTAAGAAAATTCACGCCGCCAACGAAAAGGATCTGGGCATTCGCGTTCTGGCAGGCTCGGAAGTGGACATCCTCAAGGATGGCTCACTCGACTATTCCGACGAAATCCTAGCGCAACTCGAGGTGGTGGTCTGCTCCGTGCACTCCTATTTCAACCTGGACCGCGCGGCCATGACCGAGCGCATGCTGGCGGCCATCGAAAATCCTTACACGCAGATCATCGCTCACCCCACCGGGCGGCTGCTGCTGCGCCGCGACGCAATCGACTACGACATGGAAAAGGTGCTGGAAGCTTGCGCCAAACACGGCGTGGCCATGGAGTGCAATTCCTATCCGGACCGGCTCGACCTGAAGGACGTTTATCTGCGCATGTGCAAGGAGCGCAGCGTCAAGGTGGTTATTTCAACCGATTCCCACAACACAGGCAACCTGGCCTTCATCCACTACGGCGTCACCATGGCTCGCCGCGGCTGGCTGGAGAAGAAGGATGTCATCAACACCTTGCCTACCGCGGAGTTCCTCGCCGCCCTGCGTCCCAAGCCGGGAACGGCCCATTCGGGTGGCCAACGGAAACGGGCGGCAAAGGGAGACTGATGTCCGGAGGAGCCGGAGATAACTGCACGACGGGAACCTTTTATCCCTTGCCATCGTATCTAGTGGCAGAACGGCATCTTACGGAGGGTATTCTCTATGAATCCACTTCCCCACTGCGCGGCCGCTATGCGGCTGGGAATTGTCTGCGCGGCCCTTTTGGCGGCTTCCGCGATCACGGCCCGCGCTGAAGACGTCACCAAGTCCTTCGCTGTGTCTGGGCGCGCCAATGTGCGCGTGGAGACCAACGACGGCAGCGTTCGGGTTACCACCGGCGACTCGAAACAAGTGGAATTTCGCGTGGAGTACCACGGATATGAGTTGGGAAAGAACTTGCGTGTGGACGCCCGGCAGGACGGCGACAAAGTGGAACTTGTGGCGCGCGTGACCGGCCATTGGGGCTTCTCTTTTGGCCACAATTCGCGTGGACTGCACATTGAGGTGCGCATGCCTCGCGAAGCCGACCTGCAGGTGGAAACCGGGGACGGATCGGTACAGGCTGAATCCATCCATGGCACGGTGAACGTGCATACGGGCGATGGATCGGTGAAGGCCAGCTCCTTGACCGGCACAATCGACCTTCATACCAATGACGGCAGCATTTCGGTCGAGAACCTCAAGGGCGATATGCGGCTGCGCACGGGAGACGGGTCCATCGAGGCTCGTGACCTGGACGGAAAGGTGGAGGCGGACTCTGGCGACGGGCATATTCGCATCGCCGGGCGATTTGATGCCCTGAACGTCAAGACGGGGGACGGCAGCGTGGACACGCGAGTTCTGCCGGGTTCCAAAATGGTGACGAGTTGGACGATCAGGACGGGCGACGGAAGCGTGGACTTGGTGCTCCCTTCCGACTTCCAGACCAATATTGACGCCAGCACGGGCGACGGGCATATCAGTCTGGGTATCCCCCTCACGGTAGAGGGGACCTTCAAGAGCTCGGAGATGCACGGCAAGATGAATGGCGGCGGCCAGCCGTTGACGATTCACACCGGGGATGGCTCCATCCGGTTGAGCAAAAGCTAGCGTGCATCCTGCGAAGGGGAATTCGCCGAGATTTGTAGGAGGCAGTAGCAGTACTTGGTTGCTGTGAGCTATGGCCCACACTTGTCCGTTTTTGGCGACTTCCCTGCATGTTATTCGTAGCCTAACCCATAGAAAACACAGGGCGTATCTTTGGCGTGTCGGTTGCAATCCTTCCTTTCGTCTATTCAGGAGATTGCGGTGATAATCCTTGCTCTTCTTGCCGCTGTCATACTTCTGGTGGCGGTCACGTTTATCAGCTCCATCGATTTCTCGGGGACCCGCCGCAGGTGACACTTGCTCAGCGCCAGATCCAGGCTCTGCGGGTCGCCATACTAACGCGCTATGCTAATTTGACTGGGCCTATCCGGCCTTCCCAAAGGCTGCGCGAGGCGAGTATATTCTCACCGGCACTTTTTCTTGAATGAAGACAACGAACGAAACATTTCCTCGCACTCGCCGTACCTAACGACACAAAATGAAAACGACGACGGACCAAGCGCCCGCTCTCGACAATCAGAAGCAGCCTTTCCTCGCGGATGGCATGATCATTGTCTTGCTTCTGGCCCTGGCAAATTTCCTGCTGCACGTCTACTTCAACAATGGGTATGGCTACTTCCGTGATGAGTTCGATTACATCGCCTGCGGGGACCATCTTGCGTGGGGCTATGTCGACCATCCTCCCTTGATTCCGTTCCTGATGAAGATATCTCGGCTGCTGCTGGGTGATTCGATGCGCAGCATTCGGATGGTGCCAGCGCTGGCGACCTCGGCTGCCGTCATTTTGACGGGCATGATCGCCCGGGAACTCAGCGGCCGCCGATTCGCGATGGTGCTCTCCGCCTTGGCGTTTATTGCTGTGCCCATCTATCTGAATGACGGCAGCGTCATGACCACGAATTGCCTCGAGCCGCTGCTGTGGACGGGCTGCATCTATTTCGCCATCCTGGCGATCAAGCGCGACGATCCGCGCAACTGGCTCTGGTTTGGCGTGGTCGCAGGCATTGGCCTCGAAGAGAAATACTCGATTGCCGTGCTCGGTTTTGCGATCGTTGCGGGGCTGTTGCTGACGGAGCAGCGCCGCGTTTTTGCCAGGAAATGGATATGGATAGGCGGGGCGGTCGCCTTTCTGGTTTTTCTTCCGAACTTTCTGTGGAACGTTCAGCATCACTGGCCTTTCGCGGAACTCATGCACAACATCAAGGCGGACGGACGCGACGTGGTCCTTTCTCCCCTGGCGTACTTCGCCCAACAGGTGCTCATCATTCAGCCGATCCTCGCGCCGATGTGGATCACCGGTGTGCTCGCTTTTCTGTTCTCCGCGCGGCTAAGGCCATACAGGTTTCTCGCCTGCGGCTACCTAGCCGCGTTCACCGTATTCGTCGTCATGAAAAGCAAGAATTACTACCTCGCGCCAATCTATCCGGTTTATTTGGCAGCCGGTGCGGTGGTCATCGAGAGTTTCATCTCGCGGTCACGTCTAGTGTGGCTGAAGCCCGTGCTGGCAACGGTGATTCTCGCAAGTGGCGCCTGGCTCGCTCCCGTTGTCACGCCCGTTCTTCCCGTGGAGCAATTCATTTCCTACATGGCGAAGTTGCCGTTCGCGGTGCCCCGCAGCGAGCACAGCCACATGCGCGCGATCCTTCCACAACACTTCGCCGATGAATTCGGATGGGAAGAGATCGTGGCTAGCGTGAATCAAGCGTACGGCCGGCTGTCTCCCGAGGAACAGCCGGGGTGCGGGATTTTCGCGCAAAACTACGGGGAGGCGGGCGCCGTCGATTTCTTTGGACGGCGCTACGGACTTCCACCTGCGCTCAGCGGACACCAGACCTATTTTCTGTGGGGCCCGCGAGGCTATTCGGGAAATTGCTTGATCGTGCTCGACGATTCCAGGGAATCTCTCGAACGCTTATTTGAACACGTCGAATATGTTGGCAAGTCTGCCGACAATCCCTACGCGCTGGAACGTGAACTTCCCGTGTTCATTTGCCGCGGCGCAAAATTCGGGACGCTTGCGGAACTCTGGCCGCGATTGAAGAAGTGGCGCTAAGAATCCAGGGCGGGCAGGCGCTGCGAAGTCCGATCCTTCGCCTGGACGGAAGGCAATTGCACTTCGCTGGCCGCACGCAGCAGGGGTGGGGCAGCTTCTTGATATACAATCGTGGCCGGAAAAATGACTCAGAGAAGAGCCCATGGCAGCGCCTTGCGCCTGATTGCCGCCTTTAAACTTCTGAAAGGGCTGGCGCTGCTCGCGCTGGGCATCGGCGCGCTGAAACTTCTTCACAAGGACGTCGAGGCCATTGTGGTGCGCTGGATCAACGTATTTCAGGTTGATCCTCACAGTCGCTACCTGCAGCTGCTTCTTGCCAAATTGTCGATCCTGGACGACCGGCGCTTGAAAGAACTCAGCGTAGGCACATTTATTTATTCGGCCATTTTTCTGACCGAGGGCACAGGCTTGGCGCTGGGCAAACGGTGGGCTGAGTATCTAACCATCATCAGCACGGCTTCCCTGCTTCCGCTGGAAGTCTACGAACTTACGAAGCATGCCAGCATGGGCAAAGGAGTTGCCCTGGGGATCAATCTCGCCGTGGTCGCCTATCTCGTTTTCGAACTTCGTCGCTTTCCAAAGCGGTCTTGACGGGCGCGGGTCGAAAAAATTGCGAGGCGGAGACGGAACACTTCGGGCGGTTCGGTGGGCCATGGATACCGCTGCGGCGGCGGTAGTGCGATTGTTTTCGCGCCGATTTGCAAATCGCGGGGTCTTCCCTCATCATTATTAGTTTGTTTGGGGACGCGGCACGCTTCCGCTGCGGCAATTCTTGTTTCAAGTACATTTTTTCCGTCGATCGTATTGCTATCGTTCGATAAAAGGAGCGGCATGGAAAAGCCTTCCAAAATAGCGCCCGCCACGGGGAAACTCGGAGTGCTGCTTCCGGGCATGGGCGCTGTCAGCACGACGTTTATGGCCGGAGTCGAGCTTGTTCGCAAAGGCAAGTCGCAGCCGGTTGGCTCGCTTACGCAGATGGGCACGATCCGGCTGGGCAGGCGCACGGACGCGCGCTCGCCGCTCATTAAGAAATTCGTGCCGCTTGCGGAGCTGAAGGATCTTAGTTTTGGCGGCTGGGATATTTTCAAGGACAACGCTTACCAGTCGGCGGCGAATGCGGGGGTGCTGAATCCGCAGGATTTGGAAAAGGTGAAGCCTTTTCTTTCCACCATCAAGCCGATGAAGGCCGCGTTTGACCGCGATTTCGTGAAGCTGATCGACGGTCCGAACATCAAGAAGGGCAAGAACAAGTACGAACTGGCGCTGCAGATTAAAGAGGACATCGCCAATTTCCGCAAGACTTCGCGCGCGTCGCGGCTGGTGACCTGCTGGTGCGGCTCGACGGAATCCTTCGTCAAGCCGGAAGAGGTACACTCGACTCCGGAGAAATTCATCGAGGGGATGAAGTCCAATCATCCGGCCATCGCGCCGTCGATGCTATATGCGTGGGCCTCGGTGACCAGCGAAGTGCCGTTTGCCAACGGCGCTCCCAACCTGACCGTGGATATTCCCGCGATTCAGAAACTCGCCCACGAACACAATGTGGCGATCTGCGGAAAAGATTTCAAGACCGGGCAGACGCTGATGAAGACTATCCTTGCGCCGGGCTTCAAGGCGCGCATGCTGGGATTGGATGGCTGGTTTTCGACGAACATTCTCGGCAACCGCGACGGCGAAGTTCTCGAGGACCCGGGCTCTTTCAAGACTAAGGAAGAGTCCAAATTGAGCGTCCTGGAATATATTCTCCAGCCGCAGTTGTATCCGCAGCTTTACGGCAAGATGCACCACAAGGTGCGCATCAACTACTATCCGCCGCGCGGCGACAACAAAGAAGGCTGGGACAACATCGACATTTTCGGCTGGCTCGGCTACCCGATGCAAATCAAGGTGGACTTCCTCTGCCGCGATTCTATTTTGGCTGCGCCGATCGTGCTCGATCTCGTTTTGTTTTTGGACCTGGCGCAGCGCGCGGGGATGCGCGGCATTCAGGAATGGCTCAGCTTTTACTTCAAATCCCCGATGACCGCGCCGGGGCTGTATCCCGAGCATGACCTCTTCATTCAGTCAATGAAGCTGAAGAACACGCTTCGCTGGATGAAGGGCGAGGACCTCATTACACACCTGGGACAGGAGTATTACGACTAAGCCGCGTTAGGCGCCGTGAGCGGCGACGGATTTCGCTTCAACGGCGTCGAGGACGCGCGAGGAATAGACCAGCGCGGCGCCTGCGTTCATGGCGACAGCGACTCCGAGCGCTTCGCTGATTTCTTCCTTGGTGGCGCCGGCTTTCAGCGCCGCGTCCGTGTGCACTACGATGCAGCCGTCGCAGTGAGTGGTCACCGCTACGGCCAGCGAAATGAGCTGCCGCGTTTTTTCGCCGAGCTTGCTCGTCTTGGAATTGGCGGCGCTGAGCGTTTGATAGCCGCGAACCGTGTCGGGCGAGGCTTTCATAAGGTCTCCGATGCGGGCGCCGACTTCCTTATGGTACTGATTCCAGTCCATCATCATGGCGTTTCCTCCGATTCTATATGACGCAAAACGAGCTTGATTTTACTCTCCGCGAGCGGGGATGTGATATCTTTTTGAATTCACCCGCGCCTGCCGGGTCGTGCGGCGCTTGCGGCAGTGTTGAGCCCCTTTCCTCGAGAGCCGCTAGAGTAGTCGAACATTTTCCAAGGAGCCGTATTCATGAAAAGCTCGTACAACGGCAAAGCTGTCCCACCGGAAGGCCAGCCAATCGGTTACAGCGGCGGAGAGCTGCAAGTGCCGGACGCGCCGGTGATTCCGTTTATCGAAGGGGATGGCACGGGGCGCGACATTTGGAAAGCGTCGCGGCGCGTGTTCGACGCGGCGGTGGAGCACGCCTACGGCGGGAAGCGCCGCGTAGCGTGGTTCGAGGTTTTCGCCGGCGAGAAGGCGTTCAATACTTTCAACGAGTGGCTGCCAGGCGATACGGTTGACGCCATCCGCGACTTTCGCGTGGCCATCAAGGGGCCGCTCACGACTCCCGTGGGCGGAGGCATTCGTTCGCTGAACGTGGCGCTGCGGCAGATCCTCGATTTGTATTCCTGCGAGCGGCCGGTGCGTTATTTCAAGGGCGTGCCTTCTCCGGTGCGCGAGCCGGAAAAAATGGATGTGTTCATCTTCCGGGAGAATACCGAGGATGTGTACATCGGGATCGAGTGGAAATCCGGTTCGCCGGAAGCGAAGAAGCTGCTCGAATTTTTGAACAACGAGATGCTGAAGGATGGGAAGAAGCAGATTCGCTGGGACTCGGGCGTGGGCATCAAACCGATTTCTCCCACGGGAACGAAACGGCTGGTGCGGCGCGCGATCAAGTACGCGCTCGCGAACAAGAAGAAGAGCGTAACGCTGGTGCACAAAGGCAACATCCAGAAATTTACCGAGGGCGCGTTTCGCGACTGGGGTTACGACCTGGCGCGCGAAGAGTTCCGGGCGCAGACGATCACCGAGCGCGAAAGCTGGATCGTGGACAACCTCGACAAAAACGCGGCGCTCACCGTGGAACAGAATGCGGCGCTGATCGAGCCGGGACTCGAACAAGCCACCGACGCGTTCAAGAAAACGATTTATGGCGAGGTGAAGCAGACGCTCGACGCGATTTACCCGACGCACGGCAAGGGTCAGTGGAAGCAGAAATTGATGATCAACGACCGCATCGCGGACTCCGTGTTTCAGCAGGTGCTCTTGCGGCCCGATGAATACAGCGTGCTGGCCACTTCCAATTTGAACGGAGATTATTTGTCGGATGCTTGCGCGGCGCAGGTCGGCGGGCTAGGCATGGCGCCGGGATCGAATATCGGCGACGGATTCGGCGTGTTTGAAGCGACGCATGGCACGGCGCCGAAGTACGCGGACAAGGATGTCATCAATCCGAGTTCGGTGATGCTTTCGGGGGCGATGATGTTTGAATTCCTGGGATGGAAGGAAGCGGCCACGCTGATCGAAGACGGCATCGCGCGGACGATTCAGCAGAAACGCGTGACGTACGATCTCGAGCGATTGATGCCGGGCGCAACGAAAGTGGGCACGTCGGCGTTTGCTTCCGCGATCATCGAGAATATGAAGGGAGTGGCTGCGGCTCGGTAGTCACTAGGGCACTTGAACGCAGAGCCGCAGAGATCGCAGAGAACTCACTGAAAAGATTTTTGTTTAAGAGACGAGGAGAGGCATGAGCAGAAAAAAGGTCACAGTAGTAGGAGGCGGGTTTGTGGGCTCGACCACGGCGCAGCGGATTGTTGACCTGGAATTGGCCGACGTAGTTCTGACCGACATTTTGGACGGGCCGCCTGCCGGCAAGGCGCTGGACATGGTGGAATCCGGGCCGATCACGCGAACCGATTCGCGCGCCATTGGCGTTTCCACGGCGACCGGCGATTATTCGGCGACCGCGGGAAGCGACGTGGTGGTGATCACCGCCGGCTTTCCGCGCAAGCCGGGGATGAGCCGGGACGATCTACTGAAAGCCAACTACGACGTGGTAAAAGCCGTCGTCGAGCAAGTCGTCAAGCATTCGCCGAACTGCATCATCATCGTGGTGACGAATCCGCTCGATGCCATGGCGCAAGCCGCGCTGAAAGTCAGCGGCTTTCCGAAGAATCGCGTGCTCGGCATGGCCGGAGTGCTGGACTCCGCGCGCATGAGCGCGTTTGTGGCGATGGAATGCAAGGTCAGCGTGGAAAACGTACACTCCTTCGTGCTGGGTGGTCATGGCGACGACATGGTGCCGCTGCCGCGGTATTCGACGGTGGCGGGAATTCCCCTCCCTGATCTGTTGCCCAAGGAGCGCATCGACGCGATCGTGGAGCGCACCCGCAAAGGCGGCGCCGAGATTGTGAACTTGCTGAAAACTGGCTCGGCATACTACGCGCCCTCCGCCGCCGCTGTGGAGATGGCGGAAGCGATCCTGAAGGACAAGAAGAAAATTCTGCCCTGCGCCGTCTATCTCGATGGAGAGTACGGGATCAAAGGACTCTTCGTCGGTGTCCCCGTGAAGCTGGGCGCCAAGGGCGTCGAAGAGATCATCCAGATCAAGCTGACGGCGGAAGAAAATGCGGCGCTGCAGAAATCATCAGCTTCGGTCCGGGAGCTGGTGACGGTGCTCGGACTGTAAGACCGACAGCCGTCAAATTGCTTTACCAGCCGAAGATTTTTCCCGCGCCGTATACCAGAGCCAGCGTGAATCCCGCGATGGCTACTTCGCCGATGGCTCCGACCGCGAACGGGCGCAGGCCCTGCTTGCGCATCTCGCTGAAATTGGTTCGCAGTCCAACGCCCGCGAAGGTGAGCAAAAACGCCCAGCGCGAAAGATTGGCGAGCGCTCCGACCTGATCCTTGTTGAAGAAGTGATAGGTGGCGAGGACCGAGATCAGCAGGAAACCGAGAACAAACTTCGGAAACTTCTGCCAGAGAAACGCGGCCTTGTTCCCTACCGACTGCGCTTGTCCTTTGCTGGCCCAATAAATCGCATAAGCGAGCACCACGAATCCGATCATGGCGTTACGAGTGGACTTGACGAGCACGGCGAGTTTCCCGGCGGCGTCGGAATACAACGCGCCCGCGGCGGTCGCCTCTGCGGTATTGTCCACTCCGAGCCCAGCCCAAAGCCCGTAAGCGCGATCACTCAGGTGCAGCAAATGCCCGATCAGCGGGAACGTAAAAAGAGCCAGCGCGCCGAGAGCGAGAATCGCCGCTATGGAAAACGAAGAATCTTCGTCGTCCGCTTCAATCGCGCCTTTGGTGGCGATGATGGCGCTCACGCCGCACACTGCCGAGCCCACGGCAAGAAGCGTCGTGAGTTTGGGCTTGAGCTTGAACAGGCGGCCGAGAAAAGTCATAAACGCGAGGGAACCGACAATTTCGATGGCTACCAACACCAAGCTGACTCCACCGAGTTTGAGAATGTCGCCCAGAAGAAAGCGCGCCCCCAACAACACGATTCCGGCTTTGAGCCAGAATTCGTAAGTGGCGACACCTGTGCGGAAAATTTCCGGGACGCCGACAGTGTTGGAGATCACCAGGCCCAGAACGATGGCCCAAAGAACGTATTCGATGTTCGGAAACGTCCAGTGATGCGCTTTGGCGTAGGCGCCGACGTTTTGCTCCAGTAGTTTGCCCGCATAGCCGACAGCGGCGAGCAGCACCACTCCAGGGATGACGCGCAGAAATCGCAGCACCGGCTGGACCGGCTGAACTTGCGGAACTGTAATTACTTCAGCCATGTTTCGTTTTCTCCATTTTCGCGGGGATCGTTACCAGGGGACGTGCTTGAATACGCCGACGCGAACCAGCAGCGCCAACAGAAAAGCCACCAGCACGGCCCAAGTGTCGAGCGATGGTTTCCAACGGCTCCCCGGCTTCCCTGCCACGACTTCTGCACTCATCGTTATGCTCCTGACAGCTTAAATCACCGATGTTTGTTGCAACTGGGGATCTTTCCGATTCGTGCTCCAGAACTGGGCGCTAATTTCCGCGACGTCTTGCGACGCCACGCGCCCAACAATCAAAAGCGCCGGAGCCGGAAGTCTTTCTTCGCTGGCCAGGCGCGCGATGCTGGACCAACGCACTTGCTGCTGTGAACCCGTTGCATGGGAGACGATCACGCAGGGAAGGTCCGCGGGAAGCCCGCCTGCCAGCAAACGCTCTGAAACTTCGGCATAATCCGCGCCGGGCATGTACAGAACGAGCGTGGTTGTGCTGGTGACGCAACCCCAATCCATCGCGCTGCCGTCGATTCCGCGCGAAAAGGTGGTCAGCAGAATTTGCGAAGCCACCCGGCGATCGGTGAGAGAAATTCCCGCCGCCGCCGCGGCTCCGAGAGCCGCGCTGATGCCTGGAACGATTTCGTATTCGATTCTAGTTTTGCGAAGAGCTTCGATTTCTTCCCCGGCGCGGCCAAAAATCGTTGGGTCGCCGCCTTTCAAGCGCACCACGATCGGGCGCAGGCGGCCATAGGAAACCAGCAGCGCGTTGATTTCATCCTGCGTAAGGAGTTTGTGTCCGGCGCGCTTGCCCACGTTAATGATCTCGGCCGCGGGCGAAATCATCGCCAAAACTTCTCGACTGACGAGCGCATCGTGCAAAACAACATCGGCGACAGCGAGCAGACGCGCCGCTTTCAAAGTGAGCAACTCGGGATCCCCGGGACCTGCGCCAATGAGGTAAACCTTGCCCATCATGCCACGCACTCGCCGCGGCCCAGCCTCAGGGAATACGTTTCCGTGTCGCCCCAGTCCACGAAAAGATCCTCGGTTGTGGCTGTGACCTCTGCCAAGGGCAGCAGCCGTTCTTTAACGCTCTTGTCCGGCGTGCGCGCCACCCACGCGGTAAATGTTTCGGCCGCCTGACGGTTCTGCTGATAGAAGGCCAGGAGCTCGCGAATGATCGCCGGGATGGGCCGCGCGGGCACAGACATGATCTGGCGCGCGAAGCGCACGCCATCCGCATTCACTCTGCCGCCAAGCAACAGCTGATAGTAAGGAGCCTGCTGATCGCCAACCTTCCTGACGTTGCCGTAAAAACCGATATCGGCGATGTGATGATGACCGCAGGAATTGGGGCAGCCGCTGATTTTGATGCGCAACTTCTGGATTTCCGGGTCGGTGTAATCGTTCAGCTCGCGTGAAAGCACGTCGGCCAGCGTGAGCGAGCGCGTGATTCCCAGATTGCACGTTGTGGCTCCCGGGCATCCGGTGACGTCGGAAATGGTGCGCGCTCCGGGCGTAACCAGGTCAAATGCGCGAAGTTCGTCGTAGATCGTGCGCACACGGTCAAAGGGCACCCATGGAATGACGAGGTCCTGGTTGACGGCGATGCGCACGCCGGTAAGTTCGTTCTTCTCCAGAACGTCCGCGAGGCCGCGCATCTGGCTGCTGTGCAAGGTTCCAGCGGGAAGTTTGACCCACACCGCGTCGTATCCGGCCTGGCGCTGAGACATCAAGTTGTGCTCCGCCCAGCGGTCGTATTCCGGATCGCTTTGCGTTTCCGCCGGAGAAGAAGACAGCGGCACCGGAGCGATAGTGACCAGCGCCGGTCGGATCGGAGAAGGCACGGCAAATACTTCCGCGGGAGCCTGCGAGACCTTGCGTTTTTCCGCAACCAAGCGGCGCAACTCCTCGATGCCTTTGGCGCGCAAGACGAATTTCAATCGCGCCATGAGCTTGTTCTTGCGGTTCCCCGTTTCCGTGAAAACCCGCAGAATGGCTTCGATGGTCGGAAGCAGTTCCTCTTCGGGCAGAAAATCCGCGAGGATCGCGGCCTCCGTCGGCAAACTGCCCAGCCCGCCGCCGACGAGCACCTTGAAACCGCGGCGCGACGTGCCGTTGTTGCCGCGAACTTGCGCGATAAGGCCGACGTCGTGGATGCCCGCCACCGCGCAAGCGCCATCGTCCTCGCATCCGGAGAAGGCAATCTTGAACTTGCGCGGCAAGTCATGAAAATCCGGATGGCGCAGCAGATATCGTGAGACGCCCAGAGCGTAGGGCGTGACATCGAACGCTTCGCCCGGGCAAATCCCCGCCACCGGGCAAGCCGTGACGTTGCGCACCGTGTTGCCGCAAGCCTCGCGCGTTGTCAAGCCCGAATCGGCGAGCAAGCGCATCGCGGCGCCCACGTTTTCAAGTTTCACGAAATGGAATTGAACGTTTTCGCGCGTGGTCAGGTGGCCGCGGCCAGTCGAGTATTCGTCGCCAATAAACGCCAGGGCGCGGAGCTGCGCGGGCGTGAGCACCCCTGCGGCGATCTTGATGCGCAGCATCTGGAAACCCGGCTGGCGCTGGCCATAGGTGCCGTGCTTCAGGCGAAAGGGGCGGAATTGCTCCGGCGTAATGGCGCCGCTCTGCAGGTCCCGGATGCGCTCTTCAAAGCGGACTATTTCCGCTTCGATGGCTTCGCGGCTGTGCCGCTCTTCGACTTCGGTTAAGGCTGCCACACTCATGATTCCTAGCTCCCAAGTTCCTGCCTCTGAAAAATCCCCGATCCAAAACAAAAAGCCCACATGACCAGGCTCTCTGGCATGTGGGCTTCGGAACTTTATGATTCAGCTACAGCTAAGTCCGGAAACTCCTCTGGCCAGAGATGGGGCTCGTGCAACACGCAGCGTTGCACATGCACGCACAACACATCATCTGGCAACAGGTCTTCATCAAGATAAAGGATACTTTCCTGGGCACCCCCTTGTCAAACAGGAGAAGCCCACAATAATTGGATGCAACGCATTCAAAAAAGTAATCAATGACAACCAAGAATTCTTATGGCTTCGCGGCCTCCGGGGCCGGCCCGATCAACGTGGCGGTTTTGATGGAGTCCAGCTTGGGCCAGTTCTTATCGAGATAAGGCTTGCCCTCAGCGGTGATCAGGTCCTGGAAGTCCGGCGGAGTGCTGGCGTATTGGTCATACATCATTTCAACGACATTCATGCCTTTGGCATCGACCACTCCGAAAGGAGCGAAACCCTGCTGGTCGAGGCCGGCATTATCCTTCAGGTTGATGAAGAGTTGAGTGGTGCGGGTGCTTGGTCCGGCAGTCGCAAAGGTCAAATACCCTCGCTTGTTGCTTTGCGCCACGGGATCATCCTGCAAGTTCGCGTCTCTCCAAGCGATTGAAACTGGCGGATAGGCGCTGAGGCCAAATTGAACGATGAACCCGGGCACCACGCGGAAGAAGCCGGCATTGTCGTAGAAGTGGTGCTTCACCAGGTTGTAGAAGCGATCGGCGCCGATGGGCGCCCACGCGCGATGCACGGTCACGGTAAAGTCGCCGCGCGTGGTCGTGAACTTTACCTGAAAGGTCTCAGGAGCCTTTTCTTTGAGCGCGGCGGGGCGAAGTAGCGCACGGTCATAGGCGGAGCGCGCGGCGGATGGCGCGCTCGCCGTTACTTCGGGTTGCGGAGGCGCTGGGGCCGGTGCCAGTGCTTCCACTTTGGGCTGGGCCGGCGCCCCAGCTTTGGGCTTCTCCGGTTGCGTTTCAGCAGGCTGCTCCTTCGCCTTGCAGCCGAAAAACAGAATTCCCATCGCGACCGCAGCGAGAAACCACTTTGCACGTCTCATTTTCCGATATCCCTCCCTATGCGATGCACTGTTCTGAAGTCTTCCGCCGAGATCTTATTTTCCGGCATTCATCTCTCGGCTGACGCGTTCCACTTCCGCCATGACACGGAGAGTATTCTCGCCGAGAATCTTCTTTACGTCACTTTCGGAGTAGCCTTTTTGCAACAAGGCTTCGGTGATCTTAGGGAGTTTGGTGGCGTCTTCCATGCCATACGGCATGTTGGCGCCGTCGAAGTCCGAACCCAGGCCCACGTGATCAATGCCAGCCACTTTCACAGCATGGTCGATGTGCTCGATGATTCTGGTGAAATCGACGCGCGGCAGTTTGCCTTGTTCGACATATTCGCGGGTGATGCGGTCCCCTTCGATGAGCTGGCAACCTTCATTCTCGCCGCAGAGCTTCATCACGTCGGCGTTGATAGCCTTGTTTAGTTCCGGATTGGCCTTCTCCGCGTCGCGAAACTCCTGGCTCAGAAAACCGACGTGGTAGTTGATTTGGATGGCGCCGCCCTTTGCAGCAAGATCCTTGATCATTTGGTCGGTCATATTGCGAGCCGCGTCGCAAATCGCGCGGCAGGAGGAGTGCGAAGCAAGGAGCGGAGCTTTGCTGACTTCCAGCGCATCATAAAAAGTCTTGTCACTGACGTGGGAGATGTCCACCATGACGCCGAGGCGGTTCATTTCGCGGACCACGTCCTTGCCGAAATCGGTGAGCCCGTTGTGCGCAGCTTTGTCCGTGGAAGCGTCGGCCCACTCCGTGTTGCCCGTATGCGTCAACGTCATATAGCGCACGCCAAGCGCCGCGTAGCTGCGCAGCACGCCGAGATCGCTGTTGATCATGTGGCCGCCTTCAACTCCCATGAGCGCTGCGATCTTGCCATGCTCGCGAGCTTCGCGGATTTCCGCCGCGGTCGTCGCAAGAACGATGTCGTTCGGATGCTTGCGAACCTGCTCGCGCACCGCGTCAATCTGAACGAGCGCCCGGTTGACCGCTTCCGGACCGGTGATTCTGCTAGGAATCCAGACGGAAAAGAAGATCGCGCCGAGGCCGCCCTCCTTCATGCGCGGAATGTCTATGCTTCCGCTCGCGCTGCGCGTGCCGAGGTCAAATTTGCCGTCCAGAAAGCGCTGCGTGGTGTCGTCATGCGTGTCCACGACAATGGACGAGAAGTGCAGCTTGCGCGCCCTTTCGGAAATAGCGTCAGCGGACACGGCTAAACCCACAAGGCTCAAAGCGGAAACCCACAAAACGGCTGACAGCCCGGCACGGAACATTTTCCCCTCGCGGTACGAAACATAGATTGTAAGCGGAATCGACCGAGGAAAAAGCGGGAATTTCAGCGTGTGAATCGTGCGGTCCACGCCGCTGTTCCATAAGGCTCAGTCCCAACAACCGAGAGCGCAGTCCCAGGGCGCCTCCAAATGCATCATTCGCGGATAACACCACAAAAACACGGCCGCCGCGGCAACCACCAGGACCAAGCTGATGCGAACACCAAAGACGGCGCGCGGCAGGCTACGCAAGGCGACAGCGATGGCCACTCCCAGAATCATCACCGCCGGGTAGTAGTAATAATACATAAGGCCTTTTTCGGGCGTCACCGCCCATTGAAGATAGTTGGCCGCGAAAAGAAGAACAATCAATCCTTCGGGCAAGTCCGCGGTTTTCCAAAAGCGCCTTAGGCAGAAGATTACCGCTACCAGGCCGCCCCAAGCGACCACGGGATTGGCTACCAGGTACGAAAGCGCGCGTTGAGGGCTGGTCTTCAGCGGCCAGGTGTACCAGGCGGAAGTAATGGCCTTGTTCGTGACCCAGTGAGTGCTGAGGTACCACATGTAGCGATGGATGGCCACCAATTCGGTAAAGCCGAATGGCTGATGGAGAAGCCGGCAGAGAGGCCAGTACGTGAGACTGTACGAAACCATGGGCGCAACGACCAAGCCGAGCAGCAGAGTGGGAACGCCGATTTGTTGGATGCTCCGCGCGTAAGAAGCGAGAGACGCGCAAGAACCTGCAAGCGAACGGCGCGCCACCCACAACAGCGCGAGGCTCACCAAGACGAGGACTACAAGCGTGTCGATTGCATTCCACTTGCAAGCCCCGGCAAGTCCCATCAAAACGCCGGAGCAGACGAACAGAAACCTGCGGCTACGCGCACTGAGATCCATGCCAATTGCTGCGGTGAATGCCACCAGACTCCACATCAGAAAGAACACCAGGAACGCATCCATCATGCCGACGCGCGACATGACGAAAAGGAAATTGTTGAAGAGAGCCAGGCAGGCCGCAAAGAAAGCAACGCCAGGATCGCGCAAAAGCAGGAGAGTCCAAAGATAAACGGCGACCAAAGTCAGCGCGCCGCACACAGCAGTGGCAACTCGCCAGCCGAATGGGGTGTCCCCGGCCGCTTTCATTCCGATCGCCATGAGCATTTTCCCGAAAGGGGGTCTCGCCAAGTTGTGCATCTTAGTGCCGGCGTCGAGCTGCCCTTGGACAAAGGCCCTGGCTTCGGGAACATATACGCCCTCATCGTAATACATGAACGCAGGTCTTCCGATGCCCGCCAAAAGGAACGACAAGCTCACAACGCCGAGAATCATCACCACGACCAACGGACGATGCAGCATACGCGTCAGCACGGAACTGCCATTGGAAGGATTGCTGGTCGAACTAGATTCCATGGACCCCTGTGTAGCAGCGGCTGCTTGCTCTCGCGATGGCGGTTCCATGACGGAGGGACTGCCATTCCTAAAGGGATTCCCCATGCACCAATTTTATCCGCGGGAGCGAAGCGCCGTTTCGTCGCGAACATCCGCGGTGCGCAATGGCTTAATATCTCTCGGAGTGGAATCGCGTTTCTGCCGCTCCTCCGCCGCGCAAACTACCGGAAGAAACGCCGTCCAGACATCTCTTCTTTGTCTTGGCAAGTAGTGGTAGAAGAAAACGCTTGCTTGCGAGTTACCCGACAAGCCAGCCAAGAAGCGCTTGTTTCCACGCATCACGGTTCACTTCCGCGATGGATTCCGTCAGGGGAATGCCTTTGGGACAAGCGTGGACGCAGTTCTGCGCATTGGCACATTCGTGGATTCCGCCCGGTCCCATGAGTGCCGCAAGGCGCTCGCTCTTATTCATCGCTCCCGTGGGATGCATATTGAAAAGGCGCACCTGGCTGATGATCGCCGCGCCCACGAACTGATTATGCTCGTTCACCTGTGGGCAAACCTCGAGGCAGTTCCCGCAGGTGATGCAGTTCGAAAGCGGATAGCCTTTCTCTTGAATTTCGGGCGACACGCGCGGGCCTTCGCCGAGACTGTACGTACCGTCGATGGGGATCCAGGCCTTCACGCGCTTCAAGCTTTCGAACATGAACTGCCGGTCGACCGCCAGATCACGTACCAACGGAAACTTGGACATCGGCTCGATGCGAATGGGCTGCTCGAGTCGATCGACTAGCGCCGAACACGCCATTCGTGCTTTCCCGTTGATTAGCATCGCGCAGGAGCCGCATATTTCCTCGAGGCAATTCGAATCGTAGGTAATGGGAGTGGTCTTCTTCCCGTCGCGCGTGACGGGATTTTCGGCGATGTCACGCAGGCAAATGATCACGTTCATCGAAGGCCGCCACTTGAGAGAGAATTCCTCCCAGTGCCCCGCTTCCTTCGGTCCGGCCTGCCGCTTTACTCGGACGATGACCTGTTTTGTTTCCGCCATAATCCCTCGACCGGCAACCGCCTCGTGCGGAAAGGCCGGAGCTGCCGCTCCTACTTCGCCGCGTCGTAACGCCGCGGGCGCGGCTTGATCAATGATATGTCCACCGGCTCGTACGCAAGCTTAATGTCGTTGTTCACCCACTTCGCGCGCGTGGTCTTCAGCCAGTTGGCGTCGTCGCGCTCCGGAAAATCCGGCTTGTAATGAGCGCCCCGCGATTCATTGCGGGCCAGCGCGCCGAGCGTGATCACCCGCGCCAGCACAATCATGTTTTCCAGTTCGCGCGCAAAGTTCAGCGTTTGGTTCGACCACTTCGTGCGGTCACTGAGATTGATTTTGTTGTAGCGTTCCTGCAACGATCGAATCTTCGCGTCGGCCATCTCCAGGTTCTTATTGATGCGCGTGACGGTCACGTGCTCCGTCATCACGTCTCCCAGTTCGCGCCAAATCGTGATGGGATTCTCCGAACCGTCCTGGGAGATGAGTTTTTGATTCTTTTCTTCCTGGCGTTTCCGTTCCGCGTCGAAAACCGCCGATGCCGTGGAGTCAGTGCCCTTTTCGAGATTCTTCGTGTACTTCACCGCTGCCGGACCGGCAATCCCTCCGCCAAAGATGCAGGAAACCAGCGAGTTCGCGCCGAGCCGGTTAGCTCCGTGATATTGGTATTCGCATTCGCCCGCGGCGTAGATGCCGGCGACGTTGCTGGCCTGGTCTTCGCCATTCACCCAGATTCCGCCCATGGTGTAGTGCATCGCCGGAAATACTTTCATGGGCTCAACGCGCGGATCAACACCCAGGAATTTCTCGTAAATTTCCAGAATCCCTTCCAGCTTCCGATCCAGCGTTTCCCGCGGGATGTGTGTCACGTCCAGATACACCGCCGACTGGCCGTCGACGCCCAATTTTTCCTGATACACGATGCGGTGAATCGCGCGCGTGGCAATGTCTCGCGGCACCAGATTCCCGTACTTCGGATACCACTCTTCCAGAAAATAAAAGCGCTCCGCCTCGGGAATGCCTCGCGGCGCGCGCTTCTCGCCGGGATTGCGCGGCACCCACACGCGGCCGCCCTCGCCGCGCGCCGATTCGCTCATCAGCCGGAGTTTATCTTCGCCGGGGATCGCCGTCGGGTGCACTTGAATGAATTCGCCGTTCGCATAATCCACGCCCTGCTGAAAAAGCGCGGCCTGCGCCGAACCCGTGCACACCACCGAATTCGTCGACCGCCCGAAGATCGCTCCGTTTCCGCCGGTGGCAAAAATCACCGCGTCCGCCGCGAAGGTTTTCACTTCCATCGTGCGCAAGTCCATTGCGCAAATGCCTCGGCTCACGCCGCCTTCATCGATCACCGCGGAAAGAAACGTCGCGCCTTCGAACTTCTTCACCTTGCCTTCGGCCTCGTGCCGCCGCACCTGCTCGTCGAGCGCATACAAAAGCTGCTGGCCCGTCGTTGCCCCCGCGAAAGCCGTGCGGTGATACAGCGTGCCTCCGAATCGCCGGTAGTCCAGCAATCCTTCCGGCGTGCGGTTGAACATCACTCCCATGCGGTCCAGCAGATCGATGATCCCCGGCGCCGCCTCGCACATCCGTTTTACCAGCGGCTGATTCGCCAGAAAATCCCCGCCGTAGATCGTGTCGTCGAAATGTTTATCGATCGTGTCGCCTTCACCCTTTTGATTCTTGGCCGCGTTGATTCCGCCCTGCGCGCAAACCGAATGCGACCGCTTCACCGGCACAATGGAGAAGAGATCGACCGGCATCCCGGCTTCTGCAACGCGGATGGTCGCCATCAGGCCGGCCAATCCACCGCCCACAACGATTATTTTTGGCTGTCTCATTTGTTTGGCAGGTAGGCCGAGAAGGGATGCCAATCGAATCGAAAACTAATAATAATTAAAATCCCGACGACGCTGAACGCCACTCCCACCAGCGCCCCAAATTTCCCAGCCGCTTGCTGCGCCTTCACCGTCGCCGCCAGCCCCCACTTGCAAAGGAAATTCCAGATGCCCACGCCCAGATGGAACGAGGAGGCCAGCACGCCCACTACAAAAAACGCCAGGTACCACGGATTCTGCATGTCCTCCGCGACATTCGCATAGGTCGACCGCCCATGCGTGAGCCAGCGCTCCGTGTAAAGATGCCAGCCGATATACGCAAACGCGATGAGGCCCGTGTAACGCTGTGTCGTGTACAGCCAGTTCCCTACCCACGGATACGCCGACACGTTCGATTTCCCGCGCAGCCAAATATAAATCCCGTAGCCGCCATGAAACAGCATTGGCAGAAAAATGGCCCCCCATTCCACAATCAGTCGAAACGGAATCGTCTGCAACTCTTGCGAAGTGGCGTTGTATTTCTCCGCGCTCACCAGCGCGGAACTGTTGGACCAGAAGTGCTCCGCCAAAAATGCGCCAACAGGAAGTATCCCGGTAAAAGAATGCAGCTTTCTGAGGAAATAACTTGTATCAGGCTGGGTTGCCGTCGCAGACATGCCCTCTCCACCGCGTATGTCCCAGCCGGATCGCACCGAATGACTCGGGAGGAGCGTTAAGAATCCGCGGCAAAATCAGTATAGGCACATGATTCCGGGGATGCAAGTTTGCCCGTTTTTCGGTAGTGGTACAGTTTGGACCTGCGCGGCAGGATAGTGGTGCCCGCTGCCGTGATCTCTGGAGGAAAGAATAAAAGCATCCATGTTTTATCGAATCGCCGCTGTTCTTCTGCTGCTTTTCGCGGCAGGACATACACTCGGCTTTCGCGAGTCTGATCCCAAATGGGGAGTTGATGCCCTTCTTGGCTCAATGCGGTCAATTCACTTTGACGTGCAGGGGTTCAACCGCACGTATTGGGACCTCTTTGTGTCGGCCGGATTCTCTGTCGGCGTGTTTTATCTATTCGCGGCGATATTGGCATGGCAGCTAGGTGGCCTTCCGGGAGCGACTTTGGCGCTCATGCGCGGCACTGCGTGGGCGTTCGCCCTTTGCTTTGCCGCCATCACGGTTGTGAGCTGGAGATACCTCTTTATCATACCCATCGCTTTCTCAATCGTGATTACATTATGTTTGACTGCGGCGGCATGGCTTTCAGCGAAGCAGGTTTCCATGCCTCCATTGCGATAGTAAGGTGAGAGGATTCAAACCGCACCACTACCGGTTCTTCATGCAGGCACATTGCAATCGAAATCCTGTTGCGGCGGCAACCGAACTGCCAGAAAATGGTAGCTGTCGGAAGGGATACGCCAGGCCTACACCTCTCTCGGCCTCAGCCCCGAAATTCATCCATAGCCATGAGCACAACTTTGAGTCTCGCCTCGGAGATGGAGCGCATCGCCAACGCCCTCGGCACGGAACGAGGGGCTTCGCCGCAAGTTTCCCTTTCCGCCGTGGCCGAGAAAATCGCCAAGAATCTCGGTGTTCGCAGCGATGAAGTGGCTATCCTCGGCGTTTCCACCCGCTGGCGCCATCTGCACTTTCTCGTCCCGGAAGCCTTGAAAAACGTCGGTTTTATTCCACTTTCCAGCAATTCAGCCCTCGCCGCGCGCACCGCCCGCGATAGCCGGGCCGAAATCGAGAACAACTTTGCCGCCGCGAAGCATGCCACCATCTTCGAAAGCGTCAAAACTTCGGGGGAAACTGTCGAAGCCATTCAGAAGATGATCAGCGCGCCCATTCTGCTCGACGGCAAGGTCATTGGCGTCATTCAAGTCAGCCGCAAAGGCGCTAATCCGGCCAGCGCGGGCCGCGACTTCAACGCCGACGACCTCGGAAAAATCCTGGCGCTCTGCAAGCCTCTCGGCAAATTGCTCCATCACGTCGCGCGCGAATAATCCATCCGCTCCGCCGGAATTGTCATCCAACATTCATAATTCTATCGCTCTTCCCGCATTCCGGGTCGGAATTGCGTTGACACTGCAATACCTTCTTGTTACTTTTCCACAGCGGCGAAATTTTTCGCGCGCACTCTACTCACGGAGGCACGGCAAACCGGCACCATGGCGTTCGTCGCTAAGAAAATCTTCCTCACCAAAGGCGTCGGTAAACATCGTGAAAGACTTTCGAGCTTCGAGCTCGCGCTGCGGAACGCGGGCATTGCCGCTTGCAACATCGTCCGCGTCTCCTCGATTTTTCCACCCAATTGCAAATTGATTTCTCGCAGCGAAGGCTTGAAGCACATCAAGCCCGGACAAGTCGCTTTTACCGTCATCAGCGAGAATTCCACCAAGGAAGCGCATCGCCTCATCGCCGCCAGCATCGGCCTCGCGCTGCCCAGCGATAAATCCATGTACGGCTATCTGTCCGAGCATCACTCCTTCGGTGAAACCGAGGAAGTCGCCGGCGAATATGCCGAAGAGCTCGCCGCGGAAATGCTCGCGACCACTTTAAACGTGGAATTCGACCCGGATTTGTCATTCGACGAAAAAAAAGAGGTCTACCGCATCTCCAATAAGATCGTCCGCACCATGAACGTCACGCAATCCGCCGTCGGCGACAAGCGCGGCCTCTGGACCACCGTTCTCGGCGCCGCCATCCTTATCGGCGAAGACGACTAGCTTTTCTCTTTCATTCGGGAGGTTCTATGTTTCCGGTTCTCCGTCTTACGCGCATTGCGTGCTTCTTCTGCTTCGCTCTGCTGGCACGTTCCGCCTTCGCTGCCGACCGCGTCACCATTCTTTACGACGCCTTCAGCGCCAATCCGGCTCTCACTCGCGATTGGGGATTCTCCGCCCTCGTCGAGCACGACGGCAAGCGCATCCTCTTCGACACCGGCAACAACCCGGAAATCTTCGAGCACAACGTCAAGGCCCTCAACGTTGACCTTACCAAGATCGACTTCGCCGTTGTTTCTCACCGTCACGCCGATCACGCTTCCGGGCTGAAGTATCTGCTCAAGATCAAACCGGACGTCACCGTTTACGTCCCCGCTGATGGCGACAACGGTTTTGGCGGTTCAGAATTTCCTCAAGTGTTCTACCGTCCCGAGCCTTCCCTGCCCGCCAAAATGCGCTATTTCGACGGAGCCTATCCCGAACATCTCCGCTCCGGCAAACTCTACGATACGGGTCACTTCATCCTTGTCGATAAACTCACGGAAGTCGCTCCAGGCATTTTTCTGCTGTACACCGTTTCCAATATTCCGCGCACCCTCGAGCTCCCCGAGCTCACTCTCGCCATCAAAGGACCGCACGGACTGATGCTGGTCGATGGCTGCTCGCACTCCGGCATCGAGGAGATACTGCAAGCCGCCAGCGCCGTGGACCCGCACACGCACATCGTTTTCGGCGGCCTGCACCTCGTCCGGACACCCGTGCCCGACATCGACCGCCTCGTCGATTCGCTCAAGAATAAGTGGAAGCTGGATAAAGTCGCTCCCGGCCACTGCACCGGTGAGCCCGCCTTCCTACGCCTGCAAAAAGCGTTCGGCGATGACTATCTCTACGCCGGAGTAGGCACGCGACTCGAAATACCCTGAATGAGCGTGACTGCGCAGCGATTGGCATGGCCACCTGTCCGCCCGCCAATTCTGCATCGGCGAATTATTCTGTCCAGTGTCTACGGCAATTTGTAATACCCGATGCGCTCCAACACCGCCCTGACGATCAACGGCAACGCGACCGTCGCATCATCGA
>WNFG01001050.1_pt1 | contig 23208 bp, 3 predicted proteins | sample 5400431 | NCBI WGS metagenome assembly WNFG01 (sample SAMN13153346, study PRJNA577476) | soil metagenome | isolation source: 120 cm saprolite under Douglas fir tree site 2 hole 3 replicate 2 | place: USA:California | collected 2015-04-18 | reverse complement strand
GATCTCCTCGTCCGCGTCCTGGCTGTAGATTTCGTAGTCGATCTCGCCGTCGCTCCCCGAATCGTTCGCTGACAAGGCGATGCTGATTTGTTTGTTCCGACCGACGACGATCGGCTGCGTCCAGACGGTATCGTGCAGCTCCAGGACCTTCGCTTCCGGCCTCGCGGGGAGCGCTTGCTCGATTGCCGCGCGCGCCATTTCCAGACATGCGACGCCGGGGAAAACTCTTTGCGCCGCTTGCCCGACCGTCTTCACCTGATGATCGGCGAGGAAAAATTCCTCTCCCGTGAACGTCGAGCCATAGCGTTGCTCGCTCAGATCGGAAGTATTGCGGTGCACAAAGGGATGAAGGACCGCGGTTACGGCGCCTTTGGCGACCGCCTGCACGTTTGTGGTCGCCTCGATCCAATAGCGCTCCCTGGCAAAGGGATACAGGGGCAGGGTGATGCGCGGTGGTTTGACCGCGCCATAGAGTCTGCTCCAATCGAGATCCAGACCTTTCACCCACAGGTCCAGCAGGTTCGAGAATCTTCCGGCGCCGATCCATTTGGTCACCATGGTTTCTCGCATGTCAGCATCCTGGTTGATGATGCTCATGCTCTCCTTGCTTCGTCGCACCTGCCCCCGATGGACGTCGTTGATGTCCGGCCTGCCCGCGACATGGGCCTCGAGCTTTTCCGCCAATTGCTCGACAGAGCTCACCAGGAAGCCCAGGCGTTCGTCCATGGCCTCGCGGCCAACCTGAAGCGTATAGGCCATCTGGAGCAAATCGACCGATGGCCCCTCCTTGCGCAGAAAATCCAACAGATCGCGGGCTTTTTGCTCGAGCTGTTCCGGCCTTCTGGCAGAAAGGGGAACGATGATTCTTGCTGGTTGCGCGACGAACGTCGCCGGCGGTTCGGCGACGGCCGGCGGCAGATACTCGCTGATCACCATATGGGCATTCGTACCGTTCAAGCCGAACGAGCTGATCGCGGCTTGGCGTCGCTCTGCTCCGCCGGGCTTCCACTCCTCGAGCCGGCGACTGACGTAAAACGGACTCTCTGTCAGGTCGACATGCTCATTGATGCATTCGAAATTGATCGTCGGCGGCAGTTGCTTGTGCTTCAGCGCCATGACCAGCTTGAGAACCCCGGCCACTCCGGCTGACCACAAACAATGACCGATATTGCTCTTCACAGAGCCCAGGGCACAGTAGTGCTTCTTCGCGGTGTATTTCCGAAAGGACGTCTTCAGTGCTTCGACTTCAATGGGGTCTCCTAATTTCGTACCGGTTCCATGGGCTTCGAGGAGTTGAATCTTGCCGGGATCGATCTGGAATTTGTCGTAAACGTCCTGCTGCAGGCGCGCTTGCGACTCCGGATTCGGCGCGGTGATCCCATTGGTCTTCCCGTCGTGATTGACGCCCCAACCCTGAATGACCGCATGAATGATGTCGCGATCTCTCTGTGCGTCGGCCAGCCGCTTCAGCAGGACGACACCCACGCCCTCTCCCGGAACGAAACCGTCCGCACGTTGATCGAAGGTGAAGCACCTGCCCGCGGACGAGAGCATGCCCATCTGTGACGCCCTGATGTGCATCTCCGGTCCTGTCATGACCCAGACACCCCCGGCCAGAGCCACATCGCTGGCGCGGGAGGCCAGACTGTCGCAGGCCTGGGCTAGGGCAACCAGGGATGACGAGCAAGCCGTATCGATGGAGACACAGGGGCCTTGTAGGTTCAGCAGGTACGAGATCCGGGCGGCCAGAATCGACGGCGACTCGCCCGTGAATCCCTGGCCGCTCCGCTGCTGCTCGGCCGACAACAGGTGATAGTCGCCGTACGTACAGCCCGCGAAGACTCCGCACTTGCTTCCGGACAACGAACGCGCGTCGTATCCGGCGTCTTCGATACTGTGCCAGCACGCCTGCAGGAACAGGCGTTGCTGCGGGTCCATGCTTTCCGCTTCTTTGGGAGAGATATTGAAAAACAGCGGGTCGAACAGATCGTAATCTTCGAGGGCGCCGATCCACCGGCTGTTGGTCTTGTCTGCCACGGCGCCACCGGGACGATAGTGAGCATTCACATCCCAGCGATTGGCCGGAACCTCGGTGATGCAATCCCGCCCTTGCGCGATGTTCTGCCAGAACTCATCGAGATTTCTAGCCTGGGGAAATTGCCCCGCCATGCCGATCACCGCGATGGACTCCGGAATACGATCCGCGACACGCGGAGCGGAGGCGCTCGCGAATCGCGACGCCGTCCGGTTGCGCCAGGAAGTGAGCTCTTGCACCGCCGGCTTGGCCGCGATCATGGCGTTCCGCGGCGGAGCGATGCTCGCGGGCACCGCCGCGGCCATTGCGCCAGGGCTCGACAACGTACCCGACTTTTCTGCTTCCGCTCTGACATGCCGGCTGAGCTCAGCCATCGTCGGGAAGCTGTAGACCTTCGTGGCCTCGATGGACGTCTGATACCTGGCGTTGATCTTACGCACCCATGTCACGCCACTGATTGAATCGAGGCCGAGGTCGACGAACTTTGCGTGGTCGTCGATGTCGACCTCCGGCATCTGAAGCTCGTTCGCCAGCAGCGTTCTCAGGGCCGCGGTGACGGCGGGCAACGCATCGCCGCCCACATGCGTGCCGGCCGGTTCAGGCGCGATCTGCTGTGGAATGGCCGGCTGGGTGGCAGCGGCATCCTGCTGAAATTTGGCCTCCACGTGCGCCAGGATGTCCGCGCGGCCCACAAACGTCTTCTCATGCATGGCCAGTTCGAGTCGATATGTCTCCTCGAGTGGCTCGCGCACATACGCCGTCAACTGTTCTTTGAGGTCGATCAGGTGTCGTCGGGACCTCTGCGCGATCTGCCGGGCCAGCGCCATCGCCGCCGGCACGACCTCCTTCCGAGGCAGAATGGGCAGCTTCAGTCCCCTGTCTTTCAATTCGCTGCCGGCATAGGACTGTGCTGTGAATAATCCTTCCGTTGCCAGATCTCGCCCGATCTTCTCCGCCAGAATCCATGTCGAGCCGGCGCCGGGAGTGAATCCATAGTTCATGTACCGGCTTTCATACTGGCTCTCTTCGCTCAGCAGCATGAGGTCGGCGAACAGTCCGAGCGTCCAGCCGGCACCGATGCCGTGTCCCTGCATCGCCGCGATCACCGGCAGCTTGCAGTCCAGCGGCAATTGGAAGATCTTGAAATCCGTGAAGTTGATCTTGCCCGCTTGAATGTCCAGGAGAATCTCTTTGGTGGGGCCGGACGAGAAATACGTGTCGTAGCCGGTGAGCACCACGACCTTGTAGTCCGCCGACCGCTCGATGTGCGCGAAGGCTTCCCGGATGCCGTCGACGAAGGCATTGGAGAACATGTTCTTCGCCTGACGATCCTCCAACTTCAACACGACGACGCCTTCGGCGTAAGCGGTGGCTTTGACGACCGTTGACCGAAGCGGAATCTCGATCGGCGCAGCGGCCGGCAAATCCGATGGTTCGTCATGCGGCTCCGAATGCCCGGCCGGGAGGCGGCGAGTCTTCTCCTGCAGGCTCGACGCGACGTATTCCTTCCACGAAGCCAGCGTCGCGCGCGGCAGTTTCGTCCAGAGATCTGCCACTTTGACGGCCGCCGCGATAACGCCCTCGCGCTCCGCCACGATTGCCGTGCCGACGCGCTGTTCGAGATCGGCGCCCGAATAATCAGCGCCCGTCAACAGAATCTCGTTGGCGGCCTCGTGACCGAATCGATGCGCGAAGACCGCGGCGGCCTTTTGCCCGATGTTCGCCGCCGAATAAAGACCTTGCCGGCTGTAAACGACGGCATCGGAGAACTGCGCGAAGAACCAGGCGTTGTCCCTGGCATTCCCCTCCAATGCCGTGACGACCGGAATCCGCGACTCGACAATGTGGTGTGAAAGCCCCTTCACGACATCTTCGGAAACGCCTTGAAGAAAATCCTGATCCTCACTGGCGAGAACGACCGCTTTGTAATCCAACGATCGACGGATCCTGCCAAAGAGATCGCCCAGGCCGGCAAGCAGATCCCTCGTGTCACCGACACCGATCTTGATGACGAGGACGTTCTCGATGGCCGTATCGAGCCGGATCGATGTCCTCGGCGACACAATCACGGCTCCAGCCGAGGGTTCGTCCGCCGCCGGTGCTGCGACCGCCAGAGGCCTCAGCGCTTCGACCAAACCGACCAGGCGACGCGTTTGATGCTGTCTCAGAAGACGAAGTGCGTCCTGGGATTTCGACGCCATCGCCGATGCCAGTTCCCGTACGCGAGAGTTGATCTGCGCCGCCGGCACGATCGGACATGTCCATCCTCTCGCACGCAACTGCTTGCCCGTCGCGGCCGCCGAGACGTACAGAAAGTCCTGCGCGAGGACTTCCCCGAATCGCTCGGCGAACAGCATCATCTCGGCAGTCGTGGGATACAAATGCGTCTGCGCGTCGGTGTACCCATAGGTCGCATCTTCGTCGCACACGATGACGTCGCAGAGCGCTGCGACCAGGAAGCCCGCGCCGATCGCATCTCCCTGCAGCGACGCGATGATTGGATAGGGAAACAAGGCTAGGGCTCGATAAAGCTCTTGCGCGACGGCTTCGTTGTAGTCCTCTCTTCCGCCGCGCCCGAAACGGCGCTCGACGCCGCTGAGCCGCAGAACCTTGAGCGACGACTCGAGTTGCACTCTCTGCAGAGCCAGCCGCAAGTCGCCAATGGCCTGTCCTGCCGGAGCGGCGCCGATCTCGATCGAGAAGATCCCGTTCCCATCGTCATGCAGCCTGACCGACGAAACGTGCGGCGCCGCGCTCTTGACCGTCGTATTCGTCGTATTGGAGAGCGCGATCGGTCCACGCCCCGCGGAAGGCGCTGCCGAGGCCGGGAGCGAGGCCCTGGGAGCGGCCAGAGAAATCGTTGCGAGCCCTTTCCGCTCGACAGGAGCGGACCCCGCTTGTCGATTCGGCAAGAACGCGATCTCTTTCCGCGCCGCGGGAACCGCTCGAGGGACCGATTGTGCGACAGGCTCGACGACGGGCTCAATGATGGGCATCGTCACCGCCTGCCACGTCACGCCCCGTATCTGTACAGCGATATTGCCTCGCTCATCGCACAGATCGAGATCCACCTTCACGGCGCGACCGTTCACCACGTTGCCCGGCGCATAGCGCGCCCAGGCGACCATCTCGTGGCTGCAATTTGACAGGATGCGCAATGAGTCCAGCGCAAACAAGATAGAGCGTTCAGACGAGCTCTGGATCAATCCCGCCGCTGCCTGCAGCGCGCCGTCCATCAACCCTGGGTGAAGGACATAGTCTCCCGGCGTGCTCGCCACGGCATTCTGCAATCGCAACCACGCCAATAATTGATTGTCCGCTTGATGAATAGCGGTGATCGTTCGGCCCGGCTCGACGTGGCCCGGCCTCATCTGACTCGCGAGCGCAACGAGGTCGAGCGTGGCCGGCGCTGACCGATGGCTCGTGGCCGCATGACCCTGGCAATGGACGAGCTGCTGGTCCGCGTCCTGGCTGTAAATCTCGTAATCGATCTCGTCGCCCTCGTTCACGAGCAATGCGATACCGACCTGCCTTTTCTCGCCGACGATGATCGGCCGCCCCCACACCACATTGCGCAGTTCCAGGACTGTCGACGACGGCCGCGGAGGCATTGCGTGCTCGACCGCTGCCCGCGCCATCTCCAGACACGCAGCGCCGAGTAGCATCTTGTGACCTGGCTGCCCGTTTCCTGTGACGAAGAGCTCTTCGCCTGTAAACGTGGAGCTGTAGCGCTGTTCGCTCAGGTCGGAGATGTTGCTGTGCACGAGAGGATGAAGGATCGCGGTATTCACGCGCGCGGTCGACGTCGCACTCGTTGCAGCCGGCCTGACCGCCTTTGTATCGATCCAATGACGCTCCCGGGCAAAGGGATAGGTGGGAAGGCTCATCCGCGATGGCGTGACCTCGCCATAGAGCTTGCTCCAATCCAGGTCCAGGCCTTTGACCCACAATTCCAGCAGCTTGGAGAGCTTGCGGCTGGCCATCCATTTGTCGATCGTCATTTGCAGATCGGCGTCCGAACCGAACACGGACAAGGCTTCCCGATTGCGTTTCACCTCTCCCTGATACAGATCCTCGACGTCCTGCTCGCCATCCACATACGCATCGAGCTTCTGGACCAGATGATCCGCGCAGCTCACCACGATGCCGAGGCGCTCGTCCATTGCCTCTCGGCCTACTTGGAGCGTCCAAGCCATGGCCACGAGATCGATCGTGCTCACAAGCGGCCGCACAAAGCGCAGGAGATCGCGTACTTTCTGCCGCAATTGCTCCGCGGTTCTCGCTGAAAGCACAACGGCGACGCTCGTCGCTGCGACCGGCAGCCGAACGGGCTCGTGCTCCTCCACGAGCAGGTGTGCGTTCGATCCGCCCGCACCGAACGAAGAGATGCCCGCTATGCGCGGCAGCTTCCGTCCGTCGATCACCACGGGATCCCATGGTCTCAGCGACTGATTGACGACAAACGGCGTCTCGGCGAAGTCGATATGGGGATTCAACCGCTCCGAATGGAGCGACGGCACGATCTGTCGATGCTGCATTTGCAACAGGACCTTCGTCAGTCCGGCGATTCCCGCGGCCGATTCACAATGGCCGATGTTCGATTTCGCCGATCCGATGAAGCAGAATCCGGTGTCCTGCGTATGTTGTTTGAATGCTCTGTTCAGCGCCGCGATCTCGATCGGGTCCCCCAGCTTCGTTCCCGTGCCATGGGCCTCGATGTAGCTGATATGGCGCGCATCAATCTGCGATTCCGCCAGTGCCCGACTGATCGCGCCGGCTTGGGCCTGCGGATTCGGAACCGTGTAACCGTTGGTCCTGCCGCCGTGAGTGAGCGCGCTTCCCCGGATGATCCCATAGACGTGATCGCCGTCTCTCCTGGCCGCGGACAACCGCTTGAGGACGACCGCCCCCACTCCTTCTCCGGGAATGTATCCGTCGCCCCCCTCACCAAAGCTCTGGCAGTGGCCATCGCTGGAAATGAATTGCCCGATACTGAGCATCAGGTACTTGTTGGGATGGACGCTGATATTGACCCCGCCGGCAATCGCCATCGTGGTCCGTTCCAGCTTCAGGTCCTGGCAGGCGTAATGAATCGCCGTCAATGATGACGAGCACATGGTATCCAGCGTGACGCTGGGACCATGCAGATTGAGCGTATATGACACGCGATTGGCGAGGCTGGCCATGTTGCCGGCAAACCCCATTCTCCAGTCCTCTGCATTGGCTTCGGCGCCGAGCAACTGGTACTCGCTCCACATCACACCGACATACACCCCGACCTGACCGGCCAAGTCCTGCTCGCAAGGCACCTGCAGACTGGCGCGGGTATACCCCGCGTCTTCGATGGCCATCCAGGCATGCTGCAGGAACAGGCGCTCTTGGGGATCGATGTATTTCGCTTCTCTCGGTGCGATTCCGAAAAACTGCGGATCAAATTCATCGACACCGGCAATGAAGCCACCCCATTTACTGTAATGGCGTCCGCTGCTGCCGCGATCTTCGCTGTAATGGGCCCGCCAATCCCAGCGCTCCGTCGGGACCTCGGTGATGCTGTCCTTGCCGTCGCGCAGATTGTTCCAGTATGCGTGGATATCGACGGCTTCGGGATACCGGCCGCTCAATCCGATGATGGCGATCGGGTCGGCATCCGTTTTCGTGTCCTGCGCCGCAGCGCGCGGACGGCGGAACCGGCGGCTGGAGATCTGCACGGTGGCCGCAGGAGACGATGGCGCTAGGACCAGCGGTACGGCCTCGCGATCGACGTTCGCGGCCGGCGCCAGAAGCGCGCTCAATCGCGTCGCGTGATGCGCGATGAAGTACTCGGCCAACTCGTGAATCGATTGGTACTCGAAAAACAAGGTCTTGGAGAGCGAGCCAAAGCTCTTCTCCAACTGGTTCGTCAATTTCATCGCGAGGATGGAATCGATGCCGTATCTCTCCAACGCGGCGCGCGGATCGATCTTGCTGGACGGCAGTTGCAACACATCCGCGACTTGTCTGCGTAGATAGTCCCGCGTCTTCTCGGCAAAGTCCTCCATGACGATGCCGGCGGCGAGCGCCGGTTGTTCCGCCGGCGGTTCGGTCGGCGGCGCGAAACCGCTCAGCAGTGCGCGTATCCGGACGAGATCCCCTTCCATGACCATGGTCTGGCCATAGGGCAGGGCTAGGCTGCGATGAAAGGCGTCCATGCCCGTGACCGTCTGCATCGGCTGCATGCCCGTGGCTTCTTCTAGGAGCTCCCGGCTCGTGGGATCGATCTCCATTCCGCCGTCTCGCCACAACGGCCAGTTGATCGACCGCGTGCGCCCGTGCCGTTGCCTCGCGGCCACCTGCCCATTGCGATACGCCGCAAACTGGTCCATGAAGCCATTCGCCGCTGCATAATCGGACTGGCCCACATTCCCGAATGCACCGGCATAGGAGGAAAACAGCACGAAGAAATCCAGGGCCTCGTCCCGGCTGGCCTCGTCCAGGCTGAATGTCCCGATGACCTTCGGCGCGAGCACCTGGGTGAACTCGCTGCCTGCCTTCTTCAGGATGAAGTTGTCCGCAATCATCCCGGCGCCGTGCAGGATGCCGTTCAGTCGGCCGTGCTCGTCCTTGATCGCGGTGATGAGCTGCTTGACCTGATCGAGATCGGCGAGATCGACCTGCCGATAGCTCACGCGGCCAGCCTGCGCGGACAATGCATCGAACCAGGCTCGGGGTTCGGCGCTCAATGCCGAGCGTCCGGTCAACACCACCCACGCGTCCCGGGTCCGATCGAGGATCTCGTTTGCGAAGAGCACGCCCAGCCCGCCGAGCCCACCGCTGATCAGATAGACCCCGTCATCCCGGAATGCGACCGGCAATTTGTCCTGGTCTGCCGGTATTTCCTGCCAACGCAGGACCTGCCGCACGCCTTCTTGATACCGGACCAACGGATCCCGTCCGCCGCTCTTTTCATCTTGAAGCTGTTCGGCCAGTTCTCTGGTCGTCGTGGACCCAGGCACGAGGAGGATTTGACCTGTTAGCATGGGGTTTTCCAGCGCGGCCGTCTTGAGCAATCCCGACAGACCGGCGAGGAGAACGTGCTCCTGATGATCGGCAACCACGATCTGAACGAGCACGCCCTGGGGCTTGCCCTGCAGGATCGTCCGGATCCTCTCAAAACACCACAACGCGTAGTCGCTATAGCGCTGCGCGAAATTGCATTCGCGCGATGCGTGCAGCGGCAGGATCTGGCTGTTTGGGAGCAACGCCGCCAAGTCCTCGACGTGGACTGTCGACGGTTCACACAGAATGATGTGGTGCTGTGTGTAATCCCTCTTCGCGCCGGCCGGCACCTCGACGCTGCTCTTGTGCCATACGGGCGTGGCAAGCAGACTCCCCATCTCCTCACGCGGTGCCGCATCGCTCTCTATGTTTGGAATGCGCGATGAGAATCCGTGCATCTGTACGCAGACGTTCCCGCGCTCGTCACACAAATCGATATCGAGCTTGACGACCCGGTCCGCCGCGTGACTGCCCGCGGAGTACCGCACCCAGGCAACCATCTCCGCCGTACAGGGCGATAGGACGCGCAGCGATTCCAGGGCGAAGGGCAATCGCGGCTGGTTCGAAATGCTGGATGGATCCGCGATCAATCCGAGTGCCGCCTGCAACGCAGCGTCCATGAGACTCGGATGAAGGACATAGGCTCCCAATGTGTCCGCCACGGTCTTCGGCAGTCGCATCCGCGCCAACAATTCGCTGTTCCCTTGATGAATGGAGCTGATTGCCTGGAAAGCGGGGCCATAGACCAGACCCATGCGCGCGCATGCCGTGTAAACGCTGTCCGGCGCCAAATGGCCTTGCGCCATCCGACCCTCGAGCCGCTGGAGATCGAGCGCGGGCGGTGCTGATTGACGGCTCCAGACCGCGCGACCCTGGCAATGGACGATCTCGTCATCACTATAGATCTCGTAATCGATCTCATCCTGATCGTCCGCGAGCAGGGCGATGCTGACGGTTTTCTTCTCAGCGACGACGATCGGTTGCGCCCACACCACATTGCGCAGTTCCAGGACCGTCGCGTCCGATCGGGCGGGCAACGCGTGCTCGATCGCCACGCGCGCCATCTCCAGATACGCGACCCCCGGCAGGACCTTCTGTATGTCCCGCCCATCCGCTCGGACCTGATGATCCGACAGGAAGAATTCGTCGCCGCCGAACGTCGCGCTGTAACGCTGGCTGCTCAAATCGGACGAATTGATATGCAAGAGCGGGTGAAGAACGGAAGCAGCCTTTTCGCTCGCCGGGCGTTGTCTGCGCGCAGGCTGCTCGATCCAATAGCGGTCTTTGGCAAAGGGATACGTCGGCACGCTAATACGCCGGGGTCTGCCTTCTCCGGCGCTCTCATAGCATTTGTTCCAGTCGATCTCGACGCCCCATACCCACAACCTACCAAGAAGATCGAAATCCCGATCGAGTCCCGCCTGATCAATCAACTGCCGCCCAGACTTCATTCGCCAGACGCGATCGGTGCCGGAGTCATTCGGCACCGCCCGCCCGGACCAGACATCGGGCAAATGGGGGCTTCCTGCCAACCACAGCTTCAACTTGGCGAGCAGGTCCTCATGGTCGGTCACCTTGATCGCCAGGCGGTGTTCCATGGCCGTTCGCCCGACTTGCCACGTGAAGATGGCATCACCGAACTTCGCGCCGGCCGGCTCTTGCCCCAGCCAGTCGATCACGCCGCTGACGTAAGCGCGCAGACGATCCTCGTTCGGCGCCGACAATACAAACAGATCATCGTTCTCCCGGCGACGGTTCGCCGCGCCCCTCACGTGCTCCTGCACGACGACATGGGCATTGGTTCCGCCCGAGCCAAAGCTACTCACCGCTGCTATGCGCGGCCGCTCCGGCTGCCAGTCGGATAAGCGATCCGCGATATAGAACGGCGTGTTCTCCAACCGGATCTTCGGATTGAGCTGTGTGAAGTTGATCAAGCCGGGAAGCCGTTGCTGCTGCAAGCACAGGACGACCTTCAAAAGGCCGGCAATTCCGGCGGCGGATTCCAGATGCCCGAGGTTGCTTTTGACGGACCCGATCGCACATGGCTGGCCCGGCTCAGTCGAGGCGAGCTCCGCGCTGGCTGCTTGGAGTGCGTGTATTTCGATTGGATCACCTACCGCGGTGCCGGTGCCATGCGCTTCTACATAGCTCAGATCCTGCGCGGCGATTGCAGCGTCTTTCCAGGCCGCGATCAGCAATTCTTTTTGCTTTTGCGGGTCCGGAACCGTCAGGCCACCGGCAGAGCTGGACGCGGCCCGGACTGCGGTTGTACGAGGGGAGCGCCAGGCCCCGTGGTTGACGGCGCTGCCTCTGATGACGGCGTGAATTTGATCATCTTCGGCAATGGCCGTCCGCAGCGGCCGGAGTAAGAATGCGACCCCGCCCTCCGAGCGCACATAGCCATCCGCTTTGGCGTCAAATACCTTGCACCGGCCGTCCGGGGCCAGCATGCCGGCCTTGTGATAGGCGATCGACAGATCGGGGTGGCAAATGAGATTGACTCCGGCCACCAGGGCCGAGGAGCATTCACCCGACCGCAACGATTGAATCGCCGAATGGAGCGCCACCAATGACGACGAACAAGCTGTGTCGATGACCAGACTGGGGCCGGACAAGCCGAAGAAGTAAGAGACGCGATTAGCCAGAACCGCCAGCGAGCTGCCGACGCCGTGGTAAGCTTCGACTTCCAGACCGGCGTCCTGTACGAGCCGACTGTAATCGCAATTGCTGGCCCCGACGAATACGCCGGTATTCGATCCCTTCAAGCCGGCAGCGACGATTCCGGCGTCTTCGAGGCAGGCCCAGGCCAGTTCCAGCAGCATCCGCTGCTGCGGATCGGTAATGCGCGCCTCCGCGGGCGATATGCGGAAGAAGGCGGCGTCAAAGGCGTCGGCGTCGTCGACAAAGCCGCCCCGATCGATACCGGGATAGTCGGCCCCCGCCGGCCAATCCCGCCTCGTCCTCGGAAATGAGCCGATGACGTCCTGGTTGGTGGCCAGCACGTGCCACAACTGATCCGGCGTCTCGATTCCGCCCGGCAGCTTGCACGACATCCCGACTATTGCGATATCCGCGTCGCCCGGCCGTCCCTTGTCCGGTACAGCCGCGTTTCTATTGAGATTGGACTGGTCTGCCATTCGTCTATCCCGCAAAAGATTCTGCCTGTGTGCAGGCGTCGCCCTACGGCTCCTTGATGAAATCAAAGCTCGCGTTTCGATACCGTTCTCGCTCCGCGAAACGTTGCAATCTGGGGAGGACGGCAAAGAGAACTTTCGGCCGCATCCTGTTGAGCAGCAAATTCGGGAGGAATCCACCCTCATTCATATTCTGGATGTACTCGATCTCCACCAGACCGTTTCCCACCGGCGTGAAGCGCCACGTGTTGTTCATGTCGGTCACGCGGAAACAACAGTCATTAGGCGGTGCTTTGTCGGGGGCTGCCGCGAACTCGAGCAGAACTTCTTTGGTGTGCGGATTCTGATAGGCCTCCGTCCTGACCACGAAGTCTCTCGCGCGGAAAGGGAAGGGGAGGTTGTAGCGAAACGATACGTACTGGAGTTGATCGTCCACTCGCTTGACGACGATCGAGTTCTTGCAACCGAGATCCTTGCAGAGGTCGGGATCCTGCATGAACTTCACCAGGGTTGCCAGTGAGGCCCGAACGCGGACGACGCCCTTGACCTGCGTCAAGTCCGCACCCGGAGCCTTCAGGGAATAGACCTTCACTCCCTTTCGCTCACCGACGAGCTCCCATTGATTCGAGCCAGAGAATCTCCAAATCCAACTTGCGACGAAGTACAGCGCGACGAGGGTCACGCTCAGCACCAGGACGACATTTGCGATCCTCTTGAACCATGTCCTTGGTCTGCGTTCCGAGTTTACGGTTTCCACAATTTCCTCCAGATTGAGCAGAATGGGCCGGGAGTTTCGTCAGTGCGCTCGCGCCAACCGCCCGGCCAGGTACTTGCCTAAGCAAATCAACGTCAGAGCCGGAGAGATTTTCGCGGTTTCCGGAATGATCGACCCGTCACAGACGTGCAGGTTGCTGAATTCCGTTTGCAGGTTCTCATCCACGTGTTCGTTGATTCTGATTGCACCGCCCAAGTGCGCCGCGCTGAGCGTCGATTTGAAAATATGCTTGCCGCCGGCGTTCTGGATGATCTGGCGCGCCAACTGTTCGCCCTTCTCCAGCTTTCGAAGATCCTCGTTCTTCAATTCCTTGTGGTAGCGGCCGTCCTTCCGAAGCTCTCCGCCCAAGCCGTCCCTCACCATGACCCCCAGGCCTACAGTCTTCGAGTGCAGGAACGCGCGGATGAATCTGCGGTGGCCAAGCATGAACATCCGGTGAAAGGTCGGGGCAGCGCTGGCGTCGCCCAAAGCGATGCCATCCTCTAATTCCACTCCCATGCTTCCCGCAAAATTCGGCCCGGCCTTGAGCCCGGATACGAGGCCAAACAGCCCGAATGTGGGATGGCAATAGAAGCCGCGATTTGCGACATTTTCAATTCCACTGTCGCGAAGGAGACGGGGAGACGCCGCGGCGCCCGCGGCAAGAATGATCCTCGCCCCAAAGGCCTGGCAGACTTCGAATTTCTTTCTCCCCCGGGCAAGGCGATACTCCACGCCGACGGCGCGCTTTTGTTCCACGAGCACCTTCATGACCCGGGCTCGGGTGACGAGTGTCGCCCCCTCCTCGACGGCCTCCTGTAGATAGCTTCTCGCGTTCCATTTCGACTCATACGTGTAGCCGGACGCGCATTTGGACAGGTCGACCAGCATCGTGTTTTTCTTCCAGCGGTAACCCAGCTCCAGCGCACTTTCCCGCACTCGGATCGCTTGAGCTCCCAGGAGCGCGTCCGGCAGTTCCGCGAGCGGCAGTTCCCGCTTCGCCTCCTCCAGCGCTGTAGAGAGATCGATTCCGAGCGAGAGAAACGTCTCCAACGGGGGAGCGTCGGCCACCGCGAAATAGACAGCGGTCGTCCCTCCCGTGGTGAAGGCGCTCGCCGTCACGAGATCGTCGCTGACGCGAACGGCCCGAAGGATGGAAGCGGTCGTCCGGAGCCCTTCCTTCAGGGGTCCGTCGTCGCCTCGCTCGAGAATCAGCACCCGCTGTTTTCTCTTGCTCAATTCCCGCGCGACCGTGGCGCCGCCAGGTCCGGAACCCACGATGATTGCATCGAATTGTTGATTGAGCTGTTGTTCCAAGGCGGGTTCTCCAAGAAATGCGGAGCGGACGGTGCGGACGGCCCGCGCCGCAGCGCGGTAAGGGAGGATCTCCGAGCAACGGAGCGTCGGACTATTTCAGTGGGCGGCCGATCAGATTCGAATCGTCTTCCATCGGCCGTGGGCCCAAATTGCGGTGACCAAGGCCGTTGCGATTGCGCCGTAACCCATCTGCACGTACCAGATTTGCAGAAGGCCGTATCTCAGGTAGGGGCCGACGATCCAGACCGCGGGCAAAAACAGGAGCCATTGCGTGCTGAACGAAATCGCGATCACTCGATTGCCGTCCCCGACGCTGTACAGCGTGTAGGCGAAGATGTAGATCAGACTTCCCACTCCCGTCGTGGCCGCGACCATTCGCAAGGGGATGACCGCGAGCACGATCGTGTGCGGATTCGATAGAAAGATCGAAAGACACCGCTCAGGAAACAGGAAGAGCGGAACACCGAGCAAGGTGATCCCGATGACGCCCAGTTTCCCCGCGTCCCAACCCCAGGCGGCCGCGCCGGCAAGATCGCCCTGTCCCACGGCCTTCGAGACGAGCGTCGCGGACGCCGCTCCCAGGGACATGGCCAGGATGACCAGGACCAGCGTGATTCTGACGAGGACATTGGCGGCGGCCAGTTCCGCGGTTCCGATCTGTCCGACTATCCAGAAGAACACGATGTAGCCCGCTGAGAAGAAAAACTCCTGCAGGGTTGCAGGCAATCCCAGCCTGAACACGCGCGACACCAGCGCTCGCGGGGGGGTTACATTCAGGAAGCCGTCCTTTCGGAAACGGGCGTAGGAAAGCGCGAAATTGATGACGAGGCCGGCGTACAGCGAAATGACCGTGCTGAGCGCGGCCCCCGTCGCTCCCAGGGCCGGTGCCCCGAACCTTCCGGAGATCAGAATGTAATTGCCGGTGAAATTTAGGCAGTTCATGAAAAGCACGATCAACATGTACGTCTTCGGCTTTTCCATGGCGTACCAGTGGCCTCTGAACGCGCTGAGCATTCCCACGGCGACGACGCCGGTGTAGAGGGTCCTCAGAAACGGGATGCCGATCCTGGTGACGGCGGGATCGAAGGAAATCAGGGAAAAGAACGCCGGAGCTCCGAACCAGCACACAATCGACAGCGGTACGCCGACGGCCACGGCGGTCACGAGGCCGGCGTTGAGCGGCAGGCATCTCGGTTCCGTGGAGCCCTGACCTCTTCTGCGGGCCAACATCCCTTGTACCGCCGGCGCGATTCCACCCACGAAAGCCAGGATGAGCGTGTTGCTGAACACGGACAATCCCACCGCCGCGATGGCATGGATCCCCAGTTTCCTGACCATGGCCAGGTCGATCAAAGACATCGCCAGCGTCGAGCTGATCGCAATGCCGACGGGAAACGCGAGGGCGGATATGGTTTTGGTTCGGTTCCAGGTAAGCATGAAAATTCCCTTCAAGAGAGGTCAGTGGGCGTCAGGCCGACGCTCAGGGCTGGTCTGCGATGATGCACTTGCCCACGATGGAGAAATGATCCGCCTCGACGTCATGGGTACGAATGGGACTCTGAAGCAACGCACTCCAGCCGTAGTCGCGAGGTAAGTCCCCGACATCCTGGTGTCCTTGCGTCGCGCGGTACAGCGACGCTTCGACCTCGCGCGGCAACGGCGACGGTTTGTAAGTGCGATAGCAATGCTGATTCGCTCGATAGACGCGATAGAAGGCATCGAACTGCTCGGCATTGATCTCCATGCCGCCGTCGTTCAAACGTCCGACGAGATATTGGACTTTCTCCTCATCGAGCAATTCCCGTAATCCGTCAATATCGATCTCAACCCTGGCGTCATAGAGAGTGGCGGCCTCGGTACATGCGGCGTAGAGCTCGGCGGTCTCATCGCGCGCGGCCTTCCCCTGCATCACCGACGGCGCGAGCGAGTCCAGCAGGGACAAGGAGGCAATTGCCTCACCTTGCTCCGAAAGGAGCCTGGCCATTTCAAAAGCAACAACGCCGCCGTAGGAATGACCCACCAGACGATAAGGGCCGCGGGGCTGCACGGTCTGCATCGCGGCGATATTGAGCCTGGCCGTTTCCTCGACGCTGCTCAGCGGCGGTGTCTTGCCGTCGAGGCCCACCGCCTGCAGACCGTAGAACGGCTGTTTCGCACCCATCGTCCTGCTGAGCGGCTGCAGCGACAGCACATTGCCGCCCGCTCCGGGTACGGCAAAGACGGGTGGCGCATCGCCGTTCGTTTGAATGGGAATCAGAATGGCGCCCGGAGCCACCGTTTGGTTCGAGATCAGCTTCGCCAGGTCCGCGATGGTCGGCGCGGTGAACATCACGGAAAGAGGCAGTAATTGCTCGAAGTGCCTGTTGATTTTCGCCATCAACTGCACCGCGGACAGCGAATGCCCACCGCATTCGAAGAAGTCGTCATTGCGGCCCACGCGCTCGACGTGCAACAGGTCTTGCCAGATCGCGGCGAGCGTCTCTTCGATCTCTCCCTGCGGCGGCTCGAACTCCTTGCTCGCATATGCCTGCGCTTCCGGCCGCGGCAGGGCGTTGCGATCCACCTTCCTGCTCGGCGTCAGCGGCAGAGCCTCGAGCTCCACGAAGGCGGCAGGCACCATGTACTGCGGCACGCTCGTCAACAGATGCGCGCGCAGATCCTCCACCTCCAGAGCCTCGCCCCTTCTCGTCACATACGCCACAAGACGCTTCTCTCCAGGCTCGTCCTCTCGCGCGATGACCACCGCTTCCTTCACTCCCGGATGCTTCGACAGCTGCGCCTCGATCTCCCCCAACTCGATTCGATGCCCGCGCAACTTCACCTGTTGGTCGTTGCGGCCCAGATACTCGATGTTCCCGTCGGCCCGCCACCGTCCCACGTCTCCGCTCTTGTACAGACGGGCCTGTGGATCCGCCCTGAACGGATCAGCGATGAACCGCTCGGCCGTCAACTCCGGCCGGTTCAGATAGCCGCGCGCGACTCCCACTCCGCCGATGTGAATCTCTCCCGCCACTCCGACCGGCACCAACTGGCCGCGGCCATCCAGGATGTAGATCTGCGTATTCGCGACCGGCCGGCCTATCGATCGATCCTCGACTGAGATCCGTCTGGCGAACGTGGCGTTGGCCGTCGCCTCCGTCGGTCCGTACAGGTTCACGATCTTCAGCTCCGGAATGCGCTGCAGCGACCGCCGGATCAACTCTTGCGGGATCTCCTCCCCGCCCAACAGCAGCCCTCTGAGATTCCCCATCGTTCCAGCAGGCCGCTTCTCGATCAGATCGAGCAGCATCCGCCACAGCGATGGAACACAATTGAGACCCGTTCCGCTCTCCTGCTCCAGCGTCCGCAGCAACCCTTCCGGATCACTCGACACACCTTCGGCCAGCACGACCGTTCTGCCGGTCATCAAAGGACCGAAGATCTGTTTCAGCGAGGCGTCGAAGCTCAGATTGGTCACGACCGGCAGGCATTCGATCCCCTCGCTCTCGAGCAGTCCCGTCACCCACACCAGGTAATTGGTCAGACTGCCATGCTGGACCATCACGCCCTTGGGAAGCCCCGTCGACCCCGACGTATAGATCACATACGCCAGATGGTCCGGCCTCACCTCGACCGAATGCTGATTCCCCCGCGTTCGGGCTTGCCGCTCGATGACCGTCCATTCACTGTCGAGCGCAATCACCTGCGCCGCAGTCTTCGGCAGCGATTCATTGAAGCGCTCTTGCGTGAGCACGATCGCCGGCGCTGCATCCTCCAGAATGTGCTGCAGTCGTTCCGCAGGATAGTCGGGATCCAGCGGCACATAGGCGCCCCCTGCCTGCAGGATGCCCAGCACACCGACCATCATCTCGAGCGATCTGTCCATCGTCAGGCCGACCAGACCGTCCGCTCTCACTCCCTGGGACTGGAGATAGATCGCCAGATCACGGCTCTTGTCGTAGAGCTCTTGATAGCTCAGTTTCTCCTCGCCAAAGACCACCGCCGTCCGATCCGGGTGCAGGGCCACCTGTTCGGCGAACAACTCATGGATGCACTTGTCCCTAGGATATTCGGCCTGGCTCTCGTTGTAGCCGCTCAGCAGTTGCTGTTTCTCGGTCTGGCCGATGTAATCCAGATCGCCGATCTTCGCGGCCGGGGTGAGCGTGATCGCTCGGCACAATGCCATGAAGTGCTCGACCATACGGTCGATGGTCTCTGGTTTGTACAATGCCGTGCTGTATCGGATGGCTGCGGCCAGCCCCTCTGAGGTTTCAGCGAATTCCACGGTGAGGTCGAATTTGCTGATCCCGCTCTCCAGCGGATAGTTCTGAATCCGCCCGTCCCGCTCTCCTCTCCTGCCGGCGTTCTGCAAAATGACCATCACCTGGAACAACGGGCTCATGGCCAGGTTGCGCTGCGGACTGACCAGATCCACGACCTTCTCGAACGGCGCGTCCTGATGCTCGTACGCCTCCAGACACGTGGCTTTCACCTTCGAGAGGAGCGTTGCGAACGTGTCGTCTCCCTCCACCTGGCTGCGCATGGCCAGGGTGTTGACGAACATCCCGATCACGCCTTCCGTTTCTCCGTACTGGCGGTTGGCGATCGGACTTCCTACACAGATGTCGTTCTGGCCCGTATAGCGATGGAGCAGGACCTTGAACGCGGCCAGCAGCACCATGTATAGCGTGCCGCCCTGTTGTTCGGCCAGTCGTTTGAGCTGCCCGCTCAGTTGCGCAGGAACGGCGAACTCGCACGTCGCCCCGGCGAAGCTGCGCACGCTCGGTCTGCGATAATCCGTCGGCAGGTCCAGGCTCTGCGGAACGCCGGCCAGTTTCTTCTGCCAGTACCCCAGTTGCCGCTCCAGGATCCCGCCCTCTTCCAGCCACCGCCGCTGCCAGACGCTGTAGTCCACGTATTGGATCGGCAACGGCGCCAGCTCCGGCTCCCGCCCCTCGCGCAACGCCTCCATGATCGCGGCCAACTCCTGGACCAGGATCCCATGGGACCACCCATCGCTGATGATGTGATGCAGGTTGAGCATCAGGATGTGCTCGTCGCCGGCGAGCTCGATCACCTTCCCTCGAATGAGCGGGCCGGCGGCCAGATCAAACGGTGTCGCGGCGTCGGTTTGGCAGATGTGCATCGCCTCGAGCTCGCGCACGCCTTCGTCGTATCCGCTCAGATCGATGCGCTCGAGGGCGAGCTCCATGCGATCGAGAACGCGTTGGTGCGGCCGCCCCTCCTCGCTCGGAAAGACCGTGCGCAGGTTCTCGTGCCGCTCGATCATCCGATTGAACGCCTGCTCCAGTTGATCGATATCCAGCTCGCCCCGAATGGTCACCGCTCCGGGTACGTTGTAGCCGGCACTCTCCGGCTCGAGCTGATCGATGAACCACAGCCTTTCCTGCGCAAAGCTCAGTGGCAGCCGCTCCAACTTCGTCCGATCGACGGGAAGTATTGCAGGGATGAGGGTCTTCTCTGCCGTGGCGATGAGCTCGGACAGTCCGGCCACGCTCGTTCTCTCGAAAACGGCTTTCAATGGCAAGTCCACGCCCAATTGTCCGCGGATCTTCGAGATCAGTTGCGTCGCCAGCAACGAGTGGCCGCCCAACTCGAAGAAGTCGTCATTGCGGCCCACACGCTCGACGTGCAACAGTTCTTGCCAGATCGCGGCGAGGGTCTCTTCGATCTCTCCCTGCGGCGGCTCATACGCGGCCGCGGCAGACCGCTCTTCCGGCGCCGGCAGCGCCTTCCGGTCCAGCTTCCCGTTGGGCGTGAGCGGCATCTCGCCCAGCGGCACATACGCCGCCGGCACCATGTACTCGGGCAAATGCTCGCTCAGGAACGCGCGGACATCGCGGTGGAGGGATTCCGGACTGCCCCAGGACGCTTCCGCGGCTTGGTGCATTCCGACGCCATTTCCGCCGATGCGACCGTTGCCCGGCGCCGGCCGGAATGCATAGACATTGTGGAGTGTGGTGTCCTCGAGCGATCGACTCTGCTCGTGAGTCACTTGATAGCCGCGGCCCTCGAGCAGGACAACGATCTCGCCGAGGCGACCCGATACGTCATGGACTTCAATGACCAGTTGCCGGATCTTCGGCCAATCACAGTCCTGGATTCCCGCCAGGACGTCGCGCTCCGCTTTCTCTACGTCGATCTTCAAGAGATCGATTTTCTCGATGCCATTCTCTTCGACGATCTCGGAGATGGTTCGGAGCTGGCACGTGTAGCTCTCGCTCTCCAGCCGCGCTTCCAGCAACTCGTCGATGGTCTCGCCCACGACCGTGTCGCCGTTCGGACGATTCAGCAGGTAGGATCGGACGATCTCGCGCGCCTCTCCCGGGCTGGTCGAGCTGCTGGAGATGACGGTGTTGTGCGGATAGAAGGTGAAGACTTCCTGTTTGGAGGTGTCGGCCAGTCCGCACTCGTAGACTCTGCCCGCCCAACCGTGCAGCGCCGCATTCAGTTGCAGCGTTTGGAACACCTGCGGAATCGGCTCGAAGGCATAGATCGTCGTGTTGCGGTATCGCTGTCCGACGAAGAGAGAGAACAGGCCGATGTTCGCACCGACGTCGAATACGCAGTCGCCGTCATTCAGCGTGACGCCGTGCCTCAGATAACCATCGTCCGCAAAGATCTCGTCATAGACGAACTCGGTCTCGCTCTGGTTCTGCTGGAAAACCGCCAGCCCATTGGGCAATGTACTGTACTTCGCGGCAGCTCCGGCCTCGGTCTTCCTGAGACGCAGGAGTTGCGCGACCGGGAACGCATGCCGAGGTGATGGCGTGTAGTACGCGACGAGGCGCTTGTCTCCAGGCGTATCTTCCCGGGCCACCACCACCGCTTCCCGCACGCCCTCATGCGTCATCAGCCGCGCTTCGATCTCTCCGAGCTCGATGCGGAAGCCGCGAATCTTCACCTGGAAATCGTTCCGTCCCAGATACTCGACCGTTCCGTCGTCGAGCCACCGCGCCAGGTCGCCGGTCTTGTACATCCGCGCTCCGGGCTCACCGCTGAACGGATCTCTCACGAACCGCTCCGCCGTCAACTCCGGCCGGTTCAGATAGCCACGCGCAACTTGAATCCCGGCGATGTGCAGTTCACCGGCCACTCCGATGGGAACGAGCTCTCCCTGCCGGTCCAGGACGTGAATCTGCGTATTCGCGATGGGCCGTCCTATGGGAATGATGGTCGGTACGTTTTCACTCGGGCAGGTCCACTCCGTCACGTCCACCGCAGCTTCCGTGGGACCGTACAAGTTGTACAGTGTCGCGTTTGGCAAACGCTCCGCGAAGCGCTTTACGAGCATCGACGGCAGCGCTTCGCCACTGCAGATCACTCGCCTCAGGCTCGAACACTGCGACGCCCCGGCGTGCTCCAGAAATACCTGCAGCATCGGAGGAACGAAGTGCATCGTCGTAATTCGGTTCCGCCGGATCGTGTCGACGAGATAGCCCGGGTCTTTGTGTCCCTCGGGCCGGGCCATCACCAGCGTGGAGCCGGCAAGCAGCGGCCAGAAGAACTCCCACACCGATACATCGAAACTGAACGGCGTCTTTTGCAACAACGCCTCATCCATCTGCAGCCCGTAAGCATCCTGCATCCAGAGCAGCCGATTGACCACTCCACGATGCTCATTCATCACGCCTTTGGGCAGTCCGGTGGAACCGGATGTGTAGATCACATACGCCAGATGAGAGGGTTCGACCCGTTGCTGTAACTGAACGCCTTCCGCTTTCAAGGCCGCGACACGGCCGGCAATCTGGGGCCGCTGCTGATCCAAAGCGATCAGGCGTGTCTCGGCAGGGATCAACGTCCTCAGCTTGTCCTGCAGCCGCTCCTGCGTCAGGACGACCGCTGCCCGGCTGTCTCGGAGCATGTACGCCAGGCGCTCTTCCGGGTAGTCCGGATCCAGCGGCACGTACGCTCCCCCCGCCTGCAGGATTCCCAGCAGGCTCACCACCATCTCCAGCGATCTCTCCATGCAGAGACCCACCAGACCGTCCGGCCCCACTCCCTCGTGCTGCAGAACCAACGCGAGATCCTGGCTTCTCGCGTAGAGTTGCCCATACGTCAGGTGCTCCTCACCGCACACGACGGCCGTTTGCTCCGGATGGCGCTCCGCCTGCTCAATGAACAACTGATGCAGGCATCGATCCTTCGGATAGTCCGCATCGGTATCGTTGAACTCCACCAGCAGCGTGTGCTTTTCGGCCTCGCTCAGATAGCCCAGATCGCCGATCCTGGCGCTGGGCGCGGCGGTGATGGCCCGGCACAAGGCCTCGAAATGCGCGGCCATGCGTGCGATCGTCTGCGGCTTGTACAGTGCCGTGCTGTATTCGATCGACCCGGCCAGTCCTTCCGTCGTCTCCGCGAGCTCGACTCCCAGATCGAATTTGCTGATGCCGCTGTGCAGCGGGTAGCGCTCGATCGCCGGATCCGGCGCGCCCATGTCCGTATTCTGCAAAGTGAGCGTCACCTGGAACAGCGGGCTAATGGCCAGATTCCGCTGCGGTTGCAGCAGGTCCACCACCCTTTCGAACGGCGTGTCCTGATGCTCGTATGCCTCCAGACACGTCTCTTTCACCCTGGCCAAGAGGGCGGCGAATGTGTCGTCGCTCTCCACCTGACTGCGCATGGCCAGGATGTTGACGAACATCCCGATCAAGCCTTCCGTTTCTCCATACTGGCGGTTGGCGATCGGACTTCCTACACGGATGTCGTTCTGGCCCGTGTAGCGATGGAGCAAGGTCTTGAACGCCGCCAGCAGCACCATGTACAGCGTAGAGCCCTGTTGTTCGGCCAGCCGTTTGAGCTGCCCGCTCAGTTGCGCATCCAGCGCGAAGGCCTGGTTCGCTCCGGCAAAGCTGCGAACGCTCGGCCGCGGATAGTCGGTCGCCAGGTCCAGAGTCTCCGCAACACCGGCCAGTTTGTTCTGCCAGTAGGCG
>WNFG01001048.1_pt1 | contig 23212 bp, 17 predicted proteins | sample 5400431 | NCBI WGS metagenome assembly WNFG01 (sample SAMN13153346, study PRJNA577476) | soil metagenome | isolation source: 120 cm saprolite under Douglas fir tree site 2 hole 3 replicate 2 | place: USA:California | collected 2015-04-18 | reverse complement strand
CCGCCTTCCAACGGCGCCACATGTCGCCCTTCTGCGCCGCAGAAAGCCCAAACCGTTTCCCTTGGATCATAAACACCACCTTTGAAAACAGCGTTATACCAGATGGTGTTGCATCGACCGCTTGAGCCCGCAGCGTTAACCGGAAACTGGCCCTCCACGGATTTCTGGGGCCTATTTACGTCACAACTATTCCCTTCTATCCTCTTTATCCATGCTGAACACAAGACAAGTTGTGCTCGTCACTGGCGCAAGCAGCGGCTTCGGCCGGCTGATCTCGGAAACGCTGGCGCGCAAGAACTATCAGGTCTTCGCCACCATGCGCAACGTGAAACGCCGTAACGCGCCGGCGGCGCGCGAAATGTGCAAAATGGCCACGCGCGAATCCCTATTCTTGCAAACCCTCGAGCTCGACGTCACGAATAACGCTTCCGTGGAGCGCGCCGTGGGCCAAGCGATCGTAGAGTGCGGCCGCATCGATGTCCTGGTCAACAACGCCGGTCACGGAATCATGGACCTCGCCGAGACCGTGCCGCTGGCACAGGCTCAACGGCAATTTGACACCAATTTTTTCGGCATCTTGCGGATGAATCGTGCGGTCCTCCCGGCCATGAAACGTCAAGCAAGCGGATTGCTTCTGCACGTCAGCAGCGGAGCAGGCCGCCTCGCGATTCCCGGGATGGGCTTGTACTGCGCGAGCAAGTTTGCCATGGAAGCGCTCGCCGAAGTATATCGTTACGAATTAGCCTCGATGGGAATCGACTCCGTGATTCTCGAGCCGGGCGCCTATGCCACGCCCATCCTGGACAAACTCGAAAAGGGAGAAGATCCTGCGCGCAAAGCCGGCTACGGAGAAATGGCGCAAGTTCCCGAAAACCTGAAAGCGAAAATTGGAAGCTCTCGCGCCAACCCGCAGGAGATTGCCGACAGCGTCCTGCAAATCATCGAAACGCCGGCGGGACAACGTCAGCTCCGTTATCGCATCGGTCCGGGCGGCCCGGGAGTGCAGAGAATCAACGCCCTCACGGACGAGATTCAAGCGCAGATGCTCGAAGCCTTTGGCATCGCGGCGCTGACAAAATTCAAGCTACGCGCCCACGAGGGCGGCTAGATCCCCTATCTGTGCAAGCAATAAACGCCGAATCGTTACGGTAACAGACCGAAAACCGCCACGCTCGTCTTGGTGCCAACGTAGACCCTGCCGTTCGCAACCATCGGTGCGATGAAATGTCCTCCGACAGCGGAGAAGTGGTCCCGGTTTGAGGCGGCTTGGTTCGAGTCGTAAAGTTCCCTTGTAAGGTTGCTAGCATCATAGGCGAACAAGATCCCGGCTCCCCAGTCGAGCGCCCAAACGATTCCTTCCGCGGCGACATTCGCCGAGACAGTGACAACCGCTCCATTGCCGCCGAAAACATGGGAACTCTGCGTGGATGGCGAAGTGGCCAGGAGGGCTTTGGAAACCGCGAAAGCTTTCAGCGTGTTGTTTTCCGGACAGATGTACACGGTGTTGTTAAAGAAGACGGGCGACGAGTGATTTTCGTTCGAGCTCAATGGGAATTGTTGGTAGACATTGTTCTTCGTGCTGTTGAACTGCCCCATGTTGTCACGGTTCACCACGTAGAGATTTCCGTCCTTGCCCGCGCCTACGGCAAGGTGCCGCGTCGTGTTGCTCGCGTCGACCAGATCAGGCAGCAGCAACGGACCGGCCGAACCGAAATCCGCATCCCTGCCGTCTTCGTTAAGCGTATTAAACGGTGTGAAGTAATCTCCCACTTTGAGGCCCGCTGAAGTGGAAAGCTTGACAAACGAATTTCCGTAGCTGTTCATCCCGGGTGTGTCGCCAAAGCCGTTGCCGCTAATGACATACACGTTCCCCGAAGAATCTGCCGCGGGGCCGCCGCCGCCCATCCACATGCCCCCGCCCGAATTGTTGGGCACCAGGTCGATAGCGCCGTTTTGCTTCAACGTTCCAGCATCGAAAGCAATCACCCAGGCGGAATAGGGGCCGCAGTCCCCCCACAACCCCGACCACGCTGTGTAAATGGTGCCTCCGCTCTCGAGCAGCGCGGCACGATCGTGCTGAACCGAGGGATCAAAAGTGACCACGCCGCCGCTGCTATGCCCGCCGGTGCCCGGGTAGGTTGCGGTGATGGTTGTGGGTCCGCCAAACAGCTCGTTCCCATTTGTCAAATCCAGCGCGTGCAGCCGGTGGATGATGTTTCCGGCGAAATTCTGGGACATGGCCTCAACATAAATGGCGTTGCGGGTGCGGTCGATAACCGGCGTCGCGGTAACTCCGTTTGGACTGATATTCCCGCACGGCAAGCTCGTGCCAGGAGATTCTCCACTGGGGAGGACCCTGGTTTTCCAAAGTACCGTGGCGGAACTTCCGCCGATGCTTTGTGCGTCCACGGCATACACGGTGTCGTTTTCCGTGGCCACATACACCACGTCTTTGTTCCCCTGTCCGGGGATCGACAGTTGGCTGAGGAAGAGCGCCTGGCCGTCGATCTGCCCATCGACCGCGAACTCGCCCACTTTCCCGAATGTTGTCGAATTCACGTTGGTCGTATTCAGCAACGTCTCGGTGGAGTTCACCCCGCTTCGAGAAACGTCGTAATGGTGCGTGACTACGTCGGTAGATCCGCCGCTGGAGCTCGCATTGACCGTCAAGCTGGCCGCGGTGCTGTTCACACTTCCCGCCGTGTTGGTAAACACCGCCCGGTACTTGTTCCCGTTCTGCGAGACCGCAGTCGTGAAGCTCAGCGTGGTAGAAGTGGCTCCGCCGAGGTTGTTAAACGTCACCCCGCCATCCGTGCTCACTTGCCACTGCACCGTCGGGGCGGGTGAGCCTGTCGCCGCTGCCGTGAAGGTGGCTGGCTGCCCCGCGGTCACCGTTTGATTCGTAGGTTGCGCGGTGATATAGGGAGCGACAGGCCCGCCCCCATTTACGGAAGCAGTGCTGGAGTAGCCGCCACACCCCGCGAAGGAGAATGCAAGGAGAACAACTGCGATCGAGCATGAGAATGGCATTCGCGGCATAAGCATAACCCTCGATATCAAATTCAGCAGCTCGGCTGAACGGGAAACGATACGTCAGCGTGGGTCAATCAACTTTAGCGAATACATAAAACGCGGCCCAAGAGAAAATTACCCGAAAAACGGCCTGGAAGAAAGCCGTACATCCATTTTAGATTCGCGTTTGGGGAATTACACCTGAACGGAGGTACAGTTGTTGGCCAGCAAGCAACGCCGACCACACATCAAGTTTTGCGCCGCCTGGCTTGCCTCCTTTCCTGGTTCCCTCTATCCTCGTTTCCTCTATGGAACTCCAGGATCGCGTTGCCCTCATCACCGGCTCTGGCCGCGGAATCGGCCGGGCCATCGCTCACCTTTTTGCCAAAGAAGGCGCCGCCGTCTTTCTTACCGCGCGCACCGAGAAGGAACTCGCCGCCACCTCGGCGGAGATTTCAGCCCATGGCGGCCGCGCGGCGTACGCGCCAGCCGATCTGACCAGCGACGCCCAATGCACCCACGTTGTCGCCGCCTGCCGCGAAAAGTTCGGCCGCGTCGACATCCTCGTGAACAATGCTGGTCACTATGGCCCCGTCGTTCCCGTAGAGGATTATCCGCTCGCCGATTTCGACAATGTAATCGCCGTTCACCTTCGCGCCGCGTTTCTGCTATCCAAACTAGTGCTGCCACAAATGTACGCGCACCAGTCCGGCGTGATCCTGAACATCTCCAGCCTGTCGGCCAAGGCCGCCTTCGCCTGGGGCTCCGCTTACGCCGCCGCGAAGGCCGGATTGCTGGGATTGACGCGCGTCACCGCCGCCGAAGCCGCGCGCAAAGGCGTGCGCGTAAACGCCATCTGCCCCGGACCAGTAACGGAAACGCAAATGTCCAAGGAACTGGGCGCCGTCCTCGCCAAGAAAATGGGCATAAACGAAGACGCCCAATTGGCCGGCTTTTTGAACGGCCTGCTCCAGGGCCGCGCCCAAACCGCCGACGAAATTGCCCGCGCTGCCCTCTTCCTCTGCTCCGGCCAATCCAGCGCCATGACCGGACAGTCCCTCAACGTCGACGGCGGCGCCGCGTTTTATTAAAATCCTTGACATTTCTCTATTTACTGGTATACTTATCCTTGTATAGAACTCCGTGTGGAGTGCGGGAGCTTGCTCCCGCCTTTCTTCCCGCGGGGCGCGCTACTTCCGTCGCGCAAGCCATCAACAACCGAAACACGTACCCTTTAAAATCAACCACTTACGAAATGCAATTTTTGTAACTCTTTTCTTTTGATATTCATGCAAAATGATGGGGGGAGTATGGGGGCACGCTTTTTTCTTCGCTGCCCACTACCCACTATCCCGTTTCCTTTCATACTCTTGCGCACTCTTTTGCGCTTTCTTGCACTTCGAAAAATGCTAACTCTTTTTTATTCAAGCGCTTCCGCACTCTGCGTCAAAAAAACGTGAATGCGTCGCGAGCCATGCCGGACTCCTAAAGCCATAGCCCCCTAGCCACCGCCGTTCCCGAGGACACAGTTGATTGAGATGCTTCGATCTGGAGGTGTAAGGTTGAGACATTTTGATTGAGACATCGACAACCACGCGGCCTTCGGCTAACATTTGCCCCGTGGCGTTACGCGAGAAGCACATTACGCGCAATTGTGCGCGAGGCGGCTTCACCGGGTCATCGAATTTGCTCCCTCGCGGAAAAGAGCACTCCGCCAGACAATCGTCTTCCAGAGCTGCCGCGATTAGGAACCGCACCTGTTTGGAGCCGACGTGAGCCAATCGTCTCTCATCAGCCCTCCTGACCATTCCGTGGGAGAAGACGCACGGCGCAGCACGCGCATCGAGCGCTCCGTCCCGCTGATCGTCTTCGGCCAGAACCGCATGAGCGAGCCTTTCGTGGAAAGAACCGTCTCCACCAGCCTGAACTTGCACGGTTGCCGCTATCCCTCGCGCCACGATTACGGCGTGGGCTCGTGGATCACCTTGCAAGTCGTGGGCTTGAACGTCGAGCCCAAACCCCCCGCTGTGCGTGCGCGCGTGCGTTCCGTCCACACCTCCCAGAGTTCGCGGGAATTGCAGCAAGTCGGCGTGGAATTGGAGAATCCAGCCAATGTCTGGGGAGTCGTCACCCCGCCGCAGGATTGGACGAGCACCGGGGGAACGAATGCGCCCGTGGCGCAATTTGTGGCCGCAGCCGCCGCGCCCGCTCTCGATTCGCCGCCAGCCACTCCAACACCCGCCATTCCAACGCTTGTCGAGCCGCCACTGGCCGAGCCGCCGCAAAATCCGGAGCACCGCATGGCCGAGGTCGCCACCTTCCCTTCTCCCTCGCCCGCTGCTTCCAAGCCGCCGGCGCCAAAGCTCGCCGAGGCCCCCGAACCGCAGCGCATCGTCGTCACGCCGGACGGCCTGATCGCCGCGCTGCAAGGAAAATTGCAGCAAGCCGCGGAGAAAGCAGTGAAAGCAGCGGTAGCTCAGCAGGTAGGCGAAGCCGTGCGCGAGGCGCTCAGCTCGATTGATGAGGTGCGCAATTCCAGCGTCCTCGAGATTCAGGAACTTTTCCCCACGCGCGTCGAGACCATGCGCCTTTCCTCCAAGGACGAACTCACCGGCGAGATCGCCTCGCAATGGAAAGAACAAATGGAAAAGTACCGCGGTCAGGCGGAAGAAATGGTGCAGCGTCTGGAAACACAAGCCGCCGAGTTGCGCCGCGAATTGGCCCGCTCGCAGGAATTTGTCGAGCGCATGACCCGCGAAAGGGAGCCGCAGATCCATGCGCGCCTCAGCGAAGCCGTCGCTCAGGCCACCTCCCAGTTTGAATCCGCCACCGCTCGCGCCGCCGACCGCCGCTATCAACTCCTGCTCGAAAATACCCAGGCCGTGACCCAGGAGGCGCTCCTGAAGCTCGACGCGCGCTCCGCGGAAGTGCAGTCCCTCGTTCAGAGCGCTGTCAATTCCGCCCTCGGGGCTTTCCAGCGCCAGACCGACCAGCAAGTGAATGCCGTCCTGTCCGAAACCAGGGACCGGGCGGTGTCCTCGCTCTCCTCGCTCGACGCCGAGAGCCGCGCCGCGTGTGAAGCCCGCCGCCTGGCCTTGGAGTCCGAAGTCGCCCGCGCCGCCGAGCGTTCCACCGACCAATTCCGCAAAGGCATGAAAGCTTTCCTGTACTCCTGCCTGGTAGCCGCCGTCAGCGCCGTCGATGAACACTCCAAATCCACCATGGTGGCCCTAGCCAAGGACAACGGCAAAACCCTGTTCGACGCGGACAGCGATTCGCGCGCCAAGGACGATCCCGAAATTATCCCCGACACCGACATTGATCCACTCACCCATTGAAGCAAAATGGCTCTGCCCACATACGAAAGCACAATCAGCTACAGCTACGACGCAGGCGACCGTCTCATTCTGGCCGTAGACTCCGTAACCGGGACCATCTCGCGCACCTATGACGGTCTGAATCGGCTGACTTCGGAAGTGACACCGCAAGGTTCGGTCAGTTACGCCTATGACGCAGCGGGGCGCAGAACGAGCATGAGTGTGTCTGGGCAAACCGCGATCACCTATGGATTTGATAATGCCAATCGGCTGACGCAGATCAGCCAGGGAAGCGCGAACGTTTCCTTTGGCTATGACACTGACAGCCGGAGAACCTCGCTGACCCTGGCGAACAGCCTCACCTTGAACTACGGTTATGATGCCGCTTCGCAATTGACGGGGATCACCTACACGCTCGGATCGAACACGCTCGGTAACCTCACGTATGCCTACGATTTGCCGGGCCGGCGCACGGGCGTCGGCGGGAGCTATGCCCGGACCGGCACGCCGCAGGCGGCTCCCTTGGCCTCTTACAACGTCAACAATCAGCTCACGCAATGGAAGGGCGCGACCCTCACGTACGACGCCAACGGCAACCTGACCAGCGACGGAACGAATACCTACACCTGGAACGCGCGGAATCAATTGGTGTCGATCAGCGGCGGAGTATCCGCGAGTTTCCAGTACGATCCGTTCGGTCGCCGCGTCAGCAAGACAATCGGTGGGATGACGCAGTACCTCTATGATGGGGTAAATCCCGTCCAGGAAATCTCCGGCACGACGGCCTCGGCGAATCTGCTCACCGGCGACGTGGACGAATATTTCCAACGGACGGATTCGGCGGGCGCGCGGAACTTCCTCACGGACACGCTTGGCAGCACGCTGGCTTTGGCAGATTCCACCGGCGTTGTCCAAACCCAGTACACCTTCGAGCCGTTCGGCAACACATCGGTAACCGGCACAGCCACGACCAACAGCTTTGCCTTTACCGGCCGCGAACTTGACGCCACTGGCCTCTACTTCTACCGTGCCAGGTACTACAGTCCTACCATGCAAAGGTTCCTCGCCGAGGATGCGATTGGATTCGACGGCGGAGTGAATCTATACGCATATGTCAATCAAAACCCAATCGGTCTCAGGGACCCTTTTGGGCTGCAGTCATCTGGAACTGATACGGATCTCTACCCCTCACCCCTTCCAATCTGGCAAGAGCCGCAAGGCAATCCCGGTTTTTTTCAATTAAATATCAATGTTATCTTTGGTACAGTTGCTCTAACTAGAGATGATTTCGGCAATTGGTACCTATCTCCGGGTCTCAATTTTGGAAAAACAATACCGACCATAGCCTCCGGCAGTGTGGTGCGCGGGGGGTTCCTTTCCGGTGATCCCGTTTCGGAGGCCAAAGCCTGCTCTGTACTCAAGAAATTTTCTGCTAACGCGTCAGCAGGATTTATTCCTGGCGGGGGAGTAAGTTATACGCCTGACTTTGGGGCTAGCAGTTGGGGCGTGGGGGATCCCTCGAACTGGACTCTGCAAGCCGGGATTTTTTCTCCCCAAGTGGGCGTAGGTGGTACCTGGGGGTTCTATCTGGGCAATGACATGGGGGGTAGAGGTTGTGGCTGTAACAACTACTAGTTCGCTTTGCGGCCAAAATTTATTTTTGGGACTGCTTATGCTGCTGTCCGGGATTGTGATTCTGGTTTGGCCCGAGAAAATACAGGCAAGTAACATTCGCTGGTACGACCGGCACCCGAGGCTCGCTGCGCTGAATCCCTTCTCCAATTGGATAAGAACACCTGATTCCCTATTAGCGGTCAGGGCCGGTGGTGTCGGTCTAGTTTGTATCTCACTCATCGTGTTCTATTTTGCTTGGAGGGCATGTTTGGGAAAGTGAGGATCTGTCAAGGGGGCTTGAGGGACGCGACGCACCACGAGCATTGATCCATTGTTCGAACGGAAACAAGTTTCGAACGCAAACCGCCCCCTGGCGAGCGACGGAACGCTAGGGATCGAGGGTGTAAGCCAAATGACATCCGTAGCGCTGAGCATTGAGTGCCGAATTCAGAACCCCGAACAGGGACCGAAGGGGGTTTGATGATGCGACCGAATATACTGACAGGCCTCATCTTCTTGTTCCTCTTCGGTTTTGTGTCTCCACTGTGGGCGCAGAGCGGCGCTTCGGTCCAATATGTTTATGACGCTTTGGGAAGATTGACGACCGTCGTCGATCCAAGTGGGAACGTGGCGACCTACAACTACGACGCGGTCGGGAATCTGCTTTCCATCACGCGAACCACGACCTCTCCGAGCGCGCTGGCGATTTTTGGTTTCAGCCCGGCACAAGGCGGCGTTGGACAAACCGTGGTCATTCAAGGGCAAAACTTCGGCACTACGCCCAGCGCCAACACCGTCCAATTCAACGGCACTGCGGCCAACCTAAAGCAAACGGGCAATTTGCTGGGGCAGGCTACCAGATCGTTTTTTCAAACCTGCAACCAGCCCAACTTTTGGGGCAGTCGATGAGCCATCAGGTTTCCGCCAATTTTCTTGGTGTCGGTGGTACGGTCGCGTATTCCAGTTATCCCAATGGCGGCTACAAACTATCTTTCACGCCCTGGCCACAATTGCCGCTCGCGTATGGCCTTGGTGGGTTTTACAAATCGAATGTTCCTCAAACCACTATAGGTATTACACCCGGCTGCTATAGCACTCGGTTGTGGTGACCGCGATGGAGGTTGGGAACATCTCGATAATACTCATCCTGTTCGACGCTGTGGGACTATGGCTGATTCTGCGGCCGAGCGACCTGATGAACCTATGGACCGCGCACCGCGCACCGGCCTCCGAACTAGACCGGTTTATCGCTCGTTTGGTTGGCGTGATCTTCCTTTCGATGCAGGTTGCGCGCTGGGCGGGTCAGGCGAAAAACACAAGTGCCGAGCCGGTCATGCACTGGCTTTCGATCATCCTTGGGGTCAGCGCGGTAGTCTTTCTCGGATATCACTTCGTGGGTCTCTTCGCATCCAAACCCGACCGACGGACGCGAGTGGAGGAAGCGAAGCGCCGCTTCCTGCTACCGGAATCGGAGGAGGAAGCGAGGGCCCGGTACAAGGCGGCCTGGCAAAAGTATCGGAGGCTGCGGATCGCATTTCCGCTCGCGTTTGTTGGCTGGCTTCCCTTTGGTGGCGTGGTCGGCGCAGTATTCAGTTTTTTTCACTGGAATCTAGATATCGCAATGATAATCATCCTGGCTTGGGTCCCATTTATTTCCATCTTCGGCTGGCAATGGTCGTTCTGGCAGTGCCCGCGCTGCGGCTATGCGTTCAAGGGGAAATATGATCCCTTTTTCCCCAAGCGTTGCCACTACTGCGATCTGCCAATGTGGGCGCAATCGCCGGATCAATAGAGCTGCTTTTCGTTGAGGGGAAACGATTCGTTTGCAGAATAGGGTGGCCTCGAAGGGGTAAGAAGCCGGGAGGGGTTTGGCGTAAGGATCGATCTCGGAATTCTAGGCAAGGATTGAGAGGAGAACGGTGAGGAGTTCCATGATGAGTAAGAGGACTCTGACACGCATCATCTTTTTGTTCTTCCTCGGTTTTGCGTCTCCGCTGTGGGCGCAGAGCGGCGCTTCGGTTCAATATGTTTATGACGCTTTGGGAAGATTGACGACCGTCATCGATCCAAGCGGAAGCGTGGCGACCTACAACTACGACGCGGTCGGGAATCTGCTTTCGATCACGCGAACCACGACCTCTCCGAGCGCACTGGCGATTCTTGGATTCAGCCCGGCACAAGGTGCCGTTGGACAAACCGTAGTCATTCAAGGGCAAAACTTCAGCGCCACGCCCGGCGCCAACACCGTGCAATTCAATGGCACCGCGACCACGGTCACTGCGGCCACAGCCAACAGCCTGACCGTGACCGTGCCCGCAGGCGCGACCGCCGGCCCGGGCCCTGCAAAAGAAAAACGCCAACCGCTCTCTTAGGACGGTTGGCGTTTTTCTTTGCGTTCTTATTGCCGCTGAGATCGGGTCAGTCCTGAAGGAGTCAGGGTGACCAACTCCACGTGTGCTCTGGCCAAAGCCAGAAAGTCGTCAATTCACTCAGCGCGCGGGCGCAGAACCCGGACGCCGAAACGGCCGGCGCGCCACATCTTCCAGCGTGTCGAAGCCCTGCCGGGTGGCCACCATGATCGGGTGTTGGCTGTCGGCAATCCGGTCCACCGCCACTGCCCAGCCACGGTGCAACATATACAAGCTGCCGGCCACAAACGCCAGGACCGCAAACCCTGCCGCAAACAAGGCAAACACAGCCAGCAGTTCCCACACGAAATACATCTGCAGCGAAACCAGCGCTGCCAGGAACATCCACATCCATTTCCGGCTGTTGTCCTTGGTCTTCATCTTCATCTTTCTCTATCCCCAATCCCCTGCCCTATTTAACGCTTGGCTCTGCGCTTTGTTCCGGTTCCTGCTTGTCTGTTCTGCTTTTTTAGATGCGGCACCCTGTCCTTCGGGTCCAATCGAATCTCGTACCTGTCCCATTTGACACCTTTCCGGGTCCAAAGGCGATGGTACAGAAGTCACATTCTGCGGCCTAAACCCCGCTACTAGTACCGCAATGTTCTGCGGTGAGATTCCTTAAGTATTGCAATTACAATGCGTTACAGGATAGTCGACTTTCGCCCCAGTTTTCGCCTCGTTTTCCCTGTACTAGCTGTGGAAAACCTGTCCTTTCGTACAGCCCGTTTCGACGCTATCTCAGTAGTGATTCGGGCCGCCCCAGCGTATCATCCTCAATTCTCCTGCCGGCCACGCCTTGCCGAATGTCCGTTGAGCGGCTTACACTGGCTCGCACGAAATCCATGTAACCGTAACGGAGCGTTAATGACTCCTCGTATTCGACGGTTTGTCCTGCCGCTGCTCCTGCTCGCTTTGCTTGGCGCCGCCTGCTCGAAGACTCCTGCGCCGAAAGATTCGTCCCTGTCCCCCTCCGGCGGGCAGCCCACCATCGTCTTTATGACCGATTTCGGCACCGCCAACGACGCCGTGGCCATCTGCAAGGCCGTCATGCTGGGCATCGCCCCCGTCGCCCGGATAATGGACATCACCCATCAGGTGACGCCCTACCAAATCGAAGAAGGTTCACGTTTTCTCGAAGCGGTGTCCCCGTACTATCCCGCGGGAACGGTATTCGTGGCCGTGGTTGACCCCGGGGTGGGTACCTCGCGCAAAGCCATCATCGTCAAGTCCAAGAAAGGCCAGTACTTTGTTCTGCCCGACAACGGGCTGATCACCCCGGTGATCGAGCGCGACGGCCTCGAGTCCGCTCGCGAGATCACCAATCAAAGTTGGATGATTCAGTCCGCTATTTCTTCGACCTTTCATGGCCGCGACATTTTTTCTCCGGCGGGCGCGCATCTCGCCGCAGGATGGGATTTCAATCTCGTCGGTCCCGAGGTGCCGCAACTTGTCCGCCTCACTCCCAAAACATCCACCACCACGGACAAAGGCATCGCCGGCGACATCATCGGCCTTGACGATCCCTTCGGCTCCCTCGTCACCGACATTCCCGGCGAAGAATTCAAGAAGCTCGGCTACAACCTCGGAGACAAAATCAGGGTTGAACTCAACAAGAAAACGGTGCCCCTCCCTTACGTGAAGACGTTCATGGATGTCCCCGTCGGCGATGTACTTCTGTTCATCGATTCGCGCGACCGCGTCAGCATCGCCGTCAATCAAGGCAACTACTCGAAGAAATTCAGCGTCGAGCCTCCCGGCGCCATCTTCATCCCGCGCAAAGGCGCCCCTCTCAAGGAAAAATAAATATTTGGCGATCGTGGGGCGTCCCAGACAGGTTCGCAATCGGAAGTTTTAGGGAACTTCTCCTGCTCCCAGACGTATCACCCTCTCAGAAGGTCAAGAGAGTGTGCCTATTCGGCAGGCAGACGCGGGGGTAACCGATGGAATCTCTTAATAGCGAACTCAAGCAAGTCCTGCGGAGGCTCGGCCGCGCTCCGATGTTCACGGCCATCACCCTCATCACGCTGGCCGCCGGTGTGGGAGCCAACACCGTTGTTTTCAGCGTACTCGAAGGCGTTCTTCTCAAGCCGTTGCCCTATCCCAAACCCGACGAACTCATCGGCGTCTGGCATACCGCACCCGGCATCCAGCTCAAAGAACTGGACATGTCCCCCTCTGACTACTTCATCTACCGCGAGCAGAACAAGACCCTCCAGGACATTGGCCTCTACGCGGGTGATTCCGTGAGCGTCACCGGCGTTGCGGAGCCCGAACAGGTAGACTCTTTGCGCGTCACCGACGGAACTCTCCCGCTCCTGGGCATTGCTCCCCTGTTGGGCCGCAGCTTCAATAAGCAGGATGATTCACCGGGCGCTCCCGAAACCGTGATGCTCACCTACGGCTATTGGCGCCGCAAATTTGGCGGCGACGCCTCTGCCATCGGCCGCAACATCATGGTGGATGGCAAGAGCCGGCAAATCATCGGCGTCCTGCCGCAGCGCTTTCATTTTCTGGACTATGACGATCCAGCATTGATCACGCCGTTTCAGTTTGACCGCAACAAAGTCCACCTCGGCAATTTCAGCTATGAGGCTCTCGCCCGGCTCAAGCCCGGCGTCACGATCGAGCAGGTTAACGCCGATGTTGCTCGCATGCTTCCCATCGTTATGACTTCCTTTCCCGCTCCACCGGGATTCAGCGTCAAACTTTTTGAGGAAGCGCACATTGGCCCCAACGTCCGTCCGCTCAAGCGCGACGTCGTCGGTGACGTCGGGAGCGTCCTCTGGGTGCTTATGGGCTCGGTCGGCATGGTCCTGCTGATTGCTTGCGCCAATGTTGCCAATTTGCTGCTCGTGCGCGTGGAAGGCCGGCGTCAGGAACTGGCCGTGCGGGCCGCTTTGGGCGCGGGCCGCGGGCGCATCGCCGCCGACCTTCTGCTGGAAAGCGTCATTCTCGGATTGCTCGGGAGTGGCGTCGGTTTGGGTCTCGCTTACGCCGCGTTGCGGGTCCTCGCAGCTATCGCTCCCGCAGGGCTTCCCCGCATTCGGGAAATCGGCATCGATGGCCGCGTGTTGCTCTTCACGCTTCTAATTTCACTCCTGGCCAGCGTCTTGTTTGCTTCCGTTCCGATTTTCAAGTACGCCGGAGTGCGGCTCAGCACCGGCATCCGTGAAGGTGGCCGCGCTCTCAGCCAGAGCAAGGAACAACACCGCGCGCGCAGCGTCCTTGTCGTCGTGCAGGTCGCGCTGGCCCTGGTGTTATTGATTTGCTCCAGCCTGATGATTCGAACGTTCCGCGCGCTCACCAACGTCAATCCCGGATTTGCCGCGCCCGCCAGCTTGCAGACCTTCCGCGTTTCGATTGTCAAGGCGCTCGCCAAAGAAGACGAAAACGTTGTGCGCATGGAAGAGGAGATCTCGCACCGGCTCGCCGCGATTCCCGGCGTTTCTTCCGTCGGAATCACATCAAAAATCCCCATGACCGGCCAAGGCTGGAGCGATCCCGTGTTCGTCGAGAACCAGACCTACGGCGAAGGCCAGCTTCCGGCGCTGCGGCGCTTCAAATTTGTCTCGCCGGAATATTTCGGCGCGCTCGGCACGCAGCTGGTGGCCGGCCGTGGAATCACGTGGAACGACACTTACAAGAAACTTTCTGTCGCCGTGGTCGCTGAAAACGTGGCTCGCGAACTTTGGCGCGAACCTTCCGCCGCGCTGGGCAAACGCATCCGCGTCAGCACCAAAGACGACTGGCGGGAAATCATTGGCGTGGTCGGCGACGTTTACGATGAAGGCGTCGGCAAGCCGGCCGCCGCGTCCATCTACTGGCCTCTCATGATGGACCATTTCGAAGGCGATGATTCCTTTGCTTTCCGCGATGTGGCTTTCGTCCTTCGCAGCTCGCGCACCGGCTCGGAAAGTTTCTTGAACGAAGTGCGCCAGGCGGTCTGGTCATTGAATCCGAATCTTCCCCTGGCCGAAGTTCACGCCCTGGACTTTTTCTATAAGCGCTCCATGGCGCGCACTTCCTTTACGCTGATCATGCTTGGTGTCGCGGGCAGCATGGCGCTTTTACTCGGCGTCGTCGGCATCTACGGCGTAATCGCCTATTCCGTGTCTCAGCGCACGCGCGAGATCGGCATTCGCATGGCCCTCGGCGCGCAACAGCAGACGCTTACCAGCATGTTCGTGCGCCACGGGTTGACGCTGACAGGCATCGGTGTGGCGTGCGGACTTGTCGTGGCCATCTTCATCATGCGCTTGATGTCGACACTGCTTTTCAAGGTGAGCCCCGTTGATCCGGTCGCTTATGGCGCTGCGTCGCTCGGTCTAATAGCCACCGCGTTCCTTGCGAGCTACCTGCCGTCGCGCCGCGCCTCTGCCGTCGATCCCGTCGAGGCCCTCCGCGCCGAGTAGCCTTAGCAACTGCTCTTGCGGGCACAATCTTGCCTGTAGGGGCGCAGCATGCTGCGCCCCTACAACCGAGCAGGGATCCCCGTAGATAAATGGATTTTTGCCGCCGAGAGTTGCTTTTTCCCAGGCATCGGACCAACAATTGAAGGGAAGTTTCGAATTGTGAGGTCCCGCCATGCCTGAAGCCGTCATTGTCTCCGCCGTTCGCACTCCCGTTGGCCGCGCCTTCAAAGGCTCGCTGCGCGCCACGCGCCCCGACGACCTCGCGGCGCTGGCCATCAAGGAAGCGCTCGCGCGCGTTCCCGGCCTCGACGCCAAGGAAATTGACGACGTGATTCTCGGATGCGCCATGCCTGAAGGCGAACAGGGCATGAACGTCGCACGCATCGCCTCGCTGCGCGCCGGGCTTCCCGTCGAAACCAGCGCGATGACCATCAATCGCTTTTGCTCTTCCGGATTGCAAGCCATCGCGCTCGCCGCTGAACGCATCCGCGCCGGTTCCGCTCAGGTCATCGTTGCGGGTGGCACTGAGTCCATGTCCATGGTGCCCATGGGCGGCAACAAAGTTTCACCAAACCCTTGGCTGGTCGACAATTATCCCGACGCTTACATCAACATGGGGCTGGGCACGGAAAACATCGCGCGCAAATTCGGTATTACTCGCGAGCAGGCGGACCAGTTCTCCGCCAACTCGCACAAAAAAGCTCTCGCGGCCATCGCCGCCGGAAATTTCAAAGATGAAACCATTCCGGTGGAAGTGAAAATCACCGCGCTGCCAAACGGGAACGGCGCATCGTCCAAAGCGAAATCCGCGCCAAAACCCGCGACGCAAACTTTTGTCTTCGCCACCGATGAGCTTCCCCGCGCGGACACGAATCTTGATGTCCTCGCCAAGCTCAAACCCGCGTTCCACGCGAAAGGCACGGTCACGGCAGGCAACAGTTCCCCGATGAGCGACGGCGCCGCTGCCGCCGTGATCATGAGCGACGCTCGCGCCAAATCGCTGGGGCTCAAGCCCATGGCGCGTTTTGTCGCCTACTCCACCGCCGGAGTTCTTCCCGAGGAATTTGGCATCGGTCCCGTTCAAGCGATTCCCAAAGTATTGAAGCTCTCCGGCCTCTCGCTCAACGACATGGCGGTCATCGAACTCAACGAAGCTTTCGCCGCGCAATCGCTCGCGGTCATTCAGCAAGCCGGCCTCGATGCCACGCGCGTCAATCCCAACGGCGGGGCCATCGCCCTGGGCCATCCGCTTGGCTGCACGGGCGCAAAACTCACCGCCACGATCCTTCGCGAGCTCCAACGTCGCAACGCGCGTTATGGCATGGTCACCATGTGCATCGGTGGAGGTATGGGCGCCGCCGGCATCTTCGAGCGCCTCTGAAAGTTTGACGACGTAGCGGCGGGCTTCAGCCCGGCCGGTTTTGATTTAGTACCGGTCGGTTTCGTTTTTGCAGCGGCGAGTTTACCTCGCCATTTTTCTTTTCTCTGCGGGCTCGCTTCGGGTGGAGATCACAAATGAAACCGCTTCTTTGTTCGCTCCTGCTCTTGTTCGCATTTCCCCTCAGCGCCCAAGCGCCGGTCGCCGTCCCCATCCCGAAAGAACCGCACCATCATCTCGTCCTGGAAAATGACTACGTCCGCGTGTTCCGCGTCAGCGTCCCGGCGCACGACGCCACGCTACTCCATCAGCACGGCCTGCCTTACGTTTACGTTAGTCTTGGTCCCGCCGACGTCGTCAACGCCGTGGCCGGCAAGCCGGAAGCCCGCCTGGTGATGACCGACGGCCAGGTCGGCTACTCCCGGGGCGGCTTCGCCCATATCGCCCGCACCGACGCCGGCATCCCCTTCAACAACGTCACCATCGAGCTGTTGAAGCCCCAAGGCGAACCACGAAATACTTGCGCAGAGGTCGTTCCCGGTGCTTCGGAATACCATTGCGACAGCTCAGCCACCCGTAGGGGAAGGTTTCTGGACACTGTGCCGCAATTTGCGACTGATGAGATAGGAGTGGACATGACGCGAGTTAGCCATGAATCACACGAAACTACAATCACGCCAAGTGTTGGAACTCTTCTCGTCCTTGTCAGCGGGTCTGGAATTCAAACAGAGGTAAAGGGAAAGCCGGAGGAAACACTTGCAGTCGGCAACGTGATGTGGCTCTTGGCAGGATCACACACTACTTTGTCCAATTCATCTGGAAAAGAGTGGAGCTACCTGGCGGTGGGCTTCAAAGGGAGTGAGCCACTCCACAAATACTAGAGGGTGTTGCGTACCGTTACTTCTTCTTCGCTTCGACGTGCACGAACAACTTTTCCGGTGCGTCATTCATCGCGGAGTATTGTTCGCTCACCAGCGTTCCCGGGCCGGTAACCTGCGTGACGTTCCGTAATTTTAGCGTCATGCCCTCCATGGAAAACTCCGAGCGGAACACCAGAGCATCACCTTCAAAGGCTCCGGTTTCGACGAGTGCTCCGGGAAAGTCGTTCCCGAAAACGTACGCTTTGTATGCTTTTTCACGAGTGTCCCAGGTCATGACTAGCAGTCCTTCAAAGTCGCCAACGGGTCCCTGCGAATGAAACGAGTTGATGAGTGACATTCCGCCCGGCCCGAGATTGCTGGTGTACACGCCGGTATTCTTCCCACCGCTAGGAAATGACGCCGATTTCGGATACGTCTCCGTGTAGTCCCACTCGCCGAGATAAAATTTCAGCCGGTCCATTTCCACCGCGCCGGGTTTCGCAGCCTGCGCCGCCGCAGGCGCCGGCTTCTCCGCGGTTTTTTCTTGCAGCGCCGCCAACAGCGGAACACTCAGCACCAGCACAAATGAAATTGCAACCGTCCAGACTTTCACCGTGGGTTTCATCATTTCCTCCTGTGCTTCCAATCGCTTTCCCAACTGCAAAATAAAGCCAGAACCTAATCCGCGGCGTAGCAGCGGAAGAAGGAATCGGGTTTCCAGCGGGGGCGCGCGGGAGCGTTGGCGGTCTCTAGAAGCAGGCGGCGCGTGAATTCCTCGTAGAGCGCGGCCGCCTGGAGATCGACCGGCTGATTCACGTCGTCGCTCGGGGCGTGGTAACGGTTGGTGAGCCAGTCCTTGAAAATTTTCTGTTCGGGCGTGCCGGGCTCGAAGCTGATGTCGCACTTGATGGAGGGAATGCCCTGCTTGATGAAATTGTATTGATCGCTGCGGATGAAGAGGTTGCGGAGCGGCTCGGGATCGGCGATGGGCTTGATGCCCATGGATTGCGCGATGGCCGCGGCGCGGGCGCCGAGGTCGGATTCTTCCAGGCCGCCGACTTTCAAAACTTTTAGCGGGACGATGGGGAGAAACATGTCCACGTTGACGTCGGCGACGATGGATTTGGGCGCGACGGTGGGATGGGCGGCGAAATATTTCGAGCCGAGCAGGCCCTTTTCTTCGGCGGTGACGAGGAGGAAGAGAATCGAGCGCTGGACTTTTTCCGGATGTGCTTTGAGGCTGGCGGCGATGTCCATGGCGAGGGCGCTGCCGGAGCCGTTGTCCATGGCGCCGTTGTAAATGCGATCGCCGTTGATGGGGGCGCCGATGCCGACGTGGTCGATGTGCGCGGAGAGGACGACGAATTCATTTTTTAGTGTGGGATCGGAGCCGGTGAGTTTGGCGACGATGTTGGAGGATTCGAGGGCCTTGGTCAGGATAACGGCGTTGGCTTTGAGCGAAGTAGACAACGCAAAGTGTGGGAGAGGCTTGCGATCTTTTCCGAGGGCGGCGATTTCAGCGAAGGTGTGGCCGGAACCGTCAAAGAGTTTTTCCGCGGAGGCGGGATTGAAAGAGATGCCGAGTTGCAGGCCGGGAGTTTCATAAAACTCGGCATCGGCGAGGTCCATCGAGGGGTGATTGCGATTAACGGAAATGCGGGACCAGGGAATGTCCATGGATGCGGGATTGAAAATGGAAATGGTGCCGATGGCGCCGGCTGCGCGAAGCGATTTCCAGCGTTCGCCGGCAGTTTGGTAGTGAGAAGCGAGCGCGGTGGGAATGTCCGAGGGAGAGCCGGTGAGATAGACGACGATTTTTCCTTTCAGGTCGAGACCGGCAAGCTCGTCGAGATTTTTTTCCGGGATTTGCAGGCCGTAGCCGATGAAAACCAGCGGCGCGGAGAGGTTGGCGGAAGCGCGCGTGGAACGGGTGTTGATGAAACCGTCGTCAGCGAAGGAAAGAGATTTGGATTGGCCGCCGGTGACGAGAGCGAGAGAGGATTTCGATTCGTCGACTTCGTATTGATTGAAACGGACAGGCTGATAGAAGCCGTTCACGCCGGCAGGTTCGAGGCCGGCTTTCTGGAGTTGCTCGACGGCGTAGGCTTGCGCTTTGCGAAGACCTTCGCTGCCGGTGTCGCGGCCTTCGAGGGAATCGTCGGCGAGAAATTTGACGTGGGACCACCAGGAGTTGCCGTCGAAGTGGGAAGCCGACGGAGCTTGCTGCGCCGGAGAAATGACCGCCCAGGCGAGGAAAAGAATTGCTGAAAGCGTGCTACGCATGAGATTCGCTCCTGAAATAAATGGAAAGCATAGAGGATAACAAGGGCGCAGCGGAAGAGTCACCCGCTTTCGCAACGAAATAAGACAGATTGCCTCTCGACTTCGGGCCGCGATGCCTCAAGGCGCGGTGACCAATGGCAGCTCGATAAAAGTGGCCTGGCCGGGAGCGTGGTAGACGCGCTGCGTGGCTTTGCGATAGTCGGCGGGCTTGGCCCAGAAAATGTTTGGCACGAAAGTTTGCGGATTGCGGTCGTAGAGCGGGAACCAGCTCGACTGAATCTGCACCATGATGCGGTGGCCGGGCAGGAACACGTGATTGGCGGTGGGCAGCGCGAAGCGGTAAAGCAGCGGCTTGTCCGGCGCGATGGCCTTGGGCGTTTCAAAACTTTCGCGGTAGCGGCCACGGAAAATGTCGGCGGCAACCATCAATTGATAGCCGCCCATTTCCGGTTGCGCGCCGACTTCGTCAGGATAGACGTCGGTCAGCTTGACGACCCAGTCGGAGTCCGTGCCGCTGGTGGAAGCGAACAAGTTGGCGACGGGCTGGCCGCTGATTTTAACGGGAGCGCTGAGCGCATCCGAGACGAAGACGACGACGTCGGGACGGCCGGATGCTTCCCGCTGGTCGTCCACCAGCCACTGGGGCCAGGTCAAGCCATTGGAGTAGCCAACAGGCTGACTAGGGCGGGCGCGGAAAGGCACGGGCTTTGCAGGATCGGAAACGTATTCGTCGAAGGGCGCTTCACTTGAAGCGGGCGCGGTGAAGGTGAGCTTTAGCCCCGCGTTGAGATAGAGCGGCGTCGGTTTCACGCTGCAGCCGCTGGCGCATCCGGACGGCCATGCGGGCAATCTCCGCCAGGTGTTCGTGCCGGTTTCGAACGCCGTCACCGGCGCGACATCGCTCTTCGGCGCGCCGTCCTTCAGATATTGCGCGAGGAATGGCGCGAGAATTTCCCTGCGAAAGTACAGCCCGGTATCGCTCCCGAATTTCAGCGCGCCGAGCGAACTGCCGTCATCGATCTCCTGCCCGTGATGCCACGGCCCCATTACCAGAAAAACTTTGTCGTTGCCGGTGTCCTTCGGCTTGAGCGCTTTGTAAACAGCTATCGCACCGTAAATGTCTTCCTGATCCCACAGGCTGTCCACCAACATAGTTGGAACTTTCAACGGCTGCGCCGCGAGAATCTTGTCCATGGCTTGCTGCTGCCAAAAGGCGTCATAGGCGGGATGGTCCAGGATTTTTCTCCAGAATCCGACCTGTTCAAGGCCATGACGGCGACCGAGTTCGCCGGCCGAACCGGCTTGCATGTACAAATCGTAATCGTCGTGGTTGCTGGTCCACCAGTGCTCGTCGTTCTTGCGCGTGGCTTCCTGTTCATAGATGTACGGCATGTTCTGCTGGCGAAAGGCGCCGTAGTGAAACCAGTCGTCGCCCATCCAGCCGTCCACCATGGGATTCATCGGCACGGAGACTTTCAGCGCGGGATGCGGATTGATGAGCGCCATCAGGGGCGTGAATCCATCGTAAGAAATCCCGAGGATGCCGACTTTGCCGTTGGTCTCGGGAATGTTTTTCACCAGCCAGTCAATAGTGTCGTAGGTGTCGGTGGAATGATCGACCGCGGTGGGATTCAACGGGCCGTGCAGCGGGCGGTTCATCACATAATCGCCCTCGGAGCCGTACTTGCCGCGCACATCCTGGACGACGCGGATGTAGCCGCCTTCGAGGATGACTTCGAGCGCGTTGTCGTAGCCGTGGAGGCTGGGTCCGAGATGCGAGCTGTGCGCGTGGGTGGTGAGATCGGTGGCGTCGTACGGCGTGCGCGTCAGAAGAATGGGCGCGTTTTTTGCACCTTTAGGCACGAGGATAACGGTATGCAACTTCACCCCGTCGCGCATGGGAATCATGACGTCGCGCCGGTCGTAGTCGAAGCCAGAGGTGGTTGGCGTGAACTGCGCCGGCGTTTCGCTAGGCAGCGTGACAGTCGCGGAGGGCGGCGGAGCCTGTGCCGCGGACGGATCGGCGAGCAGGAAAGCGCCGAGCATTGGTGCAAGCAAACTTATCGTGCGAACGCAGTGGAGCGGCTTCATCAGTGTCCCTCAATGAGGCGTGGAATGAGGGTGGATTATAACCTTCCATGGCTTCTCTCGCCAGTTTCAGAGCCATGGCCTCAGTATTGGCTTTCAAACTGCGCTTACCCGTCCCGGGTTGAGAAGTTCAGTGACTCCGGATTCGATCAGCTTTTCTTCGAGCGCATCGGTATCATTTTTATGTTTGAAATCCATCTCTTCCTTCAGGAGCGGAACTACTGCCAGATAGCGAATCGTTCGGCCGTCATCTGCCTTCAATTCGTCGGCACCTTCGGGAAAGGTCGCTGGATTAAGCAGAATCAGACCTGTGAATCTGCCCTCTGAATCGATGGGTTCCGGACGCTCAACACTGCCTATTGTGTGTCCCCAAGAAAACCATGTCTGATGAACATGGGGATACTTCGCAACCTCCTTGAGAGCGGCTATCGGCCAAAAATGCTTCGCCTCTCTCCAATCGGAGTCATTCATGCCCAGCGGCCAACTAGGGGGGAGGCACAAACAGACTTCGGCTAGTGCAAGGTCCTCCATTCCAGTGGGCACTTGCATGTCCCGATCACTCATTCCCGACGTTAGAAGTGTGAAGAAGGGTCTGTCCGCAGTGGGGTGAACTACGTGCACATCAATGTGCACGATCGACGAGACATTTTCGTCGAGCACATAAAATTCCGAGCCGAAATGCTTTTCTATGTGTCCAGTAATCGTCTCGAGACTTCGTATCGGCAGCGCAGGATGCGTAAAACTCCGCGCCAGCAGACGAGCTTTGTTCATAATTTTTGAGAACATAAAACCGCCATGCTTTCTAATTCCGGTCGAGACCTTCCGCTAAGGGGGAGTCCAGACCCTCTAGCATATCTTGATTCGCTTCGCGTTATTAAAGGCAAACCGGCAACTTAACGGTGTTTACTGCGCTGTCTTGCGGGAGTAAAATGGGATGAACTGATTTTGTTGTGTGCCACAGACAGCCGTTAGATCGAAACCCAGTTATAGAGACTACCGCTAGGAGCGACCAAGATGGCCACCGCTACCCTCACCAAGCAGGCAGCAAAGGGAGGCAGCTTTCTCCTGGAATCGCCGCAGCCGAGCGATGTGTTCACGCCCGCTGACTTGACCGACGATCAGAAGCTGATCGGGCAGACGGCGGAAGAATTTGTATTGAAGGAAGTATTGCCGGTGGCCAAGGAGCTCGAGAATAAGAAGCCTGGGCTGATGGTCGAGCTGGTGAAAAAAGGCGGCGAAGTCGGCTTGATGGGCGGCGGCGTGCCCGAGGAATATGGCGGCGCGGGGCTCGACAAAATTTCCACCACGGTGCTGACCGAGAAACTTTCGATCTACGGCGGCTTCGCGGTGACCCACGGAGCGCATGCCGGCATCGGCACGCTGCCGATCGTTTATTTCGGGACGGAAGCGCAAAAGAAAAAATATCTACCGAAGCTGGCCACCGGCGAGTGGATCGGCGCGTACTGCCTCTCCGAGCCGCAAGCCGGGTCCGACGCGCAGAATTCGCTGACGCGCGCGGAGCTGAATAAGGAAGGCACGCATTACATCCTGAACGGGCAGAAGATGTGGATTACCAACGGCGGCTTCGCCGACATTTATATTGTGTTTGCGAAGATTGACGGCGAAAAATTCACCGCCTTCATCGTCGAGCGCACTTTCCCCGGCTTCAAGCCCGGCAACGAAGAACACAAGATGGGCATCCACGGCAGCTCGACGACCCCAATTTTCCTGGAAAACTGCAAGGTGCCGAAAGAAAACTTGCTCCACGAAATCGGCCGCGGGCACATCGTGGCGTTCAACATCCTGAATGCCGGGCGCTTCACGCTCGGCGCTTCCTGCG
>WNFG01001433.1_pt1 | contig 23213 bp, 21 predicted proteins | sample 5400431 | NCBI WGS metagenome assembly WNFG01 (sample SAMN13153346, study PRJNA577476) | soil metagenome | isolation source: 120 cm saprolite under Douglas fir tree site 2 hole 3 replicate 2 | place: USA:California | collected 2015-04-18 | reverse complement strand
GTCTCTCGAAGTACGACGCCGTGGGCACGACCACATCGTAGCCGCTGCTGCCCGCGAGCAGCTTGGTCTCCAGCGTCTCATTGGTGTCGAAATAGGCGACGTGCACCTTGATGCCCGTTTGCTTCTCGAAGTTCGACAGCGTGTCCGCGGCCAGATAATCGGACCAGATATAGAGGTTCAGCACCTTTCCGCCGTTGGCTACGGCGCCGGCCTTGTCCGCCGAATGGGTTCCCGTCCCGGCATCGGGCGCCGCGGAGGATGACGATTTGCGATCACCGCAAGAGCTCAAAATCAACACACACCCAAGCGCCAGAATCGCCATCCGACGAACGCTGAACATCAAACGCTTCCCCTTCTTATTCCCGAGACTACGACTTCAAGTCCAGGGTCATGTGCGCGGCGCGTCTGGACTGGACCCATGTCCGCTAGTTATATCGCAGCCGGCGACCGGGGGACAGAGCCTTGGCGAATGAATCGCGCCGCTAAACGTTCAACAGCAGGTGCTCGCGCTCCCACGAACTGATGACCTGCGCGAACGTCTCGTACTCGGCTTCCTTGACGGCCGTAAAGGCCAGCACGAAACGATCGCCGAACAAGTCCACCAGCGGCTTGGACTCGCGCAGCAGGCGCAACGCCTCTGCCAAGGTGCGCGGCAGGGCGATCGCCAGGTCATAGGCGCTGCCGGCGATCGGTTCTGAGGGCCGAAGCCCCTCGACCATTCCGAGATAGCCGCAGGCCAGTGACGCCGCGATCGCGAGGTAGGGATTCGCGTCGGCGCCTCCCACGCGATTCTCGACGCGCCGGGCCTCGGGGCCGGACATGGGTACCCGCAGACCCGCCGTTCGATTGTCGTAGCCCCAGTGCACGTTGATGGGCGCCGACGAATGGCGGCTGATGCGCCGATAGCTGTTCACGTTCGGCGCGAACAGCGACATCGCGCCGGGGAGATATTTCTGCAATCCGGCGATATGCCCGAAAAACAGCGGCGAGGGTGAGCCGTCGCCATTGCTGAATATGTTCTTGCGGGTCTCCACGTCGACGATGCTTTGATGCAGGTGCATGGCGCTGCCCGGTTCCTTGGCCATCGGCTTTGCCATGAACGTGGCATACATTTTGTGCCGCATGGCCGCCTCGCGGGCGGTGCGTTTGAACAAGAAGGCCTGGTCCGCGAGGCTCATGGGATAGCCGTGCAGCAGGTTGATTTCCATCTGCGCCGCGCCGGCTTCGTGGATCAGGGTATCGATTTCGATGTCCTGGGCCTCGCAGAACGAGTACATGTCGTCGAACAGCGGATCGAATTCGTTGACCGCCGCGATGCTGTATGCCTGGCGGCCGATCTCCGGACGGCCCGAGCGGCCCACCGGCGGCTTCAGGGGATAGTCGGAATCGACGTTGGGTTCCACCAGAAAGAATTCGAGTTCCGGCGCCACCACCGGTTCCCAGCCCTGCGCTTCATAGAGCTCGAGAACCCGCCGCAGCACATGGCGCGGCGCCATGGTGACCGGCCGGCCGTCGCCATAAAAACAATCATGAATGACTTGAGCGGTGGGTTCCGCGGCCCAGGGCACCACGCGCACGGTTTTCGGATCCGCTTTCAACACGATGTCGATATCCGAAGGATTCATGGCGCTCTGATCGTCCGGATAGTCGCCGGTGACCGTCTGCAGGAAGATCGCTTCCGGCAGGCGCATGCCCTCCTCTTCGGCAAATTTTTCCGCGGGCATGAGCTTGCCGCGCGCCACGCCGGCCATGTCCGGAATGATGGCTTCGACTTCCGAAATACCATGCTCTCTCAAGAATTGCTGAATCGTACTCGCCATAAATCACCCTTCGACTTTGCGCGCCCGACTGGCTTCACCAAATGCCGCAAACAGCGCGCGAGAAAATGGATTCTTTGCAAACTGCCATTCCGGATGCCATTGCACGCCCAAGGCGAAATTCGGTGCGTCGGCGACCCGGAACGCCTCGATGACTCCGTCCGGTGCGCGCGCCTCGACAGCCAAATCCTTACCCAGCGTTTCGATTCCCTGCCAATGCAGGGAATTGACTTGCAGGCGGTCCTGTCCGGCGATTTTTCGCAGAGTTCCTCCAGGCTCCAGGAGGACTTCGTGAGCCGGCCCGTATTGCACGTCCAGCGGCGTGGATTCGTCTTCGCGGTGATCGGAGTATCCCTGTACCTCGTGCAACCGCTGGTGCAGTGTGCCGCCGAAGGCGACGTTCATTTCCTGAAATCCGCGGCAAATCGCGAGCACCGGCAAGCCTGAGGCTATGGCTCGCGGAATCAGCGGAAGCGTCGTAGCATCCCGATTTGGATCATGTAGCGTTCCCGGCACACTCGCCGGGCCTCCATAGTGGTGAGGTTCGACATTCGATGCACTCCCGGTCAGCAGCAACCCGTCACAGGCATCCAGCAAGGACGCCAAATCAATCTCGGACCCGAGGGCCGGGATGAGCACCGGCACCGCGTTCGCGCCTGCCGCGACGGCTTCGATGTACTTCTCGCCGGCCATGTGGAAGTAATGCTTTCCACACAGCCTGCGATCGGCCGGAATTCCGATGAGAGGCAACCGAGACATGTTTAATATATTAAACGTCCAGATGGACGATTGGACTTCCTCAACGACCGTATTACACCACACCCCCGGTGACTCGTCCTGCTAGAGGTGTGATAATTGGCTAAGATTTAGGCATTTCCATGACTTAGCGTCGTTTGGTGCAGTGCGGCAACATTGCACCATGGTCGGATAACCCGGTAGGCTCACAGGCACCCAATCCTGTCAATAGCCACAAGATTTTAAACACTACCTTTAAGAATGAGTCGCCTTGCGTCTGTTCGACCCACCCGCCCTCTCCTACTACGCCGCCTCCGTCGCGTCCTCGGCGACGCTCGCCGTTGAGGGCGCGCCGACCCATCGCGAAACGCTGCGCGGCGCGATTCGGGCCGATGTGGTGGTTCTCGGCGGCGGCATTGCCGGCTGTTCAGCCGCCCTGCACCTGGCGAAGCGTGGGCTTCAGGTCGCCCTGCTCGAGGCGCGCGTCGTGGGCTACGGAGCCTCAGGCCGCAGCGGCGGACAAACGATCTTCGGCCTCGCCACGAGTCAAAAGGCGCTGGCAGCCGAAGTCGGCCGCGATGATGCCCGGCGTCTGTTCGATCTGTCCGTCGAGGCCTTGGATCTCACACAGTCGCTGATCGCGGAGAACGCCATCGATTGTGACTACCACGCCAACCATGTTCACGTTGCGGTCAAGCCGCGGCATCTCGAGGAGCTGGCCGATTGGGCCCGTGAATTGCACGAAGAGTACGACTACCCATCCGCCCGCCTGTTGAATCGCGACGAATTGCAGGCGCATGTACGGAGCGGCCGCTATCTCGGAGGGCTGATCGACCCGCGCAGCGGCCACCTGCATCCGCTCAAGTTCACTCAAGGGTTGGCGCGCGCCGCCGAGGCAGCCGGCGCCAAGATCTTCGAGAATTCGCAGGTGCTGCGCTATGAGGAGGGACCCGAAGTCACCGTGCATACGGCGCGCGGCAGCGTGCGCTGCGCCCATCTGGTGCTCTGCGGGAATGCCTACATCGGCGCCGTCGCGCCGGCGCTCGCGCGGCGAATATTGGGTGTCGGCACCTACATCATCGCAACGGAGCCGCTGGGCGAGGAGCGCGTTCGCGCGCTCTTGCCGAGCAATGCCGCGATCGCCGACATCAATTGGATCTTGGATTACTTCAGGCGTTCGGCCGATCACCGTTTGTTATTCGGCGGCCGCGTCAGCTACAGCGCCGTGCAGCCGCCGCGGCTGGCCGAGTCCATGGCCAAGCGCATGCTGCGCATATTCCCGGCGCTCGCCGGTGTCCGCGTGGCGTATGCCTGGGGCGGCTACTTGGACATCACCATGAACCGCGCGCCCGATTTCGGACGTCTCGCGCCCAATGTGTTCTACTGCCAAGGATTCTCCGGCCACGGCATGACTCTCACCGGTCTCGCGGGAAAGCTGGTGGCGGAGGCCGTCGCCGGCACCGCGGAACGCTTTGATGTCTTCGCGCGCATCCCGCATCGAGACTTTCCGGGAGGCCGTCTATTCAGGCGGCCGTCGCTCATGGCGGCGATGATGTACTACCGGCTGCGCGACCTGCTCTGACGGCGCCGATCTGACAGTGCGCTCTGACGGCGCGCTCTGAGGAAAATTCGGCGACGGCGCTATTTTGCCCGTCACGCATATCGGGCGAGCACTATTTCAAACCCGGCTCTTCCTTGCCGAACTTCGGTATCAAGGTCTGACCGGTATCGAGCAGCGTTACCGAGTTCAATCCCCCGCCGCGCGATCCGTCCCGCAGCGGACTGAACGTCACGCTCACGCGATCGCCGGTTTTGAGGGATTGGCGAGTCCATCCGTTGCGGGTCAATACACCGGGGCTCGTCGTTTCAAGCGACCATTCCTGGGGAGCGCCGCCGTCTTCCGGCTGCACCAGCACCCAGAGGATGACGTGGGGATTGGTCCACTGAAACGACTTGACGGTGCCCTTGAACGTCAATGTCTTGGTGGGCTCGTACATGGCAAAGGAATGATGCGCCGCTGCGGGCGACGCGGCGCCCACGACGGCGGCCAGAACGACCCCCATCGAGGCCCGCTTCAACGATGCAAGTTTCATTTCGAGTCAGATCCTACGGGGACGCCATTGTGAAATTGAACGGGTGCGAAAATCGCATTGCCGTTCTTGTCGACGGCATCCGTAAAAGAACCCTGGGTACACACGCCTTCGACGATATCGTACTTCTTCGCGCGCTGGCGATAGTACTTGCGGGTCGTATGCCAGGGTTTGGAGAGCAGTTTGTTCGAGGTGATGTCCAGATCGTCGAGCAGGGTATCGGGTGCCCCCAGATGGAGGTGCTCGACGATGTGCATATCGCCGTTGTTCGGCACCCCAACCGCTTCGTTCACCGCCAGGTACGCCTGCGGCAGGAGCGCCACCGTGTCGACCACGAGCGTGTCTTTCTCCCAGTGCCCAATGGAATGACCATGAAAGCTCGGGTCGGGATCGGCCGGATGCGGGCGGCCATCGGTATAGATGCGCCGCAACCGATTGCCGTCGCCCTCGCCTAAGATCGAGACCCGGCCCGGCGTGAACAGAATCTCGAAGGCATTGTGAGTGATGAGCATCCAGCTCGGCATGCCCGTCGGGAAGCAGTGATCGATGATGGGGAAGGGGCGGCCGGCCGCTTCTTCCGCGTACATGTGATCGATCTGCTTCGCAACCTGGGGCGTCCAGGGGGGCCGATTGGTCTTCTCCTGGGCGACCTGATCGCTGATGACCGGCGTCCAGACTCCGCTCCAGTCCGGCAGCTTGGCAAGCGCCTGCCAGTCCTGCGCACTCGGCGGGAGGTTGATCGCGTCACTGTCCGCCGCGTTGGCGGGCAATGGCGCGAGCCGCGCGCAAGCGATCAGGCTCAGGGCGACAACGATGCGATGGGTGCGTTTCAACATGGCCACGAAGATAACCGGATCGCACTCCGGTTGCCAATCATTCGGTTCACCGGCCCGTTTGGTGCACCGGCCCGTTATACGAAGCGCCGGCCCCGTTATTCGAAAGGCGCGCACCCGTCATTTGAACTTCACGCTGAAGCAGCGATGGATCCGCGCGTGGCGCTCGAAGTCCTTCGGGATGGTTTGGGCGCTGATATCCTCGACGCTCAGGTCCGCGAGCGCCTCCGCATCGAGCTTGAAACGGGTGTAATTGGTCGAGAACACCAGGCGGCCGGACGGGCGCAGCAGCTTCAACGACCGGCGAATCATGCCCACATGATCGCGCTGCACGTCCAGCACTCCCTCCATGCGTTTGGAATTGGAGAAAGTCGGCGGATCCACGAAGATCAGATCGAAGCGCGGGCCTTTGGGCTCTTGTTCCTCCAGCCACTGCAGACAGTCCGCGCGGTACAACTCGTGCTTGGTGTCGCGAAAGCCGTTGAGCAGCAGATTCTCGTGCGCCCAATCCAAGTAGGTATTCGATAGATCGACGCTCGTGGTGCTGCGCGCTCCGCCGGCGGCCGCATATACCGTGGCGCTGCCGGTATAGCAGAATAAATTCAGAAAATCCGCGCCCGTCGCCCATTCGCGCAAGCGGGCGCGCACGATGCGATGATCGAGAAACAGTCCCGTGTCCAGGTAGTCGCGGAAATTCACCCAAAATTTGAGGCCGCCTTCCTGCACAGCATGGCGTTCGGCTTTGGCGTCATGCTTTTCGTACTGCTCGCTGCCCTTCTGCGGCTTGCGCACTCGAGAGTGAACGTGGGCAATCGGCACGGCCAGGACTTCCGGCAGTACTGCCAGCGCCTCGCGGCGGCGCTCCCGGGCACTCTCCTGATTGACGGACTTTGGCGGAGCATATTCTTGCACGTATACGTGCCGCGAACCCGGAAGGCCAAGTTCGGGCGCGCCTTGGCCATAGAGGTCGATCGCGAAGGCGTATTCCGGCATGTCCGCGTCGTACACGCGAAAGCAGTGGATGTGCTCACGTTCGGCCCACGGGTCCAGGCGCTGCAGATTCTTGCGCAGCCGATTCGCGAACATCTGGGCGCCGGGCCGGCTCGACCAATCCGCGCGGACCGCTTCAGCCGGCCGTTGCTCACTGGCCTCATTCAATTCGAAGCGCAGCAGGCGGCACTCGATGGTGCCGTTGAAAAATCGATGCGTGCGCTTGGCATAAATCCCCATATTTCTGGCAAGCGGCGGATTGCCCGTGAGAATCGCCGCCTGCCAGCCTTGGAATCGATCGCGCAGCGTACTTCCCAATTCTGAGTACAGGGCCGGGAGCCCCGATTCCGCGCCGATGCGTTCGCCGTAGGGCGGATTGGCCACCACCAGGCCGGCGCCGCCCTTGGGACGGTCGATCTCGCGGAGAGAACGCTTCTCCACGTGCAGCCAATCGGCAACGCCGGCACGCTCGCCGTTGGCGATCGCCATGCGCACGGCATCCGCGTCGACGTCGGAACCCAGAATGCAGCGCCGCGCGGCCCGCGCGCCGCGCCGCTCGCGGGCCTCTGCGCGCAACTGCTCCCAGAGCTGCGCATCGTGGCCGCGCCAACCCGTGAAGCCGAAATAGTCGCGGTCGAGCGCCGGCGCAGCGTCCGCGGCGATCAAGGCGCCTTCGGTGAGAAAGGTGCCGGAACCGCACATGGGGTCGAGCAGCGTGCCGCCCCCTTCACAGATGGCCGGCCAGCCCGCGCGCAGCAGCACGGCGGCGGCGACGTTCTCCTTGAGCGGCGCGCGGCCGCCTTCGGTGCGGTAGCCGCGCCGATGCAGACTCTCGCCCGAGAAATCCACGGAGAGCAGCGCCGTAGGTCCTTCGACATGCAAATGCAATAGCACGTCGGGCCGCTCGGGCTGGATGTTCGGCCGTTTGCCGGTGGCGTCGCGCAGATTGTCGCAGACCGCGTCCTTGAGCAGCTGGGAACCGTAGATGGTGTGCCTGATCGATTCGTTGCCGCCGCTGCAGTCGCAGGCCAGTGTCGCACTTAGGCTAAAATGTTCCCGCCAGTCGATGCGCTTGACGGCTTCGTACACGCTCTTCGAGCTGCTCGCATCGATCGATCCCAAGCTCAGCAGCACGCGGGTTGCGGTACGCGACCACAGGCAGGCGCGATAGCCCACTTCGAGCGTGCCCTGGAACTTCACATCGTGGCTGCGCTCACGAACATCCTGGGCGCCGAATTGCGCGAGTTCCTCGGCCAGGACCGAGGCCGCCCCCACCGGCGCCGTTGCGATCCAATAGCGCACGTTGTCGTTCACGTGCGAATCGTACTACCGCGCACGCCGAGCCGATCAAACATTTGACGGTGCAATGTCGCGGTATTGGCTCGAGGCTCAAGGTCGCGCGACCGAGGGTATCCGATCGCGCGACTCTCGCCGACTACTTAGAACGGCAAACCATGGGACTGAGCGCCCATGCACATCAGCATGGGCAGGGAGAGGATGAAATTGATGCGCGATGCCCGGCCCGCAATCTTGCGTGCCGCCGCCTTCTCCTCATCCGTCGCCGGCACGATCCCGAGGATTTTCTTTTGGTTCGGCCAAATGAAGACCCACACGTTGAACAACATGATCGTGCCGAGCCATGCACCGACGCCCAAGGTCCGGAATCCCGGCTGCAGCGCAAAGGCTAGGACGAGAACGCTCGCGCTCCCGAACCCGCCCAGCAGGTAGATCGCTCCCGACACCCAGGTGACGACCGCGGACCAGCGGAACCATAACAGCGCCCGAGGCGCGATGTACTTGGAGATACCGGCACCGCCCGGTCCGCCCGAGTCGGCGGCCGCGGCCGCAAGCCCCGGCGTCTGCACGACGTTGAAGTAGTACAGGAGACCGATCCAGGTGACGCCGGCGACAATGTGCAGCCACCGGTCGAGATGCCCCCAGTGGATAGAGAGACTCATTCCGCCCGAGGCGGTGAGCCAAATGCTGATGATTATCGCGATCACGACACCGGTGGTGATCGCACCCTTGACGGAATTGAGCGGATGCATGTGATTGATCCCCGATTGTTGGCTTGTGCTTCGATGAGAAAACAGGCTTGCGTACAAATTTAGTTATTGCTTCGAATTGAACGTGTACAGGCGTTGGATGCGCGGCAGCAAACGCGTCTCTTTAGGACCATTGCCGCCCCGTACATCTCATTTCACGCATGACATTGTACGCCGCCGGAGAGGTATTGGTATCCGTGCATCCCGGCATCCTTCCACGTCGATATCCGCGCGCAGGGGTATCCGTAGGCCCGTGCGCCTGGCCCATGACTTTAAGAGACGGGCCGCTCCGTATGCCGTAGATCGAGCCAATCGAGCTTTGGGTGCTTGGCGAAATAGCGCACCAGAATCCGGTAGATGTCGACGTCGAAGGCCGCGCTCGATTCCCTGGACCCGAGCTCGGCGAGTTCTTCCTCGGTCCGCGCCGTTCCGAGATAGGTCCAGTGATCGACGACGTGCAAGTCGGCGCCCTGCATGTAGTCGGGCATGCCGCCGCGCGAATACCGCTCGCGCAGCGCCACTCGTCCCGGAAACGGCCAAGTTTTCAATTTCAACGATGACAAGGCCAGCTGCAGCCTCGTGTTGTGCAGGATGAGCGGTTCCTTGCCCAGGCAGGCGCCCCTGCACTTCCCAACCTGGTATGCAAAGCACGAACCCGCGCCGTCCTCCAGGCCCATCACCTTGAGGCACAGCTGGTGCGCGCGCGCGATGTCGCTTTGCGCCTTGCGCGCATCCTTCTCGGCGTGAAAGACGCCGAAGCACTGCATGAGATCGGCGAATTCCACGCCGTCGATGGCCACAGCCTGGACACGGTACACCGGGCCTGAGGGCGTCGGCGAGGTGCGGCCACGCAAGGTGTGGGGCTGCGCTTTGCTCTTGGTGCGTTGGTTGTACAGCGGCTTCTGAATCCTGATCCATTCGGCTTCCCGCAGGATTGCCCCGAGCTCGCCCGCGGTCTCCACCCAATCGACCCGCCGCACTTCACGGCTGAGCCTGCGATCCAAAGAATCCGTCGACTCCGCACTAAAGTAGCTGGACACACGGCTGCGAAGTGAATTACTCCTGCCGACGTACAGCAAAACATTGTCATCGCCGAAAAATCGATAGGCGCCGGGGCCCTCGGGCAAGTCATCGAGCAGACTCGGCGGCAGGTGGGCGGGCAATGTGTGCGCGCCGAGCAAAGTCTGCACCGCCGCGGCCAGGCGCGGTTCCTCCACGTCACGGCGCAACTTGACCCAGAAATCGTAAAGCACCCGCGCGTCGCCCAAGGCACGATGCCGGGCCCCGCAGGTGAGGCCGTTCCGCTCCATCACCGCGTCGAGGTTGTGCCGCACGTATTCGGGAAACAAGCGTCGCGACAGTTTGACGGTGCAGAGGACTTTTGCGGAGAAATTCATGTCCGACTCGAGGAATTCGCTGCGCAGAAACGAATAGTCGAAGCGCGCGTTGTGCGCCACGAACACCGCACCTTGCAGCTTGTCCCGCACGGCTGCCGCGATCTGGCCGAAGCGCGGCGCGCCGGCCACCATCTCATTGCTGATACCGGTAAACGCCTCGACGTACGCGGGGATGGGGCGTTCGGGGTTGACCAGCGAGCTCCACTCTTCGACCAGCTCACCGTTCCTTACGCGAACGATACCCACCTCAGTGATTCGGTCAAACGCCGCGCTGCCGCCCGTCGTCTCCAAGTCGACGAATACTAGATCCCGGGGAAGTCCCTCAGCCGCGACCATCGAGCGACAGCAGGGGGTAGTAGAGATCCGGCCGGCGATCGCGGAACACACCCCAGGACTGCCGGTACCGGCGCGCCTCGTCCAGATCGAAGGCGGCGGTCAGCACCGTTTCCGTCACGCGGTCCGCTTCAGCCACTTTTTCACCGGTCGGCGAGGCGATGAACGATGAACCGTAGAACGTCATCGTGTACTTTTCGCCCTCCTCCGTGCCGATGCGATTCGAGGCGATCACCGGCAGGATGTTGGCCGCGGCATGGCCCTGCATGGTTCGCTGCCAATGTCCGCTCGAGTCGATGCTCGGATCCTGGGGTTCCGAGCCGATCGCGGTGGGATAGAGCAGCATGTCGGCGCCCATCAACGCCATGGAGCGTGCGGCCTCCGGAAACCACTGGTCCCAGCAGATCGCGACTCCGAGCTTCGCATATCGAGTGTCGAAGACCTTGAATCCGGTATCGCCGGGGGAGAAATAAAACTTCTCGTGGTAGCCCGGACCCTCCGGAATATGCGACTTGCGGTAGCTGCCGAGCACCGACCCATCCGCATCGAGGACGACGACGGAATTGTAAAATGCATTGTTGGCGCGTTCGAATACGCTGATCGGCAGCACGACGCTTAAGGAGCGCGCCACGGCGCGGAAATGCTCGACCGCGGGATGCGCATCCAGGGGCTTGGCGAGCTCCAGATGCCGCGAGGAATGATCCTTGCAGAAGTACGGAGTCTCGAACAACTCCTGGATCAGAATCACCTGCGCGCCGCGGCGCGCGGCCTCGCGGATCAATTTCTCGGCGCGCGCGATGTTCGCGTCGCGGTCCCAACTGCAGGCCATCTGAGTGGCCGCCACCGTAATCTTGCTCATAGGGTTGTATGCTACCCGATCGATGGGCCGGGAACCCAGCCGCGACCCCGTAAATCCGGCGCGCCAGCGCCTAAAAAGTGGGCGGCGAGCTGGCGCTCACGAGTTCGCATTCATCGCGCCCGACGTTGCGGAAGCGATGCGGCAGTGAACTCTTGAAGTAATAGGCGTCGCCGGGTCCGAGAATCCGCGTCTCACCGCCGACGGTGAGTTCGATTTTTCCCTTGACGATGACGCCCCCCTCCTCCCCGGCATGCGTCAGCATCTCCTCGCCGGTATCGGCATTCGGAGCATAGCGCTCGTGCAGGATCGACATATTGCGTTTGGCCAAGCGGCTGCCGACCAGGCGCAGCTCGACGCTCGCGGTACCGATATCGCTGAGCTCTTCCCGCGGGAAAAACACCTGAGGCTGGCCGCCGAGATCCAGGGTGAAGAAATCGGCGAGCGCCATGGGAATACCGTCGAGTACCTTTTTCAAGGAACTGACCGAAGGGCTCACCCGGTTCTGCTCGATCAAGGAGATCAAACCGTTGGTCACGCCGGCGCGCTTCGCCAACTCGCGCTGCGACAGCCCGTACATCTGCCGTACGGCTTTCAAATGGGCACCCACGTCCAGGCTCATGGCGTCTATTATAATAGACAGACGGCCCCACTTTTGAGCTAAAATTGAGCTGGGTGTCGATTTTCCTTATCATTCGAGCCGTTCGATGGCCAATACCGCAAGGATCCCGCAATGAACGCCCAGCTCACCCCTGCTCCTGCCCAAGGCGATCTCGACGCATTTTGGATGCCGTTCACGGCAAATCGACAATTCAAGGCGAATCCGCGCCTGCTCGCGCGGGCCGAGGGCATGTATTACTGGACGGCCGACGGGCGTGAAATCCTCGACGGGGTCGCGGGCCTCTGGTGCGTGAACGCCGGCCACGGGCGGCGTGAAATAACCGAAGCCGTGACGAAGCAGCTCGGCACCATGGAGTACGCGCCTGCCTTCCAGATGGGTCATCCCATCGCGTTCGAACTGGCCAATCGCTTGGCCAAGATCGCGCCTCCGGGCCTCGAGCGCATTTTCTTCACCAACTCCGGGTCGGAGTCGGTCGATACGGCCCTGAAAATTGCGATCGCCTATCACCGCGCCCGCGGCGCCGGCCAGCGCATCCGCTTCATCGGCCGCGAAAAGGGCTATCACGGCGTGGGGTTCGGCGGCATGTCGGTCGGCGGGATGGTCAACAACCGCAAGGTGTTCGGCTCCTCGATGCTGCCCGGCGTGGATCATCTGCCGCATACCTTGGATGTCGGGAACAATGCATTCTCGCGCGGACTGCCCGAGTGGGGCGCCCATCTTGCCGACGCATTGGAGCGCCTGATTGCCCTGCATGACGGGTCAACCATCGCTGCGGTCATCGTCGAGCCCATCGCCGGGTCGGCCGGAGTGGTCCTGCCCCCCATCGGCTATCTGAAGCGCCTGCGCGAAATCTGCGATAAGCACGACATTCTCTTGATATTCGACGAAGTGATCACGGGATTCGGCCGCGTCGGCAAACCCTTCGCGAGTCAAGCCTTCGACGTGACCCCCGACCTCATGACCACGGCCAAGGGTCTGACCAACGGCGCCATTCCCATGGGCGCGGTGTTCGCTCACCGCAAGATCTACGATGCCTTCATGCAGGGACCGGAAAACGCCATCGAGCTGTTTCACGGCTACACCTACTCCGCCCACCCCGTCGCCTGTGCCGCCGCGCTGGCGGCGCTCGAGGTGTATACCAAGGAGGGGCTGCTGACCCGCGCGGCCTCGCTTGCATCCGAGTGGGAGAACGCCGTGCATTCACTGCGCGGCCTGCCGCATGTCATCGACGTGCGTAACTACGGCCTGATCGGCGCGGCCGAACTCGAGCCGCGGGCGGGTAAGCCCGGTGCGCGCGGCTTCGAAGTGTTCCTCAAGTGTTTCGAGCGGGGCGTCATGGTGCGTCAGACGGGCGATACCATCGCCATGTCGCCGCCGTTGATCATCGAGTCCAAGCAGATCGCGCGCATCGTCGAGACCTTGGGCACGGCGATTCGCGAGGTTGGTTAGGCGCTGCGCGCCGAATTCAACGGGGTGGAGGCCACCCCGCCCGAGATCCGTCAGCGCTCGCTTCGCGAGCGTTGACTAACTGCCCTTCACTTCGAAGATCGAGTACCACTTCTTGCAGGGCTCGGTGACTTCCCAGATACCCTCGAAGCCCGCGGGTACGACGAAGGCGTCGCCTGCGCGCAGCTCGTGTTTCTCGCCCGTGACCGACTCTATGCGCACGCGGCCTTCGATGATCACGCAGAATTCGTGCTCGGTGTAGCGCACGCGCCATTTGCCGGCGGTGCTGGTCCAGATGCCGCAGAAGAATTGCTGGGTCGGCTCGGCGTACTGATTCGAGACGCGCGTCCGCGGAATGCCCGCGAGAATATTCTCGGGCGACGGATTGGCAGACTCTCCCGTCTGCAATCGGTCAAGAACGACGATCTTGGGGTGCGCACTCATTTCCCTATCGTAGGCTGAGGGAGCGGTTGGAAACAAGTGCGGCCCGGAGCTTGCGCTCCGGGCCGAGAGACCTCACTCCTTCCTGCGGGATCACTCCCTCTCGCCCACCTGGGCCACCGCGGCCCCGCCCTGCGCTTGCAGAGTCAGGCGAACCCGGCGCTCGAGCGCATAGCCATCGCTGTCGGCCGCCACACTCTGACTCTTGCCGTAGGCGTTGACCTCGAGCAGGTTTTCGCTGATCCCCGCGGCGAGAAACAGGTCGCGCACCGCATTGGCCCGAGCCTCCGAGAGCTTCATATTGGTGTCCACCGTGCCGCGCGGATCGGCGTAGCCGTCAACGCGGACTTTGAGGGCGGGAGACTTGGCCACCGCCTGGGCGAGCACCTGAACCTGATGCGCGATTTCCGGTGTGATCTCCGCACTCCCGGTTCGGAACAGCACATCACCCTGCAGCCCATCGAGAACCTCGCTGCCATCCTCCCGGGCAGTTTGCGCCGCCTGTACCTTGTGAGTCAGATCATCGAGCCGCGCGGTCAAGCTGCGGTTGGTCTCCGCCAGCGCGTTCTTTTCGGTCTGCAGCGTGGACTTTTCTCCCAGCAGTTCGGTTTTATCGGTCTGCAACGCAGCAACGGTTGCCTCCGCCTTGGTGGCATCACCCGCGCGATGCACCCGGTTGCCGAGCCAGGTTCCGAGTCCTGCGCCGATGACCGCGCCCACCGGCCCGGCGGCAAAGGCGCCGATCACTCCGCCCGTCACGAATCCGATCGGCTCATGCGGTGTCGCCGGCTTGGGTTCGCCCGCCAAGGCCACCGCGCTCATCCCCAATAACCCCATTGTCCCAACGGCCCTGGAAAATACAGTGTTCATAACAGCTCCTTAACGAAGTTTCGCCAAGAGGCGACGACCGCCGCCTCATGGGAGCTATTACGAGCTTACATTCGGGCGCTTCCCTGCCGGACCTGAGGCAAATGATGGCGGAGGTGCGACCAATTCCGCCCTACGCTTTCAGCGAGAACGGCGTGAAATTGGTATCCGTGTCGTAGTAGTCCTCATTCTCAGCCCGTTTCAAGAACGACACGATGCGATAGGTGACCGGCGTCGCGATGATTTCCCAACCGCTCTTGAGCAGGTATTGGGTGAACATGACGGCGATGAGATGCGACTGCGGCATGCGGCCATAAAAGGCGATGAAATAGAACAGTATCGAATCCACCAATTCGCCGCACAGGGTCGAGCCGACGATGCGGGTCCACAGCCAACGCCCTCGAGTCCATATCTTCATTTTCGCGAGCACGTAGCTGTTCACGAAGGTTCCGCAAAGAAATGCGGTGATCGATGCCACCACGATTCGCGGTGTATTGCCGAAGATCGCTTCCACCGCCGCCTGAGTGGAGCGCGACATTTCCGACGGCGGCAAATGCACGACCACCGCTGCCATGAGGGAGGCGAAGGCCAGCGACGCAAATCCCGCCCACACGACGCGGCGGTCGCGCCCGTATCCATACACCTCGGTCAAGATGTCGCCGAAGATGTAGGAGATGGGGAAAAACAGCACGCCGGCGAGAAAGGTGACGGTGCCGAATATCGGCAGCTCGATCGAAGTTTCCTTGGCCGGTCCGATCAAGTTGGAACACAGCAGGACACAGACGTAGGCCGCCATCACAAAATCGTAATAGCGGTATTGACGGGATTGCGGTGGCGCATTCATGGTGCCCAAGTGTAGTCGGAAGTGCGCGCAGATTCCGACGATATGTCACACCGACCACCCCACTGTCGCGTTTTGGCGAAGAGCATCACAGCAAGAACGGTGCTCGTACGGTAGATATGTAGGCTCAAACTTCAAGTAGCGGATCCATGGAGCACGGTAAACCCATCAGCGCGACAGACAATCCGCTCGTCGATTTCGATGCCGTCTGCCAGAAAGTGCGCGCAGCCGTTGAGCCGGCGCGCGCGCATGCCGTGTCTCTGCATGATGAGCACGGCGATCTGCTGTGGCTGAGCGAAAGCTCCATGGGCCCGGATGAACACAATGCCGTCCGCGAGGCAATCGAGGCATTCTCCAAACCGGGCGGACCGCCCATCCTGGTGTTCGACCTCGGTGATTCGCGTTCGGCCGTGCTGTTGCGTGCGGTCAACGAGCGGCGCGCCATGGTGGGAGCGATCATGATTGTCATGGACGCTCGCGTGGTCAAGCAGGATGCCCGCGGCGCACTCAAGGTCATGACCCCAAAACTGCAGCGAGTGCTCGCCGATTTCGCCGCGATGCGCCCGAACAGTGCAGCCCCGCCGGCGACGCCTGCAAGGGCTCCGGCGGCTTCCCCGCTGACCCTGGTGAATGAGGCGCCCGCGCGGCCGGCGCCGGCCGCGCGCCCGGCTTCCGCACCCAAGGCACCGGCGGCGACCAAGGCGCCCTCAGCGGCCGGCGCCGCCGCAGTAACCAGCGCACCGATGGCGACCAAGGCGCCGTCCCTCACGCCCAAATCTCGCACATCCGCACCGCCGGCCGTGGCGTCCGTAGGAACTTCGACGGGACTCGCGGACAAGCGTCCGCAAGGGGTGACTCCGGAAATCGATCGCCTGCATGCCGCTCTGCGCCGCAGCCCCATAGCGCTCCACGTGCAGCGCCTGGTGCCGTTGACCAAGGGCAGCCAACTCAGACGTTACGAGGTACTGCTGCGTTCCAAGTCAGACTCGGCACCCAACGCCGCACCGCATGCGATGTTGAAAGCTGCGGTCGAAAACGGTCTCGGTTCCATGATCGACCGCCGCGTGGTTACCGAGCTCATCGGATATCTGGTTCGTCACCCGGACGTGTGGAAGTCCACCGCGGTCATGTTTTCCGTCAATCTCACGACCACCGCCATTCACGACGAACACTTCCTCAAGTTCGTCGGACTGTGCCTGCAGAAATCGTCACTGCCGAAGGGAATGATCGCCTTTGAGGTGGATACGGCAACGGCGGTCAAGCTCGCCGGCAAAATGGCGGAGGTCGGCGCCGCCCTGCTTCGCCTGGGCTGCCCGCTGGTCCTCGATGATTTCGCGCTGAAGACCGAATGTTTTGCCCTATTGCGCCTGCCGGGAGTCCACTACGTCAAGCTGGCCGCCGAGATCACGGCGAAGATGCGCACCGACAAACTGTCGCAGGCGGCCATTACGGCCGTCGTGCAGATGGCCCGAGTGCTCGGCATGCACACCGTGGCCAAACGCACCGAGACCGCCGCGGAGCAGGAGTGGCTGACTGCGCTGGGAGTCGACTTCGTGCAGTCGAACTCCATGTCGCCGCCGGTCGCGATCGAGTCCCTGTCGAAGATGGCGAACCCGGCGAGAGCCTAGGTCTCGACCGTCAATCGCAAGACTCGCCGCTGTTGGGAAGAGCACGTCCCTAGTGTGACGCGAGTCACGGCACGGGAAGCCGAACGTGCGCTCTCCATGGCACACGGCTTGACACCACTTGCAAATCATTGGAAACAAAGCAAACTAGGCAGGTCTGCTACGAGACACCGGGACCGAGCTAAGTGTTTTGTTAGTCCCATGAGGTTCGGTTCCGGTTCCCGCTAGACTTCCCCCATGACATTCACCGCATTGATCGCCGTCTTCTCGCTGGTGGGATTTCTGTTCCTGTTCGGCGCGGTCCGCCTCCTGCGCCGGCGCAGGGTTGTCGGCGGAGTATTGAACGGCGCCACTGCGCTCGTGCTCATTTTGCTCAGCGTCTGCGCCGCGCTGATCGCCGCGAATTTGCGTACCTACCAGCGCCTGACCTACGAACAGCCCGCCGGCGAGTTGCAATTCATGCGTACCGGGGAACGTGAGTTCAATGCGGTTTTGACCTATCCCAGCGGCGAGCGCGCGAGTTTCGCGTTGCGCGGCGACGAGTGGCAGGTCGATGCGCGCGTGCTCAAATGGCACGCCTTCGCCAACCTCGTTGGGTTCGATACGGCGTATCGCCTGGAGCGCATCGGCGGCCGCTACACCCGCATCGAGGATGAGCGTGCCCAAGCCCGTACCGTATTTGCCCTGAATCCGCCTCAGCGCATCGACCCGTGGGAGCTGGCGCATCGCTATCGCTCGTGGCTACCGTGGCTGGATGCGGTCTACGGCAGCGCGACCTTCCTTCCCATGGCCGACGGCGCCCTGTATGAAATCAAGGTGTCGCAGAGCGGCTTGATCGCGCGTCCGCTCAACCAGGCCGCGCGCGACGCCGTCAGCGGCTGGCACTGATGTTCAAACGCGCTGCGCGGATCGTTCTGATCGGGAGCGGCGCGGCCGTGCTGGCCATGGCATTTGCCATGGTCTGGCTCAAGACACATGAAGAAGAACTGGTGTTTGCGGCTGAGCGCAGCCGACAGCACATTCTTCCGGCGTTACCTGCGGACGCAGAACGCGTGGCGGTGCCGGCGCCGGGCGGCGAGCTCGCGGGCGTCGTGTATCGCGCCGATGGCAGCGGCAGCGACACCTATTGGATGCTGCACCTGCATGGCAACGCCGATTCGGCCTTCTCGCCCGGGCAAGTGCGCCATTGCGAGGCACTGCGCCGATCGGGATTCAATGTCTTGGAAATCGATTACCGTGGTTTCGGGCCGACACCGGGCCGGCCATCCGAAGCCGGCATGTATGACGACTCGGAAGCCGCGTATCGAGAGCTGTTGCGGCGCGGTGTGCCCCCGAATCGCATCATTCTGTTGGGCCACTCATTGGGATCAGGTCCAGCCGTACTGCTCGCCACCCGGCACAACGCGGCGGCGCTGGTGTTGTTCGGCGCATTCACCTCGATACCGGACGCAGCCGCGGAAAGGTACCCCTATTTGCCGGTGCGGCTGGTCGTCGGGGTCCAGTTCAATTCGCTTGCCCGAATCGGCGACGTGCACATGCCGGTGGTGATTGCCCACAGCCGCGGCGACACGCTGATCCCTTACTCGCACGCTCTCCAGCTATTTGCCGCGGCGAACCAACCCAAGCACCTCATCACCTTCGATGCCCCGACGAATGACGGCTTCGGCGGCCACGTCGATGACCTTTACGAGCATGTGGGTATACTTCGGTCCGCACTCGCCGGGCTCGTGCCGGTCATACCACCGCCGGTTGAACTATGACAATCGCACAAAAACTATCGACGATTCTATTGGTACTGCTGCTCGCGGCAGCCGGCATAGGCTGGTGGAAGACCGCGCCTCCCACCGCCCGGGTGACCAAGCAGCGGGCCGCCGCACTGGCTGCGGCGGAACTCGTCGATCAAAGCACGTACACGACGGCGCAGCGGTTGGCGCGGCTCGCCACGACCCCCGAAGAACAATCCTTTGCGCAATCGGCCTTGAGGGTGGCCGACCATGCGCTCGCCTTTGCCTTCACGACCGCCTTGCGGGACGTCGAAGCGCATCCGCCGGAGTTGAGTCCCGAGGCGCTGAAAATCCAGGATCGCATTCGGAAATCCAAAGCGTTGCTCGACTCGGATCAGCAGCGCGTGACCGAATTGACCGCCGCGCTTGGAAACGCCAAGGAGTCGCAGAAGGACGCCCTGCAGGACGAGCTGGATCTCGCCCAGTCGCAACTCGACCTGGACAAGGACGAGCTGGAAGAGGCCGACCAGGATCTGGTCGAGGCCGGCGGCAACCCACAAAAGCAGATCGAGGCCCTGGAGCAGGAACACGACGCGCAGGTCAAAGCGCGTGCGGTTACACCCGCGGCGGCTGCGGCTGCCACTGCAGCGGCGGCCGCGGAGAAACATGGATCGTGGAGCCGCTTCCTCGATTGGCTCCACTTGAGGCAGAAACAGCAGCAAATCGAAGACGCGGAAGCGAGTGCAGCCCAAAAAGCGGAGAAACTGGCCGCGCAACGACAGGAGCTGGCTGCCCACCTCGAGAACACCAAGGGCGGCATCTCGGAACTTGCTCAGCACACGAAGAGCGCCAAAACCCAGGCCGCTGCGGCACGTTCCGCGCTGCGGGCGCAACACACGCATGAAGACGCCGCCGCGCTCCTCGGCCAGACCAAACGGATCGCAGCGGATCAGAAGGTGCTGACTTTGCTCGATCAGCGCATTGCCGATCAAAGGCAGCTCGCCGGGATTTACGGGCAATGGGCCGCGCTGCTGACGCAGGAATCGCACTCCCTGGCGCATACGCTGCTGTTCAATGCGCTGATCGTGATCGCCGTGTTGATCGCCATGCTACAATCCGAAGCTGGATCGGCGGCAGATCGAGACCCTGCGCAGCATCGCCCGCGTCATCCTGAGAGTCGTCGCCGTGATCGTCGTTTTGCTGATCGTCGTCGGCATGCCGACGCAACTCGGCACCATGATCGGCATTGTGGGCGCGGGCCTCACGGTCGCGCTGAAGGACTTCATCGTCGCGTTCTTCGGCTGGCTGATCCTGATGGGCCGCAACGGCATTCGCCTCGGCGACTGGGTGGAAATCAACGGCGTCAGCGGCGAGGTCGTGGAACTCGGCATGTTCCATACCGTGTTGCTGGAGACCGGCAACTGGAGCGATCCCGGACACCCCACGGGCCGGCGCGTGACCTTCACCAACAGCTTCGCCATCGAAAAGCATTACTTCAATTTCTCAACGTCAGGACAATGGCTGTGGGACGAACTGCAGGTGGTCGTACCCGCTGGACGCGACCCCTACCCGATCGTCGACGCCATCATGAAGGAAACGCTCGAAGCGACCGCCGAGAGCGCACGCCAGGCCGAGCAAGAGTGGCAACGCGCCGTTCCGGCGCAGCGCGGCAAGGTTTTTTCCGGCAAGCCCGGCGTCAACGTCAAACCCGTCGTGGGCGGAGTCGAAATCGCCATCCGCTACATCACGCGCGCCAACGAACGCTTTCTGCTGCGGGCCAAGCTGTACCAGGCGGCAGTCGATCTATTGGGCGAGAAATCGGCGGCTCGGGCGGCGACGTAGGCCTGGGGGGGCGACGCAGCACTGCGGCCGCGCCAGACTTGCGATCGATTTCGGCAACCCCCCGGCGGCGCTCGCCGTTATAATGTGCGCTGATCCGTGCCGGCTTAGCACAGTGGTAGTGCAACGGTTTTGTAAACCGTAGGTCGGGGGTTCGAATCCCTCAGCCGGCAAACCCCCGAACGGTTCCGGATAGATCGATAATATTGGGTCTGCGACACCGGATAGGCGAGCGTTTCCGCGGAAACGTGCCGGCGCCAGTCTGGAACTGAATTCGATTGTCCGGCTCATGGCTTTTCCCTTCGCGATCGCGGGGTCCACCTCAGTTCGCCGGAGAGTTCGGCCTCGATCTCTTCTACTGTCGGCAAGCTGCCCTTCAGCGCCTTCGGAAGTTTATCGACGAGCTTCGTCTCCCAGCCAGCGACGCCGATTGGGCGCTTCAAGTGCCGCAATGCATACTCGACAACGAGTTTGTTCTTCGCCCGGCACAGTAGGAGACCGATTGTCGGCTGGTCATCCGCATGGCGCAGGAGATCATCGGTGGCGGAGAGATAGAGGTTCAATTGGCCGACGAAGGCTGGTTCGAATGGCACGGCCTTGAGTTCGATGACGACGTAACAGCGTAGCTTGAGATGGTAGAATAGAAGATCGATCTGAAAATCCTGGCCGCCGACTTCGAGTGGCACCTGCCGGCCGACGAAGGCGAAGCCGGCACCCATCTCCAGCAGGAACCGCTGGATGTGATCCACGAGGGCCTGCTCGATCTCGCGTTCGCGGCGTGGATCGGCGGTACCGAGAAAGTCAAAAAGATAAGGATCCTTGAAAACCTGGCTCGCCAGATCGGACTTTGCTGGTGGTAGCGTGTCGTGGAAGTTGCTGACTGCTTTGCCTTGACGTTTGTAGGCGCGGCGCTGAATTTGGAGCACCATGATGTTATGGGACCAGCCATGTTCCATAGCCCGCTTGGCGTACCAAAGTCGTTCTGCTGGGACGCTGACTTTCTCCAGCAGGGCTATTTGGTGATACCACGGAATTCGTGCAAGTGCCTCTTGCACAAATTGCTGCTTCGACCACGCTGCAGCGAAGGCACGCATGTATTTGAGGTTACGTGGCGAGAATCCTTTCATGTCGGGAAACGCCTCGTGCAGGTCCGCGGCCAGCCGATCGATTACCTTTGCACCCCAACCCGCACGCTTTTGCCGGTCGAGGATCATCCGCCCGATATCCCAGTAGAGCCGGACCATCGCCGCGTTCGAGGACAACACGACTTGGAGGCGTTCTTTCTGGATACGCCGCTTGATTGCCTTGAGGGCTTCCGCGTAATCACCGGGCAAACTTGCTTTCGCCGGCCCTACCGGAAACAGGGCGTCGAGTCGTTGCCGGCCCAAGACGAGCCGCTTCTCCGTTTCGCTACGCTTGCGCCTACCGGCCATGGGTGATCTCCACAGGTCGTTATGGTCAAGCGTTGGTCGGTGGTCTAGCACCAGCCAGCGCTGCTTATGGGTTATCGCTTCGGCGCTTTCAGTACCTTGTACTTCACCAGGAGATCGTCGATCGCCTCGCGAGCCAGCACCGCACGTGGGATACGCGTGTCCTTGGCCAACCTTTTGAACAGATCGAGTTTTTCGTGATCGAGATAGACGGTTTCGAATGCGCGCTTCGTTTTGGTTCCCATGGACGCTACAATAGGCTACATGTAGCTACTCGTCAACGGATGCGGGTTCGAATCCCTCAGCCGCACCATTTACTTAAGGTTACCCTAAAGGCCTTTTAAACATTCCGATCTTGATTGGCTATCGTATGGGCCGGCTGGCCTGCGTCCATCAGCACTACCGGACTCGGCAATTCCGGTCTTGCACTCGATTCAAGAAACTGGCGGAACGAAGCCGTGAACGCTGCCCCACGAATCTCCCACCAGGATTGAACGCCAGGTTGATGAAAGTATATCCGTACGTGAGTAGACCAAGTCGTCCACGTGTCCTCGTCGATATGACCACTCTCGAACTGTCGAAATATGTTTTCGTAATGTTTGAATAGGGCAAAGATGATTGAGATGAACGTTAGCCGGTCATTCTCACGCATGTCCGAGAACAGACCATCCTTGCTTTTCAGACCTGCGTAGAACGCTGCGGGGTGTTGCGAGATTAGCGCAGCCATCACAAACCAGCTCGATGCAATGTGCTGCTCTGTCTGCGCTCTAGCCTCACGCGAGTTATGCCGGACCTCGAAGCCCACGAAAACAAGTGAGGCGAGGATCGCGATGCCCGCGATGGACTGGGTGAGATAAAACACTTGTTCCAGAGTCATGGGTCTCCCTCATTTATCTTGCTCGGCGTTGCGCATCGGTGCAAAAATCCTTCACGGAGGGGGCTGTTGCAAGCCCACAGCCGTATCGAATTATCTCCATCGGCGGATCTTCTCGCGGATCCACCAGGTTCTAACGGCAATCATAGTAGGTTCGGCAAGACGAAGTGCACCATCGCCGCGAAATTCAAGACACCGGCCCGAAAGCCGCCGCTCGCGACAGACCGGTCGTGATTTGCCGGATGCCGACGGTCCCGGGTTCGTCGCGCTGAACGGCGGCTTCCGGGCCGAGAATCGGTCGCTGATCGGCCAAGTGGGGGCACACAGGAACTCAGAATGCTCGTCCGATGGCGGCCACTCCGAGCACACCGGATCGGCAACAGTGCGCCGCGCCGCAAACTGAAAAAA
>WNFG01001047.1_pt1 | contig 23213 bp, 25 predicted proteins | sample 5400431 | NCBI WGS metagenome assembly WNFG01 (sample SAMN13153346, study PRJNA577476) | soil metagenome | isolation source: 120 cm saprolite under Douglas fir tree site 2 hole 3 replicate 2 | place: USA:California | collected 2015-04-18 | reverse complement strand
TGAAAAATTCCTGCGGGTGGTGGCCGGAATTGAGGATGCGGTGGTTTTGTCCTAGCAGTTCGTCCCGCGAATATTTGCTGATGGCGCAGAACTTTTCATTCACGTAAGTGATGGTGCCTTGGACATCGGTTATCGCCACGATGGCATGTTGATCGAGAGCGAACTTTTGATCGGCCAATTCTCTGAGCGCTGCGTTGCTGGCGGCAAGGCTCTCTCTCACCGCGTCCTCGGCTGCCTTGCGTTCGGTGATGTCGCGCGCGACCTTGGAGAACCCCTTGTGGGCACCCTGGTCGTCGTACATGGGAGTGATCACGACGTTGGCCCAGAAAGCGGAACCGTCCTTGCGCACTCGCTGTGCCTGTTCCTCGAAGCGCCCCTTGGCCAGGGACTCCTGCAGTTCGCGGGAGGGCTTATCGGTTTCGCGATCCTCGGAAATGTAAAAACAAGAAAAATGCTTGCCTATAATTTCCTCATTTCGATAGCCCTGGATGCGAGCCGCACCCGCATTCCAACTAATCACGTGGCCCTTGGGGTCGAGCATATAGATGGCATAGTCCTTGACCCCATCGAGCAGCAGCCGAAACCGTTCCTGACTTTCGTGCAGCCCTTCTTCCGCCAACTTGCGTTCCGTGATATCCGCACGGATCGCGACGTACTGCCGCGGCTTTCCATCCCCTCCGGCGAATGGGACAACGGTCGTATCCACCCAGTAAATCGACCCATCCTTCGCGCGGTTCTCAATCTCGCCGTGCCAGACCTTCCCATTTGCGATGGCACGGTACATCTGCTGAAAAAACTCTCTGGGATGATGGCCGGAGTTGAGAATGCGGTGATTCTGGCCGATCAGTTCCTCCTTGGAATACTGACTGATCGCGCAGAACTTATCGTTGACGTACGTAATGGTTCCCTGGACATCGGTCACCGCCACGATGGCATGCTGATCCAGAGCGAACTTCTGATCGCCTAACTCCTTAAGCGCAGCCTCGCTGGCAGTGAGGGCTTCCTTCGCGGCTCGCTCAGCCCGCTTACGCTCCGTGATGTCGCGGGCAATTGTTGAAACTCCAACAATCGCACCTGTGCGATCTCTAATCGGCGAAATCGTCGCAGAAATATCAATCTTCGCGCCATCCTTCCGCACGCGGACGGTTTCGAAATGCTCTACACTCTCGCCGTGTGCTATGCGCGCCAGAATCTCGGGTTCCTCATTCGCACGTTCCGCCGGCATGAGCATCATCATCGATTTGCCCACGGCCTCCGATGGCGCGTAGCCCAACACTTTCTGGGCGCCACGATTCCAGGCGGTGATCGTCCCGCCCAGATTCTTGCTGATAATGGCGTCATCGGATGAATCGACTACCGCCGCCAGACGTTCGCGCACCTCTTCAACCCGCTTGCGCTCCGTAATCTCGGATTGCAGTGTGGCTGTTCGCTGCTCCACGCGCTGTTCCAGTTCGGCATTCAATCGGCCGATGTGGGCCCGCGCACGCGCGCTGACGTCAATCTCGCGGTTCACTGCGAACCTGGCTAGCCCCAGGCACCCGGCCCCGACGAAAGTGCCGACAAGAATGATAAGGTTCGTCAATCGCCGTCCTGCCATCGTTTTTTGGGTACGCTGGCTCAATAACCGCAACTCTTGTGCCCGCATCGCTTGAGTCGTGACACGCACGGCATCGACCAGCCTCTCGGTCTCCAGGACCTCGCTGGCGCCAGGAACTGCGTGCAGCTGCCTGCGTTTGGCAACCATGCTGCCGGCGAACTGGAGGACATCCCGCACCTGCGGCTCGAGTACGTCCAGTCGTTGCTGCTGATGAGGATTGTCTATCGTCAAATGACGCAGCGCATCCTCGTCCTGGGCAACGGTCCCCCTGGCGGATTCGTAGTGCGCCAGCAGTGGCTCCAGCCCGGTCAGGGAAAACATCCGCCCGCTGGTTTCAACTTCGAGTACGTGTTGCAGCGTCACTTCCAGCGAGCCCATTACGGAATAGCTGCGGGCGACCAGATCGGCTTCGTTTGAAGCCAGTTGCCGGGCGCGCCAAGTCAGAAATCCCATGAAGCCCATTAGTAGGACCGCTACCACGAAACCCATGCTCACCCTGCGCCTGAGCGGACCTTCGATTGGCGCCTCCAAGCGCTTGCGCTCCGCGATCTCCTCTTCCAGTTCGCGATTCCTTTCCTCAAGGTGCATCCTGCCGGGCAGGGAAAGCACCTTCGGAACCAGCGGTATAAGCATCGCCGCCGTGACCATCGACACCGCAGCTGTGATTGCCTTGATGACGCCTGCCAGCAGATAGCTGCCGTGCCAGACGTTCCAGATTTCCACCAGGTGGGTCGTGCCACAAGCCAGGATAAAGGTCCCGAACATCCAGAAAATCCGACTGAAGGGAAGATCCCGGTTCTTGCGGATAAAATAGATGAGGATAATAGGAATGCAGCAATAGGCGAGCGCGATCAGCCCGTCGGAGACAACGTGCAGCCGCAGGATCAGAGGATCCCAAAGATAGCAGTACCCGTGTGGCATGAAATCCGCAGACCGCGCGACGCGGCTTAGGCCTTTGGCGGCCAGCCAAAGCACAGACGCGGCCCCTCCGATGGCAACCCCAGGCCCAAAGAGGCGGCGTGCGCTGAAAGTATTCATAAGACCGAAACAGTTTTAGTAAGGGGTCACTAATAACAATCGGCGCAGCCCGCGCGAACTTTAGCAATCGCCCGTGTGGGGCGGACACTCCCTTCGACTTCGCTCAGGGCAGGCCCTGTCCGCCGCCTTTGACTTTGTTTCTGAATCCTAAAGAACTAAACCCCACAGGTCATGCCACTTGACGCTGCACAGCCCTGCCGTTACTGTGAAATGTCTAAGTCCACATGAAGCTCTCTGTCGTAATGCCGGTGTACAACGAGCGCGCCACCCTGCGCGAGGTCGTTGCACGCGTCCTCGCCGTAGCTCTCGACATCGAACTGATCTGCGTGGACGACGGTTCGCAGGATGGCTCCCGCGAAATTCTGGCGGAACTCGGCGACCGCTATCCCCAAGTACGGATTCTTCTTCAACCGAAAAATATGGGGAAAGGCGCGGCCCTTCGCCGAGGCATCCAGGAATCCACAGGCGATTTCGTGATCATCCAGGACGCAGATCTGGAATACGATCCGGCCGAATACACGCGGCTCCTCGGCCCGCTGATCCAGGGCCAGGCCGACGTCGTCTATGGATCGAGATTCATAGGCGCCGCGCCGCACCGCGTACTTTATTTCTGGCACTCGGTAGGGAACCGGATTCTCACTCTGCTTTCCAACGCCCTGACCAATATGAATATGTCTGACATGGAAACCTGCTACAAGGTTTTCCGCCGCGAGATTCTTCAAGCCATCCCCATAGAAGAGGATCGCTTCGGCTTCGAGCCGGAGATAACCGTGAAGATCGCCAAGCGGCGCCTGCGCGTGTACGAGGTTGGTATCAGCTACTGGGGACGCACCTACGAAGAAGGGAAGAAGATCGGCTGGAGAGACGGCTTTCGCGCCCTATGGTGCCTGCTCAAATACACTGTGAAAGAGCCTCGCCTGAACCCCAAGCAACTCGTAGCTGGCGCCCCGGAGAACGCACATTGAACGGCAATCCTCGCTTCGATTAAGGCCCTGCCCGGAAAAAGCGATTCGGAAGATCCTTTTAAATAATATCGATGCGCATTCCACTGCTAGGATCCCGATCCGACAAATATCAGATGGAACATTGCAGTGGCGCTTATTGCGCAGTCACATACACGGTTGAGCTCCAGCTGAACCCAGTGCTGTCGGTCGACTGAACCATAATGTGGTGCGATCCTGGCAAAGCGCTGACATAAGTATTCGCGGTTCCGCTCGCCACTGAATAAACCTCTATCCCGTCGAGATACACTGCCGTCGAAGCAATTGGGTTAAATCCGGTCGAATTGCCAACCACGTGTATCGAAGTACCAGTCGCCGAGCCGCCCAGCGGAGTGCAGATCGATACGACTGGCCCAATACCGCGGTTCGCACAGCTCGACGAATCCGTGCCGCTCACCGTGATGCTGCGTGCCAGGGAAAAGTTCTGTCCCTTGCTGTTCTGCCCCAGCACCTTGAGCGTGTGTGTTCCAGCCGCCACATTCACGTAAACATCCATCGCATTGGTCCCGGCACTCACAAACGTCTTTGCGCCGTCGACCAGCACCGTCATGCTCTTCACCGCAGAAGCCGAAGTCGTTCCGGCGACAATTCGCACCGGGGAAGGGCTCGCAGTTGTCGGAGCGCATAGCGTGACCGATGGCTCAACCGTGTTCAGCGGACAATAGGGAAGTCTTGAACCAGCCAGAACCACCAATGCATAAGGATTGCTTCCAGTCTGCCACTGCAGTCCCGGCACCGGCTCGAGCGCCAGCGAAACGGGATCCAAACGGTAGGCGGAAACCGTGTTGGAGTTAGTCGCAGAGGCATAAACAAACTCGTTTGTGGGATCAACCGTAACCCAGCGGGTGCTCGTACCAGCGGGTTGTGGTGTTCCCGCCAATTTAAGGCTGCCGTCGGACTGAATCGCCAGCGACGCCGTTGTATTTTGTGCCTGATTATCAACGATGATCGCCTTTCCGTTGGCGGACGCCGCGATCGTGTTCGGAGCATTGCCCCCGGTCGCGTAAGGCGAGCCCGGCAGGGAAGTCAGGGTGCCATCGCCGGCAATGGAATATCCCGAAACGCCGCCTCCATAATTCACCACGTACACGAAGCGTCCGCTCGGCTCGACGGCAACGCCCAAAGGAGTATTTGGATTGGAGTAAGGCGAACCCGGAACGTAATACAGGCTTCCATCCGCCTGGATGGAATAAGCTCGAACCTCGTTGTTAGGAAGGACCGCAGAAGCATAAAGATACTGCGAGGTTGGAGTAGCGGAGGAACCAGTGAATGACACCGACGAATCGTAGGGAGATCGCGGGACGGCCGTCAATGTTCCGGTCGTGGAATTGATGCTGAACCCGTAAAGCCCGTCCCCAGTGGAGTACAGGAACTTCCCGTTCGGCGTGACCATCACGCCTCCGGATGCCGAACCCAGCGGATAACTCGCAATCTGCGTCAGAACTCCGCTTTGTTGATTCACGCTGAAGGCGGTCACGGCACTGCCCGCGGTATAGAGAAATTTGTTGTCCGGGGTGAGTGCAAGTCCTTGTATGGCGTATCCGCCGGAAAAGGGCGATCCAGATATCTCGCTAAGTTGCCCAGTCAAGGATTGAACCCGGAAAACGGAAATCGTGCCATCAATGTAATTGGCGACATACAGAAATTTCGGGACCGTGCCCTGAGCAAACAAACTGCCGGTCAACAGCAGTGAAAGCAAAATGACGGCCAAACAGCTGCGAAAAGAAAGCGAGGGGGAATTCATTTGAAGCCTCAAGTCGGAATAGTCGATCAATGCTGCAGGTTTTAGATATGAAACGGGAGCATAGAGGTTGCTATCGTGACGACAGCGCGGGTTGCGTGCCGATATGCGCTCTTCAGGTACCGTATTCACCGTACAGCGAAATCTCCGCGTCTACCCGCACAAATTGCATGGCGACGCAGGTCTCTTCGTTCGTAATCCACCATTTCCTCTGCATTTTTCCTTTGGCACAGGACGTGCTCTCTGCATCTTAAAGGCGCGAAAATTGATGGCACGGGTTACGACACGGGGGCTGCGGGTAGGAACGGCGATCGCAATGTTCTGCTGCTGCGCAGCCGCTCAGAAGGTCACCCCTTCAGGAACAATCCCTCTCAACTCAATTATCGAAGGCATGGAAAAAGCGCAAGCCGGAGTTAGTCCCCGGGTTGCCTATCAGGTCATTCGCGAGTACCGCCTGTTCGGCGCGAAAGATTCAACTGCGAATTCAGATGTGGTGGCGGAGGTGGATTTTAGGCCGCCCTCCCGCAAGGATTACAAAATCCAGAGTTCGTCCGGGAGCAAGCGAGGGCCGGAAGTAGTCCGGCTCGTCCTTGACCGCGAAGTAGAAGCGACGTCCAAAGGCAATCAAGGCCGAACTGCCCTTAACCTTGATAACTATGATTTCACTTACATCGGCGAAACGATTCTGGATGGCCAGCCCTGTTATCTATTGGGATTGAAGCCCAGGCGGAACGAGAAAGAGCTGATATCGGGGAAAGCTTGGGTCGACAAACATCTGTTTTTCGTGCGTCAAGTCGAAGGGGATGTGGCAAAAACCCCGTCCTGGTGGTTAAGAAAGGTTCGAGTCAAGCTCGTATTTGCAGAGGTCCAAGGCACATGGTTGCAGACCAGAATGGAAGCCGTAGCTGATGTACGTTTTGTTGGTTCTCACACCTTGACATCACGCGTCGTGGATTACCGGGGCGCGGGCGAAGTCGCATCCGCTGTCCGCTCCTTGAATCACAAACCCTGAGTCCTTCTTCGTCCGAAACAAAAGAGTCAGTGAGTGTACGATTCACCCTAACTTGCACTTCACCTCCCCCCACATTGTCATCGAGTGACTCTTATTGCAAGAGAGTTGTTACGCTGCCGTCTCGGACCCTTGCGACTGATATGATGTTGCCTGTTCGGAAGCATTTCAGACAAATATGATGCCCTCTTCTTGTCAGCGAATTCTTTTTTCGTTCTTCGCGATAGCAGCCGTCGCACTAATTTCCGCACAAGCGCAGACAGCCTCCGCGTCCCGCCCCCGGATTGCGCTCGAAACGGTAACCGGTTCCCAGCCCCTCCGCGATGGCATTGAGGTTCAGGCTGGCACGGCAAGTTTGCGCATCACCGCCCTGCGAGACGACATCCTCCGCGTACGCGTTGCCCCCGGTGGCGCTCTGCCCGAGGATGCTTCATGGGCAGTCCTTCCTGCACCGCGCACTAAGTCCGTCGACGTGCAGCCGAGCGGAGATGTTTCCTCTGTCGGCTTCCGTACCGCGTCGCTTGACGTCCGCGTTGAGCGCTCGCCTCTCCGCCTCGTCGTTCGCGACCTCAGCGGCAACATAATTTCCGCCGACGCTGTCGGTCGCGCCGCTACATTCGATCTCGGCGGTTTCTCCGTCTCCAAGAGCATGCCCACCGAGGAGCATTACTTCGGCCTCGGGGACAAAACCGGCTCCTTCGACCGCAGAAATCAGTCCTTCACACTCTGGAATACTGACGTTGGCTTCCAGGAATCCATCGATCCCATTTATAAGAGCATCCCCTTCTTCATCGGTATCAACGGCGGCCGCAGCTATGGGCTCTTCCTCGACAACACATGGCGCACCTGGTTCGACTTCGGCAAGCAGTCGCGCGACTCCTATTCCTTCGGTGCGGAAGGCGGCCCGCTCGACTATTACTTGCTCTATGGCCCCACTCCAAAGCAGGTTGTCGAGGCGTACGCCTATCTCACTGGAACACCTCCGCTGCCTCCGTTATGGGCCCTCGGTTTTCAGCAGTCACGCTATAGCTACGCTCCGGAATCGCAAGTCAGGGAAATCGCCGACCGCCTTCGCGCCGACAAGATTCCTTCCGACGTGCTTTATCTCGACATCGATTACCAGTACAAGAATCGGCCATTCACCGTTGATCCAAAGACCTTCCCGAACTTTCCTGGGCTGGTGTCCGATCTCCGCAAGCAACATTTGCATCTGGTCACAATTACCGATCTGCACATCGCTCATGCCGCCGGCCAAGGCTACGTCCCCTATGACACCGGTGCGGCGGGGGACCACTTCGTAAAGAATCCCGATGGCAGCGAGTTTGTCGGTATCGTCTGGCCCGGCCCTGCGGTCTTTCCCGATTTCACTCGCGCCCAGACGCGCGAGTGGTGGGGCGGTCTCTACAAGCAATTCGTCCAGGACGGAGTTGCCGGCTTCTGGAACGATATGAACGAGCCCTCGGTCTTTGACGGACCCGGCAAAACCATGCCCCTGAATTCCGTTCACCGCATCGAAGAACCCGGCTTCGTGACTCGCACCGCCACGCATTCCGAGATTCACAATATTGTTGGATTAGAGAATGCGCGCGGCACTTACGAGGGCCTGCTCAAGCTGCGCCCCGACGAGCGTCCCTTCGTTCTCACCCGAGCTACCTACGCGGGTGGGCAGCGCTACGGATTCACCTGGACCGGAGATAATTCCGCTACCTGGAATCACCTCCGCCTCTCCACCCAGATGCTGCTCAACCTCGGCCTCAGCGGCATTTCTTTTGTTGGCGCCGACGTCGGCGGATTCAACCGCTCGCCCGGGCCTGACCTGCTTACGCGATGGGTTGAGGTTGCTGCCTTCAATCCTTTCTATCGCGATCACGCCGAGAAGGGCTCTCTGCCGCACGAAATCTGGGTCCACGGCCCGGAGCAGGAAGCGATTCGCCGCCGCTACATCGAGACCCGCTATCGTTTACTTCCGTATATCTACACGCTCGCCGACGAAGCTGCGCGTACCGGCGTTCCAATCATGCGTCCCGTGTTTCTCGAATTTCCGGAGATCCTCGCGCCATCGTCCCCCGAATTCCACGGTCTCGACACGGAATTCTTCCTCGGCTCCAGCCTGCTGATCGCTCCGCCACCCTTCGCTGAGACTCCCGATGACTACATCGTCTCATTTCCAAAAGGTCAAGCTCAGTGGTACGACTTCTGGACTGGACTCAAGGCTGTCACTCATCAGCCAACATCTTCGATGAGAATTCATCCGGTACTCGACACCATGCCCGTGTATGTCCGGGGCGGAAGCATTCTGCCGCTCCAGCCACTCGTCCAGAGCACCGATGAAACCCCCACCGGTCCGCTGGAGCTCCGTATCTATCCCGGAGAGAACTGCACAGGCTCTCTCTATCTCGATGACGGCCACACCTTCCGCTACCAGCACGGCGAGTTCCTCCGCCAGACATTCACCTGCAAGTCAGAAGGGAACTCACTTCTCGTAGATTTCGGGGCGCGTCAGGGCTCGTACACCCCGTGGTGGAAGACAATCGAAGTTGTGATTTACGGCTGGCCCTCTAAGCAAGCTGAAGCGACGCTCTCTAACAACACGCTCAAGACTACCTATGACGCCCCAAAGCATGCGCTCCACATCCTGATGCCCGACAGCGCCACGGAGACCGAACTGCGGGTCAAAGGGTATTAGAAGACCTGGTCAGGCACCCTCAGCCTTGCAGGAAATCATGGCACCCAACGGCGCCGTATTTGAGCTTCACAGTTTGATTAATTCTCGTTTTGATCTTGCTTTGAAAGGGCGCGGCGTCAAGTCGTGTGCGTGAGAACTGGAATTTCGGTGACGCGGAGGAACAAAGCTCCACGTTGCTAGCCGCGAAGCGGCGTAAGAATGCAGCCCACAGCTTGCCCTGAGCCTGCCGAAGGGGCGCGAGCAGTGGGGAGAAGTGGGGAAACAGACAAGCCCCAGCGGGGCGAAAGACCGCACTCACGCACACAATTCAAGCCGCGCCGGAGTCCCACAAAATCAAGACCGGCTTCAGCCGCTGACAGCGATACTCAGCAAGCAATGATATTTTTTCAGCAGATTGTTAAGCCGGCCTGCGGAGACTCAACGTCCGATAACAGGTATTATGTAAACTGATGGGCAAAGGTCAACACGGAGCGGCGCCTGCCGCTTGGAATGAGTTCCCGGAAGTTCACTGTTTGAGGGGCTTCGATCGACCATTAAGGAAGATGCACACGGAAAATGACTCAATCGCTACATCTTGTACTTCCCCAAGTCATCATCGTTCAGCCCTTCGAGCCACTTTCGTAATTCGTCGGTAGTCACGCGGTCCGACATGTTGGCGGCAAGTTTCGAGTTCTTGAGCACAACGTCATCCACAAAGATCGGACAATCCACCCGCAACGCCAACGCCAGCGCATCCGAGGGCCGCGAATCGACGCTGATAACTTCGCCGCTGCGCTCCAGCCATATCACCGCATAAAATGTGTCTTCGCGCAACTCAGTAACGACAACTTTGTGAACTTGCGCTTCCAGGCCCGTGAGGACGTTCTTGATCAAATCGTGCGTCATCGGCCGCGGCGTGCTGACTTTTTCGATCTCAAGCGCAATCGCATTAGCCTCATAAACTCCCACCCAAATGGGCAACACGGCCTCGCCAGAAACATCCTTCAGGATCACGATCGGCAAATTGCTGACCGGATCCATCATCAGACCGCGGATTGTCATCTCGACTTCCATGTGAACTTCCTCAATTTTCTCGTTATACCACCATCTCGCCCAGCAGGGAGTTGGGAAAGCTCGTTGTGGTCAGCACGGGGACGTAGCTTCCGGTTGTGGGGACGGCGTTTGGCGGAGCCGTAAAATTCAGCGTCTTATTCTGCGAGGTGCGGCCCATCCACTGTCCACGGGATTCGTTTTTACCTTCAACCATTACTTCATGTACCGTCCCTATATATTTCTTGTAGCTGGCGGTTTGGATCGCCCGCTGCTTTGCATTTAAAACTTCCAGACGTCGCACCTTTTCCTCGTCCGGAATCGCATCTTCCAACTTCAGCGAGGGAGTGTTCGGACGCGGGGAGTACTTGAAGGAAAACACGGCGTCGTATCCAACTTCGTCGAGCAATGAAAGCGTCTCGCCGAACTCGATTTCAGTCTCCCCGGGAAAGCCGACGATTACATCGGTGGTGATGCTGATCTCACGCTTCGCGGCTTTCATCCAGGCAATACGTTCGAGATATTGCTCGCGAGTGTAGAGCCGTTGCATGGCATCGAGGACGCGGTTCGATCCGCTTTGCACCGGCAGATGCACGTGATCGCAGAGCGTGGGCACGGCCTCGATGGCTTCGACAATGTCGCGTCCAAAGTCGCGGGGATGTGAGGTGGTGAAGCGCACGCGCCTGATGCCGCGGATTTCTCCCACTGCCGTCAGTAATTCTGCGAAGGATTTTTTTCCGGCCGAGTCCTTGTACGAATTCAAGTTCTGGCCGAGCAGTTGGATTTCCGTGTAGCCCAGATCGGCCATCTGCCGCGCTTCTTCCAGGACAGAATCCGAGGTGCGGCTGCGCTCCTTACCCCTCGTGAACGGCACCACGCAATAAGCGCAGAACTTATCGCACCCTTCGATGATGGTGATGTATCCGCGGTGAGGATTGGTGCGCGCCGTAAATTCAGTTTCGAAACATTCGTCGGTTTCGCGATCGTCCAGTCCGGTTACGCGCTGCTTCCCTGCCTGAATCTGCACCAGCATCTCCGGCAGATTGCGGTACGATGCGGATCCGCAAACCAAAGAAACGTAGGGCGCGCGCTCAAAAATCTTTTCGCCCTCCTGCTGGGCGACACATCCGAGCACGCCAAACGTCTTGCCCTGCGCTTTATATTTTTTGTAATCGGAGAGCCGGTTAAAGACTTTTTGCTCGGCCTTGTCGCGGATCGAGCAGGTATTGTAAAGCACCAGGCCAGCCTGTTCGACCGTCTCCACCTGGGAGTAGCCTTCCTTCAGGAGCGTGCCCACGACTTTTTCGGAGTCGTGCACGTTCATCTGGCAGCCGAAGGTCTCGAGGTAGAAAGTCTTTTGTGGGTCGGCGGACATATCTAAAGCCAGTATAAGCGATGCTCGTGGGGTCGGGCACTTATCCCTTGCGGCAAACGAGTACTGGATGTAACATACGGATAGACGTATATACGTATTATGAGTGAAGCGGAGCGCCCGGTTGTGTGGGTGGGCTCAAGCCGACGAGACTTACGCGCATTTCCGCGCGAGGTGCGCCGCGACATTGGCCGAGCTCTCTACGCCGCGCAGGAGGGTGAAACCGATCCTGCGACGAAGCCCATGCGTGGGTTTGGCGGAGGCTCCATCGTCGAGATCATTACATATCATCGCGGCGATACCTGGCGGACCGTGTACACCGTTCGTTTCGCGGAAGCGATTTACGTTCTTCACGCATTCCAGAAGAAATCGAAACGTGGCATCGCCACTACGAAGAGGGACATTGAACTGATCCGGCAGCGTCTGGCGGAAGCCGAGCGACTGCATCGAGAAAGGCAGAATTGACCATGAAAGCAACGAAGCGCGCCCAGCCCACAAGAACCCGCAGCGAAAAGAGCAGCGGAAATGTTTTCGCCGATCTCGGCTTTCCTCATCCTGAGCAGGAGCTTCTAAAATCGCGGCTAACACTGCAAATCTACCGGCTCATTAAGGCGCGCGGCCTGAAGCAGGCCGAGGCTGGAAAGATCCTGGGCATCAAGCAGCCGCACGTCTCGGCGCTCATGCGCAATCGCTCGGGATCCTTTTCCGTGGAACGCCTCCTAGAGTTTCTCACCGCGCTTGGACAGGATGTGGAGATTACCGTGAGGCCCACGCGTAAGCAGCATGGCGAGTTATCGGTTGTGGCGTGAGATTGTCTCGACCTGCGGCGTTACTCGCCAAAAACAAAGCGCCCTAACTGATTGCCCAACTGCTTGACCTGTTCCGGATCATCGGCGGCGCGGAAGCGTTCGGCTAACTGGAAGAATGCCTTCTCTTTCTGCTGACGGGCTTCGATTCCCTGCTCGATCAGTTCCACGAAAACCCGGTTGTCGCTGAGGGCGCGTTGCCGCGCCAGGGTTTCAACCTGTTTGGCGATCTTGGCCGGCAAAGTTACGCTTCGCCGGACATCCTTTACGCGGGCTGATTTTGTGTGGGATCGTTTCGCCAGTGCCATGGTAGCACCAGTGCTAACTGCCTATTTGCAGGCCTCAAGTATCAGTTGAGCGAAGTAGTCCACGACGTCGTCAATGAAATTGTATGTGAAGACATGCATCATGCCAGTGGCGTATTGCATTTGGTCGTAAAAATAGGCGTCTTTGAATCCGAAGGGCACCACCGTCCGCTCAGTAAGCCCAAATTGGCCGATCAGTCTACGGCCATCGGCAAGTGCGATGATGCCGATCTCGCACGCTACCCACCGCCCATACAAATCGTCTGGGCCTTCCTTTAGCAACACCAGATTTGCACTTCTACCCTCTGAAACGCCAATCCACCCTCCTCCGATAATCTCCCCGCCCCTGATCTTGATCCGTGAGATTTTGGGCTCGAAGAAGGTTACGGTAATGTTGTGGCCCGACGGTATGTGGAAGGTTTCGAAACCCATTCGCCGGTCACGGACGATTTGCCCGTGTTGGAATTCTCGATTGAACTGTTCCACCGCTGGCGACAATTGTTGCAACAGCTTGTCGCATGAGTATTGATATAGGGCAAGCTGTTTTTCACGCGCTGTCTCCTGCTGCAGCGCTTTCAGGGACTCCTCTTCGTCCTTTTGCTTCCGGCTCCGCCCTGCGTTCTTTTACGGCACGGCTTAAGCTGTGCCCTTCCCGAGCCACTTCCTTCCTGCTCTTCTTTGTCTACGCCGCTGCTGAATCTCAGAGTTTATCTTACTTTGTGTATAATGTAAGCCATGCAACGTCAGATCACAACAGTAAGCACAAAGGGGCAATTCGTCATTCCTTCGGAGATGAGGGCTTCTCTGGGCATTGGGCCGGGGACCCGGATTGCGGTTACTCAGGACGGGTCGCGGATTGTCCTGGAACCGGTGTCGGAGGAGTTGGTGGACAAGACGCGCGGGCTTTTTTCTGGCAAGCCTTCCCTTTCTAAGGCGCTCAAGCGCGAGCGGCGGCGGAAGAAAGATCGTTGGTAAGAAGATCGCTGGTAAGTGGTCGACGATAAACCTTGCATGGTGACTTACGTCCTCGATTCCAGTGCAATACTGCGCTACCTTGATGATGAGGCAGGTGCGGCGCGGGTGGCGGAAATCATCAAATCTCATTTGGCCGGAAGATGTGTGGCCATCGTCTCGGCGCCGCATTGGGGCGAGGTAGCCGGCATCACTTGCAAAGCTCATGGCAAGCTGGCGATGGAGATGGTGCTCTCCCGATTGAGTGCGTTTGGGCTGCAGGTGGTTTCGGCCGATGGGGATCGCGCGGTGCGGGCGTCGTTGATCAAGTTGAAGCGAGATATTCCTTACGTCGATGCCTTCGGAGTGGAGTTGGCTGGGGATTCGGGAGATCACGTTTTTGTGACGGCTGATTTTGATTTCAAGGCTGCTCGCCGGGATGTGGCGATTGAGTTTCTCCGCGCCAAGTGATGGATCAACGCGTCGCCACAGTCTTTCGCCCCTTCCGGGGCTTGGTTAACTTTATGGGGCGTTTACCCACGGCTTACGCCGTAGGCTGCATTCTGTCGCCGCTTCGCGGCTGGCATCGTGCGCTTTCCGAGCTCTTCCCTTCCCGAAAACCATTGAATCCCCAACATTTAAGCGAGTCCGGCAAACGCGGGCGGGGGCTCCCCCGCTATACGAAACCCGATCAGCCGCGTTGGGGGCAGAGGGCGCAGCGGATTTCTAGATTTTTGCTGCGGCAGCGGCGGGGATTTGACTTGCGGAGGCGGACGTTTAGGCAGGAGTCGAGGAGGCACCAGGTTTCGCGGTATTTTTCGAACAGGGCGCGGGACTGGCGGCGGGTGGTGGGATAGAAGCGGACGCCTTTGCGGCGTCCGATGGCTTGGATGGGGATGATGTACCAGATGTTTTCGGGGACAATGTATCCGACGAAGAAGTCGATTTCTTTGCTGGTGTAGGCTTTGCCGCTGGCTCCGGAGGTTTTGACGCGGTAGCGATTGTCGGCGTAGAGGGTGGCGGATTTGACCTGGACGCGGAGGAGTCCGTGGTTGAGTTCGACTACGGAGTCGTAGCGGTCGCTGTCTCCCCAGGGGATGCAGACGCTGAAGCCGAGGGCGGTGGCGCGGGCCAGGAAGGCGGCTTCGGCGGCTTCTCCGCGACTCTTGCGAGTGGGCTCGGCGACGGCATGGAGGGTGATCAACTCTGTGTGACCCGATTTGCCCGGTTCATTTCGCATATTCCCCTGACGAAGTGTGCTTGGCTGTGAAAACACGAACGGCGCAGACCGAATGGCCCGCGCCGCTGTTTTTGCTCTATATATCCAGAATAGCAAATCGCAGGGGGTAAACTGGACATTTTCAAAAACTTATATCTCAAGGAGAATCATAGAGTTGAAGAAAAAGACTCATGTTTAGGGTATTGACAAGATTTTCGCACGTGTGGGGCGGACGCCCCCGTCCGCCGTCCTGATCCTTAGCGCTTAGCCTTGCTGGAAGAGCCCGACTACATTCCCTCCCGGTCGCGGAACCAGGCAGTGATCTCGGGAGCGTCGCCGCCGATGGGCTGCACAATCTCGCCTCCGCTCGCGACGATCACATCAAGGCACGCGGCCACGCTGCGGATGCGGCATTGTGGAGTCCCACCCTTCACCAAACGAAGCGTGGGCACCCGGCATTGCCCCTGCAGTCTCTTACTGAAAGGCACGCTGATTCTCAATACCGGCCAGCAGGGCCTCAGCATTGGCTAGCAGCACAGCCTGCAAATCGTCGGCCCCGAACACCTGCCGGGCACAGGCCAGCTCATCGGAACAATCGTAGACGGCGGGCCAGAGCGCATCGCTGCCGAAGACAATCTGTTTTGCGGACACCCTCCCGGCCACGATCTTCAAAACATCCGCAGGATCGGAAATGTCAAGGCGCCGACTCGTCTCTCTGAGGCAGGACATTTCTAAAGTGATGTTCGGGTTGCGCTCGGCAAATCGCAGCGTCTCGAAACAGTTTTCGCCTCCGAGATGGGCCACGACAACCTTCAAAAGCGGGAAATGTTGCGTCACGTAATCGAGGCAACGCCAAGCCTCGCGCTTGGGCAGCACATCCTTGCCATGTCGACTAAGATGGAGAATCACGGGCAGCCCCACTTCGCAACTCGTCTCTAGAACAGGCTCCAAATCGTTCTTCGAAAAGCGCCCCGAGGCCTCGACGCCGTGATCGTAGGCCACGGCACGCCGCTGTTTGATCCACTCCAGCGCCTCCTTCCTCTGCATGGGGTCGGGCCCGAGGAATACCGCGCATGCGGTTCCGGCCATCTGAGCAAATTCCAGGCATCTCGAGTTGTCGCGAGCCGATCTGCTAATTATGCAGCAGTCTTCGGCATGTTCCGGGTCTGGCACGTGCGAGGCACGCGTGGGAAGATGAAGATGCAAGTCGAATAGCATAACTCTGACCTCCTCACAGGCTTCAGGCGCTCCAATGCAGGAGAACATTATACCCATCATCCACTTGGGTTGCCTTTTTTGGGACCTCAGGCTGCAGGTCTTCGAGAACGGATTTGTCATTCTCGCTATACAACCAAGCGCTGAGCTGCAAACTGCTTGTCAAGTCCGCAGGATTTGCCGCCCACGTGAACGTTGAATCGTCGATGGAAGAGCCGATTCGGTAGGAATAGAATCGCCTGCTAGTGGGATGTGTCTCAGAGCTCACCAAATTAATCGTGAGAAGTTCCCCCTCCGCAACGCGGATTGTAGGAGCAACAAGTTGTGAATATGGATGTCTTTTACTGGGATCGGGATTATCGTGATCGGGAAGGCGAATGCTCATGTGGTAGTCGATGTCATGCTGGGTGAGTACGCATTTCCCATTAGTCCATTTGACATCCGGATTCTCTTGAAAAAAAGTGTACTTTCCCGAATTCTTCGCACGCCACTTAAAAGTTCTCGTCACCGTAACCACCATTCTCGCGGCGTCAAGACGAGCGACTTGTATCATGCTATCGTCATTTTCAGCATTGAAGTCTCGCCTCCCAAGCTCCCGGAACCACGGCATCCATTTCGACCCGTAGCCGGCACCGCCGGCGGCCGCGTGGGTGAGAACTTTTACTACAGTGTCTGGCGTGCCAAGGAAGACAAGCGCTTTCCAAAGTTGGCGGCGGGTAACTCCAACGACACCGCCTACGTCGACACCGCCGACAGGAAGGACGGCGGGGACTGGATCAGTCGCCATGAGGTACTCCTTCTGGGAGAAGGGAGCCCAAAAACGCCCCTAGTCTACTACCAGCTCAGCAGTTGTCAAGTCGGAGGCTAGCCGAGCCTTCCTGGCATCCCCCAGCGACCCGGCACCATGCCGATCCCCGGAAGGAACCTAGGTCCCTCGCGCTGCTCGGGATGACAGCGAGAAGAAAAAGTTCGGGAAGACGGAACAAAGGAAGAGTTTGTTGCAGTGTTGACGGGTGTCCTCCCATGAGTTCCAGAAAAACATTCGGGGAACCGCTACCAAGATCAAGGTCAAAGGCGGCGGACAAGAGTGTCCGCCCTACACGATCAAGATCAAAGGCGGCGGACAAGAGTGTCCGCCCCACACGTGCAAACCACCCTTGCGAAGAATTCATTGGCGTGGGCAGACATCCTGTGGGAGACTGTGTGGCATTCGACGGAAACCACGATGCGAACTCTGCGAATCTTGAGCGGGATTGCGGTGCTGTTGGTGACGCTGCACTTTGTGCATATACTGCACCACTTTTTTGTTGAGGCACCTCACGACAGCCCGATTTTTTGGGCAGGGATGGTGTTGGCCGTGGTGGTGTGGGTCCTTTCCTTTGTCGGAGGATGTTTGCTGCTGAAGCGCAGCGGGTGATTTGGCAGACACTCCCTTCGGCTCCCCCTTCGGCGTTGCTCAGGGCTTCGGTCGGGCGAAAGATTAAATCTTGACCACAGAGGACACGGGGGATCACAGGGTAGATCCTATTTAAATCCGCGAGCCGCGATGTGGCCATTTCTGCCGGCGAAGTGATTCAGGGTGCCATCGGACGGCGCAAAATCAACGTCAAAGGCGGCGGACACACCCTGCCCTGAGATTGTCGAAGGGAGTGTCCGTCCTCATTCGCGCTTGAAATCGAGGAATGCCTGATGCACCCGCGTGTCATTTTTGATCAGATGGCGTCTGCTTCGCGATGAGTGACTCGAGGCCGGGAATCTGCAGCCTCACGCGTATTCCGATCCATGCGGCAAAGCTGTAGGCCATTCCAGCGTAAGCGGGTGCGGTTATTTGGTGCTGATCCATCCCACGCTGCATATCTGGGTTAGCTCCGGCGATCTCAAATAGCTCTCGATAACTGTGATACTCAGGGATCAGAAAATTCCCGCCAAAATAGTGATGAAATGCAGCCTGGAAATGAGGTTGGAAAAGGCTCGTTGGAAATGTCGCAAACTTATAGCCGAGAACAATAACGGGCACGGTCCAGACGAGGAGCGCGGCCTTGTGCCGGTACTTGGCATTGATAAGGCCGAGAAGGAAGGCAGGTACAGAGCTAAAAGCCAACAAGTGCGTGAACTCGAACTGAAAGTCGCCATCGGTGGAGGGCATTCTCAGAATCGGCAGCAGCCAGTGGTGGAACCCTCCGGTCAACGACGGAGTAACGAACTCGACGACTAAATAAACCGCTGCGAGGTGAAGAACGAAATAAGTCGCATTCCAGGCGACTGAGCGGCTGCGTGGCCTTGAGGCTTGCGCTTCCGGCGGAGGTGCAGGCGACCCCATATATGCCCGCAGTTTACACGAGACGGTGGGTCAAGCTTTGCTTCTTCCGTTATTTACCAGGTCGAGGAAGGCCTGGTGGACGCGCGTATCGTCGCTGAGTTCGGGGTGGAAAGTGGCTGCCATGACTCTTCCCTGCCGGACTGCGACCGGAGCGTTAGTTGCGCCTTCGGTGGCGATCACTTCCACGCCCGGGCCAACATGCTCGATCTTGGGGGCGCGGATGAACACCATTTCCAGCGGCGAATCGGCCAGTAGAAATTTGCCTTCGCGGATGGAGCTGTCGATCTGGCGTCCGTAGGCGTTGCGGCGGATCCGGATGTCGATGGCGCCCAGGCCTTGTTGTTTGGGATTTTCCACTTCGCTGGCTAGCAGAATCGCTCCCGCGCAGGTGCCGAAGGTTGGCTTCAGCCGCACGAACTGTCTCAGCTTCTCGAAGCCCGCGCCGCCGAGGAGCTTCAGGAACGTGCCCGACTCACCGCCGGGGATGACCAGGCCGTCGATCTCTTCGAGTTGCTCGGGCTTCTTTACGAGCACGACTTCGGCGCCGAGCTCTTCGAGCCGGCGGCGGTGGGCGTCGAAATCGCCTTGCAGGGCCAGGACTCCGATTTTCATGCTGGTATGGATTTTACCGGAAAGGCTCTGAACTTGATGTGCGGGTGAACACCTTAACCACAGGGGGCACAGAGTAGCACTGGGTAAATCAAGAGGCTGTGAGAACTCAGAACCTTAGGATTGGACCGAAGGTGATCCGCAGGTTGTTGTGCGCGCCGTTATTGAAATAAATCTCGTCGCCCAATTCGAATCGCAATCCCACCGGTCCTGCAGTTGCTTCCACGCCGGCTCCCGGATACAGCGCGCCGTTCAGATTTGAGGTGCGGATGCCGAGGATAGTGCTCGCCACATCGCTGTACGGAACCAGGCTGGGGCTGAGCCGGAAATCTACGAAACCGCCTTTGAGCGTGACAAATGGACGAAACCAGCCGGCCGAGGGCTGAAGCATCGGGCCGAACAGAGCATCAGTAACGCCAATCGAGGTGCGCTCGATCGCGGCTATGTTGCCCGTTGAAATGTTGCGGTAAGCCTCGTCGAAATTAATGCCGTAGTCGTAAGCGAGTTCCCCTTCGAGCATCACGTTGCGATGGATGCGGAAGCCGAGTCGTCCGCCGAGTCCGAAGTTGTCGGTGTGGGTCTGCGAGATGCTGAGGTAATCGATGAAGATGCCCACTTCGACGCGCTTTTGTGCGGACATCAAAGAAGTACATCCGAAAATCAGAGAAACAAAAAAGATCAAAGTGAACCTGCGCATGTGCGACAACTGCCTCCGACCGTAGTCGATCTAGGATGCAGGTTGCCTGTTCCCCGTTGACGGGTCGTTTGCTGAGCGCAACCCGGGTGATTCCTGTACCAACTCGTCTGCAGTCGTGTGATCTATGAAATGTTTCGGGCTTAATCGACCCGGCTTACCGGTACCGGCCAGACCTTGGCGACGAGCAGCGCGACCGCGATTCCCAGCGAAACTTCCACGAACCGGTGAACGGCGACAATCCAGGGCGGCCGGGTATGTGTGATCAGCAGGACGATGGTCAGCGTAATTGCGGCGAAGCGATACGCGCTGCCCAGCCGCAAGAGCGAGCACAGTAGTCCGCAAACAAAAATGGCCGCCGCATATACGATCCAGTTGGGCGGGAAAAAACTGGCGACCAGGGCGCCCAGCACCGCTCCCAAGGCGGTCCCGGCAAAACGCTGCCAGGCCAGCTTCAGCGGGTTACTGTTGGAGAGCAAAATCACAATGGTCGAAATCGGCGCCCAGTAAAATTCCGGCAGTTTCAGGCTGCGCGCCAGCAGGAGAGAAAGAACCGTAGCTATAGCTGCCCGCAAGGAGTTGATGAGAGCCTCGCGGGTTAGCCTGAGAGCTTTCGCCCAATTTGCCATGCGCGGCTCATTGTAGCGTGTGGGAGTTCAAGTTTAGCCCGCGAGACCGGGGCCACCCGCGGCTTGCGAGATACAGGATTACCCCTGGTGAAGTTACAGTTTTTTCCGCGTTGACGCGTCTGCGGTTTCATCTTATATCTTGCCACGCTTCTGCTTCACATATAGGGCTTCGTTTCTTTCAATCGTACCGCCTGACTGTCGATTCTGCGCAAGAACAGGCGACTTGCATTCCATTTTCAAAGCTGTGCCGTTAAATTGTGTCACCCGAAAGGTGCATATGCGAGGGAAATTGAATTGCCTGCTCATTCTGGCGGCGGCATTGGTCACCGGCTGTTCCGCCAACGCTCAAACTCAAATGCAAATCTACGGCTCCTGGCATTGTGGCAGCGACTACTGCACATGGGGCACGGTACGCGACATGACTGACTTCGATACCAAGAACCACTGGATCATCGACCGCGGCGATGGGTCGGGGCTGCCTTCGGTGAATCTTGTGGTGCTGAGTTTTGTACAGCCACTCAAACTTCTCAATAAAACGAATGACTCGCAAACGGTAAATGGAGTGCCCATCGCAATGAATTCGGCGGTGGTGAATTATTTCACCGCGCACAATATCCGGGTGATGCTCTCGATTGGCGGCATCACTTATACCTCGTATTGGGATCAGGCGCTTTCGCAGAATGCGACGCAGTTGGGCTTGAATGCGGCGGCTGTGGCTAAGAGTCTGGGGGTCGGGATTGAAATTGATTACGAGAACAGCTCGAGTCCGAACTTGGCCGGGATGCAGGCGTTTATCAATGCATATCGCTCGCAACTTCCGTATGACGCGACTGGGGCCAATCCTGCGGCGCGCCTGACGATTGATCTGGCCGCTGGAGACCGTTACCTGATTGCGCTCTGCCGGTATGCGACTGCCAACTGGCTGCAGACCTCAGCGCCTGTGTTGGATTACGCCAACGCCATGGTGCCGAACAAGCAGCCGAACACCTCTGGAGCGGAATCGAATTGGCAGGAGCATATTGACGGCAAGCCGCAATACAGTCCCCCGATTGGGCCGCTGGCGCCGGCCAAGTTTACCGGGAGCCTTTACATCGTGACCGGGCAGAATCCTGCGCCGGAGTGTACGAACTTCAGCGCATCGCTTGAGAACAGCACAGGAACCTATGTTCGGACTGTCGTCCCGAATGGCGCAGGCACGACGTCCGGGATGCTGGGATATATGTTCTGGGCGGCGGAGTGTCAGGGTACGCGCTCGATCTGCACCACCCCGCCGAATACGTGCCAGGGCGGAGTGGGAGTGGGTGCCAAGACTTATAGCATTCAGTTCCCGATGCCGGCGCTGCGGCAGAACTAGGTGCGGAAGAACAAGTGCCTCGGAGCACAGCGATGTGGATGGAAAATCCCCACCCTTCGAAAAAGCGCGAAGGGTGGGCCGGGTGCTATCGGGAGTAAGTGGTTGCTACCGCCGCGAATCCGGCGGCACCATGTTATTCGCGCGATAGTAAACCACAAGCTGGCCGTAGTGCTCGCCGCTGTGCTCGATGGCGAACGTCCAAAGGTAGGAACTGTGGACTAGCTGCTTGCCCCAGGGAATCGTTTTGTCGAGCCCCGCGTCGCCCTGCTGTTGGATCACGTTTGCTCCGTCCGCTACTGCCTGCTGCACGAACTTAACCACGTCGGCTTTCGTCTTGAAAGCGTCGCGCGTTGGATTGTCGCCTTTGCCGAAGTCGGGACCGATGTTTGATCCGGAGACCGCGCGTAACACGACATATTCGAATGCTGCGGCGTGGAGAAGATTTAGCGCAAAAGTGCGCTGGTCTTTCTGCAGCTTGTAGTCGTACTTATCTTCAGGAAAATCCTGGGCCATGGCGACGAGTTTGTTCCCGATGTCGTTCCATCTTTGCAGGGTTTCGTCCGCACGCGAGCGCGCAGGTTGCGGAGCTTGAGTCTGCGATTGGGATTGACTGTGAAGACTGGTTCCGGCGACGGCGAGCAGAGTGATCGCAACTAGTGCAAGCGAAGACCGCTTCATCGTGAGTTCTCCTTTGGATTGGAATTAGTCCGATGCAGGGGCTTACGAGACACAAATATTAGACGAGAGCCGAATGGCCGCGTTAGCAAAACCGAATCAATTGGACGAGCGCGACCGCATACCGCGATCCCAACCTAGGGCTGCGCGGCGGCAGGTTTTTGGAGCCGCCGTTCATGAAAGGTATCACCAGGAATCGAACCCGCTTTACACCCTGTCACTTCCACGGGCAGACCACGCACCGGACCGGCAACTCTTCGCATCGGCATCGCTTGGGGACGTCTTCCCTTCCCCGCGCCTTCACCTCACAAGCCAACAGGCACCACGCCTCGCGATATTTTTCGAACATTCCCTCGCTTCGGTTGCCGTAATTGAAGTGAACCGTCGCCCGCGGAGCAAACGCTTTTACGGGAACCACATACCATAGGTCTTTCGCGATCACGTAGGCCACCAGAAAGTCGATGTCCTCTTTTGTGTAGAGCGGGCCACTGCCGGCGGCTCTCGCACTGCATCGCGAGCCGCGATGGCTGGTGGCGCATTTCACCTGCACCCGCCACATTCCATGGCCGCCGTCGACGACAAAGTCATAAGCACGGCTATCCCCCCACGGCTTCGACAGTGGAAAGTCCAGCATCGCCGCCTTCGCCAGGAACGCAGCCTCCACCGCCTCCCCAAGGCGCTTTCGTGTAGGCACCCCGACCGCCTGTATCTGGATGATCTGTTGCCTCTCAGCTGGATTCGATTCTCGTGGCATAAAAAAAGCGCAGCTTGTGGCTGCGCAGTATCTCCTTTGCGAAAAAGAAGCGCGCAGCCCGCAGGCCGCGCTCTTTATGTTTGCCTATAACTATATTATATCAAGTCCAGTATAGCTAATCGGACACGACTGAGACATTTATTTCTCTCTAAGAATGTGCAGGTTGCAGGGATTCGCGTGCTTTAGGGGGCTTGACAACTTTTCCGCGG
>WNFG01003098.1_pt1 | contig 23219 bp, 20 predicted proteins | sample 5400431 | NCBI WGS metagenome assembly WNFG01 (sample SAMN13153346, study PRJNA577476) | soil metagenome | isolation source: 120 cm saprolite under Douglas fir tree site 2 hole 3 replicate 2 | place: USA:California | collected 2015-04-18 | reverse complement strand
CATTCTGAGGGGCGGCTTTTGCCGCCCGCTCGGCATGCGAACTGGCAGCCGCATAATCTCCCGCCGCCAACGCCTCCTGCGCTGCGTGGGCCTGTTGAGCAACTTCGAGACCGGAGCCCCATCCCAGGGATGGCTCCGCCTGCGCTTTCGCTGCGCCGTGCGCTTTGGCCGTGCGCTTGGCGTCGTTGCTGGGGTTAACTTCGAAGGTTTGGGCGAAGGAAAGCGCTGTGCTCAGGAGCAGCATCCCAGCCGAAACCACGACGCGGAGTGACACAGGCTTATTACCTCCCAACACACACACCATTGAAATAGGGACGCACCAGCGTCTCTCAGATGCCATTGGGTACGGAAGCGGATGCTTAAGGCCCCGACTGGAGGCTGATCTGAGCGGAAAACGGGTGAATTCCGGAGCAAACCCCCGGGGGTTGTTTCGAATCCAATACCGTCGCCTAAAGCGGTTTGCCGAGAGGGATTGCAGTGAATCTTGAAAAAGGTCCGGGAGGCCGTCCGATCCCGCTATTGTTGATTCTTTTGCTGGTCGCGGCCGTGCATGGGCCGCTGCTACTGATGCAGTTGCCGGCAAAGGTCTCCTACGACACGAATTTCCACATCTTTTTCGCCTCCCACTATGCCCAGCACTGGTTTAGTCCCTGGAACGAAAAATGGTTTGCCGGTTTCTCTCAGACCACGTATCCGCCTCTGGGACACCAGTTGATCGCGCTGCTCTCTTACGTCGTGGGCCTGAATGCAGGGTATGGGCTAGTGCAGTTCTTGGGTCTGCTCTTGATACCCGTAGGTGTTTATCGTTTCTCGAAACTATGGGTGGATGATACTGCGGCCAGCTATGCCGCCTTGGGCAGCGTCTTCCTTGGCTCCGCCGCGTTCCTGACGTATTCGGCCGGGCAGTTATCCACTATGCTGTCTGCCCCTCTTTACCTGAATGCGGTGCCGGATTTTTACCACTGGATCCGGCATGACAAAGCTCGTTCCTTGCTAAAAGGAGTCATGCTTGGTCTGGCGGCGGCGGCGGTGCACCACGTTACGCTGCTGTTTGGAGCAATCTTCTTCGCTATTCCCGTGCTGTGGCTGGCCTGGAGCGAGGAAAGAAGCAGAGCCGGAGGCTCGGGGACAAGAGTGCTGTTGCGGGGATTTATTTTCGCGGGGCTGATGGCGGTTGGGGTGGCGATGGTTCTGTTGCCTTATTGGATCTCAATTCTGCAGCACCCGATCGAGCAGATCCCGATTCCGCATGCCAGCCGGTCTAATTTGCTTTTGAATTTCTTCTACGGCTTTAATTATTTCGTTGTTCCCTACGGCGCTATGATTCTCGGCTTCCCCTTTGTCTTCTTTCGAGGGGCGGCAGTGCCACGGCTAAGACCCTTGCTGATCAGTTTCTGGTTTGCGTTTATCTTCGGACTGGGCGGCACCACACCTCTGCCGAAATTGCTGCTGCGGCGTGCTTTCGACATTCTGACGTTCGAACGCTTCACCCTTTGGGCATCGCTTCTCGCACTGCCTATCTTCGGCTTGTTAGCGGTGGATCTGCTACGCCGGTACCCACGCGCCGCCAAAGTTGGCCTGTCCCTGGCCACCGTAGGGACCTTCGGTCTGGCCATGGCGTGGGTGGACTTGAGTCCATTCCGTACTACGGGCGGCATGAATGTGAATTCGGTTGTGTCCTTTCTGAACCGCGACGGGCACGACCGTTATCGCTATCTGACGCTCGGTTTCGGCAATGCTCTCCCCAAGATTTCCACCTATGCTGACGCGACCAGTGTAGATGGGGAGTACAACTCGGCGCGGTTGCTTCCAGAAATGACGAGTTATGGCGCGGCGCAGTTAACCAGTGCCAAGTTCTTCGGGACCGCCGGCATGGATTCGCTCCGCGCCATGCTGAACCACGCCAACCGGTACGGCTTGAAGTATATCTTCGTTCACGATTCGTACTATGAGCCGCTGTTGGTGTTCGCCGGCTGGCGGCAAGTGGAAACTTACGAGGGTGGGACAATTACGGTCTGGTCCAAAGATGATGTCCCGCCCGCGCGAACCATCGAATCAGACGCTGTGCCCGCGCCCTGGGAGGGATTGTTGTGGGGCATTCTGCCGATGGGCAGCGCTATCCTCACGATTCTGCTTTTCATCCTGTTGCCAGACCGCCAGCCAGTACCTCGAGTCGTGATGGTCCCGATTCGCACCAATGAAAGTACTAATGCTAATGCTAATGACGCGCTATATGTTCGGGAGGGAAGTTAATGAAATACCCTCTGGCAGTGGCGCTTCTCGTGGTGACGCTGGCCCTGGCGGTCGTCGGTTGGCTGCAGTCCGCCAAAGCGTCGGGAGTCACTCTGCACCCTCAGACCAGTCCGGAAGAGTCCGTCCAGAACCTGTTCCGCGCGGTGCGCGACAGAAATTGGTCTAAAGCGCAGGCCCAACTGGCGAACTCCGGCCAAGTGGACAATGCGGCCTTCGCCTATGACTTGGCGGGCGGTGATGGCAGCTTGCGCACCTACTCCACACTGGAGGGTGTCGAAGTCAGCGTGCTCCACCAGAACGCAGATGAAGCATTGGTGCGTGTGAAATTGAACTGGTCCACGGCCGTCGGTTCCGTGTCCGACACGCGCGACCTGAAGATGGTCCGTGACGGGGACGATTGGAAGGTAGTGTGGCCGGTCTCCCAGACTCCAAAAGTTCCCGCGCAGGTGATGTCGGTTAACTATCTGCGATGGGATGTGGTGAATCGCGGGCCCGAGGGGGACTGGGGCACCGCCAGCATCGATCCCCCCAAAGTGCGCATTATCTCTATGAATGCGATCGAGCGGCCCGACTCCGTGATCGTAATGGGTGAAGTCGTAAATGAAGACACCATTCCCGCCTATGTCAACGTCAATGCTGCGCTGATTGATAGCAAAGGCGCGGAATTTCGCGAGGAGGGTAGTTTCGACAAAGTGTCCCACATTCTGTTGCCCAGCCAGGTCACGCCTTACCGGATCGACTTCCCGCAGTTGCGGCTGAATCAGGTGAAGCAGGTCCGCATGGATGCCAAAGTCGCCGCAGTTCCGGCCGCAGCCGACCCAGTGATCGGCGTCATGAACCAGCGTATGGAAACGGATGCTTTGGGAAAGAAGCTGCTGGCGGGCGACCTGGTGAATCAGAGCGGGCAGACAGTCAACATCGCTCAAGTGCTTGCCACCTGCTACGACGACAATGGCAAAGTTATCTGGGTGTCCGATGGATACATAGACCGGGCGCTGCTCCCGATGACTCCGCAGGCTTTCGCGGTCGATCTTCCTCCCGATGTGGCTGCGCACGTCCAGCGCTTTCGCGTAATCGTAAATCATTACACCCGGAGCGCATCCTGAGATGCGTATCCTCGGAAGAAGCATCGTCCTTTTGTTTTCAGCCTTTGTGGCCCAGTCACATGCAGAGTCGCCGCCCAGGCTGCATCCGCCTGCCAACGTCGTTGCCGGAGAAGCGATTGCTTTACCCAACACCGGCACAGGGTCTGAAACGTTCTACTTAATCGGGCCAGGACACGTGGCCAAGCGCGACATTCAGTCAGCAGAAAACATTCGGATCAGTTCCGCCGACATCGCGACCGCTGGAACTTACCAAGCCATAATCTGCAATGGAGAAGATTGCGCCAGCACAAATTTTTATGTAGCTCCAGACCGCGGGAAAGACCTGGTATTTCTAGTCCACCCCTCTCGCGTCGCCGTGGGAGAACGCAATGCCATCAGCGCTGTGACAGTGGTCATGGATCGCTATCAGAATCTGATAGTGCAACCGGAAGGCGTCACTTTCCGCGCCACCGCCAAAGAAAATGTTGTCTCTTCGCCACCCCAAATGACTCGCGACGGCATCGCATGGACGCGACTGAATTCCGGACTCAAAGACGGAACCGTGGAGATCAGCGCGTCCTTAGGACAACTCTCTGAGCGCAGAGTAGTGCAGCAAGTCGCGGCGGAGCCTTGCCACTTGCATGTATCCGCGGAACAAAAAGGGGACCATGTTGTTTTGCAGACCGAACCAGTCCGCGATTGCCGAGGCAACCCGGTGCCCGACGGTACGATCGTCACGTTTACCAAGCTGGACAAACTTGGACGAAGTACCGTCGACGCTCCAATTAAGAAAGGTGTGGCCCGGACAGAAATCGCTTTCGGCGGGCCGGCGACGATTTCGGTTGCCTGCGGTGTCGTCGTAGGAAATGACATTCAAATGGGAGGCGCACGTTGAAGCTTTTCGCCAGCGCTGCGGCTTGCCTGCTTTTCTCTCTGCCGGCAGTGCCGCAAACAGCCGTGGTCAGCGCCGCTCAGGCTTCGTCGTTACCCAGCGTAGAACTTACGGCGTCGCGAGGACCGCGAGACATTGAAGACCTGACTCGGCAGAAAATCGTGCACGATTACGCTGCAGCATGGAAAACCTTGGCCACAGGTTTGGAGCAGAACCGTGCCGAACTATTGAATGACTACTTCACCGGATTTGCAAGAGACGAATTCACGCGGACGATTAAAGAGCAGGCCGGGACCGGTATTCATCGTCATTACGTTGACCACGGACACAAACTGGAAGCCCTCTTCTATTCACCCGATGGCGGCGTCATGCAACTGCAGGACAACGTTGAATATGAAGTGCAGATATTCGACGGGGCCAGGCTCCTGCATAGCCAGACAGTCACCGCAAGATTTCTGGTCCTGATGACCCCGGCCGCCGATCGCTGGATGGTTCGCCTGCTGCAGGATGTGCCCGCTTCCTGATGGCTGATGGCGCCCGTAATCTTAATGAGACTAAGACCAATGGCGACCTCGAAGCTGCCTCTGATCCTCAGCATGATCGCGACATTTGTGATCGCCTCCGGCTGTCACCGCGAAGGCGCTTACCGCGCCATGACCACAGCGGTAAAGAGTCCTTCGCAAGACACCACGGTGATGGCGGTGTATGTGCCGTGGTTTGGCGACCCGGAGCACATTAACGTGGGATACAGCACCGACGATCCCGCGGTCCTGCGGCGGCAAATTGCCAAAGCCAAGGAGCTTGGAGTGCAGGTCTTCGCCGTTGACTGGTATGGACAACGACGGCCTTTTCTCGATCACAGTTACGCATTGATGCAGCAGGTCGCCAGCCAGAATCACTTCAAAGTGGCCCTTATGTACGACGAAACCGAGGAAGACAACGGCCAGGCCACCGAAGAATCATTGGCCGCAATGGCCAAAGCCTATGACGCCTACCTTCGACCAGGAGCTCCCGGCCGCGACGCCTACCTCGAGTACAACCGACGCCCGGTGATTTTCATTTTCCCTAAACGCGGCCACACCGATTGGAACCGGGTGCGAGCGCAACTCAATACTTGGCCCGCTCCCCCGCTCTTGTTTTATAAGGATGATCCTCCGCCGGAGTATGCGAATGCCTTCGACGGCAACTATGCCTGGGTACATCCCTCCAAGCAATGGGCACGGGATGGAAGCGATTGGGGTAAAGAGTATCTCGATACTTTCTATAAAAAGATGGAAAGCCGGCCCGGCAAGATCCCCGTAGGCACTGCCTGGCCGGGGTTCGACGATAGCAAAGCCTCCTGGAGCATGCATCGCCACATCGACGGGCGCTGCGGGAAGACGTTCGAGGACACTCTGCAGCTCTTTCGCTACTACAACCAGTTCGAGCCGATGCCCTTTCTGATGATCGCCACCTGGAACGATTATGAGGAGGGCACCGCCATCGAATCGGGAGTCGGCAAGTGCACGGGAGCAATAAACCGGCCGCAGGGAAATGGATTGTGAAATGGTTCCTCTGACGATGGACCAAGTCGTGCAGGCCGCGGGATCAAGCCGTGCCCGATATCTTCATCTCCTCTCCCGACTCCTCTTGGGTGAGGCGGCAGAATCGAGTGCGCCCGCGCTGGGTCATGAGTTGCAAAAGCTCTCGGATGGGGATGGCGAAGAACTCTCTCGATTTCTCGCCTTTGCGGACTTACACCACGTACTGGTTCGTTCTGTGGAGGCGCTGCAGAGTTCCAGCATAGAGACCACGATCCCGGGCCAGTCGAGCCCACGCTTTTTGAACCTGCGGTTTTCGAACCGCTTTTCGAACCAATGTGCGGCGGCCCTATTGCAGGAGCAGCAAAGGATCAGCCAAGCGTTGCGCGTGCTCCAGGCAGTCTGTGACGCGCTGGAGAGTGCGGAATGTCCTGCCATGGTAATCAAGTCGCTCGATCACTGGCCGGACATCGGTTCAGACTTAGACCTGTACACCAACGGAAGTCAAGAGCAGATCGTCAGCATCTTGAGGAAGCAGTTTTCCGCTGAAGTCCAGCCTCGCAGTTGGGGCGACCGTCTGGCGCAAAAGTGGAACTTTAGGCTACCGGGTCTCTCGGAAGCAATCGAAGTACACGTCGGATGCCTGGGACAGACCGGGGAGCATCTGAATCTGGCGCGTTGCGTTGCCAACCGCTCCGTTCACCGGACGGTTGGAGGCCATACCTTTCGCGCACCGGCCCCTGAAGAACGCGTGCTCATTACAACCCTGCAACGCATGTACCGTCATTTTTATTGTCGGCTGTGCGATATCGTGGACACGACAAAGCTGATAAAAGCACAGGAATTGGACTACACCATCTTGCGGGCTGAGGCGGAGTCCAGCGGCATCTGGCCGGGGGTTGCCGCTTTTCTAACGACGGTCGCAGAGTACGTTCGTACCTATGGAGTCAGGCTGGAGCTTCCCGCGGAGGTCGTCTCTTCGGCCACCAAGGGAAACGCCCTGCAGTTGCGAGGAGATTTCCTGCGAATCTCGATTGTGCCGAAAGCGGCCAGCCTTTTCCTGCGCCAGGTTCTCAGTGCTGGCACGCAAAAGAATCTACGAACCGTAAGCCGTCTGTCCCTGCTGCCAGGTCTGGCGGCAGCAGCTTTTGTCGCGTACAAGATCACCGGAAACGATAAGGGAATCTGGTAAACCGCTCCGCGGCAAACAATGGGGACGAAGCCGCATGGTTGCTGACCGCGCCTACTGGGATGAGTCGAGCGACTCGCTGTAGTATCCGGTTCTAGTTCGCACCCGAAGTCTCTGACGGCCGGTATCACTGGCCTGGACGTCAATCGTGTGGTAAACGTGGTTTCCTGTCGGATTCGAAGACTTATATCCGATTACATACTGAAAACGAATGTCATGCGCAATGCTTCTGGTAATGGCATCCACTTCGTTCAGATCCCTGGGAAAATAAGCGGCTCCGCCAGTGTTCTGGCTGATCGTCTGCAGCGCGCGGATGGTCGAGGTCGAGCCCCTGGTTTCGTCTATAAAGGCAATTACATAGACGACCGGCCCGTTGCTCCCTCGTTGCAGTTGCCGCATGGCGTCTTCGAGAGAGTCCTGACTGGCATTGTCTCTGCCATCAGTCACCACCAGCAGAACTCGTTTCTGAATTTTCGCGTCTTGCCTAACATGCGCGGCGGAAGCCACAATGGCGTCGTAGAGTGCCGTGGTTCCCCGCGTCTCGATCTTATTCAGTGCGGCCGTCAGCTTGGCGACATCGTCGGTGAAATCTTGATCGAGGTAGTACTGTTCCCCGAAGTTCACCACAAACACTTCGTCTCCCGGGTTGCTGGAGCGAACTAGATTGAGCACCGCCTCATTCACTTTCTGCCGCTTGGGGCGCATCGAACCTGAATTGTCAATCAAAACTCCCAGCGCGAGAGGGGCGTTCTCCTGGCGGAATGACGTCATCTTTTGCAGCTTTCCGTCCTCGTAAACGCTGAAAGCGTCGCGGTTCAGACCCGAGATCAAGTGATTCTGCTGATCAACCACAATTGCGCGCAGAGCTACTTCTTCAACCTCTTTCCTGAAGACGAACCCTCCGCCCTCGGTCTGAGGGAGCTGCGACCCTGTGGATTCCGGGGAGGTGGCGGAAGCGCCGGCTGAGCTGGGCGAGACTGGCGTGGGTTGCGGAGTTGATACCGGAGGCGAAACCATCGGAGCGGAACTACTTTGCGCGAATGCGCCTGCTACAAAGGCCGCCGCTACAACCAGGCGGACCACTAACGCGCGCGTGACGAACTGTGGCACGGAACAGGGCTTACCCGACGTTGATGGTCGCAACCGCGCGCACGATGCGCCAACCAAATTGACTCGCATTCACCACTCCATCGCAAGGCCCAACCTCGCGGATGACAGATGGATGAGGGGCGTCCCCGTGAGGTTGTCTGAAGTGCCAAATGGCCGAACGGCTGTCCCCGAGTGCCAGTCGCAATACCTTACCCGCGAGCTCACAGATCGAATCGCCGATAGCCAGCCCCTTCTGTCAGAAGCAGGTGGTGATCGGCGTGACCTGCCCGGTAACAACCCGATTGAAGTAGGTGACATTGTCGGGAGGATCGTACGTCCCATTGGCTCCCAGCTTCTGGTGTTGCCACTTCACAAGGCCATAGGGCTGCGCGAGGTGGAATTCCTCTTTATCCCCACAGTTCCAATAGTTCGCGTCGCAGCTATAGCGATAGCTGATCACAAGAGTTTTCAGGTTAGGAGGAAGTTGCCCCCCCAGCGTCTCCTGGTAGGGCCCCCAGACTTCATTGATAACGTGGCCCAGATTCTTGGTGACAAAGGTGTTGCAGTCAGAATGGATTTCGTAGGTGGAGTCACTGATCTTGACGCTGGATCCCGGGTATCCCCCCTTGGCAAATCGCGGGGCAAAGGGAAGATTGAACTTTCCCGTTGTTGGGCTGTTGAATGCTTTGAAGGTGTTGGGATTCTGCCAATTCAGTTCGGTCACCCAAAGATAGATGTACTTTTGGTCGTACAGCTGGATGTCCCAGGGATAGCCACCTCCGGTCTTCGTCCAATAGAAACGAGACGGCGTGACACTTGTGTAGAGGGGATTTGCTGTTCCCGCCATGTGATGCGTAGCGCTCAGGGTCGGCTGCATCGTCATCCAGGCGAGCATGTCATAGGTCGTTGAAGGCTCGTAATTTGCGGTTGGCTTGAGACGAGGCGCGGCGGAATTGTTCGAGTTCGCTCCGCAGCCGATGAGCGGCACGAGGAGGGCCAGAAGAAAGAGACTGTACTTCATTACAGAAGCTCCTACTTTGCGATGGGTTGGGGTCTTTCCTGGCACAGCGTACTTGAGCAAATGCCAATACAGTAGAGTACGGAGGTCACGTATGCAGGAAAATACCTACAAAGTAGGTAAGGTGAACACCTTAATAAAGTGAGCGCTTCAGAGAGCTAGGATCTTGCCTGATTGGAAACCACTCGTCGGGGAATGAGCGCGCACGCGAGAGCCACCATATACCTCAGCGGGAGCTGAGGGCAGATGGCCGACAGTTTGACAGTTTTAGAGCGAGGATTTACCAGTATGTGAAGGTCAGGTTGTCCAACCAAATCGAGTAGGGCTTTTGGTTGTACTCGCCGTCCTGCTGATAGTTGATCGTAATGCCATACCAATTAGTAGAGGTTGGGGCTTCGTCGTAGTTCAGCGTCACGGGCGGGCCGTTCAACGCAATCGATTGGAACAGAAGGTGATTGGCGGAGGTCCTCTGCACCTGAATGACCAAGTGGTTCCACGCGTTGTTCACGGGATTGCAGGGGATCCCGGTCGGATGCCACTTCTGTCCCTGATTGTCCCAGATGTCCCACTGATTTCCTCCGACAATGCGGCATTCATGCCCCCAGATAAAAGACTGGCCATTGACGAATTGATTGATATCGAATTCCAGTGCCTCAGAGACGCTTATGTTCGTTGCGTAGAAATAAACGTCGTAGGTGAAATTGTGGACATTGGGAACGATGGTATGACCGGAATCCGGGAGGCCCTGCGACGAAAAATCACCGATCAGGTGATTGTTCCACAGAGCATCGGAATAAACCGTCTGCCCCCCCACATCCATGCGAGAAGAATTGCCGCTGCGAGATGGCGAAGAGACTCCTTGTGTCATACCCCACGTAACCAGCGGTCCGCTCGGCACACAGGACGAGCAAATGTTGTACGACGGCGGAAGCAGCCCATATCCCGTCCATCCCACCTTCTGGTGAAGGTTGACGAATTGGCCGGACGGCCCGCCGGAACCCACAGTAATCGCGACGGGCGCGGTAGCGGCGCCACCGCATTTGTCCCATTCCTCGACCACGGTGTGATAGATCCCCGCGGCGAGGGTCAAGTTAGTGTTCAGGTTGGCTCCATTGACCTTATAAGCCAGCACTCCCGGAGCTGTGTAGATGCCCATCGATCCCACTCCCGCTGCGCAGCTGGTTGTGGCAGAAGCAACGAACTGGACACTGGGGCTGACCGTGCTATTGTTCGCCGGCGCACTGACGTGCACAGAACCGCCCGACTGCGATCCAGCGACCGAAATGGCGACCGGAGTTTGCGCAGATGCACCGCAATTGTCCCACTCCTGAACTATCGTGTTGTAGTTTCCGGCGTTTAACGTGAGAACTGTATTCAGACTAGCGCCGCTCACCTTATAGGCGAGAGCGCCCGGGGACGTATAAATCCCCATAGCCGAGACCCCGTTCGGACAGGCGCTGCTCGCGGTGGCAACGTATTGCACTTGCGTGGCGACCATTGCGTTGTTTGTCGGTGTCGTGACTTGCACCTGGGCAGCGGCGCCGCTAACCACAATGGTTACTGGAGTTGAGCTGGCTCCGCCGCAGTTGTCCCACTCCTGCACTACGGTGTGGTACGTACCCGGGTTGAAGGTCAACTCCGTATTCAGCGAGGGCCCATTGACGGTGTAAGCGAGCACATTGGGAGCCGTATAGATGCCCATGGACGAGACTCCCTTGGTGCACGACGTGGTCGCAGTCGCAACATACTGAACGCTGGTCGCGACATTGCTGTTGTTGACCGGTACCACGACAGAGACTCCTGCGACCGCGGGGATTGCGCCCGCCAGCGCCACGAAAACTGCGAACATCTTCATCGGGTCAGACCTCCCCTGACATCATTGAGAACAAAGGGATTGGGTTTTGGGTTCTGGCGATTCTAAGACGCGAACCAGGAAATCCGACTACTCAGAAGGACATTCCAGTATTTTTTTTCTAAGGTGTGCAGGTATTTTTGACAGACCTTAGAGACCTTAGGCGCCGGGAATGGGTGATCAGATGAGTAAGCGCACCAAACTTCCGGCCGCCTCGCCTACCTTTTGCGGGTTTCAAGGGGTGGGCTGCCCAGATCTCCGACTGATAAGGCATCTTGGAGCGCACACTCTTGCTTTTCCATTCCACGACGGATTGTAACGGATCGTTGGTGAAGTAAGTGATTGAAAAACTGTTTAGCAATTCTCTCTAGAGAGATCACACCACGCAATCCCAGTCACTTACAGTCGCACCCTACCACGAAAACTCGCGCGATGTGATCTCATTCGGCAGCTGTAGGACATGTTCGGGACACTAAGTTCTGGTGGGGAGTCTCCCGGCAGAACAGCGCCAACCCGATCCAATAAGTTCGGGCAGGCCTACCCTTTTTGCACAACCCAAAACTGAGGTTGCCCCTCGATAAGAGCGAAGGCGTTGTCAAGAGCATAGTAGTCCTGGGCGGTGCGCATAGCACCGCTGGTTTGCCAGAGAGAGTTGAGGACCAAGACTCTGGAAATCTCACGCTGAATCACTCTGCGGTGGAACTCGTTCCACCAACCATCGATTCGGCCTAAACAGCAACCATGATTCTTCTATGCGAACATCCCGCCGCCACGGGATGCGAGAGCGCCCAATCAACACCTGCGGTCTAGCTTGCGCCGACCAGGGACAACCCCGAGCTGCTCTCGATGCGAACGATCTCTGGATATCCAACTTGACTGCGCAGCATCCAGTAGAGCCGTACCGCCAATTTGCGCGCTGCGGCCACCTTCGCCACCGCTTTGTTCGTAGTTAGAGACCGAAGAGATGCATGGGTCGAACCGATGTTCTGACCCGCAGGGATTACGAGGCGAGCCTTGGTTGGATTCGGTACTTTTTCAAGGAGAGCGAAATGGCGCTCTAACCCGAGTGCATCGCCCTATGTGTGCGCGAAAACTGCTTGACACCGCCGATTGTCAGAGAGGCGATTTATCCAACTGATCGCAACTGGTCGGACAATCAGTTTGAACGGTCGAGTTGGACGCTCAGCCGACGCGTACGTATGGCCTTCACTTCTGGCACAAGGAACCGAAAGGCAAGAATTCTGGCACATTTCGTTGCGTTGAGTCTTCCCAGAAGAACGTTCCGACAAGAGCCACAGCCTAGGGAGTTTATAGCGACTTCAGGAACTCGATAATGGCTTCCTGGTCCTCCCTCTTCAGTTTTTCAAATTGCTGACTGACGTGGCTTGCCTCGCCGCGGTGCCGTAGGATCGCGTCCTGAAGCGTCAGGGATGCGCCATCATGCATCAGTCGCGGACGCAAGCGGACTCCCCATAAAGGGGCGGTGCGTATTTTGTTCCGACTGCTCTCGAAGTCCTGCTTCGAAAGATACCCCGACATCATCTGAAAGACTTTGTCCCCGTAGTGCTCCCGGGTCGCCTGCAGGATTCCGTCGCCGGTACCGACGTCATGCATCAAGAAATCTCCATACGGATGAAATGTGATTGATCCGAGCGCGACTGGAATCGTAAACGTTCCGCCGTTGATCTTTGTTCCCGCCGGAGAAGTGGTCAAGGTCTCGACGTGACAAGTCGCGCAACCGATCTTGTCAAATAGGCCTTCGCCCTTCTTTGCAACCGGGCTGCTCGCGAGCTGGGAGTCACGCGCCGGCGCTTTCGTGGCTCGAACAAACCGCGCGAAGTGATCAATGTCGGAGAGGCCGTCCCGTCCTGGCGTGTCATTCGGCTCCGAAGCAGTGTTACAAAGCTTGGTTACCTCGTCCGGTTGAAGGCGGTTTGTGATGCCCATCTCATTGAGGTAAGCGTCGGCGGCAAACGAGAGCAGGCTGGCGTGCTGGTCCTTCCAACCGAACCTGCCTACACTCATCTCTCCGGGCGCTTCTACGATTGGGGCCTGGAGAACTTGCCCGCAGATTTTCCGATGCGAAGATTTGCATTGTTGCCCGGCGAGATCGATGAGGGTTTGATCGGCAACTGCCTCGACGAAGCCGTCTCCCAACAGATTCAAAGACAGGCGAAATGTGCGGATCGTCTCGGTCTCTGGAACTCGTTCTTGAATCTCGTTATTAGGGAAAGCAGCGTTGGGACAAATAGCGCGATCATTCACGAGGGACCGGCCAGAGATCACTTCGGTTCCGTGAGCGATCGGGATTTCCGGATTGCGGAAGTGTCCCTCTGACCCCTGATGGCCGACGCGTAATTCCGCGACCTGGGAGGCGGCACCTGAAACCGGACTCTGGTGGCATTCGCGGCAGGACTGCGCATTATAGAGCGGTCCGAGGCCATCGCTCAGCTGCTCGACTTCCTCGAATTTCGTTTGATCCACCTGATGAGTCGCATCGTCGGTGATGCCGTTGCTCTTGTTATCAAAACCGGTAGGTGCTTCCGTCGAACGGGAGGCAGAAGAAGAGAGGATAAGACTACCAAGGATAAGACTCAGAACAGCCGAAGGGACCAAGAGTCGCATGGCTTATTCCCCTTTCCTAGGACGGCCTCGCGACAGGCGCTCTTTTACCAAGGACTTATTTCCGCTCGCTCATCCCTGATCGCGATTCCGACGCGTGACTTTGTCAACAACAGCATGATGCGCGGCGTGCTGAAAGGCAAGGCTTTCCGCACAAGGATGTTTTTCCGATTACAGGCGTAAAGGCGATGTTACGCCACCTAACCCGAAACCAGTTTGAAGTCCTGAACGCCGAAGTCACAGTCAAGCCAGTTTTGAATTGCGGAATGCCTGCCGCGGCAGGTGGGAACCGCTACCATTCAGGTAGCAATTGCAGGTGATGGGCCACTCAGAAATGTAGCGCACCTGATTTCGCTGCGCTTGCGGATTGTCTGGATCGCTTGGGCCGCAATCCGAAAGAGCCGGAGCGATCTAGTGTGGACCGGCTGTCCTCGAAGTGCTCGCAAAATGGTGTGTCGACTCAATCCGGTTTCGCCCTCCAGAAAGGCTAGCGGTATTTGCAGCAGCGGTGATCTTAGTCGCTTATCTGCCATACCACTGTTCACTCCGTACCGAACATGCGAAGGCATGAGTGTACCAGAAGGAAGCAGAGACACTAGAGACTCAAGACGGGACGAAAGACCTCGAAGTTAGTCAGTCGGCATAGTGGAACTTTTCCCAGTTGCCTCATCCTCGTAAATCGACACCCCTCGATTACCAAACCAGCGAGGTGATCGAGTCCGGAGGGAGCACCAGCTTCAGCGCGCGAGTTCCGAGCGTGCACTGCACCTGCTGTTCAGCGCTGTTGCTAGTGGTGACCACCAGCACATTGCTGCCATCCGTATTCCTGGCGGCAGCATGATCGATACCTGGCAGATCTCCCCCGGATGCAAAAATGCGCGCCCCTCTTTGAATGAGCTTCGAATAATGAGCAAACGCATAATAATTCCCGCTGTAGCTTAGCTGTTGCGATTTGGAATCGATTGAGACGAGCCCTCCCCGCCTGTTGGGCCGCGTCGGAACTGTGATGTCAGGCTTTCCGTTTTCATCCAGAAGCAGATTCCAGACGCAAATACACCGGGACCAGTTGCGAAGCATGTCTGTGAAAGACTTCGACCATCTGGCCCAATCTTTACCGTACTCATGCTCACGACGCTGCAACTCTATCGAGCGGAGAAGATGCCACGACGCTATAGCACACGTCGGGGCTATGACTTGTGGCTAAACAACTACATTCTTCCTCGATGGGGCGAATTGCCGATTACTGAGACGCAAGCGCGTCCAGTGGAACTCTGGTTGGAGTCTCTGCCGGTTGGTCCTAAAAGCAAAGCGCACATTCGCGGGATGCTGCGAATTCTTTGGGAATATGCCATGTGGCGCAGTGACGTGTCCACGCAACGTAATCCTATTGAACTGGTCACGGTCAAAGGGGCAACCAAGCGCACACGCCAACCGCGCAGTCTCACAGTGGAAGAGTTCCGCAAGTTTGTTCAGGAGCTTGAGGAACCAGTCCGCACGATTGCTCTGGTTTGCGTCTGCTTTGGTCTGCGAATCAGCGAGTGTCTTGGGCTGAAATGGCGAGACGTGGATTGTCTCAACCGAAAGCTCCGAGTTGAACGGGCCATCGTTCATCAGCGAGTGGATGACGTAAAGACCATCTACTCAGGGAAAACGATGTCCATAGACGCGGAGATTCTCGCAGTCCTGAAAGCCTGGAAACAAACAACCGAGTTCTCATCGGATGAGGATTGGATGTTTGCCAGCCCGGTTCAGCTTGGCCGTCTGCCGGTTTCCTACCCTTGGGTCTGGCAGATGTTCCAGAAAGCCGGTGCGGAATCGGGGATCGGCAAATTGGGCACTCACTCTCTGCGGCACAGCTATCGTTCGTGGCTGGATGCTGTGGGGACGACTATTGCAGTTCAGCAGAAGCTGATGCGGCACTCAGACATTCGCGCCACTCTAAATATCTACGGGGACGTGGTGACCGATGAGATGAGCCAAGCCAACTCGAAAATTGCTGAACTTGCCCTTAATGGATTGTGAAACGGATTGTGCGGTCCGTAAGTAGTTGAAAAACTGGCGGAGAGAGAGGGATTCGAACCCTCGATACAGGTGTTAGCCCGTATAACGGTTTAGCAAACCGCCGCCTTCAGCCTCTCGGCCATCTCTCCGGCGTGCGGAACTAGGAACAGTTTATCACTCGACGGCTGTCTCTTATCAAAAAGCGGTGCTGCCGTTCCTGAGAAGTTGAGACTGCCCGACCGGCCGTCGTTGACCTGGGGTCATCTTCTACTTGGATGCGGGGTTTTGTTAGGTTTGATCTCTAGCGGCGGCTTTCTACTCTCCTCACGGTCGCGGCAGTTGACGTTATTCCATACACTTGTAGCCAGGCAGATGGAAACCACCGAACAGACGTCTCCTGATCAGCAGCCGGTTCTCGATACGCCGGTTCTCAATACGAAGATCTGCGATCTCGGTCTCAAAATCGAAGGCTCGCCGGTTGAAGCCCTGGTACAGAGACTATATCGGGAGCTTGATCAAAAGAAGATCGCAAAGTTCCGGCCGGCGTGTTATTTAACCGACGAATGGGGATGCCCGTCCGGAGAGCCGGTGATCGGCATACCGTTTTATCTCGCGCGGCCCGATCTGGCGCAGATCGAAAAAGAGAACAATGATCTCGAAGACAATCGCGAGATCATGAAGTATCTGCGGCACGAAGCCGGACATGCGTTCAACTACGCGTACAAGCTGCATCGCACACCGGAGTGGAAGCAGCTATTCGGTCCTTATCGCCGGCCCTATCGCGAGAACTACCGGCCGGTGTTGTTCTCGAAAGACTATGTGCGCTATCTGCCAGGGTGGTACGCGCAAAAACATCCGGATGAGGATTTTGCGGAAACCTTCGCGGTGTGGATGACGCCACGATCGAGCTGGCGGAAGAAATATCGCGGCTGGGGCGCGATGTCCAAGCTCCGCTACATGGATAAGATCGCGAGGGAAGTGGGCAATGCTGAGCCATTACGCAAGCGGGGCTCGCCGGATATCACTGTCGCTGAGATGGAAATGACGGTAGGCGAATTTTATCGCCACACGACGGAGCAAGTGTCGCTGCCGGATGTAAACCTCGACAGCGACCTGGCGGCGATCTTCAATGGGTCGAAACGGCAGAAGAATTCCGAGCCTGCGGGAGCGTTCCTGCGAAAGAATAGGAAAGCGCTGGCCGACCACATTGCCGCCTGGACGGCAATGCAGCGGCCCATGGTGCGCAAACTCATGGAGGCAGTCGAGAAACGCAGCACGGAACTGGATTTAAAGATTGATCGTCGAAAAGAAGCGGAACACTTGTCAGAGTTCACCGTGTTTGTAACCACGCTGGTAATGAACCATCTGGCTCGGGGGAAGACTTTTCAGGCGTAAGCTAGAGGTGGAATGCTGGAACTGGAATGCTAAAACTGGAATGAGCGACCCGCTAAAAATCGCTGTTCTCTATGACGTCTGGGGTGAGGAGGAGACTCCCGACTCCGAGGCGGCGGCAGAGTCTGGCCGCAAACGTAAAGAGAAAGAAGACCGCGAAGAAATTTTCGACGCCCTGACCAAGCTGGGCCACGAACCTTTTTATTACGTGCTGGATGGTCGTCCTCAGACCCTGCATGGCCTGGCGAAATGCGGCGCCGACCTGGTCTTCAATCTCACTGAGTCTTACGCCGGCGATGACACCAAGGAAATGAATGTTGCCGCGTACATGGATCTGCTCGGACTCAACTACACAGGAGCCGGTCCGCATGCCCATTTTCTGGCACAGGACAAAGCCACCGCCAAAAAGATGTTCGCGTTTCACGATATCCGCACGCCGTTTTTCGCGACCGCCTATCGCGGAAATATTGACCACGCGCATGATGTGAAATTTCCGCTGATTGTGAAGCCGCAGTCCGAAGATGGCTCTATCGGAATTGACGCGGAAGCGGTGGTCACTGGCATAAAAGAGCTGATGGAGCGGGTGGAATACGTGCAGAACGAGTTCGACTCGCCGGCTCTGATCGAAGAATACATTGAGGGCCGCGAGATTTATGCGGCCTGCCTGGGCGGCTACGAACACACCGAGGTGCTTCCGTTGGTGGAACTTGATCTGTCGCAATTGCCGGAGGGAACTCCGAAGATCGCCAGCCGCGATGTGAAATTCGAGCGCAATTCGAGAGCGTACAAAGTGACCAAGTCGAAAGTGGCCGACGATCTGGATGAGGAGACCACGCAGAAGCTTTCGGAGACGGCCCTGGCTGCTTATCGCGCAGTGAAGCTGCGCGACTACGGACGCATTGATATGCGATTAACTCCAAAGGGCGATGTGTACGTGATCGAGGCCAACCCGAACCCATGGCTTTCGAGCAAACACGAGTTCGCGATGGCGGCGAAAAAATCGGGACGAAGCTACACCCAGCTCATCGGTGCGATTGTGGATATCGCGCTGGAGCGCACGCGGGCTCGGAACAAATCCAACGGCAGCTAGGTTTGCGCCGATTTCCTGGCCCTTGCCGCTCTCATGACCTTCCGCTGATCGGAAGCAGTTTCAATTCGATTCCTGCCGCCCTGTTTAGCCCGGTACAGAGCTTGATCGGCCTGTTGGATGATTTCTTCCGCGCGCAACCGGGGCTGGGATTCCGCGATTCCAATACTGACGGTCATACTTACGGCTCCGGGCCGCGCATCGGCGCTCTGTGGCGCACGCCCTTTGGTTTTACGAGTGCCTATGGTCCTGCACGCGGAAAGAGGAGCTTTCAATGTTCATCCGCAGCAGTTCGAGATGGTCGGTTACCTCCTTCGCATTCCGGCCGGGGAACAGAATGGTGAATTCTTCGCCGCCGACTCGAAAGGCTTCGCCGCCACCGCTGACGCGAGCGAGTCTTGAAGCCACCAGACGAAGCACCTGGTCTCCGGTATCGTGGCCAAAGCTGTCGTTAATGCGTTTGAAATGGTCAATATCAACCGCAGCAATTGCGTAAGGAGGTTTCAGGCGAAGCAGCGCATCATTGAACGAACGGCGGGAGGCAAGTCCAGTAAGCTCGTCCTGGTAGGCAAGAGAATACGAGTTTTCGACAATGGAACTGGCGAGAACCAGCGCTGCGGTGCCGAAGTAGGCGCTGCCAATCTTTCCTGCGCCGCCCGCTTGGAATCCCAGCCAGGTGGCGATCAGCGACCAGAACATCCCGCTGTCGATTGCCCGGTGGCGCTGGAACATGCGAACCAGCAGCAGGCAAACTGCGGCCATGAAGACCAGCAGCGCCGGCTGAGGCACTCGCCAATGGTAGGACGGAATCAGCGACCAATGAAGAAACCCAGGCACGGGCTGGCCGGCCCGTGAGATGGCCGCCACGAACACTGACTCAAAGAACAGCAGGGCCAGAAACCATCCCAAGGTGCGGTCCTCAGATCCTCGCTCCGGGAAAAACGTCAGCAGGACGAAGTTGAGGGGGATGAGGAGCGCAACTGCTTCGAAGGCGATTCGGCCTGGCCCAAAGGAGACAATTCGGCCTTGCGCGAAGAACTCCACCGCGTGGTGACCCAGCAGCAACACGACAGCCGAAAAAAAAATCCGCGTGGAATGAAACCGCCACGCCAGCAGAGAAGCAGCGATGAAAACCGCATAGTAGAAGAAGCTGACGCTGGCAGGCGAAAGCGAGGCCCAGTCTGTCCCCAGCAGCAGAACGGCGGCAAGCACAATGCCGCCTCCGGGGAGGAGGATGGACTTGACGGTTCTCCGGGTCAAAAGCTCCATAAGCGAGGGCCTGATTCCCATTATCCTCCGGCGATAAGGGTCGGTAGGGCGAGTGGCAGGGCTGGTTCAGCGTTTGAAATCATTTCCGAGTTCCATTTTCGGAACTCTGAGCCCTTCGTTCCGGCGTATTCCCTTGTTTAGGTCAAGCCCACCCCTAAGAATGGAGTCATCTCGACGCAGAGGATCTGCAAATGCGCGTACTGATAGCCGAAGACGATGCCGCACTGGCCAGTTTTGTGCGGAAAGGGCTGGAAGCAGAACATTACGCGGTCGATATAGCCGCAGACGGAGAACAGGCGCGGGCGATGGCCACCGAATTCGACTATGATCTGGTGATTCTCGACCTGAATCTGCCGCGAGCGGATGGGGTTGTGATTCTCCGGCATCTGCGGACCCGTAAACCGAGTTTGCCCATCGTAGTGCTGACCGGAAGAAGCCGGGTCGAGGACCGTGTGCAGTGTCTTGATCTCGGCGCAGACGACTTTCTTGCCAAGCCGTTCTCTTTTGCCGAACTTTCAGCCAGGATTCGCGCCCTGTTGCGCAGAAGCCATCTCCCGGCAGCGTCGGTGCTCAGCGTGGCGGACTTGAAGATCGACCGGGTGGAGCGGCGAGTGGAATGCGCCGGCAAAAGGATCGAACTCACCTCCAAGGAGTTCGGGCTGCTCGAGTACCTCATGTTGAATGCCGGACGGCGAGTCACCCGGGTAATGATCATTGAGCATGTGTGGAATCTGTCTTTTGACACCACGACCAATGTGATTGACGTTTACGTCAATTACCTGCGTCGGAAAGTGGATGACGGCTACGGCAAGCGTCTGATTCACACCGTGCGCGGCGGAGGATATGAGCTGAGCGCCCGCGAAGCGGCATAGGTCCGACAAGACAAAAGACCCGCCACGGATTTGCACGGATTTACACGGATAGAACAAATCTGAACAAAATTCCAACCAACCCAAGACCTTTGATCTCTTGAATTCCGATCCGTGGATATCCGTGTAAATCCGTGGCCGCCTTTTGCTTTTCCAGGACAATTTCCCACTTTCTCCCTGTCCGCCAAACTGGGAAAGATTTTTCCAAAAAGCAACTTCTTAATCTTCCTCTAATCGCCTTCTTAACTTCGCCTGATTGAATCAAGCCTACGACAACCGCGGCATTTTATCCCCTTGGCCCCGGGTAGGTAGTGGTTGCTCCCGATGGTGAGGAGTTGAAAATGCAGGCAGTCAAGCAAGCCTACGGCGCGTGCCAAGACGAAGCAGAGCGCCAGCGGTTGCTCACCAAGCAATTGCCACAAGTCCGGTACATTGCCCGCTGTATTCACGAACGCTTGCCGCGCCATGTTCCTTTCGAAGACCTGGTTCATGCCGGCGTAGTCGGGTTAATTGATGCGCTGCAGAAGTACGACAAAGGCAAACACGTGATGTTCGGCTCTTACGCCAAGTTCCGGATTCGCGGCGCCATCCTCGACAGTCTGCGCGAGATGGACTGGAGCCCGCGCGATTTGCGCCGCCAATCGCGCCGGTTGGAGGAAGCCCACGACAGGCTGCGGCTGGATCTGGGACGCAATCCCAGCGAACCGGAGCTGGCTGTGGGAATGAAAATCACCCTATCTCAACTGCAAAAGCTGCTGGGTGAGATCAGTTCTCTCGAAATCGGTAGTCTGCGGACGATTTCTCCGGAAAACGGAAAGGATGAAGACCTCTGCGAATTTCTGCCCGACGATCGCGATGAGAGCCCGTTGGCGCAGTTTCTGCACTCGGAAATGCGGGAGCTTCTCGCGCGTGCTATAGCTGAGCTGGCAGAGAAAGAACGGCAGGTGCTGACGCTTTACTATTTTGAAGAGCTGACCATGAAAGAAGTAGGTATGGCGCTGGGCGTGGGCGAGTCGCGGGTTTCGCAAATCCACTCGATGGCTGTGGTGCGGCTGCGGGTCCGCATGACCGAACTTACTGCCAGCCGCGGGAAACTGGTACGCGGGGCCGCTGCCTCGCGGTAAAACGGAAGTCCAGCCGGACGATACTACACAGTCTCGATGACCAGCACTGCAGGCTTCGGCAAATACCCCTTGCGTTGAAACCAGTCCTCCAGCGCGTCCTTCAGCTTGTCCACAGGCACGCGTTCCCCGATCTCCATCACTCCATCCTCTACCGGCAAGGTGTCGTCAAAAATACTCTCGTTGGTGAAGCTTCTCATGGAGAAGCTGTCGAGCCATTTCAACGGACACCGCCGCCGCTTTCCATCCTGCTCGTATTCGACACGAATTCTGCGGGAAAACATTCCTGAACGATTCTAAATGGGAGAAGCCGCGGGAACTACGGCGTTGGATGCGCAGTTGCCGGGACGTGATCGCCGGAGCCGTTGACCAGATCCTTCAGCTCTTTACTGGGCTTGAAGAAGGGAATCTTCTTGGCGGGCACTTCCACGCGCTCTCCGGTCTTGGGATTGCGTCCGACACGCGGCTTGCGCTGCCGCGTGCGAAAGCTGCCAAATCCGCGAATCTCGATTTTGTCGCCAGCGCGCAACGAGCGCACCACGCTGTCGAAGATGGTTTCGACAATCACTTCGCTGTCTTTGCGGGTCAGCTCCGCCAAACGGGAGATTTCGTCGATCAAGTCCGCTTTGGTCATAGCCTCTTCGCTCCCTTATTTTGCTCTGAATTTCTGGCCGGAAGCCCCAGCCACGTTACCGGGGTCTGCATAACCTTCTCAAATTTCAGGGGTTGTTGGCAAGGGGCAGGTTCGCCCCTGGTTACTTCCTATTTCCTGTTTCCTGGTCTTCTGTTTCCTATTTCCAAAGATAGTAAAACCCCATCTGCTGGTCGAGCAGCTTCTCTTTCGTGGGCAGCCACGGCGAAACGTCCCCAAATAACAAATCCAGCAGCGACTGGCGCTGTCTCTCCGGATGTACAAGAACCGGCTCACCGCTGATTCCAACCGACTTTGCTGTGTCCTGAACGGCGGAACGGAAATCGGCGATCTGGTCAATCAGGTGCATGCCCAGGGCCTGCTCCCCGGTCCACACCCGGCCATCGGCTATCGGCTTGATGTCAGAGACTTTAACGTGGCGCCCATCGGCCACCGCCTGGACGAACTGGCCATACATGTTGTCAATCAGGCCCTGCATGTACTGGCGTTCGGCCGGAGTCAGTTCGCGGGTGGGATCGCCAGTGTCTTTGAATTCACCGACCTTCAGGATCTCAGGCTTCAGCTTCGCCCAGCGCATGAGGTCGCCATAATTCACCCACTCGGCAATTACCCCGATCGAACCAACCACGCTCCCGCTGTCGGCGTAGATCTTATTGGTCCCAGCGGAGACATAATACGCGCCACTTGCGCCCACGGTCTGGATCGAAGACACAATGCGCTTCTTCTTTTCGTCGCGGATGCGCTTGACTTCGCGATAGATCTCTTCCGACGCAGCCACGCCGCCGCCGGGCGAATTCACGTGAATGATGATCGCTTTGATGGAATCGTCGTCGGCAAAGCGGCGCAGTTGATCAACCACTTCGTTGGGATCGAGAATCACGCCGTCGAGGTCCACGACGCCGATCTTGTCGCCGAAGGCATGAAACCCGGCCTGGCGCTCGCCCGCATGCACAGCGACATAAACCAGGGTGAAGACGGCCAACACAAAGAGGAAAAAAGCGCCTCCTCCGATTAGGACCCAGAGCCAGATGCGCGAACGTCCGTTTTCAGCCATAAATATTTCAGTAGTTTAGCACTTGCGGGGCTGGCGTGGCGCTAATCTGGCACGACGACCTTCAGGGCATTGCGGGCAACGCTGAACTCAACCGGAGTCTGGCAGACGTACTCGCCGTCGGCATAGACGTCGAGAGGAGACTCGGTCTCAAGCCTGGCAGTTGCAGTCTGCGCGTACTCAACTTCGCGAAAGCCGAGATGCTCACCGAAAAATACCGTAGGAAAAAGGCAGAAGAGTTTGAACCGGCCCATGGC